>Ga0316217_10000051_pt1 | contig 175455 bp, 146 predicted proteins | sample 1anoAmetaG_FD_203633 | JGI IMG/M metagenome (GOLD analysis project Ga0316217, IMG submission 203633) | Freshwater microbial communities from Trout Bog Lake, Wisconsin, USA - 1anoA | ecosystem: Environmental > Aquatic > Freshwater > Lake > Hypolimnion/Profundal zone | place: USA: Wisconsin... | reverse complement strand
TGATCTACAGCATAACCCACGTTGCAAGGCGGCAGGTCGTTTTTTGTTTTAGGCCTTACGACTGACAACCATTATGTCTAACCCCCTCCCGCAAGGGGAGGGGGGACTATGGCGGAAGATCATCACTCATCAGGTTTTTATTTCTGCAGCTTGGCGAGGATCGCCTGCACCACGTGGTGGGCGTCGTTCACCGCGGTGTAGATCAGGTTGGGGTGCCGCTCCTCCTGGATGGCTCCCTTGCTGATCCTCATGTAGGAGGGGGATATCGCCCCGCCGATCACGTAGACCCCCTTCCGGGTCGATTCGAAATCCGCCGTCAAAAGGAGCAGCCGGTCCCCCTCCTGGGCCACCTGGCAGACCCCCTCGGCGCAGGCGATGGTCTGCACCCCGATGGAGTCGAAGATGGAGAGCGGCCCCTGGCTGCCGATGCAGGCGATGACGTTTTTCATCGGAAAGCTCATGGCGTTGTAGCGCTCGATCCCGCCGGGGAGCTTGTCCTCGCTCACCCGGATCACCAGCCGGTCCACCCCCTCGTCGTCCACCTCCCCGATCCTGGGTGTCGCACCTGGCATCAGGCGGATGTTCCCCCCCAAAAGGATCTCCTCCCCGAGCCGCTGCGCCGTCTCCTTGTTCACGTCGAAGGTCTCGGCGATGTGCGCCCAGTAGATGGGCTCCTTGTCGTTGGCGCTCCGCTTCTCCTTCAGGATGGAGATGATGACGTCCGCCGCGGAGTTGCCGCCGCCGATCACCAGGGTGCGCACCCCGAGGTACTTCTTCGGGTCGTCCAGCCCCTTGGCGACCATCTTGGCGTCGCCGTAGACCGAGAGCTCCTTCGGGATGTTGCTGCCGAAGGCGAGCAGCACCTTCTTCGCCTGGTAGGTCCCCTTGGTGGTGGAGACTTTCAGGTAGTCGCGCCCATCCTCGATCGCCTCGAACTGGGTGTCGGTCTGGATGTTGAGCCCCTCGTGCTGGACGAAGTGCTGCACGTACTGGATGTACTTCTCGACCGCGACCGGCTTGTCGGGAGGCCTGAGCTCTTCGACCAGAAAGGGCTCCGGGTTGTCCTTGGGCTTCGAGGGGTAAACGTTCTTCCCTTCGGGGTAGGTATTGGCAATGCCCTGAAACACAGCCTTGCCGGATTCAATCAGCAGGTGGGAAAGGCCGTTCTTGTGACAGAGGTACGCCGCGGCGACTCCGCCGGGCCCGCCGCCGACTATCAACACATCGTATCTATGCTGCATGGGAAACCTCGGAAAATTGTCAGTAGACTTCGCCACAACTATACACGCAACAAAGAACCATTCAAACCATTTAAAAAGTTCTCCCCTTGGCAAATGCCGGGGTTAGGGTACTATTAAGGGCAGGTAAAAATACCCGCAGCTTATGAAAGGAGGATTGCTATGTCGGAGAGAGATGATAGTAACAACAACGTGATGGTCGGGGCGCTCATGCTGGTGGCCGGCGGCATCATCGGCGCGGGAATCGCGCTCATGTACGCTCCGCAAAGCGGTGAGAAGACCCGCAAGGAGATGGCACGCTACGCGAAGAAAGCCCGGCGCAGAACCCAGGACGCCGTCGACGCCGTGGAAGAATTCACCGACCAGGTGACCGATATGGCGGAGGCGGTGGGCGACCGCGCCTCGGAGATCCTGGAGAAGGGGAAGGACATGGCCTACGGCGCCAAGAAGGGGCTGCTGAAGGCGATCGCGGACGGTGAAGCGCGCCTGGAGAAGGAGAGGTCACGGCTCTCCAAGATGATAGGGTAGGTATCCCTCACGGCGCGCCCAGCGTGATGTCGCCGAACCAGGCGGTCGCCTCGTCCTGGGTGTCGTCCGTGTCGGTCATGATGGCAACCCCCCCCAAGAGGGGGGGCTCTTCCTTGAAGATCCTTTTGTAGTCCTCGTAGATGTTGCGCTCCTCCTGGAGCGTGACCCCCGCCTTGTCGTCCCCGCTCTCCAGCGCGATGATGATGGAATTCGCGGTGTAGGGGCTGGGCGCCTCGCTCCCCTTGGGCATCTTGTTGGCCCAGACGTAGTTGATCGCGCGCATGCGCCAGAAGAAGGTGCGCGGGAACACCACGTAGACCCGGGCCGCGAAGTCGTCCCCCTTCTTGCTCTTGATGTCCTCCCGCTTCAGGGAGTGGTCGATGCGCCAGCTCCAGGTGAGCTTGGGGTACTTGCGGGTGTCGACCGAGAGCTTCTTGATGAGCCCCGAGGCGGCCTTGACGGCGTGCGCCTTCAGGACGCCGTCCTCCAGGGTGTAGCTCGTCTTCCCCTTGAAGACCTGGTCCTTCCAGCCCGACAGATCCCCCGCGCTGAAGCGCCCGACCTGGATTTCCGGGGGGGGGGAGGCGCTGGGGGCCGGGGTGGCGGGGGGCGTGGCCAGGAGGGCCAGGGCGATCAGCAGCTGGTTGAGCATGGTGTTTTCCTCTTTGACTTGCCGGGAGCTGGAACTTTCCTGCTGGTACACGACCCACGGGGGAGCCGCGTGGTGCATTCCGGGAAAACTGCTGACACGAAAGGCCCCGGGCGTGAAGCTCCGGGGCCTTTATTATCGTTGGCACTGCCGTAGTGCGGGGTAGGGCCTAGAGTCCCTTGCCGGTCAGCTTCACCAGCGCTTCCATGTACTTCTCCGCGGTCTTGGCCACGATCTCTGCGGGCAGCGGCGGCGCGGGAGCGGTCTTGCCCCAGTCCAGGGTCTCCAGGTAGTCGCGCAGGAACTGCTTGTCGAAGGAGGGCTGCGGTCCGCCCGGCTGGTACCCTTCCTTGGGCCAGAAGCGGCTGGAGTCCGGGGTCATGCACTCGTCGATGATGATGAGCTCCCCCTGGTAGATGCCGTACTCGAACTTGGTGTCGGCGATGATGATCCCCTTGGCGTCGGCGATCTCGCGGGCCTTGTTGTAAATGGCGAGCGTGACGTCGCGCACCTTGGTGGAGATTTCCGCGCCGCAGATGGTGCACATCTCCTCGAAGGAGATGTTCTCGTCGTGGGTGCCGAGCTCGGCCTTGGTGGAGGGGGTGAAGATCGGCTCCGGCAGGCGGTCCGACTCCTTGAGCCCGGCCGGCAGCTTGATGCCGCAGATGGCGCCGGTCTGCTGGTAGTCCTTCCAGCCGCTTCCGGACAGGTAGCCGCGCACGATACACTCGGCGGCGAGCGGCGCCGCCTTCTTCACCAGCATGGAGCGGCCGGCGAGGATCTCGGCATAGGGCTGGCAGGAGGCGGGGAAGTCCGCCACGTCTGTCGAGATGATGTGGTTCTTGATGATCCCTTCCATCTCGCGAAACCAGAAGGCGGAGATCTGGGTCAGCACGTATCCCTTGTTCGGGATCCCCTCGTTCATGATGACGTCGAAGGCGGAGATCCGGTCGGTGGTCACGATGAGCAGTTCCTCGCCGAGGTCGTAGATGTCACGCACCTTGCCGCGGGCGGCAAGTTTCAGGCCGGGGAAATCCGTGTTAAGCACCGGTTTGGTCATATCTTTCTCCTTTTTAAAACGTGAAAGGTGAAGGGTGAAAGGTGGATGGGAAACCAAAAGTGAAAGGCGAAAAGAGGAAAGGTGAACGCGCCCGACCTGCCGGACCATTTCACCTTTCCCCTTGCACCTTGCACGTTTTGTTTCTAGTCGTTCAGGATCGCCGGGTTGATCTCGATCTTCGCCTTGGCCTTGAGCCCCTTGAGCCAGCTGTCCAGGGCCTCCTGCTGCTTTTTCGGGAGCAGGGACTGCTTGATGGTCTCTTTGTTTTTGGCAAGATCCGTGGTCGGGGCCTCGGTCCGGCTCTTGAGGCGCACCGCGTACCAGCGCTCGCCGACCTTGACGGCCTTCTTGGCGACCGGGGCGGCCGGGGTCAGCGTGAAGGCCTCCTCCATCAGCTCCGGGGAGGTCCCGATGCTGGGGATGACGCCTGCCGCCGCGTAGCCGAAGCTGCCGGTCTCCTTGAGCTGGCTGCCGCCCTTGGCAAGCTGGGGCAGGGTCTCTTCGGCCTTCTTCTTGGCGAGGTCGGCCGCCTTGGCTTCCAGCGCCTTCTGCTCCACGGCGCTCCTGATCTGGGCCAGGGGGGGGACTGCGGCGGGTTTCTTATCGATGATCTTCACCAGGTAGATCCCCTTGGCGGTCTCCACCGGGCTCCCTAACTCGCCCTGCTTCAGGGCGAAGGCGCGGGTAACCAGTTCCTTTTCCGTCGCGATCTGGGCCGGCGGGGCCTGCAGGGTGAAGAGACCGGTCTTCTCGACCTTGCCGCCCAGGGCGGCGGCGGCGGCATCCAGGTCGGCGGAGCTGCGGAACTTGTTGGCCGCGTCGGCTGCCTTCTCGTAGGCTTCCTTGGCCGCCTTCTGCTTCAGGGCGTCGGCCGTCGCCTGGTCCTTCACGTCGGCGAAGGGAAGTATACCACCTTTACCCTGGTAGCGATCGATGTTCTTCTGGTAGTAGCTCTGCGCCTCCTCGGCGGAGACCGTCACCTTGCCGGCGAACTGGGCCGGGGTGACCATGGCGTAGGCGATGGCAACCTGCTCCGGGGTCTTGAACTCGGCCTGGTGCTCCTGGAGGAAACCCTCCAGGTCCTTGTCGGAGAGCTTGATCTCGCCCTTCACGTCGGCGGGGGAGAACGAGGCGAACTGCAGGTCGACCTTGTCGTTTTGCTTTTTGAAGGCCTGCAGGATCTCCTGGTCGGAGACCGTGGCCGCGCTCTTTATCTTGGTGCGCGCCTTCTGCACCAGGAGGTCCTCCTCCTGGGAGTCCTCGAAGGCCTCCGGTGTCAAGCGGTTGGCCTGCAGGGTCTGCTGGTACACCTGGAAGTCAAAGGCGCCGTTTTTCTGGAAGGCGGGGACCTTGGCGATCTCGGCTGCGACCTCGTCCTTGGTCACCTTGAGGCCCATCTCCTTGGCCTCCTTGCGGATCAGCAGGCCGTCGACCAGGCCGTCGATGGTCATCTTCTTGATGCCCATGGCCTTTTCCATTTCGGGGGAGAGCGACTTGCCGTAGATCTGCTCGTACATGCTGCGAGTGCGGTAGTAACTCTTCTGGAATTCGTCGAGACTGATCTTGGTCCCGTCCACCATTGCCGCATAGCCCGTCGGCCCGCTCGCCTTGTCACCACCACGGCCCCAGACAAGGAAAATCGTGCCTATGAAAGAGAACACGATGACGCCGAAGACTATCTTTATCAAGATGGACTGTTTGTACTTTCTCATTATGCCAAGCATTGCAGTTCGACTCCTTTGTACCAAAAGTTTGGACCTAACCTAAAAGAATAGTTGCGAATAATAAGGTAAATTAATCGCAAAAGCAAGCGGAGAATGAGGCCCGGGTCTGTCGCGCGCCTGTCGGATGCTATTTCACCACCCGGGTTTTCTTTGTTGCAAGGGTGCGGAGTTTCTGCTATATTTTTCCTTTTACCGGGCAGGCCGGCCGGGATGATACTTTAAAGGAGTCAACGATGCTCAAGATTTTCGATGCTCTGTTCGGCATGTTCTCCAACGACCTCGCCATCGACCTTGGTACCGCCAACACCCTGGTATACCTCAAGGGCAAGGGGATCGTGGTGCGTGAGCCCTCCGTGGTCGCGGTGCAGAAGATGCAAAACGGGCAACAGAAGGTGCTTGCGGTCGGGATGGAGGCCAAGAAGATGCTCGGCCGCACCCCGGGGTCCATCACCGCCATTCGTCCCATGAAGGACGGGGTTATCGCCGACTTCGACATCACTGAAGAGATGCTGCGCTACTTCATCCACAAGGTACACAACCGGAAGACCCTGGTGCGTCCCAGGATCGTCATCTGCGTGCCGTCCGGGATCACCCAGGTCGAAAAGCGCGCCGTGAAGGAGTCGGCGGAGTCCGCCGGCGCCCGCGAGGTCTACCTGATCGAGGAGCCGATGGCTGCGGCGATCGGGGCGGGACTCCCCATCACCGAGGCCTCCGGGAACATGATCGTGGACATCGGCGGCGGCACCACGGAGGTGGCGGTGATCTCCCTGGCGGGGATCGTGTACACCAAGAGCGTGCGCGTGGGCGGCGACAAGATGGACGAGGCGATCGTCCAGTACATCAAGAGGAAGTACAATCTGCTGATCGGCGACCGCATGGCGGAGCTCATCAAGATCGAGATCGGCGAGGCCTACCCGGGCGCCGAGGTGCTGCACATGGAGGTCAAGGGGCGCGACCTGGTGTCGGGCATCCCGAAGACCACGGAGATCGACTCCAACGAGATCCGCGAGGCGCTCTCCGAGCCGGTGACGGCGATCGTCGACGCGGTGCGCAACTGCCTGGAGCGCACCCCCCCCGAGCTCGCCGCGGACCTGGTGGACAAGGGGATCGTGCTGGCCGGCGGCGGCGCGCTTTTGCGCAACCTGGACGTGCTGCTGCGCGAGGAGACCGCCCTGCCGGTGGTCACCGCCGAGGACCCGCTCTCCTGCGTCGTGCTCGGCTCCGGCAAGGTGCTGGACGAGCTCGCCCTGCTGCGTAACGTCGCGGTAAGCTCGTAGGGTCGGGCTAGGGTCACCGAGGGTCGTTTAGATTGCCGTTACCACGCTTTAAGGAAACAGGAAGTCGGTTGAGGTTGACGTTGCGGGTTAAGAACTTTTTTCTGACCTTGACCTCAACCTCAACCTGTTTCAGGGGTTATCATGCCAGCGACCATAGATGTCATACTGCCGGTCTGGAACAAGCCGAACGAGACCCGCAACTGCCTGGTCAACCTGATAAACCACACCCCCGGTGCGCGCTTCATCATGCTGGACTGCGGCTCCGAGCGGGAGACCGAAAAGCTGCTGCAGGAGTTCGCCGACGGGCTCGACGACCGGGCGCTCCTCATGCGCGACGACAGCAACATCGGGTTCGTGCGTGCGGCCAACCGCGGCTTCGAGAGGTCGGAGGCGCCCTACATCGCCCTGGTCCGGAACACGACCCAGGTCTGCGCGGGGTGGCTGGAGCCGCTTTTGAACTTTGCCGCCGCGCATCCGGAGGCGGGGATACTGGTGCCGCACCTGGCGCCGGGAGGGCTTGAGTGCAGCGGGCCGGTCGAGGTGGCTGGCGCCTCCTTCGCCTGCATGGTGGTGAGCCGGCGGGTCTTTCTGGAGGCGGGGGGCTTCGACGAGGGTATGGACGGGGGGCTTTGGTGCCTGCGCGACTTCACCCGGCGCGCCTGTTCCAAGGGGTTCTTCACCTACCTGGTGCCCGGCCCGGCGGTCTCCTGCCAGGAAGAGGTGAAGCTCGGCTCGGAGCGGCGCCGCGAGGAGAGCCTGCGCCGCTCCGTAGCACTCTTCGCCGAGCGTTGGGGCGAGGGGGGGAGCTACCTGGTGCATGTCCCGAAGGGGGTCGACCTGGTGCTGCTGCGCCAAAAGCTGAACGTTTTGCTGCAGGGGGCACGGCACGGCGACAGCTACCATGTCCTGCTTCCCGCTGCGCTGCACAAGGCGGCACGCCTGGAGGGCTTCGACTTTCCGCATGAAAACGTCAAGCTGGTGGCGCTGCCGCGCCTGTCCACGGAGGGCGGCCGGCGGCGCAGCTACGAAAGAATAGCCGCAGAGAACCCCGGGATCGTTCCCGTTGCTGCGGTCGACGGCATGCCCTTTCCCTGGAGCACCAGCTATCTTCCCTTCACCGAGCTTTCCGAGCGAATTCGGCTCGGCTATGCGAGCGCCGCGACGCATTCCGGAAGAGAAGAGTGCTGCGACCCGGTAATCGGCGCAAACCCATAGTCCGCTCAAGTCGACGGTAGGGCAGGGCGGTGACCCCACAACAGGCAGGAGGGCAGGTGAAAGAAGAGATAGGGCTGCAACTGCGCAGCCACTGCGAAGTCATGGCGGCGATCGAGAGGGATCTGACGCCGGCGCTGGAAAACGCCGTCTCCCTCTTGGCGGCCGCCTTTAGAAGCGGCAACAAGCTGCTGGTCATGGGTAACGGCGGCTCGGCGGCGGACGCGCAGCATTTCGCCGCGGAGATCGTCGGGCGTTTCAAGCTGGAGCGCCGTGCGCTTCCCGCCCTGGCGCTCAGCACCGACAGCTCCATACTGACCGCCGTCGGGAACGACTACGGTTTCGAGAGCATCTTTTCGCGCCAGGTCGAGGCGCACGCCGTTGCCGGCGACGTCGTGTTCGGGATCTCCACCTCCGGCAACTCGCCCAACGTCCAGGCGGCGCTGCAGCGTGCGGCGCAGTGCGGCTGCCGGACCGTGGCGCTGCTCGGCAAGGATGGCGGCAGCATAAAAGCGGTGGCGGAGCTCGCCATCGTGGTTCCCAGCTTCGACACCCCGCGCGTGCAGGAAGGGCATATCACCATCATTCACATCCTCTGCGACCTGGTGGAGCGCGAACTCTTCGGCTGATTGCGAGTGGCGTAACCTGCGTTTCTGATTCGGACCGATCAGTCGGATCGGACCGATCGGACGGATGATAGATTTCGGGTCAACTGGCGTGGCCGGGAAGAGCCACGAGGGAAACATGGGAAAGCAAAAAGCTGTGTTCATGGATCGGGATGGCACCATCAACGTCGAGGTGCAGTACCTGAGCCAGGTGAAGGACTTTCAATTCATCCCCGGCGTGCCCTGGGCCCTGAAGTGCCTGAAGAACGCGGGATTCCTCCTGGTGGTGGTCACCAACCAGTCCGGCATCGGGCGCGGCTACTACGACGAGGCGGCTCTCGACACCCTGCACAGCCACATGCACGCCGACCTTGCCAGTTTCGGGGCCTCCATCGACGCCTGCTACTTCTGCCCGCACCACCCCGAGCACGCCACCGGCGACTACCGCAAGGAGTGCGGCTGCAGAAAACCGCTGCCGGGCATGCTGCAGCAGGCGGCACTCGACCTCGACATAGATCTCGCCGCGTCCTTCATGATCGGAGACAAACTCGCCGACGTGGAGGCGGGGATCGCCGCCGGCTGCACCTCGCTATTGGTGTTGACCGGATACGGACGCTCCCAGCTGGCGGGGCTTCCCGCGGGGGTCCAGGCCTACAGCGACCTGCCGGCCGCCGCGGAGGCGATCCTGGCGCAGGACCCGACCCATCGTGCGCTGACCGTCGAAGAACCATGACCATACCCCCTGCCGTAACCGTCTCCCCCGCGCTCTTCCCTATCCTCTTTCTCACCGGCGCCGTGGCCGGCCTCATCGACGCCATCGCCGGCGGGGGCGGGCTGATCACCATACCGGTGCTGCTCGGCATCGGCCTGCCGCCGCAGTTCGCCCTCGGGACCAACAAGCTCCAGGCCACCTTCGGCTCGGCCAGCGCCATGAGCCACTTCGTGCGGGCCGGGACCGTCAACCTGCGCGAGGCGTGGGCCGGCGTGCTCTGGACCGCGGCCGGCGCGATCCTCGGCTCCTACACCGTGCAGCAGATCGACCCGGGCTTCCTGAGGCGCTGCATCCCCTTTTTACTGCTGGCGATCCTCTGCTACACGATCTTCACCCCGAAGCTGGGCGCCGAAGAGGTGCATCCCCGATTGCCGCGCGGGCTCTTCTACTGCGCCTTTGGGCTCTTGCTCGGCTTCTACGACGGATTCCTGGGGCCCGGGACCGGCTCCTTCTGGGTGATCGCGCTCATGCTGGGCCTGGGCCTTGACATGCGCAAGGGGACCGGCTACACCAAGCTCTTCAACTTCGTGAGCAATATCGTCTCCCTGGCCGTCTTCGTGGCGGGAGGCCATGTGCTGCTTTGGGCGGGTTTGGTCATGGGGGTGGGGCAGGCCTTCGGCGCCCGGGTGGGGGCGCGCCTGGTGATCAAGAAGGGGACCGGGTTCGTCCGGCCGGTGTTTATCGGCTCCGTGCTGGCGGTGACGGCGAAATTGTTTTGGGACAACTACCGGTGAGGGCCGGCTGGCCATCGGACGCCAGGCGGATCGGACCGATCGGTCGGATCGGGCCGCTGTAGCCGGTGGGCGCTGGGCGGCAGTTGACAGTTGACAGTTGACAGTTGGCCTTAGCGGGTAGCATCCGCGGTTGAAATGGTCGGGGTCGTTGGGCAGGGGCGGCCCACCCTATGGGCTTAGGTGCTCTCCGCTACCCGGCTACCTTACGCTCTCCTCCTCCCGGAGGGGGGAGGTCGGGAGGGGGGAAAGGTAGGCTTCCCCCTCCCTGTCCCTCCCCCTCCGGGAGAGGGGACTTTCGGACGTTCCCTCGTCTAAGATCGGGAAGCGCCCGGCGCTAGATCTCGCGCAGGGTGCCGGCTTCGGCCCCGCTACCCGGACTGAGCGCCTCCAGCTCCGCTTCGAGATGGGCGATGATCTCGCCCACCTGTGCCAGATAGGCCGCCGGCGGATCCTCCAGCCCGCGCAGCGCCGAATCCAGCCGCCTGGCCGCGCTGAGGCTCGCCTTTACCGGCGCCAGGGGGTTCACCTCCTCACGCAGGGCCGCCACCTCTTTGTACTGCTTTAAAACCGTCGGGTGGCTGCGCTCCTCCTCAACGACACTCTTTCTCAGCTTGCCGTACTCCTCCTGCGAGAACCCCTTCTCCTCCTTCGCCTTACGCAGCAGATCGACGGACCGGTAGTCGGGCAGCGGCTTCAACTCCTCCCGCGTCCCCTCCCGCGCGCTCAAAAGCTGGGGCTCCTCCTTCTCCATGAACCGGTAGGCCATGGTCAGCTTGTCGGCGGTGCCGCGCTTGATCCGGATCTCCTGCACGCAGTACTCCTCGAAACTGCCGTAACCCCACTCCTTGAAGCGCCCCTTGCTGCTCACCTGGAGCAGCTTTTCCCCAAGCTCCACCCAGGATGATTTGAACTGCTTTGCCTTGTCCAGCACGACGTAGCGGTCCGAGCCGGGCTCCAACTGCTCCATGATGGTCTCTATGTGACGCTCGCTGCTGCTTTTGGGTGTCTCTGGCATGTCTGTTTTCTCCCTGTCCGGCTGGCTGGTCGAGCTGCCTGCCGGTACCAGGAAATTAGCAGAATATGACCGGTTTTTGAAGTTTTTTGTCTTGGATATAGCGTCGATTCGGGTTAGAATTTGCTATTCGCACTATGCAAGGAGATACCATGGAGCAGCGACTGACGGATATGGAGATGCTCATCATGCATCAGGGGCATGTCATTGAGCAACTAAATGAGGTGGTTACGGCTCAACAAAACAGTATCGACCATCTGATAAAAGAGCTGAAAATCATCAAAGAGCACCTGCGGGGCATAACTTCTTCCGACAACAGGCTTCCCTCAGAGGAGGAGCCGCCGCCGCACTACTGACAGCTGGCAAGAAAACGCGGCTGATTGCCTTTGAAGAGGACTTACAGGACTCCAGGGACTTAAAGGACTCAAAGGACACGACGAAACCTGTGAACGACCAATTGATATCGATCAAGGCCTCCCCGAAGGGGGCCCGGCCGGAGCAAGCCGAACTGAGCGGGACGGTCTTCAACCTGCAGCGCTACTCGCTGCACGACGGGCCGGGCATCAGAACGACCGTATTCCTGAAGGGGTGCCCGGCGCGCTGCTGGTGGTGCCATAACCCGGAAAGCCAGTGCGGCGCCCCGGAAATCGCCTGCTCCGAGACGCGCTGCATCGCCTGCAACGCCTGCCTGCTTGCCTGCCACGAGGGGCTCAAACCGCGGGAGCACTGCATCCTGTGCGGCGACTGCGCGAAGGCCTGCCCAACGGGAGCGCGCAGCCTGGTCGGGCGCCGGATGACGGTGGCCGAGGTGGTGGCGAGCGTCATGCGCGACCGCATGTTCTTCGAGGACTCCGGCGGCGGTGTCACCTTCTCCGGCGGCGAGCCGCTCGGACAACCGGAATTCCTGAAGGCGCTGCTTTCCTCCTTCCGGGCCCAGGAGATAAAGACGGCCGTAGACACCGCCGGCCTCTGCCCCCCCGAGGCGCTGCTGGAGGTGGCGCCACTGGCGGACCTCTTCCTCTTCGACATCAAGTGCATAAACCGGGAGAAGCACCTGCAGGGGACGGGTGTCACCAACTGCGGCGTGCTCGATAACCTGGCCAGGCTCTCGAAGGTGCACGACAACATCTGGATCAGGGTCCCGGTGGTGCCCGGCTTCAACGACACTCAGCAGGAGATGGAGGCGATCGCCCGGGCGGCCGCGGAGTGCGGCGCCGCGCGCCAGGTCTGGCTGCTCCCCTTCCACGCCGGCTGGACCGCCAAGCCGGAGCGCTTCGGCAAGGAGGCTCCCGGCGTGGCGCGGCTCGCGCCCCCCACGGGCGAGCTCATGGAAAGTTTCGCCCGGATCTTCCGGGCTCAGGGTCTGGACACCAGTATCGGAGGGTAAAGTATGACGGGAAGAACCAAACGGTTACGGGAGGAAAGCCTGGCCGCGGCGCCGGCGCTCTCCGCCGAACGCGCGCTGCTGCTCACGGAGTTCTACCGGGAGAACGAGGGGCGCTGGTCCATTCCTGTTTTGCGCGCCAAGTCCTTCTACCACCTGTGCGAGCGGAAGAGCATCTATCTCGGCGAGGGGGAGCTGATCGTCGGCGAGCGCGGCCCGGCACCCAAGCTCATCCCGACCTACCCCGAACTTACCTGCCACTCCCTGGACGACCTGCGTATCCTCAACTCGCGCGCCAAGACGAGCTACCGCGTGGACGAGTCCTGCCTCACCAGCTATGCCGAGAGCGTGATCCCCTACTGGCAGGGGCGCTCGCTGCGGGACAAGATCTTCCAGGCGCTGCCGCCCGAGTGGCACCAGGCCTATCGTCTCGGCATCTACACGGAATTCATGGAACAGCGCGCCCCGGGCCACACGGTGCTGGACGACAAGATCTACCGCAAGGGGATGCTCGACTTCAAGAAGGACATCGAGCGCGCGGTCGCCGCGCTGGACTTCGAGGGGGACCCGCGGGCCTACGACCGGCGCGAGGAACTGAAGGCGATGGACATCTCCTGCGACGCGGTGATCCTCTTCGCCGAGCGCCACGCGAAGCTTGCCGAAAGCATGGCCGCGGCATGCGCGGACCCGACCCGGAAAAAGGAGCTCCTGAAGATCGCCGCGAACTGCCGCTGGGTGCCGGCGCAGGCTCCCACCGATTTCTGGGAAGCGCTGCAGTCCTACTGGTTTTGCCACCTCGCGGTGATAACGGAGCTAAACGGCTGGGACGCCTTCAGCCCGGGGCACCTGGACCAGCATCTGCTCCCCTTCTTCGAGCGGGGCCTCGCCGAGGACTCCCTCTCCCGGGGGGAGGCGCGCGAGCTTTTGGAGTGCTTCTTCGTCAAGTTCAACAACCACCCCTCGCCCCCCAAGGTGGGGGTGACCGCGGCGGAGAGCGGCACCTACACGGACTTCGCCAACATCAACCTGGGCGGGCTTTTGCCCGACGGCTCCGACGGCAGCAACGAGGTCTCGCACCTGCTTTTGGACATCATCGACGAGATGCACCTGCTGCAGCCCTCCAGCAACATCCAGCTCTCCCGCAAGTCTCCCGACGCCTTCCTGCGGCACACCCTGCGCGTGGTGCGTAACGGCTACGGCTTTCCCTCCATCTTCAACGCGGACAGCGTCGTCGAGGAGCAGCTGCGCCAGGGGAAAACCCTCGCCGACGCGCGCGCCGGCGGCTGCAGCGGCTGCGTCGAGGTGGGCGCCTTCGGAAAGGAAGCCTACATACTCACGGGCTACTTCAACCTGGTGAAACTCCTGGAACTCGCCCTGCATGACGGCGTCGATCCCGCCAGCGGCGAGCGGCTGGGCCCCCGGTGCGGCGAGCCCGGCAGCTTCAAGACCTTCGACGACCTGTTCGGAGCGTTCAAGCTGCAGCTCTCCCACTTCATCGGCATCAAGATCCGGGGCAACCGGCTCATCGAGATGATGTACGCGGGCTTGATGCCGGCTCCCTTCCTGTCGGTGCTGACGGACGACTGCATCAGCCGCGGCCTGGACTACAACGCGGGGGGGGCACGCTACAACAACAGCTTCATCCAGGGGGTCGGCATCGGCAGCATCACCGATTCCCTGTCCGCCATCAAGGAACTGGTCTACGACGAGGGTAGGCTCACGCTCCGGGAGCTGGTGGCGCAGCTGGACGGCAACTTTCAGAAGGACGAGCCCTTCAGGCAGCGGCTGATCCACAAGACCCGCAAGTACGGCAACGACGACGACTACCCGGACCAGATCATGCGCACCGTCTTCGATGCCTTCTTCGAGGCGGTGGACGGCAAGCCCAACACCAAGGGTGGCGTGTACCGGATCGAGATGCTCCCCACCACCTGCCACGTCTACTTCGGCGCCGTAACCGGGGCCACCCCCGACGGCAGAAGGCGCGGCGCTCCGCTTTCCGAGGGGATCTCTCCCGTGCAGGGGGCCGACCGCAACGGTCCGACCGCGGTGATACGCTCGGCCGGCAAGATGGATCACATACGAAGCGGCGGGACGCTCCTCAATATGAAGTTCTCGCCGACGCTGTTGTCTGGGGAGGGGGGGCTGGACGGACTGGCGGGACTGGTGCGCAGCTACTTCAGGATGGACGGGCACCACGTGCAGTTCAACGTGGTGAACGCTGAGACATTAAGGGCCGCCCAGAGAAACCCCTCCGAGCACCGCGACCTGATTGTCCGGGTGGCGGGGTACAGCGACTACTTCTGCGACCTGAGCGCCGAGCTGCAGGACGAGATCATAGAGAGGACCGAGCACACCTCGATGTAGCGCCCGCCTGGCGTGCAGTACTTTTTACTCCCCCTCCCTTGACAGGAGGGGGTTGGGGGGAGGGTGAAGCTGCCAACGTAGTCACTAATGGCGCCTTCCCCCTCACCCCGTCCATACACCCGCGAGGGGGGAGGGAGGTTTGGACCAGCGGGTTTTCAAGGCTGAGGCACCGGGGCGAGGTGCCGGCTGGCAGCGCAGGTCTACCTCAGGTTGAGCAGCAAACCAGGGTTTTTTCCCAGCTTGGGCCCGACAAAGTCCGCGAGCACTTTGTCGCTTTCCAGGATGTGCTCCAGCAGCCAATCCTTCAAAAAGACGATCAGCTCCAGCGACAGCGTACTTCTGCCGTCGTAAAAGTCCTGCTGGTGGGCTTTAATCCGTTGTATGAAGTCATCGTGCTCTTTCAGGTGTTCGCCTGCCTTACCGAAGCTGAATCGTGACATCAACTCTTCCTCTGCCGCAAAGTGGTAGATGGCATAATTGACCAACTCCCCGATGACCTTTTCGATTTCCACATTCTGCCCGTGACAGACGAACACGTCGTAGGTATTGTTGAGCAGGGTGACCAAGTGCCGGTGGTGCTCGTCAATTTGGTCAATTCCAAGCAAATAGGTGTCGCTCCACTCGATGACTGGCATGGTGTCCCTTTTGATACTTTGATGTGTGTCCCTGTCGCGTTGCTGTACTATTCGGCAGCTGGCGTAGATTCATGAGCTAATAGTTGACTGCAGGCGGCAGTAGTTGATTTATTAAGGGAGGCAGATCCGCAAGGGCACGAAAGGCGGGCGAATACAAGATTCGCCCCTACGGGCTTAATGTGGGACGGCGGGGCGGGAGGAATTCATGGGTCAAAACTCGTTTCAGGAAGTCCTGCGTCAGCCGGGGTGCGTACTTGGCGAGGGCGCGGTGATCGAGCGGTTGCGCCGCGACGGGAGCATCGAACTCGACCCCCACCTGGTTAATTCGCACCTGGTCTACAGCGAGGCGGGCCGGGCCGCGCTGACGAAGATCTGCGGCGGTTACCTGGACATCGGGCGCAGCTTCGGCCTCCCGCTGCTCCTTTCCACGCCGACCTGGCGCGCCTCCCGGGAGCGGATCGCCGCGGCAGGGTTCGGCGACCGGGACGTGAACGGCGACAACTACCGTTTCCTGCACGCCCTCAGGGGAAGCTTCGGCGACTACGCGGCGAAGGTCTTCATCTGCGGCCTGATGAGTTGCAGCGGCGACGCCTACCGCCCCGCCGACGCCCTTCCGGTCGCCGAGGCGCGCCAATTCCATGCCTGGCAGATAGAGCGGCTGGCCGCCTCGGGGGTCGATTTCATCCTGGCCTCCACGCTCCCCGCCCTGAGCGAGGCAACCGGCATCGCGCAGGCCCTGGCCGGCGCCGGCATCCCCTACCTGATCAGCTTCGTGGCGCGTCCGGAGGGAACCCTGCTGGACGGCACACCGCTGCGCGAGGCAATCGCCGCCATCGACGCCGCGGCGCGCCCGGCGCCCCTCTGCTACCTCATCAACTGCACCCACGCCAGCGTCTTTCGGCGCGCGCTCAGCGATGCTGCCAACTCCTCCGCGCTGGTCCGCTCGCGGGTCGTGGGGCTCCTCGCCAACACCTCGGCGCTCTCCCCCGAAGAACTGGACAACAGCGACTGCCTGGTCGAGGAGGACCCCGAAGTCTTCGGCAGGTCGGTCGCCTCCCTGCGCGCAGAACTGGGGATAAAGCTATTGGGAGGGTGCTGCGGCACCGACGACCGGCATATCCGCTCCCTGGCGCAAAACCTGGCCGGCAGGGGTGAGGGGGTTGCCGCCCAGTCAGGCGGGAGCGCATCTGAAGGGAGGGAGGTATGACGGTTGAGCCCGGGCGTTACCGGCACTATAAGGGGAACTTTTACGAAGTTATCGGCACGGCCCGGCACAGCGAGACCGACGAGCTGTTGGTTGTCTATCGGCCGCTCTATGGAGAGCGGGGACTCTGGGTCAGACCCCAGGCGATGTTCGAGGAGACCGTCTCTGTCGAGGGACGTGTTGTGCCGAGGTTCGAGAAGTGCCAGGACGAGTGAGGAGGGGGAACTCACAGCTGCTGCTGTTTGCGCTTCGACTCCGCTCAGCGAACGTAAGTCTCCCGAGCGGAGTCGAAAAAAACTACGGGTGTGCCATGCCTATGCCGTACGCCATGCTCAGATAGCTGCAGATTTCCGTGTCGCCGGTGATGAAGTACTTGCCGTCGGCCTCGCGCGCCTCAAAGTCGCCCGCAGGAATCCTTTCCCCCGTGGCCAGCACGATGACCGGCATCCCCTGGTTCTCGGCGCCAATTTCATCAATGATTGCCTGGCGCGGACGGGCAAAATCCAGGTAGCACACTTCCAGCTGATCTCGAAGCCGCGGGTAGTAGCTCAGAAGCCCCTCGATCGGCGCTGATTCCGGGCAATAGAAGGGACCTTCCTCAGCATCCATGAAATCGGGTTTCAGCAGGAACAGCTTGTCTTTACTCATTGACGGTCTCCTTTCTTTGGATCACAGTTTTTTTTCTGTATGACATACTTTTCTGTTTCAGTAAATAAAAGGGATCCGTTTGCGGGTACTTTTCCGGTAGTCGGCATAACCGGGATACTTCTCGGTCAGCCAGCGTTCCTCGCGACGGGACTTAAGGTCCAGGAAGATGAATACCAGCGTCGCATAGGCCAGGGGGAGCCAACCCCGGGCGCACAGGCTCCACCCGTAGGCTAAAAGGACGATCCCGCCGTAGATCGGGTGGCGCACCAGGCGGTACGCGCCGGTCTCCACCAGTCGTGCGCCTTCCTTGGGGTGCGGCAGCGGCGTCAGGTTGCGGCCCAGGCTCAGCGTCCCCGCGCCGGCGAGCAGCGCTCCCGCCAGCAGCAGCATTCCCCCCAAGAGCAGCGCGGGGAGACGCAGGACGGGCGGCCAGACGGGAAAACCCGGGAGCGTGCGCGGCCCGAAGAACACCAGGGCCAGGAGTGCTGCCTGAACCGCGACATACCACTCGCCTCGTACTCCCTGCCACCATCCGCTTCGTTTTGTCATGGCACTTTCCGAAGATCCCTTAGGGTGAACTGCGCAGGCCAGCAGTTCCTGCACCCGCACTAACAAAGCATTTTTCCTGCCCGTGGTCAAATGAAAAAAAGGTACACATTCATCTAATTAATGCTTCAGTTTCCAAGCGCGATTCCGATGAGGAGCACTAAGGTTCCTGTGTTGCATGGAGCACCGGTGACTGCGCTGGGCAACAGTGCGCACTAAGCAGAGGGCGGAAGCATGAAAATGCCGAGTCCGTGGCAAACAAAAAATCCTGGCATCAGACAGTTTCGGACCCGTAAACAATAAGGAGAACAGCACGATGGGACTTTTCGGATCCTCCAATAAGCACGAGCTGGCTGAGAAAACGGCAGAAATTGCGAAGCTTATACAGATGTTCGACAACGTCGACAACATCGTTATGCTGTGCGATACCACGCCGGACAACAAGATTTTCTACATGAACAGCCGTGCCAAGGAGTTGATGAGCCAGCACCGTTCGGAGCTCAACACCGGGTTGCGGGGGGCAGACGCTGCCAACGCCTCGGGGAACTCCATCCACCAGTATCACAAGGATCCGGCGCGGGTACGGCGCATCTTCAGTTCCCCACGCTCCGACATGCCGCACTCGGCTGAGATTCCGATCGGTGGCATCACCCTGCGCACCATAGCCTACCCGATCTGGGACCACCTCGACCCGTCCAAGGTGATCTGCTACATGGCCTGCTGGAGCGACATCACGGCCGAAAAAAGGCTGAATTGCATGACCTGCGAGCAGACCCGGCGCAAGGATTACCTGGAAACCCGGGTGCATCAAATCGCCACCGCCATGGAGGAGATGAGCGCGACGGTGAACGAGGTGGCGCACAACACGACGAACGCCTCCGACTCGGCGAGCCAGGTGGCCGGCAACGCACGCGAGGGGCAGCAGGTGGTAAGCCAGGCAGTGCTGGAGATGCAGAAGGTCGCCGATATCGTGCGCGGTTCAGCAGTCATCGTCAAGAACCTGGGGGCCAAATCGGAGAAGATAGGCGAATTCGTCAACGTCATCAACGACATCGCGGACCAGACCAACCTGCTAGCCCTGAATGCGGCCATCGAGGCGGCACGTGCCGGCGAGCAGGGGCGCGGCTTCGCGGTCGTGGCGGACGAGGTGCGCCGGCTTGCGGACCGCACCGTCGCCTCCACCAAGGAAATCCGCCTGATGGTGAACGAGATCCAGAAGGAGACGACGCTGGCGGTGGAATCCATCGAGAAAGGCAAGGCCGAGGCGGAGGTGAGCGAGGGACTCTCGCACCAGGTGGACGAGTCCCTGCGCAACATCGTGCAGTCCATCGAAAACATCGAGAGCGTCATCTCCCAGATCGCGACCGCCTCCGAGCAGCAGGCCGCAACGGCCGGCATCATCGCCGGCAACCTGGAGGAAATCACCAGGGGTTCCTAGGGCCGCGGGGCGAGAGACCGCATGATCCGAATAAAGGCGGCGCAACCATTTGCAGGTTGCGCCGCCTTTTTTGATGGCTCTTTAGTGGAACCGGTTTTTTCACCTTTGCGACCTTCAGAAGCTCTCCCTCCCTTTTGAGGGGAGAGGCGCGGTCACGGCCGTTAAGTTTAACAATGAGACTTTAGCTGTGTCCCCCCTGCGAAGTAGGGGGGAAGGCTCGCGTAGCGAGACAGGGGGGTCTCTCGGCCGGCGGAAACACCCCCCTGCTTCACTACGTCCAGCTTCCCCCCTATTTCATGGGGGGGACGGAACCAGAGACTGCCAGGGACTCACCGGCCGCCCAGCAGCAGCGCTTCGAGCTCCTCCGGCAAAAGCGGCCTGGCGAGCAGGAAACCCTGGAACCCGTCGCACCCCTCGCCCTTCAACAGCAGGCGCTGGGCCTCGTTTTCCACTCCGACCGCGATGACCTGGAGGTTCAGGCTGTGTGCCATGGCGATGATCATCCTGACGATGCCGAGGTTCTCGCTGCTCTTTTCGATGCCGCCGATGAAGGTACGGTCGATCTTGATGCGGTCGAGCGGGAGCTTCTTCAGGCTTAAGAGCGACGCGCAGCCGGTACCGAAGTTGTCCAGGGCGAGGCGCACCCCCAGCTCCTTGAGGCGGCCCAGGGCGTTGCTGGATTCCGCAACCCGGCACATGACCGACGCCTCGGCGATCTCCAACTCCAAAAGCCCCGGGTCGAGACCGGTCTCCCGCAGCAGGCCGTCCACCGCCGTCAGGAAGGACGGCTCGTTCAACTGGAAGGCGGGGATGTTGACCGACACCCGCAGGGGAATCCCTTTCTCCTGCTGCCAGCTTGCCGCCTGGCGGCAGGCCGTCTCCAGCACCCAGGTCCACAGGCGCCCCATCTGGCCGCTTTCCTCGGCGACGTGCAGGAACTCGTGGGGCGGCAGCACGCCGCGCTCGGGATGCCGCCAGCGCACCAGGGCCTCGGCTCCTATGACCGTGCCCGAAGCCAGGGACGACTGCGGCTGGAACAGCAGAAAGAGCTCGCCCGGGATGGCCCGGCGCAGCTCGTTCTCCGTGCCGAGCCGGCGCGCCACCTGGGCGGTCATCTCGGCGTCGAAAAACTGGCAGCGGTTCTTGCCGAGCGACTTGGCCCGGTACATCGCCGTGTCCGAGTTGCGGAAGATGTCCGCGACGGTGCTGCCGTCGGCCGGATAGATGCTGACCCCGATGCTGACGCCTACGTGCACCTCGACCCCCTCCAGGTCTATCGGGGTGGATACGGCTTCGATGATCTTTTGCGCCACCCGCTTCACGTCGGCGGGATCCTTCACATCCTCCAGCATGACGGCGAACTCGTCGCCCCCAAAGCGCGCCACCGCGTCGACTTTTCTCAGGCTGTCCAGGAGGCGCTGAGCCACCGCCTGCAGCAGGAGATCCCCCGCATGGTGCCCGAGGGTGTCGTTGATCCTCTTGAAGTTGTCCAGGTCGAGGAACATGACGGCGAAACTGCTGCTGTAGCGCTCGGCCTGCTGGATGGCGAGCAGCAGGCGGTCGTTGAAGAGGCGGCGGTTGGGGAGGTTGGTCAGCACGTCGAAGTGTGCCAGATGGTAGATACGCTCGGAGGAGAGCTTTTGCTCCGTGATGTCCTCGATGACGCCGATGAAGTAGACGATCGCCCCGCTGGCGTCGCGCACCGATGAGATGGTGAGCAGCGCCGCGAAACCGTCGCCGTTTTTCTTCCGGTTCCAGATCTCGCCGCGCCACTTCCCCTCCTCGTGCAGGCTTTTCCAGAGCTCCTGGTAAAACGCGCTGTCGTGGCGCTGCGACTTGAGGACCCGGGGGGTGTGGCCGATCGCCTCCTCGGCGCTGAAGCCGCTTAGTTCGGTGAAGTAGCGGTTGACCCGCAGGATGACCCCGTCGCGGTCGGTGATCACGATGCTCTGCTGGCTCTGCTCGAAGACCTGCGCGGCCAGTTCCAGTTCCAGCTTTTGGGCCTGCAGCGTCTCGTTGGCGCTGGCCAGGCGTTTGAGTCGCCGGATCAGGGTGAAGGTGAGCATGAAGATGAGCAGTGTCGAGGCGAGCGCGCCGAGGCCGTGCCTGAGCGCACGGGTGCGCCAGGGCGCGAGGACCTCATCCCGGTCCAGGGAGATGAACGACACCAGCGGATAGTGCTCGGATTTCCGGAAGGCGCTCAGCTCATGGGCGCCGTACTGCTCGCCCTCCAGGCTGCCCTGCCGGACCTCCAGCTCGTAGGCCCGAAACATCTCGGAATCCTTGAGGGTGCGAGGTGCGTCCCGCGTGCCGGCCGGAAAGCTCGCCAGGATGTCGCCGTCGCTTCTGGCCAGGTCGACCTCGCCCTTGCGGCCCCCCAGGTCGAGCCCCCGGTAGAAGCGGCTGAAATATCCGGGGTCGATGGCAAGTCCCACGATCATCTTGAGGGAGCCGTCGGGCCGGTCCACCCTGCGGGTCACGGTGAAGAGCCAGCTGCCGGTGAGGCGGCTTTTGAGCGGAGTGCTTATGTGGCTCGCCTGGTCCGTATGCTCGGTGTGGTAACGGAAGTATTCCCGGTCGGCGACATTGATGGGCGCGAAAGGGGAGCGCTCCGAGTTGACGGTCATCAAGCCTTGGGGATTCACCAGGAATACGGCCCGAATCTGGGGCGATTTCCGCAAGAGGGCTTCGGCGTGCTGCATGAAGGGCTCGACCTCGAAGGTGGGCTCGTACAGGCCGTGTTCCAGCAGGTAGTGGGAGGTCGAGTCGAGCAGGCTCTCGGCCTCGCCCATGGTGCGGGAGGCGTGCTGTTCCAGCAGCCCGCTCAGGGCAACCACCTGCCGTTCGGCGCTGGTCAGCGTCAGGCGGTAGTCCGTGCTGATCGCCAGGTACACCGTGGTGGCGTACAGCACCAGCAGGAGCGTCACGAGGCACATTATGAAGAGTCGCGAGGTCAACTTCATTGCAAGGCTCCAAAGTCCCTGCTGCCTCCGTACTGGAGAACCTTGGGCAGGAAATGTATCTGGCGGCCGTCAACCCAATCAACGGCCATAACACCACGTATCGACAGAAAACCAGCTTAACTTAAAAGAATAGTACGCATGGGTGGCAGCACTATCTGCAGTTGCCATGGATGGCGTCAGCAACCAGCGCTGGGTTGCAGCGCGTGAACCCACGGTACTGGATGAAACGCCAGCGGAGCTCAGCAGGATTTCCTGGCAGCTTGAAATCAAGGCTAAGGTCCTCATATAATGACAGGGTAGTTTGTAGGAGTCAAAGGAGGAATAAAGGGGGTAACGACGAGAGGCTCGCTTCTCTTGAGCTGACGGAAGAAAGAAACGATGAGTTGCTATGATTGGCCGTAGTGTAGTGGCACAGCCATTGTCACTGTGCCTGCAATTGAAGCGGTACTCCCAAAGGTTCTAAGCTCCGAACCCCTCGCCGTATATCTTGAGTATCACATAATCGTTGAATTTCTCGGTGGAAATGAGGAACTTGATGTCCTGCGGGTTTTCCGGGGTGTTCTGCTTCAGTGTGGCGGGTATCCGGTAGGATGGCTTGCCGGTCTCGTGGGTTTCTACCACCGTCCTGCGTATCACGCAGCCCGAGCAGTGGTAGGTATTGCCGCATCCGCCGGGCAAAAGCCCGTAGGCACACTCAAAGACCTCGCCCGCGAGGTTTTCCTCGATGAGTGAGAGGTCCTTGCCGAGCATGGCGCAGGCCTTCTCGTTCGCGGTCTTCACCACGCCTTCATAGCTCACCAGGATAACCGGGACGGAAATCTGGTCGAGAAAATCATGCAAATCGTTGGGGACATCGATAATGACGGTATTGGCACAGGCGAGGCAGATGCCATAGGAGATCTCGTCCGTGTTGGGAGTACCGCTTTGGCTTAATTGTCTGCCGCACCAGGCGCAAATCTGTTTCATAGTGGGCAAAACCTCGTTGGCGAGCCTTAGGTTCGGGATTCCAGGCGCCGTCAGGATGGCAGTCATGTGGAGCCGATTAGCCTGTTAAAGGTGAGTGGTTTGGGCGGCTGCTGACTTGGCAGTTTTTCCCTCTGACAGTGAAGGACCCTGCTATGTCTGAGATTCTTAGCCTCTGGTAATCTATCCTTGTTATGAGCTTTATGCAAGGAATAAAACCGGCCCGGCGGCGTGCGGAACGTGCGGGGAGGCGAGCTCGGGGGGGGCTCTGGAGGGCGATTGCGTCCAGCATGGCCGAAGGGACAACGACGGCCGCCCGGGGCCAGCGCCTTGGCAGGCGCTGGCCCGGTAGGGCAGGGGCGCTCAGCGGCAGAGCACCGTCAGGTCCTTTTCGATACTCTCCGGGGTGGCCGTCGGCGCGTAGCGCTGCAGCACCGCTCCCTTGCGGTCCACCAGGAACTTGGTGAAGTTCCATTTGATCGCTTCGCTCCCCAGAAACCCTTTTTGAGCCGACTTAAGGAACTTGTACAGCGGGTGCGCCTGGTCTCCGTTCACCTGGATCTTTGCGAACATCGGGAAGCTGACCTGGTAGGTGAGCGAGCAGAAGTTGCGGATCTGCTCCTCGCTCCCGGGTTCCTGGTGGCCGAACTGGTCGCAGGGGAAGCCGAGCACGGCGAAGCCCTCGGCCTGGTGGCGTCGGTACAGCTCTTCGAGGCCGGCGTACTGCGGGGTGAAGCCGCACTTGCTGGCGACGTTCACGATCAGCAGCACCGTGCCGCGGTAGCCCTCCAGGGTCTGGCGCGCCCCGTCGATGGTGGTCACTTCAAAGTCGTAGATCGACATGAGCCCTCCTGGGCTGGGGTACCGTTTCTGTCGGATAAGGTTGGCACACCGATGTTGTTAATCCGTTCGATGCTTGGTCGAGCGGATTGCACATAGAACCGGAAACGGGCGAACACGAGGTTCGCCCCTACGGAAGCGTTGAGCCTGTGGGGGCGAATCTTGTATTCGCCCGCCTTTGGTGTCCGCGCCGCGCGGGCGGCAATCGCTCTTCAGGCGAAATCCCTGGCGTTGATGACCAGGCCGCTACGGGTTCCGGTGACACTGGAGCGGTAGGCCTGCGCGACCTTCTCCGCAGGGATGCCGATCGAGGTGTCCATCCCGAGCGCCTCCAGGGTTTCCTTCACCCAGGGGGGGCTGACCGCGTTGATGCGAATGCCGCGGGGCAGTTCCAGCGCCGCGGCGCGCACAAACCCCTCGATCCCCGCGTTGATCAGGCTGATCGAGCTCGACCCCGGCATCGGCTGCTGGCTCAGCACGCCGCTTGTCAGGGTGAAGGAGCCGTTGTCGCTGATGCGGCTCATCCCGAGCCGGACCAGGTTCACCTGCCCCATCAGCTTGCTGGCCAGCCCGAGCTGGAAATCCTCGTCGCTCAGCTCCTCAAGGGGCGCGAACCTGGCGATCCCTGCGGCGCAGACCAGCGCGTCGAAGGAGCCCACCGCCTGGAAAAGCTGCTCCAGCGACTCCTTGTTCGTTATGTCGACCCGGAAGTCGCCGCTCTTGGAGGCCACTTTGACGACGTCATGCTCGGTCAACAACAGCTTCGCGACCGCCCTACCGATGGTGCCGGTGGCACCGACGACGATGATTCTCATAAGCCTTTCCTCCTCCCTTGAGATGGCGATCCCGTTTGCTTCCATGGGGGCCTGCGCGGGCGCCCGGGGCCGACGGGTCACCGGCTCAGGACCTCGGCGCTAGTTAGAGATCAAGATACACTATCAAGTATACCTGGTTTTCGCCTCCCCGGTCAAAGCCGTGGGCGAAACCGAGGGCGGGGGTCGCCTTGAGCCAGTAGCCCAGTGTCACGTCCAGGCGCGCCTCCAGGCCCGCGCCGACCTTCACGTTGGAGCCGCTGAAGGCGTTGCGGTCGTCCCAGACCTCTCCGGCGTCGACGAAAAGGGCGCCGTGCAGCTTCTCAGCGAAGGCGGGGAGGGTGCCGTAGCCGCGCATCGGGTACCATAAGGGAGCCCGGTATTCGAGGGTCCCGGTGGCGACGTACTTGCCGGTCACCGAGCGCTCCGCGTAGCCGCGCAACGGGTACGGGTTCAGGTCGGAGGGGACGCCGCCGATCTGGAAGGCCTGCTGGCCGAACTTGCGGCTGTCGTCGGACAGTGCCCCGGAAAGCCTGAGATAGAGCACCTGGTGCCTCGGGCTTGCGGTCGGCAGTGTCAGGTATTCCTGGTACTGGGCGCTGTACTGGGCGTAGTCCTGGTCGCTGCCGATGGCCTTGTCAAAGCGGCGGTACAATAGGGAGATCCGGCGCCCCTGCTCGGAGCTGACGGAGTAGGGGTACTTGAGGACGTTGTCGAAGCTGATGCCCGCGAACAGGTTGTCCGCTCTCCCCTGGAAGACCGTCACGCCGTTGAACCTGCCGCTGCCGTCCAGGTTGCTGAGCGCGCTCTGGTCCTGCAGCTGATAGCCAGCGCTCAGCAGGTAGCGCGATTCCAGGAAGTTGATCGGATAGGAAGCTTCCAGGGTGAACCCCTGGTTCAGCTCCCAGTAATCGCCGCGCTGCAGCAGGTTCGAGTAGAGGAACGGCTCGGAGTGCGCCAGCAGGGAGAAGGTCGGGTACAGGTAGTCGTTTCGGTAGGTAAGGTCGAAATAGCCACGCTTTCTGTCCGGGCTGTAATCGGCGCTCAGCGCGTAGGACTGGTAGCCCAGCACGTCGGCGCCTGCGGTGAAAAGTCCGTAGACTCCGCTGCCGGAACCGTCACCGGAGATTCTCGGCAGCCAGAAATGCGGCAGCAGGGTATCCAGGGCGCGGTAGGGGAAGGCGAAGGCCGGTGCCGGTGCGGCTGTCGCGTCCGGGGTTTGACCCAGGGCGGCTGCTGCCGGGGTTTGACCCGGGACAGAGCCTGCTTCCCGGGCGGGAGCTTCTTTGGGCGGCTCGCGGGTGAGCGGCAGCGAGGGGCCCCGGGTAACCGACCACTTCTCGCGGTCCACCGCGATCTGCGCGATGCTGAAGCCGCGCGCGTCGTAGCTGGAAAAAAGCAGTGCGCTGCCGTCGGGCGAGGTATCCGGCTGCAGCGCGCCCCCGAGCAGGTGGCTTATCTGGTAGCTTTTGCCAAGCTTCAGGTCAAACGCGAAGAGGTTGAAGACGCCGGTTTCGTCGGAGACGTAGACCAGAAACGAGCCGTCCCTGGAGAAGGCCGGCTGGTCCGCGGTGTGGTCCACGCTGAAGAGGGTGCGGTCCTCCCCGGAGGCGACCTCGTAGAGGTGCAGCGCGCTGCCACCGGCGTTGTCCCTGAGAGCGTAGCAGATCGTCCTTCCGTCCGGCGACCAGCGCGGCGCGGAGACCCGCTGCCCGGCGTAGTTCGTGACCAGCCGGGGCGCTCCCGCCTGCAGCGGGCCGCGCCTCTCGACCAGCGCCAGGTTCTGGCTGCCGCGCTGGCTCACGACGGCGGCGAAGAGCCTGCCGTCGGGGGAGAGGTCGAGCGCTCCCAGGCGCTCGCCGCGGGTCAGGCGGGTGATGACGTCCTGCGCGAAATCGTAGGCGTACAGGTCCTGGTAGACGTCGAAGCCCTGGCTGATCTCGGCCTGGGTGAAGTAGAGACTCTTTCCGTCCGGGGCCCAGGAGAGGTTCCCGTCCGAGGACTGGCGCCGGAACTGAGCCAGGACGCTCTTCCCGCTGCGGTCCGTTACGACGACCGAGGTGTGGTCGTGGGGATCGCGCCTGGTATAGGCGATGCGCCCCCCGTCGGGAGAGAACCTCGGGTTACTGAGTCGCTCCCCCTGGTCCGCCAGGACCCTGGTCGGAGTGAAGGGAACCCGGGAGAGGACCGCGATCTTCTGAGCCTCCTCGCGCTTCAAGGCGGCCAGCATGTCGGCGTAGAGCTCCCGGTAATTCTTCCCGTTGAAAAGCCCCTGCGGCGGGGCACCTATCAGGTAGGGGAAGCGCCCGGCGTGGGCAAGGCTCAGCTTGCCGAGGGCCTCCTTGCCGTAGGTGTCGGCGAGGTACTTCTGCAGCCGGTAGCCGTACAGGTAGGGGAGGTCGCCGTCGGGCCAGTTGGGCAGGTCGCCGTTGGCCTGGTCCACGGAGGGGAGATCGCCCCGGGCGACCGCCATGCGGAAGATCATGTCGTAGAAGCTGCTCTTGCCGCGCCCCTGCCCGGTGAACTCCGTTTCCGCCCAGGTCGCCATCCCCTCGTGCCACCAGCGCGGCAGGAAGGAGTTGGGCGGCGCCGTGACGATGAAGAGCAGCTCCGTGAAGATGTCCGCCCCCGGGACCGGCTTGCCGAAAATCGTGCGCATGACCTTCCAGTAGCCGCGCGACGGGTCCAGGGTGACGATATGGGCGTACTCGTGGGTGATCAGGACCTTCAGCCAGTCGTCGTATTCGCCCAGCGTCGAGTCGAGCGACGGCGGCACGACCTGGACGAAGATGGTGTTGTAGGGGAGCGCGGTGGCGAAGCCGTTGGTGAAGTCGCTGTTGTCGATCAGCACCAGCTGGGTCTTCTCCTCGGGGTGCCAGCCGAATTCCGCGCTCAGCTTGTCGTGCGCCTGCTCGGCGAAGAGCGCTGCCTTCTGGGCGACCGCCTCCAGCCCCTGGTGAAAATGGATGGAGAAGTTGGGGGTCTCGGTGCTGGAAAAGACGAACGAAGTGTCGAGTCGTGCAGCATGGGAAACGGAAGACAGGCATAGCATCAGGATGACGGCAAGCAGGATCGATTTCATTGGTTCCCCGGGGCTACTGTAATAGTTAACGATTCCATCCGGCTCCAATTCTCCCCCTCCCGTTGAGGGAGGGGGAGCCTTAACTTTTCCTCCGGCGCCCCTTTGCTTAGAGAGTCGAAGGGCTGAAGCTACTCAACGCCCGCCAGGTCGCGCCCCTTGGGATACTCAATGACGATGTCATAGACGACCTTCTTCTTTTCTCCCGGCGCGAGAGCCACCTTCCAGAGCAGCGTTCCGTCGGCCTTGGTCTCGTCGGGTTTGGGTTGCGCCTCCTCCAGGCTCACCTTGATCTCGGCGTTGCCCGCCTGGGGGAGCTGGTCCAGCAGGGAGACGGACACCGCGCGCTTCTTGAAGTTCTCCAACTGTACCGTGCAGCGGTAGCTCAGGCGGTTGCTCCCCAGTAGCCCCGCTTTCTTGCGGACCTTGGCGACCTCCCGCTTCACCTTGAGCTGGTCGTCGGCCCCGAAAAAAAGGTCGAACTTCTCGCCCGCGGCGACCGCCTTCAGGTAGCTCTTGCCGGTGAAGACGTTGTCGTTGAAGATGTTCACCTGGCCGGCCAACAGGGGATAGGCGGTCTGATTGGTGACCTCCGACTTCAGGTAGACCCTGGGGACGAGCTTCGGCACGGTGACGAACTCCGCGCTGACCGGCACCCGCTCCAGCGCGATGACGCTGGTAGCCCGGGTACCGTCCGCCGGGATGTCGGCCGGCTGGACGACATTGAAGAGCACGGAAGTCTGTCCTTCGGCGACCTGCGCCGGCAGGGGGAGAGCCCTTTCCATCCCGTCCGCACTGGCCCCGGAAACGGCAATGTTCTCCTGGAGCGGGGCAGCGGCTGGCGCCGCCATGGCGCTCTTGTAAAGGCGCTGCCCCGTGGGGGTCGGGCGAGGAGGCTCGTAGAGCGAGATCTGCCAGGGCGCGAGCTCGGGGGGAGCGCCGCCCGCCTCGGGGCTGGCGCTGGAGAGGGAGAGCTTCACCCCGGGCCATTCCTCACCGCTTTTCTGCCAGACCTGGGCCCGGTAGCTGAGCTCGGCGCTGGAGCCGTCGGCGGCGAGGCGCACGTCGTAGTTCGGCTCCCAATGGGCCTCAGCGACCAGGTAGGAGAGGGTGAGGGCGAACTCCATGGCGCGGTCCGCCTCGATCGCCACCTCGACGGAGCGCACCTCCTTGTTGCGGTTGCCGCGAGCCTGTTCCAGCTCCTTGCGCAGCGCCGCGATCCGGTCCAGCAGCGGCTTCTTGGCGGCCTCCGCATCGTAGAGTCCTTCCTCGACCTTGTCCACCCCATCGCCCACGAATTTCGCGGCCTCGCCCAGTTCGGCGGAACTCGGCTTGCCGAGCGTGAGCTCCTTGGAGATGCGCTCGCCCCAACCGACCCTGATGGAGTCGATGAAGGCCCGTTGGGCGGTGAGCGCCTTACGCCGCGCCTCGATACTTTCCACCTTGCGGTTTTCCGTCTGGATCTCCTGCTCCAACTCCTGGACCCGCTTCTGCTGGAGCCGCTCCAGGAAGACGTTCTTCACGCTGAGACCGGCGATGCGCGCACGGCCAACTCCGCTTCCCTCCGCCCGCAGCGAATCCTCAGCCATGGTAAGCGGCAAGGCGTCGAAGGTCACCAGGTTGGTCCCGGCCTTGAGGGTAATCGTGCCGGTGCGTGTCACCTGGGCCCGGTCGGCGTAGACCGTGACTGAACTGATGCGCGACGCCGCCACGACCGTGTGTGTCTCGGCGAGCGCGTTGACCGAAGAGCAAAGAAGCAGTGAGAAAGAGAGCAGGCTCAGTCGAAACTTCATGTCGGCCTCCACAGAGATAGCGGTCAGATTACTGGACCGGACAATGGTATCAGCGTTTCATGGTACATATTACTCGTTAGTTTGACTTTTACCAGCGGTTGTTGTGGCAGAGATGCGAGACAAGCAATTGGGATTAGGGGAGAGTGAGTTCTTAAATAGAGATAGTTGGATCAGATTCGAAGGAGGAAGGTCTTAAAACACTGTCTGTTGCGGTACCTTTTCGGGGGGATAGTTCCATTAAGTTGACACTTCCTTCTGGCTGAAACTCTCCCTCCCCCCTGGCGGGGGAGGGTCGGGGTGAGGGGGAATGTACGACATTTTGAGGAGTTGGCAACTTCACCCTCCCCCCAGCCCCCTCCCGTTGTATGGACCGGAGTCAAGGGAGGGGGAGTCTTAACTTGACGGCACTGCTCCCTCGCAGGTGCCCAGCTCTGGTCAATCTGGAACTAGGCCACTGCCGACCCGCACGCCTTGCACTTGCGCGCTCCGGCGGGAATCGTCTCAAGGCATTCGGAACAGGTCTTGGTGGGAGCTCCCGGGGGTGGCGGTTTGATCAGGGCCTTGGTTATCAGGAAAACGACGAAGGCGATGAAGATGAAATCTATCACCGTGCCAATCAGATGACCGTAAGCGATGGCACTTTCGGTCACCTTGCCCTTGGCGTCCGTGACGGTCTTCAAGACTATTTTCGCCTCGCGCCAGTCGCCCGAGGGGAGGGCGAGCCCGACAATCGGCATGATGAGGTCGTCGACGAACCCGGCAACCACCTTCCCTATGGCAGCGCCGATGACGACAGCGACAGCCAGGGCCAAAGCATTGGTCTTGGTGAGAAAGGCTTTGAATTCCTGAAACATGAGTACGCCTCCATTTTGGGACAGAATGTAAGTTGTCCTTATAACAGAAATTCCCGTGTCAGCAACTGTCGCGTTAGAAATGTGAGACTAACTACTCCTATGAAAAGTAATCTAATCTGGTGCGCCGATCAGCCGCGCCAGGTCCAAAAGGCTCGTCACTGTCAAGGTCGGCTTTATGCCCCAAGGATCGAACAGGGCTTCCGGTGAGCGCTGCACCCACGCGGCCCGCATTCCAGCAGAGACCGCCCCGATCACGTCGAAGGGGTTGCTCGAAACAAGCCAGGCCTCGGCTCCCGAGGTGCCGGCCCTTCTCAGAAAATGGCTGTAGACCCCCGGGTTCGGCTTGTACGACTTCATTTCATCGACGCTCACGACATCGATGAAGTAGTCCCTGATGCCGGCATGCGCCAGCAGGTTCTCCACCGCCGCTCCGGCGCCGTTGGAGAAGGCGAACATCCGGAAACCCCTTTGCCTTGACCTCTCCAAACCCTCCAGCACGTCATCGAAGGGAGGCAAGATCTTGTAGACATCCAAAAGCTCCTGCTTGTCCGCCTGGCTCAGCGGGACTTTATAGTAGGCACAGGTATAATCGAGGGCGTCACTGGTGCACTGGGCGAAATTCTGATAATTTTGCATCAAACCGCGACGAAACGAATATTCCAGCTGTTTCTCGCGCCAGGCGCGTGAGAACTCGGGGGCTTGGGCCCCGAGGTGCTTTCCCAGCATGACGATAACGCCATGGGTGTCTATCAGAGTTCCATACACATCGAATGCAAGTGTGACTGTCATCAGATTCCTCCTCAAATTCCGGGTGCTCACGAGACCGTCCTGCCGACCAGAGAGAAGGTCCGAATGACTGGGGGCGTGACTCATGGGATGTCCGTCAGGTTGGACGCACTGGTTCAGTGTTGGACATTAATGGATTACGAAAGGATTATAACAGAGAAAGAGAGCTCGAAACGGAAGATGTCAAGGTTTTTCCACGCACGGAGACCAACGCTCAAGCCCAGCAGACAGACAGGAACTTCACCCTGACAGGTGGAAGAATGCCGGCTCGGGCCTATTTGGCGGGGTCGTGCAGCCCGTGCTTGTTCAGATACTTCCCGTACCTTTGGTCCGTTATCTGGATATGACTCAGGATCCAGCCAGACAGGAACTTGACCAACTCCAGGTTCAACCCGGGCCGTTTGGCGTCGAAGTTTTCCCTGAATTCGAAGGTCTTGGCGATGAACTTGCTGTGCTCCAACTCGTGCAGCTTTTCCTCGGGGTACTTGTGCTGGCGCAGCAGTTCCTCCTCGGCGGAGAAATGCACCTTGGCGAAATTGAACAGGTTGACGATGGTGTCCTCGATCATGTCCGCATCGCGACCTGTCTGGATCGCCTCCTCAAGTTCCTGGAGAATCCCTATCAGTTTGAGATGTTGCTCGTCTATCTTGCCGATGCCGACGCTCAGATCGTTGTCCCACTCGATGCTGGCCATGCTTTACCCCCTCTGAAATCGCTGGCCGGCGAGGAGCTCCGGGCCGCTTTGTTGTTTAAGGATACTCCGCACAGCCGCAAGTGTATCACGTAATCTGCGCCTCGCTCGACTGCTGATAAATTCAGGCGAACCGGAACTGGCGCACCATTTTTTGCAGCTCTTCGGAGAGAACGGAGAGCTGATTGGCGGCTGCCGTCGTCTGCTGGGAGCCCGCGGCGGTCTGGTCGACGATCCCCGAGATGAGCTGGATACTCTGGGTGATCTCGTTGGTGGTGGCGGTCTGTTCCTCGGCTGCGGTGGCGATCTGGCTCGCCATCATGGTGACGCTGGCGATCTTTTCCTGGATGCTTTGCAGCGCGAGCTCCGACTTGGCCGCCTCGCAGGTCCCCGACTCCACCTCGCGCACCCCTTCGCTCATGGCGCCGACGGCGCTCCTGGTCTCGGTCTGGATGCTCTTGATCATTTCACTTATCTCCCGGGTAGCCCGGGTGGTGCGCTCGGCGAGGGCCCGCACCTCGTCGGCCACCACGGCGAAGCCGCGTCCCTGTTCGCCGGCGCGAGCCGCCTCGATCGCCGCGTTCAGCGCGAGCAGGTTGGTCTGATCCGCAATGTCCTCTATGGTGCCGATGATCTGGCCGATCTGGTCCGAGCGCTCCCCAAGCGACGAGGTCGTTTCAGCGGTGTGCTGCACCCTTTGGGCGATGCGGTTCATGACGGCTATGGTCTCCTGCACCACGCCCGCGCCGGAGCGCGCCGCCGCGTCGGCCTGGTCCGCGTGATGGGCGACGTCGAGGCAGCTCGCGGAAATCTCGTCCGAGGTGCAGGACATCTGCCGGCTCGCGGTTGCCACGGCCCCGGTCTGGCTGGAAAGCTCCTCGATTCCCGAGGCGATGCTCCCCGAGCAGCCGATCAGTTCCCGGGCGGCGCCGGCGACCTCCGAGGCAGCGGTGCCGACCCTGGTCACCATGGCGCCCAGGTGCTGACGCACCTGTTCGGCGCTCGCCGCGATCTTGCCCAACTCGTCGTGGCTGCCGCTCAGGATGGGGTGGGACAGGTCACCGCGCTCCAGGTGGCTCAGATCCTCCACCAGCCGATGGGCGGGAGCCACGATGTTTCTCTGGACGGTCAGCAGGAAGCCTCCGGCGCCCAGCAGCATGGTGACCGCCATGAGCGCCAGTGCGCCAAGTATGCCCCGGTAACCGGCTTGCGCCGCGGTTTTGGACATGGCATCAGCGAGCCCCTTGATCCGCTTGGAGCAGGCGACCAACAGCTCGGTGGGAGGCCGGTCCATGCCGGCCACCGCCTGGTCGCCGGCCTTGGGGTCGAATCCGGCATCTTTGAAGGCCTGCAGCCCCTTGCGGTAATTGCCGCCCATCTGGCGGTGGGCCTCCAGGAATTCGTCGATCAGCCTTCGGGCCTCCGGGTCGCTCACCTTTTTCTGCAGCTCCAGTGCCGCCGCGTCGATCTCCTGCTCCTTTTTCTCGAAGTTGCCCCAGTATTTGGCGAGCTTTGCCGGGTCGCTGCCGCGCAGCAGCACGTCTTTCCACTCCTGCACCTGCTTCTTGAAATCCGCCTCCATGGTCAGCACGGCGAAAGTGCTGGAATTCCCCTGCTGCACCGTGTCACCCAACGTCTGCAGGCTGTGCCAGGTGCTCCAGAACCCGAAAAGGGCGCCAACCAGCACGAGCAGGATGCCGGCACCTGAGATCAGCATCAGTTTGTTGCGAATGGAATACACGGAATACCTCCGACGGGAAATGATGGTAACCTACCATCCCCTTTTCGGGGTCCTTTGCTTTTACTTGAGGGGATTTAGTGTAGGGTTTTTCCAATGTTGGCTTGGGGCAACAAGAATCTAGTTTTGAGGGACTGTTCAAGGGACTGGCAGAGAGACGCTTCTGATAGGTTCAAGGACGGCCTAAGAGGTTTCCCTCACGAGGCGCTGTTATGAAGAAATTTTTATTCCCCGTTGATGCTTGGAGAAGCGATTTTGCAAACTGTATGGGCGAACCATGAAGTGGACAAGGATCGCCCTCCGGATACCTTGAACCTTGAACCTGCGGATACCTTGAACCTGCGGATACCTTGAACCTGCGGATGCCTTGAACCTGCGGATACCTTGAACCTGCGGATGCCTTGAACCTGCGGATGCCTTGAACCTGCGGAGGCTTGAACCTGCGGAGGCCTTGAACCTGCGGATACCTTGAACCTGCGGATGCCTTGAACCTGCGGATGCCTTGAAACTGCGGATGCCTTGAACCTGCGGATGCCTTGAACCTGCGGATGCCTTGAAACTGCGGATGCCTTGAAACTGTAGGGGCGAATCTCGTATTCGCCCCGCCTTTCGTGCCCCGAGGGTAAACTACAACTGCCACTACCAGCAGGGCAGGGGGAGGCGGCGTATTTCTGTCCAAGCCGGCGGCACAGCTGTCAATCGAGCTGCATCTCCAGTTCGATGGACCTGCCGGTACGCAATCCCATGCTGCGGAAGAACGACAGCATCGACTTGTCATCTCGGTCGGTCATGGTGCGTACCGTGGAAACCCCTGCCTGCTTGAGTCGCACCGATATTTCATCGAACATGCGCTTGCCAATCCCCAGTTCCCGTACCGTCGGCGACACCGCCAGGGCGAAGACCCAGCCGCAGGGCGGCGAACCGAACTCCCAGGCGCGGATCTCGCCGACGATGAAGCCGATCATCCCGGCGTCGGTTTCGGCCACGATGAAGATCCGGTCATTCCTCCCAGCGTTTATGTAGTGGGAAAAAATCCCCTGCCAATAGTCTGGCTTGGACTCCTTGGTAGTGACGTGATCCAGAGAGATTACCGCCGCGAGATCGCTCGGCATGGCGTTTCGGATGGAGATATCCTTCATTTATGACACCTTTGAACGTCGCTACCGGAGAGGATGGTCCCCGGTAGGCTCGCCTGCATATAATGAAGTCACCCCAAAGACCGCTCCAAGAAAAGTAGTATTATGGTACCATAATAACGAAACAGCGGCAAGCACTATTCGCGCTCCGCCCCGAAGTCTCGTCAACCAACTGATTGGAAGCTTTGGCGGGTGCCTGGGGGGCAGTCCCCTGTAGCAACTGTCCCCTGCGCCGCACCGGGACTGTCCACCTTCCTGATCAGGCCGGGGACTGTCCCTTCCTCGGCGCTTTGAAGTTCCGTCGAAAGAAATTTCTTGACACCAAAATTGGTAATGTGGTACCAATTTACACGAATAGATGCTGCAGCGCTGTTTGGCGTGGCAATCACACACACAGGATACTAACCAGGGGGGGAATAGAATGGCCACAACACTCGACATTGTCACCAGAACCGCGCCGTTACATCTGATCGACCACAATCTCATAGACCGCGATGTGGAGAGCCTGTGCGACGGCATGGTCCGTTACGAGAAGCGGCCGGCCCGCCGCCGTGATGGAAGCCTTGCCGAGGGCCTTTATAACGCCTGGATCATCTTCAACAATCCCAAGCAGTACAACTCCTATACCACCGACATGGTGAAAGCCACCATCCTTGCTTTCCGCCGGGCCTCCTCGGACCGGGAGGTGAACGCGGTGGTCTTCACCGCGGTGGGCGACAAGGCTTTTTGCACCGGCGGCAACACCAAGGAGTACGCCGAGTACTATGCCGGCAACCCTCAGGAATACCGGCAGTACATGCGACTTTTCAACGACATGGTCTCGGCGATCCTGGGCTGCGACAAGCCGGTCGTTTGCCGGGTCAACGGCATGCGCATCGGCGGAGGGCAGGAGATCGGCATGGCCTGCGACTTCACCATCGCGCAGGACCTGGCGAACTTCGGCCAGGCGGGACCCAAGCACGGCTCTGCCGCCATCGGCGGCGCGACCGACTTCCTGCCGCTCATGATCGGCTGCGAGCAGGCCATGATTTCCGGCACGCTGTGCGAGCCGTTCTCCGCCCACAAGGCGGCACGTCTGGGGATCGTCGCCGACGTGGTGCCGGCTCTCAAGATCGCCGGCAAATTCCTTCCCAACCCGACCGTCGTCACCGACCGGATGCTCGACGAGTACGGCCGGGTAGTGCACGGCAACTTCAAGACCGGCGCCGCCTTCAAGGAAGGGCAGGCCCAGATCAAAGAGGGCGAACTCGACCTCAGCATGCTTGATGAAAAGGTCGAGGAGTTGTGTGCCAAGCTCTTGGAAACTTTCCCGGAATGCATGACCAAGAGCCTTGAGGAGCTGCGCAAGCCGAAGCTGCAGGCCTGGAATCTCAACAAGGAGAACTCGCGCGCCTGGTTGGCGCTCAACATGATGAACGAGGCCCGCACCGGCTTCCGTGCCTTCAACGAAGGGACCAAGGAGACCGGTCGCGAGATCGACTTCGTCAAGCTGCGTCAGGGGTTGGCGAAGGGCGTTCCCTGGACCGAGGAGTTGGTGGAGAGCCTGATGCCCGGCGCCGAGTAACAGGTCGCGCCGGATTGAACTAGAACAGCCCGAACTGAGGAATTAGTTCGGGCTGTTTTTGCTTTTTGTGCCAATGGGTCAGCGAGGTGCGGCTTGACCACACCTGCGGGTTGATTACGCGGCAATACTCAACGGTTTAATTTCCGTTTCCAACCTTTCTGCGATGGCATCACGAGCGATTTCCAGATCATAGCGAGCCTGCAGATTAATCCACAGCTGAGGCGTCGTGCCGAAGTAACGGGCAAGGCGCAGCGCCGTATCAGCAGAAATACCGCGCTTTTCCAGAACGATTTCGTTGATGCGCCGTGCCGGAACATGGATTTCCTTGGCAAGTCTGTATTGGCTGATACACAGAGGAACCAGGAACTCCTCACGCAGAATTTCACCCGGATGAATTGGGGGAAAATCTCTTTTAGTCATATTGACCTCCTAGTGATAGTCCACGATTTCGACATCGTATGCGTTGTTATCACGCCACACAAAGCAGATACGCCACTGGTCATTGATCCGAAGGCTGTATTGTCCTGCACGGTCATCCTTCAGTAGCTCAAGGCGGTTCCCAGGCGGGGACCGAAAATCTTCAAGTTCTTCTGCGCCATCGAGATAATCCAGTTTGCGGGCAGCAAGACGCTGAATCGCCTGTGGCAGTTTAGCTGAAAACTTGCCGTTAAATAGTTTTTCAGTCTCTTTGCATTTGAACGAATTTATCACTGTTAAATGTTAACGCAAGCCGTTATTACCGTCAAGCGTTATCATCCTTCGAGCCTCCACATGGTGGGCCCCCAAGCCTTCACCACACTGGAACTTGGGACTAGAGCTGAAGGCGCCAAAGATTAGTCTTTGGCGAAGGAGAGCGCGGTGCGCACGTTGCCTACCAGGTTGATGAGCCGCGGCCCGATCTCGGTCTCTATCAGCTGTCTGGAGATTTGGAAAGAGGCGCCGCTGCAACTGAATACCATGATGCTGCCGTTTTCCTGGATTAGCGGCACGGCGACGGCATGCACCTCGGTCCTCCAGTTCCCCAAACTCATGCAGTAGCCGAACTCCTTGTAATCCGCAAGCGCCTTCTCAATGCCTTCCTTGATCGCCGGCCAGTTCTGCTCGTCGCTGACCCGGATCTCTTCCAGCAACTTGGCTCGTTCATCCTCCGGCAGGGCACACAGATAGGCTTTCCCCATCGAGGTTGTTGCAATGGGGATTTGTGACCCTACATCAAGTTGCACCGTGAAGGTTGATGTGTTTCTATAAGTATCGACATAGATCATCTTCAGGTGATCCGGAATGCCGAGATTGACCGACGCCTGGGTATGCTCGGCAAGTGCCTGCATCAGGGGACGAGATATACGGCGGATGTCCATCTGTGCCAGTTTGGCGTAGCCAAGGCTGATCACGGCATTGCCCAGACAGTATTTGTTGTGCTCTTTGGAATAGGTGAGATAGCCAAGTTCCGCAAGGGTGTAGGTCAGGCGCGTGACGGTTGACTTGGGCAGGCTGGTCCTTTTCGAGATCTCCTGGTTTCCCAGGTAACGGTCGCTGGGATTGAAGCAGCTGAGCACCTCGAGCCCCCGGGCCAAAGCCTCGACGAATTTGCGTGCCTCGGCCGGGGCTTTGCTGACAGTGCGATCTTTGGTCATTTTGCTGTCCCCCGCTCAGAGTTGTGAAAGCCTACCGACAGGTTGCTGGCGACAGATTTGCACAAGGTGGGTCACCATGTCAACAATAATTGCGAGAAAGTGGTGCTTCAGTTCCGCTATGCGGAATTTAAAGGGCGGCGGTCTACGGAGAACAGCGGGTTTTGTCCGGATTCTTTCTCGTGTGACTGCCGTTACACCGAGTTGTCCCTTTTTCAAGAGCTTTGGGTTCCGCACAGCGGAATATGCAGCTTTAAAAAAGTGGTTAAATCCCTTGACATGAAAATAAGTATTGTGGTACTAGATTGCTACACCGTTGTGTATACCAGTCTTTTCTCTCGGTCAAGCCTCCTTACTCTCGAAAGAGGGAAGGGTGCATGGCAAAAATATCGCATCGTCGGCGCACTCGGCTGATTGCCACCTACTAACCAGTAACCCTTATTGACACGGGAGGTCGCTATGTATTTCGGACTCACTGATGAACAGAAAATGATGCAGGACATGGCCAGGGATTTTGCTCAAAAGGAAATCCTGCCCACTCTCAAAGAAGACGAAAAGAATCATGTCTTCCGACCCGAACTCGTCAAAAAGATGGCCGATCTCGGTTTCTTCGGCTGTGCCCTCCCTGAAGAGTACGGCGGCAACGGCTGCGGCTTCCTTGAGTCCGTCATCGTCGCCGAACAGCTTGCCACCATCAGCGGTTCCTCCCGGCTGCCGCTCAACATGCAGAACATCGGCCCCGCCATTACCGTCAACAAATTCGGCAACAAAGAGCAGAAAGAACACTTCATTCCCAAATGGGTCAGCGCCGAATACTTCGGCTTCTTCGCCATCACCGAGCCCAACTCCGGTTCCGATGTCATCAGCATGGGGACCACGGCGACCGACCGCGGCGACCACTGGGAGCTGAACGGCCAGAAAATGTGGATCTCCAACGCGCATGTCGGCGACTGGGGCCTGGTGTACGCCATCACCGACCGTGCCGCCAAATACAAGGGGATGACCTGCTTCATCGTCAACCTTAAAGGGAACGAAGGGATCATCACCGCTCCGATCGAGACCAAGCTCGGCCTGCACTGTGCTCCCACTGGCGAGATCTCCTTCAGCGGCGCCAAAATCCCCAAGGATTCCGTGCTGGGCGAGGTGGGCCAGGGGTTCCCGATCTGCATGTGGCAGCTCAACAACACCAGGATCAGTTGTGCCGCCGGCGCCCTGGGGATCGCAGGGGGCGCCATCGAGGCCGCCATCGGCTATGCCAACGAGCGCACCCAGTTCGGCAAGAAGATCGGCTCCTACCAGCTGATCCAGGGTCAGATCGCCGACATGGTGGCCGAGCACGAAGCCGCCAAGCTCCTGGTGTACCAGGCCGCCTGGCTCAAGGACCAGGGGATGCCCAACCAGTACCAGACCTCCATGGCCAAGCTGTTCGCCTCCGAGGCGGCGGTGCGCGCCACCATGGACACCATGAAGATCTTCGGAAGCTACGGCTTCTCCACCGAGTACCCGGCGGAGCGCTTCCTGCGCGATGCCCAGTCGCTGCGCACCGTCGAGGGGACCAGCAACATCCAGAAACAGATCATCGCCGGCTTCGCGCTGGGCGATGTCACCAACCGGTAGGGTCTAGCATGTAGAGGGAGAGGGTTGCGTAGGGGCGAACCTTGTGTTCGCCCGGATTTGCGGTGCCGCCATGTCCATCGGCATTATCGGCTAAACCAGGGCGAACACAAGGTTCGCCCCTACAGAATCGGAAGCTTTTTCTTAGGTTACAATTCCGAAAATTAATTGCTACAGGAGGGGGGTCCGTTATGTCGTCACGAAAGCAAACGCCGCTGCGTCCGTATTTCGAAAAGATGGCCGATATCGGTAAGGCGCTCGGTGAGCCGGAGGTTCGGCGCGCTCAGGAAAATATCGAGCTCGTCCTGGAACAGGAGCGCATCCTCGCCCTGGAGGTCGAGCGGGTCAAGAACGCCGGCATCCCCGCCAAGAAGATTCATGAGCGCGGCGGTATGACCATCTACGACCGCCTCGATTACCTGGTCGACCCGGGCACCTGGTCCCCCCTGCACACCCTCTACAACCCCCGCAATAACGAAGAGGGTTGCACCGGCGTGGTGAACGGCATCGGCAAGATCGAGGGGAAGTGGGCGGTCATCATCGGCTTTGACAACAAGGTCATGGCCGGAGCCTGGATCGCCGGGCAGTCCGAGAACATCCTCATGGTCACCGACATGGCCAAGCGGCTCAACATACCGCTGGTCTGGCTCACCAACTGCAGCGGCGTCAAGCTCATGGAGCAGGAGACCGTCTACGCCGGTCGGCGCTCCAGCGGCGCCCCCTTTTACCGGCATGCCGACCTGAACCATCTGGGGATTCCCATCCTGAACGCCATCTACGGCACCAACCCGGCGGGCGGCGGCTACCAGGGGATCAGCCCGACCATCCTGCTGGCGCACGAGGGGGCCAACATCGCGGTCGGCGGCGCCGGCATCGTGGGCGGCATGAACCCCAAGGGGTACGTCGACGCCGAGGCGGCCCGCGCGCTCATCGACGGCACCAAGGGGTTCAAGGCCAAGGACCCGGGGCGCGTCGAGACGCACTTCGACCAGACCGCCTACTTCCGCGAGGTGCACGACACCGAGAAGGGAGTGCTGGACGGCATCAAGGACTACATGCGGATGATGCCCGCCTACGACCCGACCATGTTCCGGGTGGCCGAGCCCGCAGCCCCCAAGTTCCCGGCCGCGGACCTCAACATGATCCTGCCCGCCAACCAGAAGCGCCCCTACGACGCAGTCCAGATCCTGGCGCGCCTTACCGACAACAGCGAGTTCATGGAATACCGCCCCGACTACGGGCGCGAGGTTTATGCCGGCATCGCCAAGATCGACGGCTTCCCGGTCGCCTTCGTCGGCAACCGCCAGGGGGTCTTCCCGGGTTATCCCGCATACGCCAAGGGTGCCTATCCGGCGGTGGGCGGCAAGCACTACCGCGAAGGGCTCATCAAGCAGGCCGAGTTCGTCACGCTGTGCGGCCGCGACAACCTGCCGGTCGTCTGGATGCAGGACACCACCGGCATCGATGTGGGCGACCTCGCCGAGGAGGCCGAACTGCTCGCCCTGGGCCAGTCGCTGGTCTATTCCATCGAACAGACCGAGCTCTCCATGATGTGCGTCGTGCTCAGGAAGGGAACCGCAGCCGCCCACTACATCATGTGCGGCCCGCAGGCCAACAACAACAACGCCTTCACGCTGGGGACCCCGCTCACCGAGATCTACGTCATGCACGGCGAGACCGCGGCCGCCGCTTCTTACGCCCGGCGCCTGGTCAAGGAGGACGATGCGGGCAACGACATCGCACCGGTCCTGGACAAGATGAACCAGATGATCCAGGACTACCAGGACAAGTCGCGCCCGGCCTACTGCGCCATCTCCGGCTTCGTCGACGAGATCGTGCCGCTCACCGAGCTGCGCAAGTATCTGGTGGCCTTCACCGGCGCCAACTACCAGAACCCCAAGTCCATCACCCCGGTGCACCAGCTGCTGCTGCCGAGGATCATCAAGGGGTAGCAACAAGGGTGGGGATTTGATTCTCAAGTCCACCATTGCGAAAGAATTATCAAGGAACTGACACGGTAGGGGCGAACCTCGTGTCCGCCCGTTTTCGGCCATGCTGCGGATGACTGTGACGAATCGGCAAAATTCGGGCGAACACAAGGTTCGCCCCTACGAACATATCGGAAAGGAGATGCACATGAGCAAAGCAAAAAAACCGTTGGGGATCACCGAAGTCGTACTCCGGGACGCCCATCAGTCCCTGTTCGCCACTCGTCTGCGTCTGGACGATATGCTCCCGATCTGCGACAAGCTGGATCAGGTCGGCTACTGGTCCATCGAGATGTGGGGCGGCGCCACCTTCGACTCCTGCATCCGTTTCCTGGGCGAGGACCCCTGGGTGCGCCTGCGGGAACTGAAGAAGGCCATGCCCAGGACCCCCCAGCAGATGCTGTTCCGCGGCCAGAACATCCTCGGCTACCGCCACTACGCCGACGACGTGGTGGAGAAATTCGTGGAGCGGGCAGCGGTGAACGGCATCGACGTGTTCCGCGTTTTCGACGCCATGAACGATCCGCGCAACCTGGAGACTGCCATCAAGGCGGTCATCAAGCAGGATAAGCACGCACAGGGGACCATGTCCTACACGGTGAGCCCGGTGGATACCATTCCCAAGTGGGTCGATCTCGCCAAGCGCATCGAGGACATGGGGTCGCACTCGCTCTGCATCAAGGACATGGCTGGCCTGATCACCCCCTATACCGCGTACGAACTGGTCAAGAAGCTCAAGAAGGCGATAGACATCCCGATCCACATGCAGTGCCACGCCACCACCGGCATGTCCACCGCCGCCTACCTCAAGGCGATCGAGGCGGGGGTGGAGAACGTCGACACTTCCATCTCCTCCATGAGTATGACCTACGGCCATTCGCCCACCGAGACCCTGGTGGCGATCATGGCCGAGACCGACCAGGCGACCGGCCTCGATACGGTGCTGCTGCAGGAAATCGCCGATTACTTCACGGTCGTGCGCAAGAAGTACGCGAAGTTCGAGGGTTCCCTCAAGGGGGTCGATGCCCGCATCATCTCGGCCCAGGTGCCGGGCGGCATGCTGACCAACATGGAGAACCAGTTGCGGGAACAAAACGCCGGGCATAAGATGGATCTGGTCCTGGCTGAAATTCCCCGGGTGCGCAAGGACCTCGGTTACATCCCGCTGGTCACCCCGACCTCGCAGATCGTCGGCAGCCAGGCGGTCATCAACATCCTGACCGGCGAGCGCTACAAGTCGATGACCAAGGAGACCGCCGCGGTACTGAAGGGCGAGTATGGCGCCACCTCGGCACCGGTTAATCGGGAGTTGCAGCTGAAGGTACTGGCGGGGGCCGAGGCGATCACCTGCCGCCCGGCAGACCTGATCGATGCGGAGATGGACAAGCTTACCGCCGAACTGGAAGGGATCGCGGCAGAAAAAGGGCTCAAGTTCGGCGACCATGAAGTGGAGGACGTGCTGACCTACGCGCTGTTCCAGCAGGTGGGCCTCAAATTCCTGGAGCACCGCGACAACCCGGCCATGTTCGAGCCCGCGCCCACCGGCGAGGAGCCGGCGCCCGCTGCCAAGGGAGCCGCGGCGGCACCCGCCATGACCGGCGGCGAGACCTTCACCGTCACCGGCGGCGGCCAGACCTTCGTGGTGCAGGTCGCCAAGGCGACCGGGGCGGCCGCAGCCGCAGCCGCGGCAGCATCCGCCGCGGCGGGCCACCAGGGGAGCGCCAAGGCCGCCCCGGCAGCCGCCGGGTTCGACATCGTGTCGCCACTGGCCGGCAATGTCTGGAAGATCGAGGTGGAGTCCGGCCAGCAGGTCCAGGAAGGCGATCTGTTGCTGATTCTCGAAGCGATGAAGATGGAGAACGAGATCTTCGCCGACCGTGATGGCGTCGTGGGTCGCATTTACATCGAGGAGGGCAACGCCGTCGACATCGGTCAGCCTCTGGTCAGCCTGGTGGGGGAGGGTGGAGCCGTTGAGGCCTGCGCCGCTGCTCAAGCCAGTGCCGCCTGCAGCGCCCCGAAGGACGGGATCGCGGCCCCCTTGGCCGGTAACGTCTGGAAGATCGAGGTACGCGCAGGGGAGAAGGTGCAGGAAGGCGATCTGCTGCTGATCCTTGAGGCGATGAAGATGGAAAACGAGGTCTTTGCCGACAAGGATGGCACCGTCAGCCAGATACTCATCAAGGAAGGGGATGCCGTCGACATCGGGCAGATCCTCGTGGTTATCGAGTGATATTTCGGGGGTTCCCAGCTCATGCCGCCATCCGACAGGAGTAAAATAACCGGTCATTACGCCCGGCCGGACCTGGAGGAAGTGATCCTGAACGCCCTGACTGCCGCGGGGAAAGACCTGGACCGCCTCGGCGCCGAAGACCTCGCCGGCGTGGACGAGTTCCATGTCCGCGGACGCAAGGCGACCCAGGAACTGGCCCGGGACCTGGAACCCGAACGCGGCATGCAGGTACTGGATGTCGGGTGTGGGCTCGGTGGGGCAGCGCGTCATCTTGCCAGGCAGTACGGCTGCCGGGTAACCGGCATCGACTTAAGCCCCGATTATTGCAGGGTCGCCGCCTCGCTCACCCGGCGCCTCGGGCTTGACTCCCTGGTCAGCTTTCAACAGGGCGACGCGACGGCGCTTCCTTTTCACGACGCCTCCTTTGACATCGTCTGGACCTTGCACGCGGCGATGAACATAGCGGACAAAGCCGGGCTGTACCGTGAATTCTGGCGGGTCCTTAAGCCGGGAGGGCGGCTCGCCATCTATGATGTCATGGCCGGACCGGGAGGCGAGGTGCACTTTCCCGTCCCCTGGGCCGGCGATCCTTCGATCAGTTTTCTGGTCGACCCGCAGGAGTTGCAGGAACTGCTTGCCCGAACCGGCTTTGAGACTATAATCTGGCGGGACGTCACGGAATCGGGACGCTCGTGGTTCCGTCATCTGGGCGACAAGGTCCGGCAGGAGGGTCCAGCGCCGCTCGGGCTGCAGCTGGTTTTGGGGCCGGACTTTCGACGTATGATGCAGAATCAGGTCCTGAACCTGGAGCAAGACCGCATTGCACTGATTCAGGCTGTAATGAGACGCCCAGGAGGCAGCTGACATGTTCAGGCAATCGTGTATCAAGGAAGTATCTGGAGGCAGTATGGACTGTGTAACAAAAGGCATCCCGGGCATGCCTGAACTTAAAGATTGCTCGTTAGAACTTGAAGACAGGGTAGCTGTATTGACTTTCCTGCGCCATGATGTCAGAAACGCTCTGACCGGCACCAATTTGATTCAGGACATCGTCGAGACGGTTAACTGGGTGAACGCTGAACCTGCCGTATCCGTACTGATTATCACCGGCGACGGGTCCGCTTTTTCTTCCGGTGGTAATGTCAAAGAGATGCACGACCGCAGCGGCAGTTTCGGCGGCTCAGCGATCGGCATCCAGGACCAGTACCGGCGCGGCATCCAGCAAATCCCGCTCGCCCTGCATAAGGCTGAGGTCCCGGTCATCGCCGCGGTCAACGGGGCTGCCGTCGGCGCCGGCTTCGACCTCGCCTGCATGTGCGATATACGCATCGCCTCGACCCGCGCCCAGGTGGGCGAGACCTTCATCAATCTCGGCATCACCCCCGGCGACGGTGGAGCCTGGTTCATGCAGCGCCTGATCGGCTACCAGAGGGCGGCGGAATTGACCTTCACCGGCCGGGTGATCAAGGCACAGGAAGCGTTGCAGATGGGCATTTTCCTGGAGGTTGTGGAGCCGGAACAGCTCATGCCGCGCGTGCGGGAACTGGCAGCTCAGATGGCCGCCAAACCACCCCTGACACTGCGCCTTACCAAGCGGATGATGAAGCTCGCTCAAAGAAGCGACCTGCCCGACTTTCTCGACCTGTGCGCAAGTTTCCAGGCCATGGCCCATCACACGACCGACCACCAGGAAGCGGTCAGCGCTTTTCTGGAGAAGAGGACCGGCAAATACCGCGGCGAGTAAGGCCGCTAATTTGTTCTTGATTTTAAATTAGCATTGAGGTACCGTAATGCATAATATTGACCGTGCCGATACAACGAAGGGGACAGTCCCCATGCGGGGACTGTCCCCCTCTCAGACCTTACGGAGCAGCATCGGAGCATAAACTACATTGCGAGGGATGACATGAAAGAGGTCTATGTAATCGAATCATTGCGTACACCGCTGGGCTCTTTTGGCGGGTCGCTGTCCGATGTCGAGGCGCCGCGTCTGGCTGCGGCCGTGATGGCTGGTCTTCTGGAGCGCTCGGGGCTGCCCGCGGACGCGGTCGAAGAGGTGATTGTCGGCCAGGTGCTCTCGGGCGGCTGCGGTCAGGCTCCCGCGCGCCAGGCCATGCGCTATGCCGGCCTGCCCGATGCCATCCCCGCCATGACCATCAACAAGGTCTGCGGCAGCGGGCTCAAGTCGCTCATGTTGGGCGCGGGGTCCATCAGGATGGGGGACGCCGAGGTCGTCATCGCCGGCGGCATGGAGAACATGTCCCTGGCGCCTTATGCTCTGAGCAAGGCGCGCACCGGCTACCGGATGGGCAACGGCGAGATCGCCGACCTGATGATCCAGGATGGCCTCCAGGACCCCTACAGCGGCAGCCACATGGGGGTGATCGCCGAGGCCACGGTCGAAAAACACGGGATCAGCCGCGCCGACCAGGACGCCTTCGCGCTCGATTCCTACCGCAAGGCCCAGGTGGCGGTCAAGGAAGGGATCTTCCGTGACGAGATCGTTCCTGTGGTGAAAAAAGGGCGCAAGGGCGAGGTGACGGTCAGTGATGACGAAGAGCCTTTCAAGGTGGAATTCGACAAGCTGACCGCCCTGCGCGGCGCCTTCAAGAAGGACGGGACCGTAACCGCCGGCAACTCCTCCACCATCAGCGACGGCGCGGCCCTGACCCTGCTGGCAGGAGCGGACGCCGTCGCCAGGTACGGCCTGAAGCCGAAGGCCCGGCTGGTGGCATATGCCACCAACAGCCTGCACCCGGACCTGTTCACCGAGGCCCCGGTGGGAGCCATAGAGAAAGCGCTCGCCCGGGCCGGGCTCAAAATAAGCGACATCGACCTCTTCGAGATCAACGAAGCCTTTGCCGCCGTCACCCTGCTGGCCATCCGGAAGCTCGGCCTGGACCCCGCCAAGGTGAACGTGAACGGCGGGGCGGTCGCCATCGGCCATCCCTTGGGCGCGAGCGGCGCCCGCCTGGTCGCCACTTTGATAGCCGAATTGGGGCGTCGCAAGGCCCGTTACGGACTCGCCACCCTCTGCATCGGCGGCGGCGAGGCGGTGGCAGCGATCTTCGAAAGAGTGTAGGGTGGGCACCCCGTGCCCACCGAGATCACAGGCGGATGCCGCCTTGCAGTATCCCCCCTGCGCAGTAGGGGGGAAGGCTCGCGAAGCGAGACAGGGGGGTCTTTCCCCCCGGTGAGACACCCCCCTGCTTCACTTCGTTCAGCTTCCCCCCTATTTCATAGGGGGGACAAATCAGGCACAACCATCATGTAACCTCCCGCGCCTTTGCCGGGGGGATTCAATAGCCCAAATCAGGAGGATACCTAGCCCATGTTAAAGAAAATCGGAGTTCTCGGCGCCGGACAGATGGGAAGCGGCATAGCGCACGTGCTGGCAGTGCAGGGTATCGAAGTCGTCCTCTTCGACATAGCCGATGATCAACTGGTCAAGGCCAGGGCCGGCATCCGCAAGAACCTGGAGCGCCAGGCCAGTAAGGGCGACCTGGAGGCCTCCGCCATCGCCGCCATCATCGGGCGGATCAGCTCCACCAAGAATATGGAGGATCTGGCCGACTGCGACATGGCCATCGAGGCGGTCACCGAAAAGGAGGCGCTTAAGCTCGACATCTTCAGGAAGCTCGATGCCATCGTGAAGGAGGGGGCGATCCTCGCCTCCAACACCTCCTCCATTCCCATCACCCGGATCGCCTCCGTTACCGGACGGCAGGACCGGGTCATCGGCATGCACTTCATGAATCCGGTGCCGGTCATGAAGCTGGTGGAGGTGATCCGCGGCCTGGCCACCAGCGACGAGACCTTCAACGCCACCGCCGAGCTGGTCGGGAAACTTAACAAGGAGATGGCGGTGTCGGCCGACTATCCCGGCTTCATCGTGAACCGCGTGCTGATTCCGATGATCAACGAGGCCGCCTATGTCCTGTACGAGGGGGTGGCGAACGCCGCCGACATCGACAAGGCGATGAAGCTCGGCACCAACCAGCCGATGGGACCCCTGACGCTTGCTGACTTCATCGGGCTCGACACCTGCCTCGCCATCATGAACGTGCTCTACGACGGGTTCAAGGACAGCAAGTACCGCCCCTGCCCGCTGCTGGTGAAGATGGTCGAAGCTGGCTACCTTGGCAAAAAGACGGGGCGCGGTTTCCACACCTACTGAAAATCGTTCTGACACTGGTGTATCACCTGAGGAAGCACGCGAATGCTCCCCTTCCTTGACGGGAGGGGGACGGGGTCACCGGAGCTTCAGCTGTGTCCCCCCTGCGAAGTAGGGGGGAAGGCTCGCGCAGCGAGACAGGGGGATCTCCCTGACGGCGAAAACACCCCCCTGCTTCACTGCGTTCCGCTTCCCCCCTATTTCATAGGGGGGACAGGACCATAGCCTGCCAGCGGAGAAATTTAATGGCAATGAGGGGCAAGCAAAGAAGAGCTGGAGCAAGCTAAGAATAGTGTAGTTAGTGTAATGATAGTGATCGGAAACGGCTAAAGGCAACACGCAACAATCCCAATTAACGCAGGGGGACAGGGCATGGAAGCAACACGCGAACTTTATTGGAATATCGGCCACGGTGCCATGGTTCTCATCCCCATGTACCTCTTCACCTTAGCCGCCTTGGGACTCCTGGTCCGGGGCGGGCTGCAGCGGATCAAGATCTACCGGCAGGGCAAGCCGCTGAACCGCTTCGATAACCGCGCTCAGCGTATCTGGAGCGTCGTCGAAAACGTGCTGCTGCAGAAAAAGATCTTGAAGGTCAAGGGGCCGGGCTTCGCCCACGGCTTCTTCTTCTGGGGCTTCGCGCTGCTCTTCATCGGCACCATCATGGTGGCCCTGCAGGCCGACTTCAGCGATCTGCTCTTCGGCTACCGCTTCCTTACCGGGAACCTCTACCGGGTCTTCTCCCTGGTGCTGGACCTGGCGGGCCTCGCCGCCATCGCCATGCTGGCCGGTCTCTTCGTGCGCCGCTACCTGGTGCGCCCGGAAGGGCTGGAGACCAGCCGCGACGACGCCATAATGCATGGCCTGCTCTTCACCATCCTGATCACCGGCTACTTCATCGAAGGAGCCCGCATGGCGGTCACCGAACTGCCGGGGAACCCGGACCTGGCCGCCTGGTCGCCGGTCGGGCTCGTGGTGGCGAAGGCGCTCTCCGGCATGGGTGAAGAGGGGCTGCGCACCTTGCACAAGAGCCTCTGGTGGTTCCATTTCGCCCTGGTGATCGGCTTCATCTGCTCCATCCCTTTCACCAAGTTTCGCCACATCTTCACCACCTCGGCCAACTTCTTCTTCGCCGACCTCGGCCCCAAGGGAGCGCTGGTCACGGTGAACATGGAGGAGGAGGGGGTGGAGAGCTTCGGCGTGGCAAAGCTCACCGATTTCACCTGGAAGGACATCTTCGACACCGACGCCTGCACCAAATGCAAGCGCTGCCAGGACCGCTGCCCGGCCCACAACACGGAGAAGCCGCTTTCACCCATGAAGGTCATCAACCAGCTGGGCGAAGTCGCCTGCGGCAACCCCGAGGCGAATCTGATCGAGACGATCAGCAAGGACGCCCTTTGGTCCTGCACCACCTGCCGGGCCTGCCAGGAGATCTGCCCGGCCTCCATCGAGCACGTCAACAAGATCGTCGACATGCGCCGCAACCTGGTGCTGATGGAAGGGGAGTTCCCCGGCGACGAGGTCGTGACCGCCATGGACAACACCGAGGTGAACGGCAACCCGCTCGGCATCGGCAAGGCCTCCCGCGGGGACTGGGCCGACGAACTTCCGGTCAAGCGCCTTTACGAGGACGCCGATGTCGACATCCTCTATTTCGTCGGCTGCTACGCCTCCTTCGACAAACGCAACATCAAGGTCGCCACCAGCTTCGTGCAGCTCTGCGCCGCCGCCGGCGTCCGGGTGGGGATCCTCGGCAAGGACGAGAAGTGCTGCGGCGAGCCGATGCGCAAGATGGGCAACGAGTACCTGTACCAGTCGCTGGCGGTCGAGAACATCGAGAGCATCAAGGCCTACGGCGTGAAGAAGGTGGTCACCGCCTGCCCGCACTGCTTCAACACCCTGAGCAAGGACTACCGCGACCTCGGCTTCGACGTGGAGACCGAGCACTACACTGTGTTCCTGAACCGCCTGGTGGAGGAGGGGAAGCTGAAGCTCAAGTCCGACAGCTTCGACTGCACCTATCACGACTCCTGCTACATCGGCCGCTACAACGACCTGTACCGGGAGCCCAGGGCGCTGCTTTCCGCAGCGGGCGCCAACCTGCGCGAGATGGAGAAGAGCCAGGCAGAGAGCTTCTGCTGCGGAGCCGGCGGCGGCCGCATCATGGCCGAGGAGAAAATCGGGAGCCGGATCAGCGGGACCCGCGCCAAGATGGCGGCGGCGACCGGCGCGCCGACCCTGGTTTCCAACTGCCCCTTCTGCCTCACCATGTTCGAGGACGGCATCAAGGGTGCGGATCTGGAAGGGCAGCTGGTGCCCAGGGACCTCGCCGAGATACTGGTGGAGCGGCTGGCGGGGTAAGGCAATATCCCCCCTGCGAAGTAGGGGGGAAGGCTCGCGCAGCGAGACAGGGGGGTCTTCGCCTGCAAAAACGCACCCCCCTGCTTCACTTCGTTCAGCTTCCCCCCTATTCCATAGGGGGGACTACTAGCAAGCGGTGCTTGGAGTGATAAACCTTCGCCCCTGAACCTGACGTGGTGCAACCAAATACCGCAATAAAAACAGCCTGACCAAATGTCATGTTGACAGTCGGTGCCTGTTGTGGTTTTATGACAAATAGGTAAACCAGTACCATAATGCTTTATAGAGTGTCGCAGCGACCGGTACTGGAAAAAAGGAGGATCAGTGAACATTCACGAGTATCAAGCCAAGGCAATCCTCAGAAAATTCGGAGTTCCGGTACCGGACGGCCACGTCTGCTACAACAGTAACGGCGCCCGGGAGTGGGCCAAGCGCCTGGGCGAGGGTCCCTGGGTGGTGAAGGCCCAGATCCACGCCGGCGGACGCGGCAAGGGGGGCGGCGTCAAGCTGGCCCGCACCGCCGACGAGGTGCGCCTCGTGGCCCGCGAGATGCTCGGCATGACGCTGCGCACCCACCAGACCGGCCCGGAAGGGAAACTGGTCACGCGTGTCCTGGTGGAGAACGGCTGCAACATCGCCCGCGAGCTCTACGTGAGCCTGGTGGTAGACCGAGCCTCTTCCAAGGTCATGGTCATGGCCTCCACCGAAGGCGGGATGGACATCGAAGAGGTCGCGGCTGCCACCCCGGAAAAGATCTTTTCCGAAACCATCGATCCGCTGATCGGCCTGACCCCGTTTCAGTGCCGCAACCTGGCGTTCAAGCTCGGCCTGAACGGGAAACTGCTCCCCAAGGCCGCCAAGGCGCTCGCCGCGCTCTATACCACGTTCATCGCCTGCGACTGCTCCATGCTGGAGATCAACCCGCTGGTGGTCACCGCGGAGAACGAGCTGCTGGCGCTGGACGCCAAGTTCGGCTTCGACGACAACGCCATGTTCCGGCACCTGCAGCTGGGCGACATGCGCGACTACGACGAGGAGGACCCCAACGAAGTCGAGGCCTCCCAGCACGACCTCTCCTACATCTCGCTCACCGGGAACATCGGCTGCCTGGTGAACGGCGCGGGTCTGGCCATGGCTACCATGGACATCATCAAACACTACAGCGGCGACCCCGCCAACTTCCTGGACGTAGGCGGCGGAGCCACCGCCGAGCGCGTCACCGAGGCCTTCAAGCTGATTCTCTCCGACAAGAACGTCAAGGGGATCCTGGTGAACATCTTCGGCGGCATCATGAAGTGCGACGTCATCGCGACCGGTGTCATCGAAGCCGCCAAGCAGGTCTCCCTCAAGGTGCCGCTGGTGGTTCGCCTGGAAGGGACCAACGTGGAGATCGGCAAACGCATGCTGGCCGAAAGCGGGCTGGACATCGTGGCCGCCGATGGCATGGCCGATGGCGCCCAGAAAATCGTCGCGGCGGTCGCAGCCCTGTCAGGGAGGAACTAGATGAGCATCCTTATCAACAAAAACACCAAGGTAATCACTCAGGGGCTCGGTGCCACCGGTCTCTTCCACGCTAACGGCGCCCGAGATTACGGCACCCAGATGGTCGGCGGCGTTACCCCCGGCAAGGGTGGCTCCGTCAACGACGGCTTCCCGCTCTTCGACACGGTCCGTGACGCAGTAGAGCATACCGGCGCCACCGCCTCGGTCATCTACGTCCCGCCGCCCTTTGCCGCAGATGCCATCATGGAGGCGGTCGAGGCCGGCATAGAGCTGGTCTGCTGCATCACCGAGGGGATCCCGGTGCTGGACATGGTGAAGGTGAAGCAATACCTGCAGGGGAAAAAGACCCGGCTGATCGGGCCCAACTGCCCCGGCGTCATCACCCCCGGCGAGTGCAAGATAGGCATCATGCCCGGCTACATCCACAAGCCGGGCCGGGTCGGCGTAGTCTCGCGCTCCGGCACGCTCACCTACGAGGCGGTCTGGCAGCTCACCTGCCTCGGGCTCGGGCAGTCCACCTGCGTCGGGATCGGCGGCGACCCGGTGAACGGCACCAACCACCTCGACGTGCTGCGCATGTTCGAGGAGGACCCGGACACCGATGCGGTCATCATGATCGGCGAGATCGGCGGCACCTCCGAGGAGGAGGGCGCGCGCTTCGTGAAGGAGCACATGACCAAGCCGGTGGCGGCCTACATCGCCGGCATTACCGCCCCTCCGGGCAAGCGCATGGGGCATGCCGGCGCCATCATCTCCGGTGGCAAGGGTACCGCGACGGAAAAGGTGTCCGTGCTCAAGGAGTGCGGCATCTCCGTGGCGGCGAGTCCCGCCGAGATGGCGCAGGCGCTCTTGAAAATCTATAAACCGAGCTAGATAAACAGCTAAAGACATTTGCGGAGAGAAGGCATGGATAAGAGTACCACTCATCCCAAGCGTAACATCGTGTCGTTGCGGGTCAGTAAGGAAGATCGGGACTACTTGGAGAGGTTATGCAGCGCCACCAACAGAAGCGTCTCCGACTTGATGAGGGAGGCGCTGCATAACCTCCCGATGCGGGAGTTGCCTGCCTATCCGGCGGTGAGCCGTCTGCAGTCGTCGCGCAGGCGGGCCCATCGCAGCGCCAAAGCGGGCAGATGAAGTATCCCCCCTGCGAAGTAGGGGGGAAGGCTCGCGCAGCGAGGCAGGGGGGTCTGTCCGCATAGCGAAAACACCCCCCTGCGGCTACGTTCAGCTTTCCCCCTATTTGCATAGGGGGGACAGGGCCAACCGCAATCCAAGGCAAGATAGATGTTTTCAGGGCACGACACGAATCAGCGAGGTTCAAAATGTTCATAGTCGTCTGCATAAAACAGGTTCCCGACACCACCCAGGTGCAGATCGACCCGGTGACCAATACCCTGGTCCGGGAGGGGATCCCCTTCATTGCAAACCCCTACGACACCCACGCCCTGGAAGAGGCGCTGCGCATGAAGGACCGCTTCGGCCTGAAGGTGGTCGCCATTTCCATGGGGCCACCCAACGCCGAGGCGACGCTGAGAAAAGCGCTGGCGCTCGGCGTGGACCGGGCCATCCTGCTCTCGGACCGCGCCTTCGGGGGCGCCGACACCCTGGCCACCAGCAAGGTGCTGTCTGCGGCCATAGAGAAGCTCCACCAAGAGGAGGAGGTCGGCCTGGTGCTCTGCGGCAAGCAGACCATCGACGGCGACACGGCCCAGGTGGGCCCCGGCATCGCGACCCGGAACCGCTACAGCCAGCTTACCCTGGTGGACCGGGTCGACGCGGTGGACCTCGCCGGGAAGAAGATTCGGGTTCGAAGGAAGCTGGAGGGGCGTCACGAGACCGTCGAGGCGCCGCTGCCCGCCATGCTGACCGTGGTGCGCGAGCTTAACCGGCCCCGCTACCCGACCGTGCCGCTTCGGCTGGAGTCCGAGGACCTGGAGGTGACGGTATGGAACAACGCGGTGCTGCAGCTCGATGTCAATACGATAGGTCTCAAGGGTTCGCCCACCTGGGTGAGCCGGATCTTCTCCCCCGAGCGCGAGAAGGGGGAGATCATCGGCGACGGTGCCCATGACCCCAAGGGTACCGCCCGTCTGCTGATCGAGAAGCTGCTCAGCAAGGACCTGCTGCCGGTTTAACCTCTTCTTTCACCCTTCACCTTTTACAGATTTTTGAGGTCTGCCATGGCTGAAGCCAAGAAACCGATCAAGAAACCGCGCGGAGTGGCGCACCTCATCGAGGGGAAATGCATCGCCTGCGGCGCTCGCTGTGAGAGCGCCTGCCCGGTAGACGCGGTCGCCATGAACGACGCCGGCGAGCCGCTCATCCTGGCCGAGAAATGCATCGGCTGCGTCAAGTGCGTCAAGGTCTGCCCGGCCCAGGCACTCGACATGTACTTCACGCCCGAGGAACTGCGGCTGCTCGACGAGCTCAGCAAGAGCGCCGCGCCCGAGGCCGAGGTAGAGGACCCCGAGGCCCGGGCCCTGGCGGCCAAGCTGGCGCAGTACCGCGGGGTGTGGGTCTTCATCGAGCAGACCGAGGGCGAGGCGGCCCGGGTTTCCTGGGAACTCCTCGGCAAAGGGCGCGAACTGGCAGATACCATCGGCGTCGAACTTGTCGCGGTTGTCCTTGGCGAGCAGGTCGAGAAGCTGTGCTACGAGGCTTTCGCCTACGGCGCCGACAAGGCCTACCTGGTGGACGCACGGGTCTTCCGGCACTACCGCACCGAGGCGTACCTGAAGGCGCTCTGCCACCTGATCGACGCCCACAAGCCCGAGATCATCCTGATGGGTGCCACCGGCCTCGGGCGCGACCTGGCCGGCGCCGTCGCCACCGTCGTCGGCACCGGGCTCACCGCCGACTGCACTGGCCTCTCCATCGATGACAAGAGGAACCTGATGCAGACCCGCCCGGCCTTCGGCGGCAACATCATGGCGACCATCATGTGTGACAAGTTTCGCCCCCAGATGTCCACGGTGCGTCCGCACGTCATGGCGCTCCCCGAGAAAAGGGAAGGTGCCCGCGGCGAGCTGGTGCGCTTCGACTGCCCCGTCGCCGAGGCCGACATCCTCACCAAGGTGCTCGAAGTCATCCGCGATAGTAAGGGGAAGGACCACGTGGACGTTGCCGGCGCCGAGTTCATCATCTCCGGTGGCCGCGGCATGATGGGACCGGCTAACTTCGCCATTCTGAAGGAACTGGCCGACGAGCTTGGGGGGGTGGTGGGCGCCTCCAGGAGCGCCGTCGACGCCGGCTGGATGCCTCATGACCGGCAGGTGGGACAGACCGGGAAGACCGTGCGTCCCAAGATCTATATCGCCTGCGGCATTTCCGGGGCTATCCAGCACCTGGTGGGGATGCAGGATTCCGATCTGATCATCGCCATCAACCGGGACAAGGAAGCGCCCATCTTCGAGGTGGCGCACTACGGCATCGTCGGCGACCTGTTCCAGGTGGTCCCCGAGCTGACCCTCGCCATCCGCGAGCTGAAGCAGAAGGCGCTGGCGGCGTGAAAAGATTGGTCCCCCCTATGCAAATAGGGGGGAAGCTGAACGAAGTGAAGCAGGGGGGTGATTCTAAAGGCAGACCCCCCTGTCTCGCTACGCGAGCCTTCCCCCCTGCCATGCAGGGGGGACACTGCCAAAGCGAGCAAGGGGGGTAGTTTCAAAAGGCAGACCCCCCTGTCTCGCTACGCGAGCCTTCCCCCTGCCGTGCAGGGGGGATACTGCCGAATCGACCAATGTTTGAAATATCTCTCCAAGCTACGAGGTTGCAGCCATGACTCCAAATCTGACCATCTTCGCGCCGCTCTTCATTGCGTCCCTGCTGTATTTCGGCTGGAGCTGCTACCGCAGGCTCGCCCTGGTCGCCGTGGGCCAGCCGGAAGAGCGCTTCGACAACCCCGGTCAGAGAATCATGGGGGTGCTCACTTACGCCTTAGGCCAGAAGAGGGTGGTGGCCAGGCCCTTCGGCATGAACCACGCGGTAATCTTCTGGGCTTTCCTGGTATTACTGGTGGCCAACGCCGAGTTCCTGCTCTCCGGGCTCTTCCCGGGATTGAACCTCTCCCTGCTCCCGGACCCGCTGCACCACGCCTTATTCTTCGCCTTCGACGTCGTCTCCTTGCTTGCCCTGGCCAGCGTCGTGCTCGCCGCTTGCCGCCGCCTCTTCTTCGCACCGGACTACATGACCACCTCCTACGCGAGCGCCAAGAGCCTGGAGGCGTTCCTGATCCTGGGGGCCATCGCGCTCCTCATGCTCGCCTTTTTCGGGCTGCACGGCAGCCTGATCGCCCAAGGCAAGGAACCTGCCGCAGCTTTCCTGCCGATTTCCTCGCTTGCGGGCGGCATGCTGTCCGCGCTTCCCGCCGAGAGTCTGCAGTCCCTGGCGGCCTTCTTCTGGTGGCTGCATGCCCTGGTGCTCCTGCTTTTCATGAACTATCTCCCCCACAGCAAGCACATGCACATCCTGACCGCCATCCCCAACTGTTTCTTCAGGAGCCTGGAGAAGACCAACACCCAGCCCAGGGAAGAGTTCGTCAAGGGGGGGAGCTTCGGCGCCGGGAGCGTGCAGCAGATGGCCTGGAAGGATCTTTTGGACGGTTTTTCCTGCACGGAGTGCGGCCGCTGCCAGAACGCCTGCCCCGCGGTCGCCACCGGCAAGCCGCTCAACCCCCGGCAGGTGGTGCACGATATCAAGGTCAACCTTTTGAACGGGCGGTTGGATGGTGGGAAGTATACTCCCGGCCAGTCGCTGATCGGCAAGGGGGAGGGGAGGGTCGCCGAAGATGCCATCTGGGCCTGCACCACCTGCGGCGCCTGCATGCAGGCATGCCCGGTGCTGATCGAGCAGATGCCCAAAGTCATCAAGATGCGCCGTCACCTGGTCCAGATGGAGGCGAACTTCCCGGAGGAACTGCTTAACCTGTTCGAAAACATGGAAGGGCGCTCCAACCCCTGGGGGATCGCGCCCAGCGAGCGCGCCAAATGGCACGGCCCCATGGAGGTAAAGCCCTTCGAGGCGGAAAAAACCGAGTACCTGCTCTACGTCGGCTGTGCCGGCTCCTTCGACTCGCGCCAAAAGCACGTCACCGTGGCGCTCGCCACCGTGCTGGACGCGGCCGGCGTTTCCTGGGGCATACTCGGCAAGGACGAGCCGTGCTGCGGCGACAGCCTGCGCCGGCTCGGCAACGAGTTCGTCTTCGATAAGATGGCCCGCAAGAACGTGGAGCTCTTCAAGGAGAGGGGGATCACCAAGGTCATCACCCAGTGTCCGCACTGTTTCACGACCCTGAAGAACGACTACCGGCAGTTCGGCCTGGAACTGGAAGTCATGCACCACAGCGAGCTGATCAACTCCCTGCTGGCTGATGGGAAGCTGAAACTGAACCAGCAGGTAACCGACCTGGGCAAGATCGTTTTTCACGATTCCTGCTACCTCGGGCGCCACAACGACGTCTATGAGGCGCCGCGCCAGGTCATCGCCGCGGCCACCGGCGCCCAGCCGGTCGAAATGGAGCGCAACCGTGAGAACTCCTTTTGCTGCGGCGCGGGGGGCGGCAGGATGTGGATGGAGGAGCATGAGGGGAGCCGCATCAACCTGAACCGGGTAGAGGAGGCGCTCACCAGCAAGCCTGACACCATCTGCGTCAGCTGTCCCTACTGCCTGACCATGTTCTCCGACGGCCTCAAGGACCTGCAGGACGAGCAGACCAGGGTGAAGGACATTGCCGAAGTCGTGGCCGAGGGGCTCAGGCCGGCACTGGCGTAGGATCGATGTTTGTACGTAGAAAACCTCCCTCACCCCGACCCTCTCCCGGAGGGCGAGGGGGAGTTTGCGGCGAGTTGGTTCAAGGTGGTGTGGAAGAATCAGTCCGTAGGGTGAGCAGCCCCTGCCCACAGCATCGGCAACCTCGGCTATGCTTCACGCTGTAAGGTCTTTGCAATTACTCCCCCTCCCTTGACGGGAGGGGGTTGGGGGGAGGGTGAAGCTGCCAACCTAGTCGTAAATGGCGCCTTCCCCCTCACCCCGACCCTCCCCCGCAAGGGGGGAGGGGGAGTTTACGGCGAGTTGGTTCAAGATGGTGGGACTGAATCAGAGAAGAGAACCCCTCGCCCCCCGGGAGAGGGGCAGGGGTGAGGGAAGCGCCACGAAGTGACGTAGTGACTCAAAAGCAACCGTCCGAAAGACAAAGGTGCAAAAGTTATGTCAGAGGACTGCTTCACCTACACAAGGACCATCGCCTTCGGCGAATGCGACTCGGCCCGGGTACTCTATACGCCCCGCGCGGTTGACTTTGCCGTGGAGGCTATCGAGTCCTGGTTTGACGAGATAGTGGGAGTCTCCTGGTCGGAACTGGTGACGACCCATGGACTGGAAGCGACCTTCCTCAGCATGGAGTGCGATTACCTGAAGCCCATGACTGCGGGCCAGACCATCCGGGTGCAGGTACGGGTCGTCGATTGCGGAGCCGATCTCCTGACAGTCAGTGCGCATGCCGAGCGCGCTCCGGGGGAGCTGGTTTTCCGGGTCCGCTTCGAGATCTGCCTCACCGCTCTCGCGGACCGCGCAGCCGTTGCCATCCCCGCCGAGTTTCGTGAAAACATACGGTTGTACCGGCTGCGCTGCGGTGACTCAATCCCGCCCGATTCTGCAACCGAACGGGAGCGTGCAACGCCGGGCGCAGCGGCGTACCCGCCCGCGCCACGCCAGGACGCCGAGATCCCCTTTTCCCGGAAGCGGCGCATCAGCTACGGGGAGTGCGTCGCCTCGGGAACCATGTATCTGCCCCGGCTCATCGAGTGCGCCGTCGAGCGGGTGGGGGAGTGGTACCAGTCCTGCCTGGGCATCAGCTGGCTGGACCAGTGCGCCAGCGGCAAGGGCGTGCCGTTTGTCAACATCCGTTGCGACTGCCTGCGCCCGCTGCGCGCCGGCCAGACGGTCCGCATGCTGGTCCGGGTGCCGAGGCTCGGCACGGCAAGCATCGGCTACCAGGTGGTGGGCTACGACGACGCGGGGGTCCCCTGTTTCACCCTGCGCCTGTCGGGCTGCTACACAACCGAGCAGGGCGGCTCTTATCTCGTGCTTCCCTTCCCGGAAGAGATGCGCGGGCGCATCCGGGAGTATCAGAAAAGCTGTTAGATCCGTTCAGAAAGACCCAAGGGAGAAACTGTATGAGCGAAGCGTATATCTGTGATGCGGTCCGTACCCCGATCGGCAGCTACGGTGGGTGCCTGTCCGGCATCCGCACCGATGACTTGGCGGCGCTCCCCATCAAGGCCTTAATGGGAAGAAATCCCTCCGTCGACTGGGAGAAGGTGGACGACGTACTGTACGGCTGCGCCAACCAGGCTGGCGAGGATAACCGCAACGTCGCGCGCATGGCGGCCCTCTTGGCCGGGCTCCCCGTGGCGGTGGGCGGCGTGACGCTGAACCGCCTGTGCGGCTCGGGGCTGGACGCCGTCGGCACCGCGGCGCGCGCGATCCGGCTGGGCGAGGCGGAGCTCATGATAGCGGGTGGCGTGGAAAGTATGTCCCGAGCGCCCTACGTGCTCAACAAGGGGGCCACCCCCTTCGCCCGCGACACCCAGCTCTTCGACACGACCATCGGCTGGCGCTTCGTCAACAAGCTCATGAAGGAGCAGTACGGGATCGATTCCATGCCCGAGACCGCGGAAAATCTGGCCGCCGATTACGCCATCTCCCGCGCCGACCAGGACGCCTTCGCCCTGCGCAGCCAGCAGCGGGTGGCCCAGGCGGTCGCTGCCGGCAATTTCCAGGACGAGATCGTCCCCGTGCTGCTCCCCCAGAAAAAGGGCGCCGACCTGGTCATCGACCGCGACGAGCACCCGCGGCCGGGGACGGTTTTGGAGGACCTGGCCAAATTGAAGGCACCCTTCCGGGCGGGTGGCTCGGTGACCGCCGGCAACGCCTCGGGTGTGAATGACGGAGCCTGCGCCCTGCTGCTCGCCTCCGCAGACGCGGCCAAGCGCTACGGCCTGACCCCCAGGGCGCGGGTCGTCGCCATGGCCACGGCCGGCGTCCCCCCGCGGATCATGGGGATCGGCCCGGTTCCCGCGGTCCGCAAGGTGCTGGCGCTGGCCGGGCTCACCCTGGACCAGATGGACCTCATCGAGCTGAACGAGGCCTTCGCCGTCCAGGCGCTCGCCGTGCTGCGCGACCTGGGGATCGCCGACGACTCCACCCGGGTGAACCCCAACGGCGGCGGCATCGCGCTCGGGCACCCGCTGGGGATGAGCGGCGCCCGGCTGGCCACCACGGCCGCGTACCACCTGCAGCGCACCGGTGGCCGTTACGCCCTGTGCACCATGTGCATCGGCGTCGGGCAGGGGATCGCGCTCATCATCGAACGGGTCTGAAACGAAAAAACTTAAACCGATGCCAACGTGAACAACAAGGAGGAGCACCCATGTCCAAGGTAGCGTATCGCTGGTCCATGACCGCCGCAGGAGAGCCCCTGGTGAGAAGCGAATTCGATCTTCCCGCGCCCGGTGCGGGAGAGGTACTGGTGGAGGTAGCCGGCTGCGGCGTGTGCCACACCGACCTCGGGTATTACTACGACGGCGTGCGCTTCAATCACCCGCTGCCGCTCACGCTGGGCCATGAGATTAGCGGCCGGGTGGTCGCCGCCGGCGCCGGGGCCGAGGCCTGGCAGGGCAAGGCCGTGCTGATCCCGGCCGTCATCCCCTGCGGGACCTGCGAGCTCTGCCGCTCGGGGCACGGCACCATCTGCCGCCAGCAGCAGATGCCGGGTAACGACATCCAGGGCGGCTTCTCGAGCCACATCGTCGTGCCGGCCCGCGGCCTTTGCCCGGTGGACGAAAAGAAGCTCGCCGCGGCCGGCTTCGAACTGGCGGACATCTCGGTCGTCGCCGACGCGGTGACCACCCCCTACCAGGCGGCGGTCCAGGCCGAGGTGGTCAAGGGCGACCTTGCCATCGTCATCGGGATCGGCGGTGTGGGGGGGCACGCCGTCCAGGTCGCCCACGCCATGGGCGCCACCGTCGTCGCCATCGACGTGGACCAGGCGAAGCTCGACAACATGAAGAACTACGGCGCCGGCCTCACCATCAACGCCCGGGAGGTCCAGGGGCGCGACCTTAAAAAGGCCATCCTCGCTTTCGTCAAGGAAAAGGGGCTTCCCGAAACCTGCTGGAAGATCTTCGAATGCTCGGGGAGCGCCCCGGGCCAGGAGACCGCCTACGGCCTGCTGACCCACGGCGCCACCCTCTCGGTGGTGGGCTTCACCATGGACAAGATCGAGCTGCGCCTCTCCAACCTGATGGCCTTCCACGCCAGGGCGCTGGGGAACTGGGGCTGCCTCACCGAGCTCTACCCGGCGGCTCTCGACCTGGTGCTGGACGGCAGGATCGCGCTGACGCCCTTCATTGAAAAGCACCCGCTCAATGACATCAACGAGGTCTTCGAGGCGGCCCATGCCCACAAACTGACCCGGCGCGCCATCCTCTGCCCCTGATAAGGAGATAAACACCATGAACACTGCAGCTGAAAGTCCCCTCAAAGTCTCCCTGGAGCGCGACGGCAAACTGCTTCGGTTGACCCTCGCCAGGCCCAAGGCCAACATCGTCGACGCCGCCATGATCGCCGCGCTCTCCGGCGCACTTGCCGAGCACCTGCCCGCCCCGCAGCTGCGCGGCGTGCTGCTCGCCTCGGAGGGCCCGCACTTCAGCTTCGGGGCCAGCGTGGACGAGCACCTCCCCGAGACCTGCGCAGCCATGCTGCACTCCCTGCACGCCCTGGTGCTGCAGCTGGTGGAGAGCCCGGTCCCCGTGCTGGTCGCGGTGCGCGGCCAGTGTCTGGGCGGCGGGCTGGAGGTGGCAGCGTCCGGTCATCTTATCTTCGCCGCACCCGGCGCCATGCTGGGACAGCCGGAAATCAAGCTGGCGGTATTCGCCCCGGCCGCCTCCTGCCTGCTTCTCGAGCGCATCGGTCAGGCCCAGGCCGAAGACCTGCTTTTTTCCGGGCGCAGCATAACGGCGGGGGAAGCCCTGCATATCGGCCTGGTGACCGTCGTCTCCGACGACCCCGAGCAGGCGGCGCTGGACTATTTCGACCAGCACCTGGCACCGGTCTCCGCGAGCACCCTGCGCTTCGCGGTGCGGGCGGCACGCAGCGAAGTCAACGCGCGTATCAGGGCCAAGCTGGCCGCCGTGGAGAAGATGTACCTGGAGGAGCTGATGGCGACCCACGACGCGGTGGAAGGACTTACCGCCTTCATAGGAAAGCGCCAGGCCGTCTGGCTGGACCGTTGAGTTTGCCGGCTGGTGCGCTAGAATTTTCGCCAGTCGGAGCAATAGCCTTGTCCCCCCTATAAAATAGGGGGGAAGGCTCGCGGAGCGAGACAGGGGGGTCTTTCTGCCGGCGAAAACACCCCCCTGCTTCACTACGTTCAGCTTCCCCCCTATTTCATAGGGGGGACAGACCACAGCTTGAGGCTGGAGTGCGGGGTGAATGCGGACGCAGTGGCGAATGCGGACGTAGCTCACGGGCGAACACGAGGTTCGCCCCTACACCTCATCGCGCTTGTAGGGGCGAATCTTGTATTCGCCCGCCTTCCGTGCCCCGAGGGGAATCAACATCAGCCCTTAACAGAATGATTTCATAGGGGACAGTGCAACGACATCGCCTGAGGAGGGAGCTATGAAAGTACCTCGAAATATTTTGATCCGTCTGAATGGATTTAATATCGAAACTCTCATGGACCTGTTCGCTCAGAAATGCGCCAATGACTGGAAAATTAGCGCTGGACTGGATACCTACACGGCAGTGCCCGATAGAAACCTTTTTTGTTCCAAATGCGGCAATGACAACGATCTCTCTGGCGCAAGGTTGTCACTCTATCTCAAGGACCGTCAAACCCTGTGCGTGCAAAACGTCATTGCGTATGAAAACAACCAAACTTCCTGCTACCGGTGCAACAGGATACTGGAGGGCTTCTTCGAGAAGGTCGTGCAGCCGTCCCTCCTGGGACTGGATCTGTCGGCCGAGTTGACCCTGGAGGAAATATCCCTGCGCGACGTGGCCGGCCCGGAGCTGGCGGGACTCCTGAGCAAGTTTTCCAGGCTGGCAAACAAATCCACCGGGAGCTGCCACCCTTGTGACAGAAAGACCTGGTGCGATTTCATATTGGCTGCCTACGGCAATGGTGCCTCCATTAATACGGATCTCCTGATCCACACCCTGGAGGAGGAAGGCTGGCCACCAGAGTCAGCTCAGTCACTGGGAGCAGAATTCGAGTTTGGGATGACATTACTGTGCTACAGTGAAGGCAGAGGCTGCTCCGGCAGGGCAGCCGTGTAGAAGCTGCGGCAGCAGTCCCGGCTTTCCTTTAAGGGGATTTCGATATGAATCGTCATGGAACATTCGAACAAGGACCGATCCGGCCGCCCAGCGAAGCCTCCAGCCTGCTACTTCGCGTGAACCGTAACTGCCCCTGGAACCGCTGCACCTTCTGCTCGATCTATAAAAAGGAAAAATTTTCCCTCCGCCCCGTGGAGGATGTCATCCTGGAAATCGACACCGTGCACCGGATCATCAGCGCCCTGGACGCCGGAGACCCCCACGGCGGGCAGCAGAAAAGCCTGACGCCCGGTGACGACCACGCCTTCTTCGCGGCCCGGAGTTGGCACGCGAGCGGCATGAAATCCATTTTCCTGCAGGATGCCGACAGCCTCACCATCCCGCCGGAAAACCTGATAAAAATACTGCAGCACGTGAAATCCAGATTCCCCCAGGTGGAAAGGATAACCTCCTATGCCCGCTCCTTCAGCGTGGCGCGCCTGGACGACGCGACCCTGAAGGAGATCGCCGACGCAGGACTGAATCGGATCCACATCGGGATGGAAACCGCCTCGGATACGGTGCTGGCGCTGGTGCAGAAAGGGGTCACCAAGGAGACCCACATAGCGGCCGGCCTCAAGGTGAAAAAGGCCGGCATAGAGCTCTCGGAGTATTTTCTGATCGGGCTGGGCGGCCGCGAGTATACCAAGGAGCATGCCACCGAGTCAGCCGACGCCCTGAACCAGATCAATCCCGACTTCATCCGTTTCAGGACCCTGCATCTGCCGGACCGGGTGCATCTCTTCGCCGGCGTCGAAGGGGCGAAATTCCAGTGGGCGCCCGACCTGGTCCTGGCCAGGGAAGTGCACACCCTGATCAGCGGCCTGGAAGGGATCACCAGTCGCATCAAGAGCGACCACAGCTACAACCTGTTTCAGGAGATCGACGGCACCCTGCCCGGCGATAAGAAGCGGCTGCTGGATGGGCTGCAGAGCTTCATCGACATGGAGCCCGAAAAGCGCATCCTGTTCGAGGTGGGCAAGCGGAGCGGGCACTTCCTGCGCCTGCGTGACATGGAGATTCCCGGCCGGCAGGAAGAGGTGGCTGAGATGTGCCGCAAGTCCGGCATAACGCCCGACAATGCCGATCAGCGCATCCATGAGATAGTCCAGGAGCGGATGAGGAGAGGGCTGCCCTATTAGGACGAGGCAGCAGGTCCAGACTTTTCGCCGCGCACAGCCACCCTCGTCCAGGCCATTCCCCGTGGCCGGGATGAGGGGACTCATTGTCGTCTGCCTCCCGCCTGAATAGTGAAATCCCAACATTGAATCTGATTTTCCTGCCACCCTTCCCCGATTAATTCAATCCATTCACCATCCCCTACAGAACATCAAACATAAGTATCATCGGTCGCGAAGTGGAAGCATTTTTGCAGCAGTGTTCGAAATATTTTATTGATCCAGGACTGGTTAATATTATCTAACGCGTAACATTATAATATTTCTCAAGTTGTGAGCACCTTTGTCGATACGCTTTCAGAGAGAGGCAGGGAATTCTGTCCTGAGTAAGGCGCCGTAAACTGATAGCATTGGCATGGCGATCATACGATTGTGAGAATAGCTGACGCCTAATCAGTATCCGACGCTGGATGCAACAGTGAGCAGCGAGCAGGTACCGCGATTACTAGTCCCCAAATAACCGTTACCGAACCACCATTACTTGCCGGAGAACTGTATGAAAAACCTGACTATTGGCGGAAGACTCTTCATTGGATTTGGGCTTTCCTTGCTGTTGCTCATCCTCTCTAATACGCTGGGAATCAGATCTCTGGCATCCAACGATGATCACCTTGTCGAAATCGCGGATACCCATCTATTGGCGGAAAATGCGGCGCATGTTGCCTACAATATCTCGCGAATCGTTGACGCCACTAAGAGTTTGATACTTCTTGAGAGCGAGGATCAAAGGAAGCAGACCCTGGTTGAGATAGGCACATTCAGGAAAGCCTATAAAGAAAACATGGATGCGCTGCTGAAGAACTCCAAGGGCGCCGAAGCAAAGAAGCTGGCGGGAAGCCTCCAAGAAGCTATTTTGAGTGGAAAGGCCACCAGCATAAAGCTAATAGACCTAGCGATGCACGGCGACAAACCGGGATTCACGGCGCTCTGGCAGCAAGAGGCCAATCCGAAGAATGCGCTCAACCTGCTCCTTTGCAAGGAGACGGCGGATTATTATGGCAAGCTGGCCGCAGCGAGCAAGGCAAACGCCGTGCATAGCAACAGCCAGACCAGGACGATGTGGATTGCCTTCAGCCTGCTTGCCTTTATCTTCAGCGTCGCGGTGGCCAGTTACTCCACCCGGATGATCACCGCCCCGATCCACCAGTGCGTCGTGGTGGCGGAGCGCATCGCCACGGGAGACCTGACGGTCGAGATCAATGCCGAGGGTAAGAACGAGATGGCGCTTCTGATGCGGGCCATGCAGCACATGACGGACAGCCTCAAGAAAACCATGGCGACCCTGTCAACAGCCTCCCAGGGCGTCGCATCCGCGGCAACCGAGCTGCGCGCGACCGCGGGCCAGATGGCGGATGGGGCCGACGAAGTGGTGTCCCAGGCGAGTTCCGTTGCCACCGCGGGAGAGCAGATGGCGGCAACCGCCGGGGATATCGCGCAGAATTGCCACCTGACGGCGAACAGCGCGGAGCAGGCGAACAAGGCCGCCGTGGAGGGATTCAGGGTCGTGGAGAACTCGGTGGCAGTCATGGGGGCCATCGCGAACCGGGTTAAGTCGGCCTCGCAATCGGTCGACGGCCTGGGAAGCCGTTCAGAGCAGATCGGCGAGATCATCGGCACCATCGAGGACATCGCCGATCAGACCAACCTGCTCGCCCTCAACGCGGCGATCGAGGCGGCCCGGGCAGGCGACCAGGGACGGGGCTTCGCGGTGGTGGCGGACGAAGTCCGCGCGCTGGCCGAGCGGACCGCCAAGGCGACCCGGGAGATCGGCGTCATGATCAAGACGATCCAGGCCGAAACCAGGGGGGCCGTCACCGTCATGGAGGAAGGGGTGCGCGAGGTGGAGAAGGGGACGGCGGAGGCCGCCAAATCGGGCCAGGCGCTCCAGGCGATCCTTGAGCAGATCAATTCCGTGACCCAGCAGGCGAACCAGATCGCCACCGCCGCCGAGGAGCAGACCGCGACCACCAGCGAGATCAGCAGCAACATGCAGGGGATCACCAGCATCGTGCAGCGCTCCGCCGCGGGCGCCGTAGAAACCGCAAATTCCGCGTCCCAGCTCTCCCATCTCGCCCTGGAGCTACAGCAGATCGTCGGGCAGTACCGGGTGATCTGACCAAGGCGCCGTCCCCCGGTAGGGCGCCGTCCCTGGGAAGCTTCACGCGCAAGCATCACTGGGAAGCAGAACCCCTCGCCCCCCGGGAGAGGGGCAGGGGTGAGGGAGGCGCCGCGCAGCGACGGTGCTAAATCAGGGACAATGGTCCTTGTCGGCCCCTCGTCTACTTTGTGTTTACCTCCGTCTTCTTGAACACCGCATACGCTTCCATGAGCGTAGGGAAGCCCGTGGTCTGCATCAAGAGCAGCAGGGTGTGCTTGATCTCCTCGTCGGTCACACCGGCCTCCCTCGCCTTGCAGATGTGCGTCTCGAGTGCGGACAGATGGCGGCTCGCCCCCGAGATGGCGATTTTCAACAGCCAGCGCGTCTTGGCCGGCAGAGGTCCCGACTTTTCGTGAATCTGGATGCCCAGCTCTTCATGGCCCGAATAAACCTGTGGGAAATCCTCCTTAAAGCTGCGAAAAACCTCGTGCAGTTCTTTCATAGCCCTCTCCTTGTCTGAAAGATGTCGAACCGGATACAGCCCGGAAAATCCAGGTAATTATACCAGACAATATGCGTCAGATTCCAAGAGAATACCGATGCAATGTTGCCTTATGTCGATCTTCCACCGGTTGTCACATCTGCTGGCTTGCACTGGCACGAGCCATAGGTCACATGGGTAACGTACTGCCTTCCTAGGTACCTGCCGTGTCTTCGTGGTAAATCTTGCTTGGTTTTCCTATCTTTTCCTGTTCCCCAATTGACCTCCCAGATATTTAGGCGTATGGTTTGGCGTCCTTTAATGACGTACCGAGCTGTGTCTTCATAGAAGTTTGATCTTGGTTCCCCTGTTAACTCTTTTTATCCCTGTCCTTCCGTGACTCCCTGGCAACTAATGATGCGATTTCGAGGTAACGATGATTTTTTCTGAACAAGAGCGCGACACGGTGTATAAAGCCATCTACAACAGGCGCGATGTCAGGGGCCAGTTCAAGCCGGACGCTATTCCCGATGACGTCCTGAGCCGCATACTCTCGGCGGCCCACCATGCGCCGAGCGTCGGCTTCATGCAGCCTTGGGACTTCATCGTCGTCAAGGACCCCGAGACCAAGCGCTTGGTAAAAGGCGGCTTCGAGGCGGCCAACAACGAAGCCGCCACCATGTTCGACGGCAACCGGCAGGAAGTGTACAAATCCCTGAAGCTCGAAGGGATAGTCGAGGCGCCGATCGGCATCTGCATCACGTGCGACAGGACGCGGACCGGCCCGGTGGTAATAGGCAGGACGGCGAACCCCGAGATGGACCTGTACAGTTCCGTCTGTGCCGTGCAAAACCTGTGGCTGGCAGCGAGGGCCGAAAACCTGGGTGTCGGGTGGGTGAGCATCATCCATCATGACAGCCTGCGCAAAACCTTGCAGATGCCGCAGCACATCATCCCGATCGCGTATCTCTGCATCGGCTATGTCACCTTCTTTCATGAGAAGCCCGAGCTGGAAAAAGCCGGCTGGTTGCCAAGGACCGAAATAGAGTCGTTGATCCATTATGATCGGTGGTGAAACTTTTACTCGCCCGAATCCCATAATCAGGAGGGCCTTGCGCTATGTGGTTGTTATCAGTCCGTGGGAGCCATGCTGTGCGTCGCTTTACCGCAGTTGTCCTCATTTCCCTGGTAGCGGTGGCGTCGCAGGTGTCTGCGGCACCATCAAAGGTAAAGGTATCGCCTAAGTCTGCGGATGAGAACAGCCTTACGACCTATCCGGCCCCTGCGTCCCTGCCGCCGGTCCATTTTCCCGCTTTCCGGTTTATCCATCCGCGCCTTCCGGCTCCCACTTTCGATGAACTGGAACTCATCCGGAAAAGAAATCCGGACTACCTGCGTTACCGCGAGAATTCCGCCAAGGCCGGTGCCGGGGAGCTCGACGCGATTATCCTGCTGGCCCGGGCGAAACCGGGAAGTCAGGACCTGAATGTCCTTTACACTAGGCTCATGGCCCTCAAGTTCTCCTGGCGGGGCCATGAGCAGGGAAAACCTTTGGCCATCGCGTATGACTGGCTCTACGACCAGTGGAGCCCGCAGCAAAAGGAGCATCTCCGCAACAAGCTCGCGGAAGGTTGCAACTACCTGATCGAAAGAATCAGATCCGAACGACTCTCCCCGTACAACGTCTACCTGTACAACAGCCCTTTTCAGGCCCTGATGGCCTGCACTCTCGCTCTTTACGGCGACGACCCGCGCGGCGATCTGGCGATGCGGTTCACCAATGATTACTGGAAAAACCGGATGCTGCCGGTCTGGCGTCAGATCATGGGCAAGAACGGCGGCTGGCACGAAGGCAAGGAGTACGTGGGGATCGGGATTGGGCAGGCCGTTTACCAGCTGCCGGCCATGTGGCGGACGGCCACCGGGGAGGATCTCTTCGCCAGCGAACCGGGAATCCGGGGCTTTTCGGATTTTCTGATCTACCGGACCCGCCCGGACGGCGCCCAGGCCCACTTCGGCGATGGTGCACACCTTGACCGGCGGGTACCCGACTTTGTCCCGCTGGCACTGGAGTACGGGAATCCGGCCGCCTATACTCTGGCAAAGCCCCCCAGATCCTTGGAGCCGACGTCCTGGCCCTGGGGACCTCTCACCGACAACTCTTTGGTACAAAAGGACGCCTTGTCCGCACTGCCGCTCTCCAGATTCTTCGACGGGACCGGCCTCTTGGTCGCCCGCAGCGACTGGACCCCGGAAGCTACCTACGTCACCTTTCAGGCCGGGGATAACTACTGGTCCCATAGCCACCTGGACCAGGGATCCTTCACTATCTACAAGGGAGGGGCGCTGGCGATAGACAGCGGCTGGTATGGTCCCGCATACGGGGCGGACCACCACATGAACTACACCTACCAGGCCATAGCGCACAACACCGTCACGGTCACGGACCCGAAGGATACCGTCGCCGCGCCGGCAAAAAAAGGGGGAGTGCGGAAGATAGCCAACGACGGCGGTCAGCGCCGTGTCGGATCCGGATGGGGCGTGGAGTCCGCTCCTCTCGATCTGGCCGAATGGCAGCGTAAAAGGGAGATTTATCACACCGGGACCATGGAGCGGGTCCTGGAGGACAACGGCCTCGCAGTCGCCATTGCCGATCTGACCCCTGCTTACACAAACCGGTTCTCCGGGAAGGGGACCTTTTCCCACAGGACCCGCCGGGTCGAGCGGTTCTGGCGCACCTTCGGCTATGACCAGGTCGACGACGTCGTGGTCGTCTTTGACAAGGTCCGTGCCACAAAGCGCGACTTCCGCAAACGCTGGCTGCTGCATACCCTCGAGAAACCGGAGACGACAGCTCAGGGGCTCAGTGCCGGGGTGGCGGCTATCAAAGCCTCGGGACACGCGGGCGGCAGGCTGGATGTGCGGGTGCTGCTGCCGGAAAGGGCGTCAGTCGAGGTTATCGGTGGCAAGGAGGCCGCCTTTCTGGTAGACGGAACCAATTACGACGAAGGCGGCAAGGTGGCTGCGGCGTGGGAAAAGCGGCCGGAGCTTGAGGTGGGGAACTGGCGGGTGGAGGTGTCGCCAGCATCGCCAGCCGTTGAAGACCTTTTCCTGGTGGTCCTGTTGCCGACTGATCTGAACCGGAAGCCAGCTCCTGAGGTGCGGCTGCTGAAGAAAGACGGCAGGGTCGGCTGCGAAATCAAGGGGCCGTTGCGGACCACCACCTGGTGGTTCGATGCCGATACCAACAGCTGTCTGATTGAGGTGGTACAAGGGGGGAAAACTTACACTTACGATCTGAGACCGGAGGTTCCTCAGGATCCCTTGCGCACCAAGCCGATCGGAGGCGCTCCTGCCAGGCACCCGGAATCCCCTTGAAAAAAGCCGGACACAGGCCGAATGGGCTCCTGACTTCGAATCCGTTATTGAGGAGGTGTCCTTGAGATAACGCCGAAAAATGCCTACGGTGCTGTATCCCTCTGTTTTTTCTTGCGGCTACGTTTTTTTTGCTGACCATACCATTTTTTTTAGCTGACCATACCGTTTTTCTTGCTGACCATACCGTTTTTTTTGCTGTGCATACCGTTTTTTTTGCTGAGCATACCGTTTTTTTAGCGGACCATACAGTTTTTTTTAGCGGACCATACAGTTTTTTTAGTGGGCCATACCATTTTTTTAGCGGACCATACCATTTTTTTTGCAGAGCATACGTTTTTTTTACGGGACATATGTATTTTTTTCCGAGCATATGTGGGGTGTCAGGGGGGGGGTGAAAAGGCTTATTTTCGTGCCAGCATTGCCCGATACCGATATGTAGAACGACGGGGTGCCTTTAGCAGGATATGCAGTACATACGAAGCATTCAAAGGGGAATGAAACTTGAAAAAAATCATACTGCTGCTTTGCCTGGTTTTTACCGCCAACTTCTTTGCCGCCGATTCTCATGCCGGTGACTCCCCAGGCGCCGATCCCGGATACCGGGTGACCAAGCGGCTCAAGGTCGGAGGAGAAGGGGGCTGGGACTATCTGACTGTGGATGGCGCCGCCCGGCGCCTCTACATCTCCCGCAGCACGCATGTCATGGTCATAAATCTCGATTCCGGCAAGGTTGCGGGCGACATCCCGAACACGCCGGGGGTGCACGGCATCGCGCTCGCGCCCGAACTGGGCCGGGGGTTCATCAGTAACGGCAAGTCCGACTCCTCGACCATCTTCGACCTGAAGACGCTACGGGTCCTGGGGAGCGTGCGGACGGGTGGGAATCCCGATTGCATACTGTACGATCCCGCTTCGCAGAAGGTATTCACCTTCAACGGGCGCAGCAAGGACGCCACGCTCTTTGCCGCAGCCTCGGGTAAATTGCTGGGGACCATCGCTTTGGGGGGCAAACCTGAGTTCGCCGCTGCAGACGGCAAGGGGAGGGTGTACGTTAATATCGAGGACACCAACGAGGTCGTGGAACTCGACTCCCTGGCGGGCCGCGCCCTACGCAGGTTCTCCCTGTCCCCCTGTGACGAGCCGACCGGCATGGGACTCGACGCGGAGCGCCACCTGGTGTTTTCGGGCTGCCACAGCAAGACCATGACGGTACTGGACGTCGCCACCGGCAAGGTCATCGCCCAGGTCCCCATCGGCGCCAAGGTCGACGCCAATGCCTTCGACCCGGGGACCGGGCTCGCCTTCAGCTCCAACGGCGACGGGACCCTCACGGTGGCGCGCGAGGTCTCCCCGGGATTCTTCAGGGCCGTGCAGACGGTAGCGACGCAGAAAGGCGCCCGCACCATGGCGCTCGACCCGAAAACCCACGCGGTCTACCTGCCCGCCGCGCAATTCACCCAGCCCAAGGACGCGGCACGGGCAGGCTCCAAGGAGCGCCCGGTCATGGTGCCGGGGAGCTTCGAGGTGCTGGTGGTGGAAAGCGTAAAAAAGAGCCGTTAATCCTATTCAGCCGCGGATGGCACCGGGGTTGTCTCGCTGGCCCCGGCCGCTGCCGGCTGGTAGATCTCCCAGGTGTAGAGCTCGCCCTCATGGAGCAGACGGGCCCGGTAGTCGGTGTAGGTCGCCATCAGCTGGTTGACCAGGAGCACGCAGCTCTCTGCGGAGGGTTCCTCGGGAGGCAGGGAGAGGAAGGCGTCCACCGCCGTCTGCAGCACGCCGTCGCACTCGATGGGTGCCTCCAGAAAGTGGATGTTCTGGGCGATCACCCCGGCGGCATCGAGGATGATATCCAGGGGAGGGAGCTCGGCCAGGCCGAGGATCTCCTCCGCCACTGCCAGCCCTTTCTGGATCTGCTTCCGGGTCAGCTGCGGGGCGAGCTCCATCTGCCAACTGCAGAGGAACCAGTCGAGTGCCACATTGAGGGCCGGGACCAGCATCAAGAAATGGCGCTGGCTGTCCTGGGAGGCGAAATGGCTGCTCGCCGAGAACACGGGGTGCACCTGCTCGCAGAGCGTGGCATGTCCCAACTCGTGCAGGAAGTCCAGGTCCGTGCTCCGCTTGGTAAGCTTGTCCGGCATCAGGATGGCATGAGATTTGGTGCGCGGATAGGAAACAACGCGCACGGCCGGCAGTTCGTGAGGCTGCTCCAGGACCGGCCAGGCGAGCTCTCCGCGTACTTTTTTGATGAGACCCTTCATTGATTCGGTTTTGCTGGTCATGCTTTTCCCCCTCGCTTAACCCTCCCCCTTCGGGAGAGGGGATTTTTGGTTTCCGTTTGAATTCCCTTTCCTGATTAGTGACAATCCTCCGTTTCAATAACGCTCCCTCCCCCCTTGCGGGGGAGGGTCGGGGTGGGGGGGAAGCAGCCACGAAGTGATCTCACCTGGGCAGTCATGGCACCTTCCCCCTCCCCCTAACCCCCTCCCGCAAGGGGAGGAGGGACTATGGCGGAAGATCATCACTAATCAGGTTCCCTTTTAGGCGCGCGTCAGTCGCGACCTTAAATGAGTGGCTTCCATCCCCTCACGACGCAGGAGCTTCCGGCACCGCTTCCGGTGCCAGCTCGCGCCCCAGTTCCGGCCCCAGTTCGAAATTCCACTTCCATACCTCGTAGACCGCCGGATACACCATGAGCTCCATGAGGAACGAGGTGAAGATGCCGCCGACCATGGGCGCCGCGATGTGCTTCATCACGTCGGAGCCGGTACCGCTTCCCAGCATGATGGGCACCAGGCCGAGGAACATGGTCGCCACGGTCATGACCTTGGGCCGGAGCCTCTTGACCGCCCCCTCCATGATCGCCTGGCGCAGCTCGTCCCGGCTCCCCAGGCGTCCCTCCCTCCTCGCCTGGAGGTAGGCGAGGTCGAGGTAGAGCAGCATGAAGACCCCGGTCTCGGCGTCCACCCCGAGCAGGGCGATCAGGCCGACCCAGACCCCGACGCTCATGTTGTAGCCCAGCAGATAGAGGAACCAGACGGCTCCCACTGCGGAAAAGGGGACGGCGAGCATGACGATGAGGGTCTTCACCAGGGACCGGGTGTTGAGATAGAGCAGGGTCAGGATGAAGAAGAGGGTGAGCGGGATGATGAGCTCCAGGCGCTCTTTCACCCGGTGCATCGCCTCGTACTGGCCGCTCCAGGTGGCGGCGTACCCCGGGGGAAGCTTGACCTTCTCCTTGATGAGCGGCCCGGCCTCGGCGATGAAGCTCTCCGGGTCCCGCCCGTCCAGGTCCACGTAGACGTAGCCGGTCAAAAGGCCGTCCTCGTCCCGGATCATTGAGGGGCCCGCCGTGACGCTGATCTCGGCTAACTGCGCCAGGGGGATCTGCTTCTTGCCTCCCGCGACCGGCACCAGCACCCGCCCCAGGGCGCCCAGGTCGCTTCGGAAGTCGCGCTTGTAGCGCACGTTCACCGGGTAGCGCTCGCGCCCCTGTATGGTCGTGGTGACGTTCTCGCCGCCGATGGCGCTCTGCACGACGGCCTGCGCCTCGTCGATCCCCAGCCCGTAGCGGGCGAGCTGCTCGCGGTTCCAGTTGACGTCCAGGAAATAGCCGCCGCCGGTCCTCTCGGCGAACACGGAGCGGGCGCCCCGCACCCCCCGCAGCAGCGACTCGATGCGGGTCCCGATCTCCTCCATGGCTACCAGGTCGCCCCCGGAGACCTTCAGCCCGATCGGGGTGCGTATGCCGGTTGTCAGCATGTCGATGCGCCCCTTCACCGGCATGGTCCAGGCGTTGGAGAGGCCGGGGAGCTTTAGGGCGTCGTTCATGAGCCCCACGAGTTCCTCCCGGGAGATGTGGTCCGGGGAGAAGTGGCGCAGCGGCGCCTTGGTCCACTCCGGGAAGGAGGCGTACCAGGTCTGCTTCCGGCGCCACTGGCTGTCGGGTTTCAGGATCACGACGGTCTCCAGCATGGAGAGCGGCGCCGGGTCGGTGGAGGTCTCGGCGCGGCCCGCCTTGCCGAGCACCCGGTCCACCTCGGGAAAGCTCTTGATGATCCGGTCGGTGACCTGCAGGAGTTTCCCCGCCTCGCCGACGGAAATGCCGGGCATGGTGGTCGGCATGTAGAGCAGGCTCCCCTCGTCCAGGGTCGGCATGAATTCGTTGCCGAGCCTCAGGAACACGGGCGCCGTCAGGGCGATCAGGCCAAGCGCCGTGCCGATGACGAGCCACTTGCGGCGCAGGGTCCAGGCCGCCAGCGGCTCGTAGAGCCGGATCAGCACCCGGCTGATGGGGTGCTCACGCTCGGAGCGGATCCTCCCCACCAGGACCGTGTTCGCGGTCCGGCAGAGCCAGCGCGGGCGGAAGGAGAAGTTCTTCACGTGGGTGAGCGAGATCCGTAGCGCCGGGTCCAGGGTGATGGTGAGCAAGGCCGCCAGCACCATGGCGAGGGTCTTGGTGTAGGCGAGCGGCTTGAACAGGCGCCCCTCCTGGGCCTCCAGGGTGAGCACGGGGAGAAAGGAGACCGCTATCACCAGTAGGGCGAAGAAACTCGGTCCCGCCACCTCCTTGATCGCCTCCAGCACGACGGCGCGGTGGTCGCCGGGGCGGCCCCGGCTCTCCCAGAGCTCCAGCTTCTTGTGGGTCTGCTCCACGACGACGATGGAGGCGTCCACCAGCGCGCCGATGGCGATGGCGATCCCCCCGAGGCTCATGATGTTGGCGTCCAGCCCCAGGAGCTTGAAGGGGAGAAAGGCGATCAGCACCGCCAGGGGGATGGTGAGGATCGGGATCAGGGCGCTCGGGATGTGCCAGAGGAAGACCAGCACCACCAGCACGACGATCAGGATCACCTCGACGATGGTCGACTTCAGGTTGCCGATGGCGCGCGTGATCAGTTCGGAGCGGTCGTAGACCGGTTCGACCCGCACCCCGGGGGGGAGTCCCGGCTCGATCTCTTTCAGCTTCGCCTTGACCCGGCTGATGACGTCCAGGGCGTTTTGCCCCTGGCGCATGACGACGATGCCGGAGACCGCCTCGCCGGTGCCGTCCAGGTCCGCGCAGCCGCGCCTGAGGTCGGGCCCCAGCACGACCTGTCCCACGTTTCTGACCCGGACCGGCGCGCCGTCCTCGCTGGTGGAGAGCACGATCTCCTCCAGGTCGGCGGCCGAGCGGGCATAGCCGCGGCCCCGCACCATGTACTCGGTGCCGCCGAACTCGATCAGGCGGCCCGCCGAGTCGGAGTTGCCGCCGCGCACCGCCTCCACGACGCGGTTGATGGAGAGCCCGTAGGACTGGAGCCGGTTCGGGTCGAGATTGATCTGGTACTGGCGGCCGTACCCCCCCAGGGGAGCCACCTCCGCGACGCCGGGGACCGACTTCAGGTGGTAGCGCAGGTACCAGTCCTGGCAGCTCCGAAGCTCCGCCAGGCTATGTTTGCCCGTCGTGTCGGTCAGCGCGTACTGGTAAATCCAGCCAAGCCCCGTGGCGTCGGGGCCGAGCTCCGTGCGCACCCCGGCGGGGAGGCGCTGCTGCACACCGGAGAGGTACTCCTGGGTGCGCGAGCGGGCCCAGTAGATGTCGGTCCCCTCCTCGAAGATCACGTAGACGAAGGAGTAGCCGAAGTCGGAGAAGCCGCGCACGCTCTTCACCTTGGGGGAGCCGAGCATCGCGGTCACGATCGGATAGGTCACCTGGTCCTCGACGATGTCGGGGCTGCGGTCCCAGCGGGAGTAGATGATCACCTGGGTGTCGGAGAGGTCGGGGATGGCGTCCAGCGGCAGGCGGTGCATGGCGTACCAGCCGGCCAGGGCGGCCAGGGCGACGACCACGAAAACCGCGATCCGGTTCCCCGCGCACCAGTCGATGACGCGGTTAATCATGGCGGCCGCCGGGGGTGCCGCCGGGCTTATGTTGCCCCTGGGGAGCGCCTTCCCCGTGCTTTGGGTCCGGCTCGTTCATCTCCATGTCGTTCATCTCCAGGCTGCCCGTGCCCTGGTGGCCCCGCTTCGCCAGCACCTGGGCCGGCGACCGGTCGAACTGATTCTTGCACGAGGCGGTGCAGAAGTAATAGTTCTTCCCCTGGTACCGGCTCTCGAGCCCCGCCGCGTGCGCCCGGCCCTGATTCACCGGCATGCCGCAGTTCGGGTCGACGCTCGTCGCTACGCTCGTCTCTGGGGGCGCTGCGGTCGCTGGCGCTGCCGGCTTGCCCCCTTTCATCCGGCTTTCGGAGTCGAGCAGGAAGTTCCCCGAAACGACGACCCGCTCGCCGGCCGCCAGCCCCTTGACGATCTCCACCCGCTCGCCCGTCGCGCGGCCGGTTTCCACGCTGCGCGCCTGGTAACGGCCCGGGGAGAGTTCCACGAAAACGCTCTTGTGCAGCCCCGAATCGAGCAGGGCATCGGCCGGCACGGTCAGCGCCGCCGGCCGGCTCACCTTGAACAGCACGTCGACGAACATGTCGGGGCGCAGCAGGAAACCGGGGTTGTCGGCGGCCAGGCGCAACTTAAGGGTGCGCGTCGCCGGGTCGAAGCGGGGCGGGACGTCGGCCAGGGTCGCGTAGGTCGGTTTCCCCAAGTAGGGCGAGGTGACCTCCATCCGCATGCCAGGCTTGGTGAGCAGCGCCGCGTCGTCATAGATATCGACGGCGATCCAGACCCGGGAGAGGTCGGCGATGCGGTACAGGTCCACACCCTTGGCGAAGCGCTGGCCATAGGAGATGTTCCGGTTCAGGATGATCCCCGAGGCCGGGGAGCGGATCTCGACGTTGTCGGTCCCCTGCATGGTGCGCCCGATGGCATCGAGCTGCGGCTCCGTCATCCCCAGGTTCCTGAGCGAGACCTTGTAGTTCTCTATGTTTGAGTTGTTGGTCTCCATCTGGGGGGCGGCGTCATCGCCGCTATCAACGGTGCGTTTCATGGAACGCAGGGCGTAGAGATACGCCTTTAATCCGGAGAAGAACTCGGGTGCGTAGAAGGTCGCCAGGACCTCGTCCTTGCGGACCAGGCTGTCGGTCGTGGGGGGGAGCACCTTCTTGACCCAGCCGTCGGTCGCCGCGGTGATCCGGTAGACCCGGTTCTCGTCGGCGAGGACCGTACCCGGCATCCTGATGGTCTGGCTCCAGGGCGCGAGCTGCACGGTCTCGACCTTGACGCCGATCAGCTGCTCCACCCCGGGCCGCACCTGGACCACGGCAGGCGCGCCGTCGCCCGCCCGCGCGGGGGCGCTGTCGGCGTAGACCGGCTCAAGGGCCATGCCGCAGGGCGCGAGCCCTGGCTTCTCGCCCCGGAAGCCCGGATTCATGGGGTCAGCGTAGTAAAGGATCGTGCGGGTGCTTGAGGAGGAGCCGGGGTGGGAGTGCTGGCTGTATCCGGCGAGAAAACAGCCGGCTGCGACAACCAGCAGGAGCAGTGCGACGGTGCGATTTCTCATAGTAGGAAACCTCAAGGACCAGCAAGGATGTCAATCCGCGGCCGCTGGACTATAGCAAATAAATGAAAGCACCGCAATGAAAGCAAGCCCCGCGGAAGCCGCGGGGCTTGAAAGTATCAAGTGCACCATGGGAACAGGTTGCATGAGCACTCAATGTGAAGGACCAAATCCCTGCTACTTGACTACCAATGCATGCATCATGTCGTGCTCTTCATGCTCGAGGATATGGCAGTGCCAGACATACTCCATGCCTCCGGTGCGCGGGCTGGGAGGAGTCACGATGACCTTCCCGGTGGCATCCTTGATCTGGGTATTGGTGAGATCGAATTTCATCATGACGCGGGTGACGGTTCCCGGGTACATGGGTACGGTATCCTTCCACCCCTGCTCGTTTTTCTCGGGCGCCACCGGATTACCCAGGAAGGTGCCGAAATTCAGGTTGGCGACGTCAAAGAGCTGCCGGTTGATGAGCTGGACGTTCACCAGGTGGAAGTGCATGGGGTGCACGTCGCCGGTGTTGTTGAAGACCTCCCAGACCTCGATGTCGCCGTTTTTGACGACTTCCTCGGTGGACCCGACCGATTGGGGCAGGCCGGCCGGCGCATAGTTAAGATAGGTGGCCGAACCGTCCAGCGGTGAGCCGTAAGGGGCGTCGGCGTTGCCCAGCACCTGGATCAGGCGGCCGTAGGCGTCAAAATATTCGTTCAGCGAGAGGAAACGTTTCTTTACCCCGGCCGGAACAGTGCTGACGCCGGGCTTGACGAAGAGCGGATCGTTGCCGGCGGTGAGGTCGGTACTGGTGCTGATCTGCAGCGGCAGGTCTGCGCTGGTGGCAGCGACTACCTTGAAGCGCATCAGGACGCGGGTGTTGGGGCCGAAACCGTTTTTGGTCGTGCCGTTCACCGGGTTGCCGACGCCGAAGAGGCCGGTGCCCACGTTCCACCCGGGGAAGTAGTCGTTGCGGTCGTCGCCGCCCGGGTAAGGAGCCGGTGCGTCGTTGTAGAGGATGAGGCTTTTCCCGGCGTAGTTTGCAAAGTCGACGATCAGGTCGGGGCGCTCGGCGCAGGCCACGACGAGTGACTTCTTGATCTGCCACGGGGCGACCTGTCCGGTGGTCGGGTCGGGGGGCGTCGTGAAGAGGAAGGGCTGGTTGGTAGCGACTTTCACCGGCTTGGCCAGGAAGCCGCCTTCGGTGCCGATCTGCAGAAAGGCGGGGCTTTGCGTGGCTGCGTTGATGAACGCGGCATTGGTCGGCGTGCCGTTCTTGCCGAGGGTGATGCCGTTGGGGGTGCCGTCGTCCACATACAGCTGCAGGTTGAGAAACCGGGCATTGCAGGCGTTCAGCATGCGCAGGCGGTAGCGACGCGCTTCAACCGTCGCCTCAGGGAAAACCGTGCCGTTCACCAGCATGGTGTCGCCGAAAAACTCCGGGATCGACGAGGCGTCGGGGAGCGGGAGTCCGCCGGCGCCCAGGTCCCAGCGGCCGGCGCCGGTGGTCGGGTTGTTCGCCTCGTAGGTGTGGGCATACCAGAGGCTCCCCGGCTTGGTGGCGCAGGGCTGCACCAGTGAGCTCCAGAGCGGGTCCTTGGTCTTGATGTCCGGGCCGACGAAGATCTTGTCCTGGAACACCAGCGGGATCTCGTTGCCGCCCGCCTCGATGTAGTTGGGCAGCCCCTTGGGGACCAGACCGGCCTCGTAGCTGTCGCGCAGTATGAGAGCCGACGCCACGCCGGCGTAAGCGTTCAGGCGGGTGATGCCGTAGGCGTGGTCGTGGTACCAGAGAAACCGCGCGCTCTGGTTCAGGGGGTAGTAATACTCGGCGGAGGTCGGCAGGGCATGGGGGTTCAGCACCTGGTTGTTAAGGAAACTCAGGCCATGATCGCACAAGGGGGTCCACCAGTCGAACGGTCCGCCGTCGCTGATCCAGGGGACCAGGCCGCCGTGCAGATGGACCGCGGTCCGGTTGACCGCCTGGTTGGCTCCCGGGATGGTGGTGTCCACCGGGAGAATGTGCTTGTTGACAAAGAGCAGGTTGTAAAAACTGATCTGGATCGGCTGGCCCTTCTGGCCGATGATGATGCCGCCCAGATGAGTGGGTGTAGTGTTGCCGCCCAGGCCGACCGTGGGGTTGTAACCCCAAAGGGTCGTCGGTCCCAAGGTCGGGCAGACGCCGGGGTCCTGGAACTGGTCGATGAGTATGTCGTAGTGCGTGGCTCCGGTGACCGGTGCCGGGTACGAACTGGGCAGAGCTACCGGGATGCCGCCAGGGCCTACACCGCGCAGCTTGGTGCCGAAGAGCGGAATGCCGGGGCTCTGGGCAAAGGCCTGTGCCTCGCCCGATCCCATCCAGCGCAGGGGGAGCGGCAGGAGCGAAGCACCACCGGCCAGCGCACTGATCTTCAAGAATTTCCTACGGTTGATTTTCATAGTTCCTCCTGGGATTGGTTCCACATAGTGGAAAAAACTGTCTCCGCGAACTGCCGTCAATCTCGCCTCGTTGTCACCTCTTTTCGCGTTTTGGCTTGTAGTACTATGGGGAAACAGCCCGTACCCCAGGCACCGCCTGCTTGCCGTACGGTGGCGCCTAGTGCCGGCAGTGACTTGGCTGCCGACGGCATGATGTGCATTAAAGAGAGGACTCAATTATTATTATTTAATATAAGTATTCGGATTGTCAGAGCAACTACTGTGCCGATACAGCCAAACTGTCGGATCTAAACACAATTGTCAAAAACCATATAAAGGACCTTCATTGGTCTATTGTAAGAAAAACCTGACAGCTCCGCTGGGCGGCGCGCTGGAACGCTGACAGGTTCTCGGCTGGTTCAGAAAAATATACCCGTATATTCAGCTGTCTAGCGCCCTACCAGGACCTCCGGTTCACCTGTCGGGTTCTGTAAGAAAAATCTGACAGCGATGTCGGTAATTCTTACATTTTGCACCGCTCCTTTTTCTGATTTCCTTTGTCTGTGCCCCTGGAAGAGTCGACAGCAAAAAAAGTCTTAAACCAAGGATAAAGAGCAAAAAGGGGTCAGATCGACTCTCAGCAGTGTCGCCGCAAGTTGGGGGTGCCGTAGTGAGATCCGTGCCGCTCCCGATATCCGCGCCGCAAAAAAATTATCGGGGCTGCAGCAAATAGCAACCGGAAGGGGGGAGCGGCTCTGGAAGGTTTGCAAGCTGCCAAGGGAACCTGTAACAATGGGGACCTGCTGCGGGAGGCTTGTCAATGGTTGTCGATTGTTAATTAATGTTTCGCGAAGGCCTTGCCCGCTTGCGATAAAGGAAAAACTTTTCCACGGACCCTGTGGATAACACCCTCCATGCTGTGGATATGTAGCCAGATTGTTGCGCATACTTCAATAGTTTAGCGTCCTGCTTAATGAATGTGCAGGGTTGCTAAGGTGCCGTAATCACGTGTTATTACCATTTTTGGCGGGATGCAGCATCGTGAACCGGGGCAGGGGGTAAGGTAACCGCCGGTAACAAAACGGAAAAAGTGGATAACCAGTCTGAAAATACTAAAGAAAAATCAATACCAGGAAGAGCTGTTACCACCGATGAAAGGCCATTTTTCTAATCTTCGCAGCCGGTTTGGATCGCAATGCCAGGTATTTTTGCTTGCGTCGAGCAGCGCCCATACCGTGCGAATCAAGGCAAAGTTGGTAGAATCTAACTGCCCGCTAAGCGAAACTGCCGCGCCGGGTGCACGCGATCGGCAGGTTGACAGGGGGAGCGCAGATGGAACCCGAGCCGGCTTTGCATACCCTGGGGAACAACAATTTGCTGAGTCTGCACAAGGTCGCCTTTCTCAGCTCGCGCAGCTTTCCCGCGGACCTGGATCCCTGCGTGCGGCAGTGGGCGGACCGGCAGTGCGCCAACGGCGTCTGCGTCATCTCCGGCTTTCATTCCAGCGTCGAGAAAAAGGTGCTGCACTACCTCCTGGCCGGAAGCCAGCCCATCATCCTGGCCTTGGCCAGCGGCATCAACCGGCATCTGGAGTCGCAGTTCGAGGAGCCGCTTGCCGCCGGGCGCCTGCTGGTCATCACGCGGTATGCGGCCAGCGTTACCCATCCCTGTCAGGAGAAGTGCTACCAGCGCAACCGACTGATGCTGCAGCTCGCCGACGAGGTCGTGATCGGCTATGCCGCGCCGGGCGGGAATCTGGAGCGTCTTTGTGCCGAGATTAAAGGGGAAAAGCCGGTGCGCTCCCTCACGGAGGCGGGCAGGGGGTAGGGGAAGAGTGTCAGGTCAGTCTTTTCCGCGCGGGTGTGAGTCACTCCGGTGGCGTTTTTCCAGCAGCTCGGTCAGTTCCCGCGCGTTTCTGGGGGCTGCGCCTCCTGCGTCGTTATTGAAGTAGATGAAGACGTCCCGCCCCTTCGAGAGATAGTTTCCGATCCTGCCGGCATCGTGTTCCAGTTGCGAGGCGCTATATTCCCCGATGTAGTTTCCCTCGGCTCCGTGCCTGCGCAGGTAGACGAAGTCTGCGCTGAGCGGTGGCGCGTCGAGAAAGGCCGGCCGGTCCGCCATGCAGAGAGAGACGTTTCGAGCCTTGCAGAGCCCCACCACCTCGTCGCAAAGCCAGCTCTGGTTTCGGAATTCAAGGACGTTACGCACCCGGTAATTTTCCAGCAGGCCCAGGAAACTGTCCAGGCGTTCCGGGGCGAGCTTGAAGTCGGGGGGGAACTGCCAGAGCACCACCTTCAGTTTGTCCTTCAGCTGCAGCGCGGGCGCGAAGAACCGGTCCAGCGGCTCCTCTATGTCAAGCAGCCTCTTCAGATGGGTGATGTACCTGCTCCCCTTCACCGCGAAACTGAAATCCGGTCCGCTTTCCTCGTGCCACCTGGTAAAAGTCTCGGCGCTCGGCGTGCGGTAGAAGGTGACGTTCAGCTCCACCGTGGAGAAGACACTGACGTAGTGGGAGAACCACTCTTTCTGGGGCAGCTCCTCGGGATAGAACTGGCCGCGCCAATGCTGGTAACTGAATCCGCTGCAGCCGATGTAAAGCTCTGCCATGTCATCACCCCTTCCCTTTATGACAAGCTACCAGGAGCGCTCCCGACGATTATGACAAGCTACCAGGAGCGCTCCCAACGAAGTCCCAGGTAGTCCGGCCCGATCACCGGTGCCAGGTGGGTCGCATTTTCCGGCGTGACGAACAGTTTCCCCACGCCGAAGGCCAGTGCGCTGGCGGCGACCACATCGCGCCAACGATGGTCATTGTTGTCCACGCGAACCCAGGCGACGTATCCGGTCAGTAGCCAGGCGGGGACGCCATACTCCCAGCCGTAGCGCTCCTCTAAAAATGAGGCGCCCGAGCCGGCAAAGGCGACGTGACCGGAAGGAAAACCGTAGCCGTCGCCGTTGGGGCGCTTGCCCCAGCTGGTGTAGTTGAAGCCGAGCCGGGCGACCGAGGTGAGCAGTTGGTTGGCGATGAGGTTGCGCAGCCACTGCTTCTCGCCCTCGGTATCATCCTTGAAATAGGCGATGCCGAGGGCGGTCACGGGAATGGCGGACATGACGACGTGGCCCGAGATGGCGCTGGCGCCTTTGGCGGTCCCCGGCGCGCCGAGGAGGCTGGCAAGGAGGATGCTGGTAAAGCTCAAGCGTAGCAACATAACCATGGCTGTGGTCTCCTTCGGGCCCCCTGGCGAGGTGTCGCAATCTTGCTGGCGAGCGGCATCCAGGTCACGAAATTCGCCTGGAGATGCAGCCCGGTCATAAGCCGTGGCTGGCGCGGTCTGCCATTAGTGGAGGCTTAACTTTAGTATACCCAAAGGGGGAGGGGGGAACCAGCGCTGGGAGCCAACTTTTATGGTGGTATTCGGGGGGGATTGCTTAATCCCGGAATTTCCCGAATACACGGTGCACAAAAAAAGGCGGAGCCCCTTGGGGCCCCGCCTCTGTTCTCAGGTGCGAACCTTACACCGTTTCAACATTACATCTTGTGGCAGCGGTCGCAGTCGCCGGCGCTCGAGAAGGCGTCCTTGCCGTTGTGGCAGGCGCCGCAGGACTTGCCGTGCTCCATGTCGCCCATGGTGTAATGCTTGCCTCCGGCCTTGAAGGGGAAGATCTTCGTGTGGCAGTCGGCGCATTTGTATGCGTCGAGATGGAAATCGTGGCTGAACTTGGCGTCTCCGGTCTCGGTCTTGAAGGTGATGACGCCCGGTTTGAATCCCTTGTGGCACTTGTTGCAATCACCGGCAACGGAGAAGGCCACCTTGCCGTTATGGCAGGTACCGCAGGATTTGCCCTTCTCCATCTCGGCCATGGTGTAGTGCTTGGCGCCGGCCTTGAACACGAATACCTTGGTGTGGCATTCTTTGCAGCTGTAGGCGGCGATGTGGAAATCGTGGCTGAAGGTGACCGGGGAAATCCCCGCCGGCTTGAAGGCGATGTCGTGGGGCTTCATCCCCTTGTGGCAGTTGCCGCAGTTGCCAACGACGGTGAAGGCCTTCTTGCCGTTGTGGCAGGCGCCGCAGGTCTGGCCCTTCTCCATCTGCGCCATGGTGACGTGACCTTCCTTGCCGGTGATGACCTTGCCGTTGTGGCAGGCCTTGCAGTCGCCGTTCAGTTTGCCCAGGTGGTTCGCGTGGCTGAAGACGATCTCGCCCGCGCCTTTCACCTTGAACTCTATGTTACGCGGCTTGCCCTGGTGGCAGCGGGTGCAGCTCTTGGAGTCGGCGACACTGAAAGCCTTGACTCCCGTGTGGCAGGCGCCGCAGGATTTGGTCTTTTCCATGTCGGCCATGGTAAAGTGACGGCGTTCCTTCAGATTGAAAATTGCATTGTGACATACCTTGCAATTGTTCTTATACTGTTTCAGATGGATTTCGTGGCTGAAGGTGACCGGATCGGCGTTTTTAACCGGGAACTTGATGTCCTTCGTCTCCAGCGCAAATACTGCGAATGGTGAAGCACAAAGGACGAGCAGGGTAAGCATGGCAAGGCGAAACTGCATGGTACACTCCTTCTACTGATGGTATTTTTGCTTTGCCGACCCGGGCATGAGCCGCCATAATATACACATGGAAACCAGCATCGTCAATTCAAAAGTATTGACACTTTTTTATGTTAGTATTCAGACCAAGGGATTTCCAAGGAGCTATTATGAAATTAGCGTTGCCGTTTCTCATGCTACTACTGCTGGCTTTTCCCCCCACCGCCCGCTGCGCCTTTTACCGGTGGGTCGACGCAGAGGGGGTGACCCATCTCACCGACGACCCGGACACCATACCGGCCCGCTATCAGAAGCGCGCCAAGAAGCTGGGCCTACCCGAGGAGCGGCCGAGCTCCGGGGCGGCGGGCACCCCCCAGTCCCCGCCGCAGCCTGCCCCGCAGGCCCCCCAGCCGGCCGGGGCCCAGGAGCCGCCATTCGGCGGCCATCCGGAACCGTGGTGGCGGGAAAACTTCTCGGCGCTGCGCGGGGAGCTGGATACCGTGCAAAAAGACCTGGCGGACCGGCAGACCAAGATAGCCGCCCTCAGGCGCAAGCGGGCGATCTATATGCGGGCCCAGGACCGCGAGGCCGTGAATGCCATGCAGGACGCCATCAGCGCCGACGAGGTGCGCATAGCCCAGCTGCAGAACCAGATCTCCGCCCTGGAGCTGGAAGCCGCCAAGGCCGCCGTCCCCGTCCAATGGCGTCAGTAGCTTTGGCCTGCGACTTTATTAGCGGTTGCGGGCTTAGTTAAGCTGTGCTATAAAAAATTGCCGCTTTTAACGTGGGGGACGCCAGATAACATGAACGGAATTGACAAGATAATAGAAATCGCGCTCGCCGAGGACATTCACACCGGCGACATCACGACCCTCGCCATGCTCCCCCAGGCGCGCAGGATGCACGCGCGCCTGGTTGCCAAGGAGCCGATGGTGCTCGCCGGCCTGAAGGTGGCCGAGCGGGTCTTCGCCCGGCTGGATCCCTCCGCCCGCTTCGAGGCCGCCTTCGCCGATGCGGACCGGCTCCAGGTGGGCGACGTCATCGCCCGCCTGGAGGGGGACGCCGCCGCCCTGTTGCAGGGGGAGCGGGTCGCCCTGAACCTGCTGCAGCGCATGTGCGGCATCGCCACCCAGACCGCCGCCTACGTCAAGGAGATCGAGGGGAGCGGCGCACGGGTCGTCGACACCAGGAAGACCACCCCCGGGCTGCGGGTGCTGGAGAAGTACGCGGTCCGGGTCGGGGGCGGCACCAACCACCGCACCGGCCTCTACGACGGCGTGCTGATCAAGGAGAACCACATCGCCGCGGCCGGCGGCATCCTGGAGGCGGTGCGCCGCGCGCGCGCCTACATCCCGCACACCCTGAAGATCGAGGTGGAGACCGAGACCCTAGAGCAGGTGGCGCTCGCGCTGCAGGCCGGCGCCGACATCATCATGCTCGACAACATGAGTCTCGCCGAGATGAGCGAGGCGGTGCTGCTGATCGGGGGGCGCGCGCTGGTGGAGGCCTCCGGCGGGGTGAACCTGAACAGCATCGGGGCGATCGCCCAGACCGGGGTGGACATCATCTCGGTGGGCGCGCTGACCCACTCGGTACGCGCGTCCGACATCTCCATGCTGATGGAGGAGGGGTGACGAGGGAAAGCGTGGACGGCAAAATCCTGGAGCTGCTGCGCGCCGGCGGGGGCTTCGCCTCCGGCGCCGCGCTGAGCCGCCAGCTCGGGGTTTCCCGGACCGCTGTCTGGAAGCATATCAAGGGGCTGCGGGACCAGGGCTACCGGATCGCGGCGGTCCCCGCCCAAGGGTACCGGCTGCAGGCCTCACCCGACCTGCTCACGCCTCTCGATCTGGGGGCGGGACTCGCTACCCGCAGGATCGGCTCCCGGCTGGTCTGCCTCAGGGAGACCGAGTCGACCAATGCGGTCGCCTTCCGGCTGGCGGAGGAGGGCGCCCCGGAGGGGACCGTCGTCACCGCGGACGCCCAGAGCGCGGGGAAGGGGAGGCTCGGCCGGGTCTGGATCTCGCCCCCCGGTGTGAACCTGTACTGCTCGGTCGTGCTGCGTCCCCCCATCTCGCCGGTCGCCGCCTGCCAGCTCACCTTCCTCTCCGTCGTCGCCGTGGCGCGGGCCATAGAGAGCTGCACCGCGCTTGCCCCGCAGATCAAGTGGCCCAACGACATCCTGGTCTCCGGGAAGAAGGTCGCCGGGCTCTTGAACGAGATGAATGCGGAGACCGAGAAGGTCAATTTCGTCGTGCTCGGCATCGGCGTCAACCTGAACATGCGGCTTTCCCAGCTGGGAGAAGGGGTGCGCCATCCCGCCACCTCGCTTCTGGAGGAGGGGGGCGTCGAGGTGGACCGGGTCGCGTTCGCCCAAGCCCTGTTGCGGGAGCTGGATCAGCTCTACGACCGCTTCCTCGCCGAGGGCGAGGGTCCGGTGCGGGCCGAATGGCTGGAGCGCTCCGCGATCCGCGGGCGCCAGGTCCGGGTGAGCTGCGGGACGCGCGAGTTCACCGGGGAGGTCCAGGGGGTCGACTCCTTCGGCGCCCTCCTGGTGCAGGTCCCCGGCGGGGGGCTGGAGACGGTGCTCTCCGGCGACGTGACGCTGGTGTGAGGCGGATTGCCGGCGGGTAACCGGCGCGGGTGAGTCCGGGGGAGACCCCGGAGCGCCGGCCCGAAACTGGCAGGTTGTTTCGAACGGATATTTTTGGGGAGGTTTCCATTGCTGTTGGTGATTGACGTAGGAAACAGTAACATCGTGCTCGGGATCTACCGCGCGGACAAGCTGGTCAAGGACTGGCGCGTCTCCACCGACAAGTCCAAGACCACGGACGAGTACGGCATACTGTTTCATGACCTGTTCCGCCTGTCGGGGGTCGACCTTTCCGAGGTGCGGGACATCATCGTCTCCTCCGTCGTGCCGACCCTGACCGGAGTCCTGGAGAAACTGGCCCGCCAGTACTTCGAGATCACCCCCTACGTGGTGGGGCCGGGGATCAAGACCGGGATGCCGATCCATTACGACAACCCCAAGGAGGTCGGCGCCGACCGGATCGTCAACGCCATCGCGGGCTTCGAGAAGTACCAATCCGCCCTGATCATCGTCGACTTCGGCACCGCGACTACCTTTGATTACGTGAACAAGAAGGGTGAATACTGCGGCGGCGCCATCGCGCCGGGACTGATGATCTCCATGGAGGCGCTGTTCCAGAAGGCGAGCAAGCTGCCCCGGGTGGAGATCGCGCGCCCGCCCAGCATCATCGCGAAGAACACGGTCAACTCCATGCAGGCGGGCATCTTCTTCGGCTACGTGGGGTTGGTGGACGGCATCGTGGGGCGCATGAAGAGCGAGGGGAAGGAGAACCCCAAGGTGATTGCCACCGGAGGTCTCGCCTCGCTGATCGCGCCCGAGTCGACCACCATAGAGTCGGTGGACGAGTTCCTCACCCTGGAGGGGTTGCGGATCATCTACAATAGGAACAAGTAGCGGGAGTGGAAGCCCAGAGCCATTAAGTTACCTGATTAGTGAGGATCTTCCGCCCTAGTCCCCCTCCCCTTGCGGGAGGGGGAGGGGAAGTTGCCATGACTGCCCACAGGTAACCTCACTTCGTGGCTGCTTCCCCCCCACCCCGACCCTCCCCCGCAAGGGGGGAGGGAGAGTTTTTGGAAGCGGAAGATTGTAGCTAATCGGGTTAAGTTATCACGGGGACTTTAGCCCTGTCCCCCCTGCGAAGTAGGGGGGACAGGCTCGCGTAGCGAGACAGGGGGGTCTTTCCTGCGGGCCTCTGGCTCCCGCAACGCATTTAGAGTTACCGAAAGTTAAAAGGAGGGCGCAGCGCGCCGGAAGATCAAAGGATGATGTCGTAGGGTATCTGCTTTTCGTTTGCTTTACTCTTAGGTCAGGATTCGTTCGAAGTGGGTCATGAGTGATTTTATTCCAACGGGGGGCACTATGGGAAGGTATGAAACGGTTAAACTGCGGAATCTCGGTATTGTAGCTCACGGCGGAGCAGGAAAGACCTCGCTTGCCGAGGCCATCCTGTTCGACACCGGCATGGTCGACCGCCTCGGGCGGGTCGACGACGGCAGTTCCACGATGGACTTCGAGCCTGAGGAAATCAAAAGGCGCATCTCCATCACCTCCTCCCTGGACCACTGCGAGTGGAACGGCCACTCCATCCACCTGGTGGACACCCCGGGCTACGGCAACTTCATCGCCGACACCCGCGCCTGCATGAGGACGCTCGACGGCGTCGTGGTGATACTCTCCGCCATCTCCGGCGTGAAGGTGCAGACCGAGGAGGTCTGGAAGTGGGCCAACGAGTTCGAGATCCCGCGCATCGCCTTCGTGAACAAGATGGACCGGGAACGGGCCAGCTTCTTCCGGGCCATCGACGACATGGAGAAGGCGCTGGGCGCCCGCGGCGTCGCGGTGCAGATCCCGCTCGGCACGGAGACCGACTTCGCCGGGGTCATCGACCTGATCCGGATGAAGGCGTACCGCTACAACGACGACCAGTCCGGCGGCTTCGCGGAAGCGGAGATCCCCGCGGAGTACCTGGACGAGGCCAAGCGCCTGCGCGAGCTGATGGTCGAGACGGTGGCGGAGGCCTACGACGCCCTGACCGAGAAATTCCTCGACTCCGGCGAGCTGACCGAGGAGGAGATCCTGGACGGCCTGCGGGTGGGCACCCTCAGGAACACCTTCACCCCGGTGCTGTGCGGCTCGGCGACCATGAACATCGGCGTGGCACAGCTTTTGGACGCGGTCTGCGCCTATCTCCCCTCGCCCCTGGACCGGACCGCCGCAGTCGGCATCGATCCCAAGACGGAAGCCATCATCGAGCGCAAGCCGCTGGAGAGCGAGCCCTTCTCCGCCCTGGTCTTCAAGACCACCTCGGACCCCTATACGGGCAAGATCACCATCTTCCGGGTCTACTCCGGCGTGCTCAACTCCGACACGACCGTGTTCAACCCGTCCAAAGGGGTGCAGGAGCGCGTCGGACAGATCTATGAGCTGGAGGGGAAGAAGCAGCACCCGATCAAGCAGGCCGTGGCGGGCGACATCGTCGCCGTCTCCAAGCTGAAGGAGACAGTGACCGGCGACACCCTGTGCGACGAGGCCAAGCCGATTCTCTACGAGCCGGCCCAGCCGCTGCAGCCGGTCATCTCTTACGCCATCGAGCCCAAGACCAAGAACGACGAGGACAAGATCCACTCGGCGCTGCACCGCATGATCGAGGAGGAGCCGACCCTGGAGTCGCACCGCGACACCCAGACCAAGGAGTTCATCATCTCCGGCATGGGGCAGGTGCATCTCGAGGTCATCGTCGAGAAGATGAAGCGCAAGTTCGGCGTCGAGGTCCTGCTGAAGACCCCGAAGGTCCCCTACCTGGAGACCATCCGCGGCTCCGCCAAGGTGCAGGGCAAATACAAGAAGCAGTCCGGCGGGCGCGGCCAGTACGGCGACTGCTGGATCGAACTGGCCCCGATGCCACGCGGCGAGGGGTACCTGTTCGAGGACAAGATCGTTGGGGGCGTCATCCCGCGCCAGTACATCCCGGCGGTCGACAAGGGAATCCAGGACGCGGCGAAGGAGGGGTTCCTGGCTGGAAACCAGGTGGTGGACTTCAAGGTGGCCCTCTTGGACGGCTCCTTCCACACGGTCGATTCCTCCGAGATGGCCTTCAAGGTGGCCGGCTCCATGGCCTTCAAGAAGGCGATGGAACTCTGCAAGCCGGTGCTCCTGGAGCCGATCGTCAACATGAAGATCACGGTGCCCGACGAGAACATGGGGGACGTGATAGGCGACCTGAACTCGCGGCGCGGCAAGGTGGTCGGGGTGGAGCCCAAGGCGAACTCCCAGATCATCCGGACCGTGGTGCCGATGTCGGAGGTGCTCACCTACTCCAACGACCTGCGCTCCATGACGAGCGACCGCGGCATGTTCAGCTCGGAGTTCTCCCATTACGAAGAGGTGCCGAGCCACCTGGCGCAGAAGATCATCAGCGAGGCCGCGACCCAGAAGGCGAACAACCACAAGAGCGCATAACGAAAGGTCGAGGCTGTGGTTGAGGTTGAGGTCGGGATCCAGGCAGCGTGCTGGGAACCTTAACCTCAACCTCGCATAACGACAGGTCGAGGCTGAGGTTGAGGTTGAGGACGGGATCCAGGCAGCTTGCTGGGAACCTTAACCTCAACCTTGACCTAAACCTGTTTAGACAGGTCGAGATCCAGGCGTACTTGCTGGGAACCTTAACCTCAACCTTTACCTTAACCTGTTTTAGAACCAAGGAGGACGGGCAACATGTCGAACAATTACTCACCGGATGCCGACGATCAGATACCGGAAAAAAAGAGCTCGCAACAGATGCTCCTCCTGCTTCTGATGTTGCTCATCGTCCTTTTCGGCTACCTTTATTTCTTCACCGGTCTGATCAAGCCGCGGGGCGAACAGCCCAAGCCGCAACCGGTGGCCGAAACAACGCCGGTGAAGAGCCCGCTGCCGCCGCGCCCTGAGGCAAAGTCCGGCCAGCCGGCCAAGCCCGCCGCAGCTCCGGCCGCCAAGACCGCTGAGCAGGCGGCCGCCCCGGCCGCCCACCCGGCAACTCCTGCCGCGCCCGGAAAGCCGGCCGCAGTCGCCAAGGAGGGTGCGACCTCCAAAGCCGCTCCGTCCTCCAATCCGTCCTCCAAGGAAGTAGCCGCTGCCAAGCCGGCTGCGGGCCCCAAGGCCGCCCCTGCCGTCAAGGCTGCTCCGGCTGCTCCCAAGCCCGCCACCGTCGCCTCCGCGGCGCCGGCAGCGCAGGTGAAACCCGCCAAGCCTGCAGGGTCCGCGGCACCCGCCGCACCGGCCAAGGGCGCGGCACCTGCCACGCCTGCCAAGGGTGCGGCACCCGGGTCGGTCCCGGCCAAGGAGGCCAAGTCCGCGACCGCCAATGCGAAGAAGCCGGAGTCCCAATCCGCAGCCAAGACGGCGGCCGCCCAGAAACCTAAGACGGTGGCCGCCCAGAAACCTAAGACCGCGGCGAAGCCCGCTTCCCCCGCCTACCATCTGGAAGTGGACGGCGACCTGGCGGAGAGCGAAGTGGGGCCGGTCCTCGCCAAGCTGAAACAGGCCGGCATCGCGCACGTGGTGAAAATTAAGACGCAGAAGGGCGAACCGATGCACCGCCTGTTCCTGGCCGACTTCGCCAATCGCGACGAGGCGAGCGAGGAACTGGAGCGCCTGAAACTCGCGGCACCGAACGCCTTCATGCTGAAGGAAAACGCCCGGTATGCGGTGTACGCCGGCTCCTACCTGCGCGAAGCCAAAGCGGCCAACGAGCAAAGCCGCCTGCTGGCCAAGGGGGTGCAGCTGCTGTTGAGGAGCGCCACGGCGCCAGTCGCGGTGTTCAAGGTGCATGCCGGGGCCTTTGCCGACCAGGCCGGCGCCGAACGGGCCGCCAAGACGCTCAAGAAGGCCGGACTCTCAGCCAAGGTGGCCAAACTCCCCAAGAGTGAGAAATAGGTGGCTGATCCGAATGACAAGGTGACCTTCAAGATCTCCGCGGCGGCGGCCCCTTACGTCGGGTCCGACAAGCCGCGGGAGGAGAGGCTGAAGGCGGCCTCGGGGCAGGTGGCGCTTCCTCCGGGTGATTTCGTGCTGCTCATGTATTACCTGTGCCATGACCTCGATCCCGAGGTGAAGCGCTCCGCCATGCAGACGCTGCGTGGCCTCGACCTGGCGTTCCTGTCCCGGTTGCTGTGCGACCCGCAGCTGCACCCGCGCATCCTGGACGTCCTGGCCAGGCTCCACTTCGAGAAGACCGAGCTGGCCGAGCTTTTTGCGGCCCATCCCATGCTGAGCGAGCAGGCCGCAGCCTTTCTCGCCGAGCGCGGCGCCTTCGCCGTGCTGCAGCCCGAGCCCGAGGAGCTGGAGGGGGCCGGGGAGGACGAGCCGGACGACCCGGAGGCGGAGGGTCCCGAGCTCGTCGATGAGCCGGTGGATGAGGAGGACGAGAAGTTCCAGTCCAAATACCAGCAAGCCCAGGCGATGGGCATCGGCGACAAGATAAAGATGGCCATGACCGGCGACAAGGAGTGGCGCAACATCCTCATCAAGGACGCCAACAAACTGGTCTCCGGCGCCGTGGTGAAGAATCCGCGCATGACCGAAGGCGAGGTGCTCACCATCGCCAAGTCGGCGGTGCAAAACGACGAAATCATGCGGGTCATCTGCGCCAACAAGGAGTGGGTGAAGAACCCCCTGATCAGGAAGGCGCTGGCCGAGAACTCCAAGACGCCGCTTCCGGCCGCGCTTCGCTTCGTGGCAACCTTGTCCCAAAAGGACCTCTCGCTGATGGCGAAGAGCAAGAACATCTCCACGGTCATCGCTTCGCAGGCCAGAAGGATTCTGTTGACCAAACAAAAAGGCAGGTAACGCAGGGGGCTCTTTCATGGCACTGGTTAACCAGACAAAACGCGAAATCAACGCAAAGATCGTCTTTTTCGGCCCCGGCCTTTCCGGCAAGTCGACGAATTTGAAACACGTGCACGGCAAGCTGAAACCCGAGTTCCGCGGCGCTCTGAAGGCGATGAGCGTCCAGGAGGCCCGGATGCTGTTTTTCGATTTCACCCCTCCCGGGGACGGCAACGTGCAAGGCTTCCGGGTGCGCTTCCACGTCTACACGGTCTCGGGGCCGGTCGTGGAGCCCGCGGCCTGGAAGATGGTGCTCAAGGGGGTGGACGGGGTCGTGTTCGTAGCCGACGCCCAGCCGGGGCGCTCCGCCGCCAACCAGGAGAGCCTCGACGGACTGGTCACCTTCTTGAAGGGGTACGGACAGAGCCTCTCCTCCATCCCGGTCGTGCTGCAGTACAACAAGAGCGACCTCCCCGACGCCTTGTCGGTGGACGACTTAAACCGCATGCTGAACCCCACCCGGCTGCCAAGTTTCAAGGCGAGCAGCCAGAACGGGGAAGGGGTGCTGCAGACCCTGCTCAGCCTTGTCAAGGCCGTCCTCAACGAGCTGCGCGGCAAGGGACTGGAAGGTGTTGCCGGCTCCGAGGGGCTGCAGGGACTCGTCGAGACGCCCACGTCCGTCGCCTCCCCGCAGGTGCCCGCGGCCCCGCAGGAAAACTCCGTCCCGCGCGAGCCCGAGGCGGCAGCCGCACCCATCGCACAGGTCGCACCCGCAGTGCCCGCAGCGCCCGAGGCCGAGGAACCGCTTTCCCTGGAGCTTTCCGGGGCGCCGCAAGCCGCCGGCCACGGCCTTTACCGCGTGCCGCTCACTATCCGCAGCGGCACCCGAACCAAATCGGTCCTGCTCAGCATCGCGCTTTCCCTGGAAGAGGAATAACCAAAGGCAGGGCACGAACCGGACCTGGCGCCGGTAAGCGTGCCTGTTCCCTGCCTCGCTGCCGGCGGGGCTCATCGGCGGCGCGGGAAATCCACGGCCGCCAAAAACGTGACGGACTTAACAAAGGAGGGGGAGCATGGCCGAGTTAAAAGGAAGCAAGACGGAAGCGAATCTCCAGGAGGCCTTTGCGGGCGAATCGCAGGCGCGCAACAAGTACACCTACTACGCGGCTGTGGCGAAGAAGGAGGGGTATGAGCAGCTGGCCGCCCTCTTCCTGGAGACCGCCGAGAACGAGAAGGAGCACGCCAAGCTGCACCTGAAGGCGCTGGGCGGCATCGGCGACACCCTGACCAACTTGAGGGCCGCGGCCGCCGGAGAGTACACCGAGTGGACCGGGATGTACCCGCGCATGGCGCAGGAGGCGAAGGAGGAGGGCTTCGGCGCCCTGGCCGCCATGTTCGAGGGGATAGCCAAGATCGAAAAGGCGCACCAGGAGAGGTACAAGGCGCTGCTCGCCTCCCTCGAGGAGGGTACCATCTTCAAAGCCGAGGAGCCGGTGAGCTGGAAGTGCCGCAACTGCGGCATGATCCACGAGGGTACCGAGCCGCCGCAAATCTGCCCGGTCTGCCACCACCCGAAAGGGTACTTCGAGCTGCTGGCCGAGAACTACTAAACGTCTGAGGGCGGGGGGACTTCCTCCCCGCCCGCCACCGCCCGTAGCGCCGCCGCCCTGCCTCTTGCCGCCCAGTACCGCCCGCCCCGAGTTGCCAGCCCGCTCCCCGTAAAGCAAACGCTGAGCCCACTAAGTTCTTGTATACAGTAAAGCTTGCATGCTATGATGTGCTGGTTTTTCATTAGCAAAGGAGGGAAGCATGGCCATCATCACCGTTTCCAGAGAAATGGGCACTGGCGCCTACGCCATAGCCAAGGAGCTCGCCAAAAAGCTCAAGTACACCCTGATCGACCGGGTGAAGATCGAGGAGCTGGCTCCCGCTTACGGACTCACCACTGAGATCCTGGAGCGGGTCGACGAGAAACCCCCTTCCTATAGAACCGCCGAGGACAGGCTGCAGGCCGCCTACCTCAACACCCTGGAGCTGATCCTGCTGGACTGTGCCAAAAAGGGGAACGTGATCCTGTACGGACGGGGCGGCCAAGACCTCATTAAGGGTATGAATAACGTCGTGAAGGTCCGTTTCGTGGCCCCTTTCGAGGACCGGGTCGAGAAGTTTGCCGAAAGGGAGTGGATCGACCCCGAACTCGCCAGGGACTTGATCAGGAAGAGCGACCACCAACTGGGAGGGTTCATCCATTTCTACTTCAACAGAAACTGGAATGATCCGATGGCCTATGACATCCTTTTCAACACCACCAGGATCTCTCAGAGTGCCATGGTGGAATGCGTCATGGCCGCGGTCAAGGATCCCAGGCTCAAGGAGGCCGAGGAGGATTCCATGGAGCTTCTGGAGGACCTGATCCTGGCCAAGCGGGTCGAGGTCGAGCTTTTGAGGTCGAGCCTGGTCAACGTGCTGCAGTTTGGCATCAGGGCCGAGGAGGGTGTCGTCACCCTGTCCGGGCACGTCCAGTCGGAGGCGGAGATCGACGAGGCGCTGCGGCTGGCCGAGTCGGTGGAGGGGGTTTCCTACGTGGAGAGCGAGCTGGATGTCATGAGCTTCAAGCCCGCCAAGGACTAGACCGACTCCTGGCTGCAACTCGTGGAATTAGCAAAAAGGGCCCCTTGCGGGGCCCTTTTTTAGTGGTTGATGGCAACTTCTCGCAGGTTCACAAGCTCCCCCTCGCCCTTTGGGGGAGGGCTTGGGCGCCGAAGCCTTGGCGAAGGCTGGTCGTGGTGAGGGATTTGCCCTGGCGCGATAGCTGCCCGGCGGAGCCTCTCTCACGCTTTTCGCGAATCCCGCACCCGCTTCAGTTCCTCCACGCAGGCATAGGGGACGGCCATGCCGCCGCGTCCGGTCCCGATGCCGATCCCCTCCTCGATGCCGTGATAGTCCGAGCCGCCGGTCCAGATCAGCCCGCGCTGCCCCGCGTAGGAGCGCAGCCAGCCGCTTTCCTGCTCGCTGCAGACGTTGTTGTAGGCCTCCAGGCCGTCGAGGCCCATGGCGCACAGCTCGTCTATCACCCCGGCCAGGATATGGCGCTCGGCCGAAATGGTGGTCGGGTGCGCCAGCACCGCCACCCCTCCCAGCCTGCGCACCGTGGCGAGCGCCTCGTCGACCGGGAAGTAGCGCTTGGGCACGTCGCAGGGGACCAGGTAGCGGTTGAAGGCGTCCTGCATGTTGGCCGCGTACCCCTTGCCCATCAGGACCTGGGCGATGTGGGGACGCCCCAGGGCGCCGCCGGCCAGCGCCGCCGCCTCCCGGGCCTCCATGGGAGCCCTCCCTTCCTGGGCGAGTTTCTCGTTGATCCGGTCGATGATCGCCTCACCCCGGGTCTCACGCTTGTCCCGGAACTCCTGCAGGGTCGCCAGCAGCCCGGGGTCGCGGTGGTCCAGCAGGTAGCCGAGCAGGTGCACGTCGCTGTAGGGCCCGAAGGCGACGGAAAGCTCCAGCGCCGGGAGCACCTCCAGGCCGCAGGCAGCCCCCGCGGCGAGTGCCTCGTTTATGCCGTCCACCGTGTCGTGGTCGGCGAGGGCGATGGCCCTGAGGCCGAGTTCCGACGCCAGGGCCACCAGCTCGCCCGGCGTGCGGACGCCGTCCGAGTAGTTGGAGTGCAGGTGCAGGTCAATCAGGTTGTTCATGGACTCTCCCTTTTCTTGCTTCGTGGCCATTATAGGTGTTTTGCTCCTTTGTGCAACAGGTAAGGGCGGTTTCACTTATCAGTTGCCTTGGCCAATCGCTTCTTGTATAAGAATGCATAGGGTTTAGCGTCAGGCTGACGGCATCGGGCTTCTGGTCCGGTGCGAAGGGGTGTTTGATTGGCAAAGGCACGTGGCATGGCGGTAGCGGTAACGGCGCTGGTTATTTTCGTCCTGGGGGGGATCTCGACCTTCACGGGACTCGGCCTGCTTGCCTTCATGCGGCACCGCGACCTGTTCGGCCTGGGTGACGGCCGCAGCATCGGCGTTTCCCTGGTCTGCATGGGGCTCATCGGCTCGGTCCTCGGTGTGCTCCTGATGCGGCTGTACCGGAACAGGGTCTAGCCCGTGCAGGGGGAGCAGATCCACCAGGCGATGGCGATCCTCGCTGAAGCGGTGCAGGACTGGGTCACCCCGGCGGTAACCATCGTGGCGACCCGTGATCGCGACCCCTTCAAGGTGCTGGTCTCCTGCATCCTTTCGTTGCGCACCCGCGACCAGACCACGGCCCAGGCCTCCGAGCGCCTGTTCGCGCTGGCGGACACCCCGGGAAAGCTTGCCCGGCTGAGCCCCGGAGAGGTCGAGCAGGCCATCTACCCCGTCGGTTTTTACCGTAACAAGGCGCTGCAGATCCTGGAGATCTCCCGGCAGCTGCAGCAGCTGCACGGCGGGCAGGTCCCCGACGAGATGGACGCCCTGCTGCAGTTCAAGGGGGTGGGGCGCAAGACGGCGAACCTGGTGCTGACCCTTGGCTTCGGCAAGCCCGGCATCTGCGTCGACATCCATGTGCACCGGATCTGCAACCGCTGGGGGTACGTCCGCACCAAGAGTCCCGCTGAGACGGAGCAGGCCCTGCGGGCGACCCTGCCGCAGCAGTACTGGATCCCCATCAACGACCTGCTGGTCTGCTTCGGCCAGAACCAGTGCACCCCGGTCTCGCCGCGCTGCACGAGCTGCCCGCTGGAGCTGCTCTGCGACCGGGTGGGGGTAGTGAAGTACCGCTAATTACCGCATTGCACTGCGCAGCCCTTGGCAGTATAATGAATTGCCTTTTTTACCGCTGGCAGCCCGATCAACCCGCCTGGGCGGGGGCTGACTGTTATCCGCCGATGCCACGAGCGTCGGCCACCTTGGGGGAAACTATGCTGAAGAAGATCGGTTTCGTAGGGCTGGGGACCGTTGGCGTGCACATGGCTGCCAACCTTGCCAAGTCGGATTATCAACTGACCGTGTTTGATGAGGATGCTCACGCGGTGGCCGAACTCGCGAAGCTCGGGGTGAAGGTCGGCGTCACCCCGGCGGCGACCGCGAAGGGGCAGGACCTGGTCATCGTCATCATCCCCGAGAGCGAGTTCCTGGTGTTCGGCGCTGACGGGGTGCTGGAGGGGATCGACCCCGGGACCATCATGGTGGACATGGGGACCCACTGCATCGAGACCATCGAGCGCATGGCTAAGGAGGCGGTGAAGCGCCGGGTCATGTTCCTGGAGGCCCCGGTCTGGGGGACCAAGGAGCATGCGGCCAACGGGCTTTTGACCATCATCGCCGGTGGAGACGAGTCTCTGCTCGGGCGCTGCCGCGAGCCTTTCTCCTATTTCGGCCTGAACATCATCCACGTCGGCAAGGTGGGCGACGCCACCCGCATGAAGCTGATCGTCAACATGCTGCAGGCCGAGATGATGCAGTCGCTCTCCGAGGGGCTCATCTTCGGCGAGAGGATGGGATTCAAGGCGGACAAGATCCTCGAGGTGCTCGACTCCGGCGGGGTCGCCTCGCCGCTCTTCCACTCGAAGGGGCGCTCCATCGCGCGCGGCGACTTCAGCCGCAACCTGGCGCTCAAGTACGTGCACGCCCAGATGGTGCGGGTGCTGGAGACCGCGCAGAAGCTCGACCTGAAGCTCCCCGCCGCCCAGACAGTGCTCGACATCTACTCCCAGGCCATCGCGGAGGGGAGAGGGGAAGAGGACTTTTCCGCGATCGTGAAGCAGCTGCGCAGGTAGCAGTTCCACCCCGTTGACTCCAAAAAAAGGGCGCCCCCCAAAGGGCGCCCTTTTTTTATTGCGGCGGGGCAGGGCGGCTCCCCAGATATAAATGCTGCAAGGGACTGTTTTTTTCCTATTTTGTTTTATAATCAAGTCACGGTTAGCCCGCCATGCCTTGCCCGCTAACCAAAAGCAGCACACGCCCTGGGCCAGGCAGAGGTAGCTTATGCAGAGGAATCACCCGCGGAAGAAAATCCTCATTATCGATGATACCCCCGCCAACATCTCCATCCTGAACGAGACGCTGAAGGACGAATACGACGTTTTTTTTGCCACCAGCGGAGCCGAGGGACTCAGGGTCGCGGCCGCGCTGGTGCCCGACCTGATCCTGCTCGACATCATGATGCCGGAGATGGACGGCTTCCAGGTCTGCCGCAAGCTCAAGGGAACCGAACTGACCTGCGCCATTCCGGTCATCTACGTCACGGCGGTCGTGAGCCACCAGGAGGAGGCGAAGGGGCTCGAGTGCGGAGCGGTCGACTACATCACCAAGCCGATCAGCCCCCCGGTCGTGCTGATCCGGGTCCGAAACCACCTGGAGCTGACCAGGCGCAGCCGGATGCTGGAGGCGCTCAGCGAGGAACTGGCCCGCAAGAACCGCCAGCTGCAGCTACTGGCCCGGATGGACGGCCTGACGGGGCTTGCCAACCGGCGCTTCCTGGACGAGACCCTGGACGCTGAGGTCAGGCGGGCGCAGCGCTGCGGCACGCCGCTTTCCCTCATCATGTGCGACATCGACTTCTTTAAGCGCTACAACGACCGCTACGGGCACCAGGCCGGGGACGACGCCCTGCGCCGCATCGGCAGCCTGCTGCAGCGGCTTTTCCAGCGGGGGAGCGACTTCCCCTGCCGCTACGGGGGGGAGGAGTTCGCCATCATCCTGCCCGAGACCGGCGCGGAGCAGGCGTCGCATCTGGCGGAGCACTTGCGCTCGGCCATGTGCGAGGAGGCGCTGCCACACGCCTTCTCCGACGTCTCCAACTGCGTCACCCTGAGCGTCGGGGTGGTGAGCGCCGCCGCCTCCGAGGGTCGCACGGCCCAGTGGTTCATCGGGCAGGCCGATGCCGCGCTGTACCGCTCCAAGGATGAGGGGAGAAACCTGACCACAGCGGTAGCGTTCGACCCCTGATCCCGACTACGTCACGAGGGAGTATCCCACGTATGAACCTGGAACCACCGATCGTGCAAGAACTCGAGCTGCGAGTGGCTCAGCGGACTCGCGAGCTTTCCGAGGTGCTCGACCTGAATCGCACCATCATCAACGAGTCGGTGGCGGGGATGGTCGCCTTTCGCGCCTCCAGCGGCGAGTGCGTGCTAGCCAACGAGGCCGCGGCCGCCATCATCGGCACCTCACTGGAGAGCCTGCTGCAGCTCAATTTCCGGCAGCTCAAGTCCTGGAACCACGGAGGGCTTTACCTGCGGGCCGAGGAGGTGCTGGCGAGCAGGATACCCTCGCGCCGGGAGGTGCGCTTCGTCTCGGGCTTCGGCAAGGAGGTCTGGCTGGACAGCGTGCTGACCCACTTCACCAGCTCCGGCGAGTCGCACCTGCTGCTCATCATGGACGACATCTCCGAGCGCAAGCAGTCCGAGGTGGCGCTGAACCGGGCCAAGGAGGCGGCCGAGTCGGCGAACGTCGCCAAGGGGCGCTTCCTGGCCAACATGAGCCACGAGATCCGCACCCCGATGAACGCCATCGTAGGGCTGGGCCAGCTCGCGCTGCAGACCGACCTCTCGGACAAGCAGCGCGACTACCTGCTGAAGATCCAGGCGGCCTCCCAGTCGCTGCTCGGCACCCTGAACGACATCCTCGACTTCTCCAAGATCGAGGAGGGGATGCTGACCCTGGAGGCGACCCAGTTTTCCCTGCACGACTCCCTGTCACGGATCGCCGGCCTGATCACGGTCCGCTCGGCGCAGAAGGGGCTGGAGATCCTGTACCGCATCGACCCCGGGGTGCCGGACGCGCTGGTCGGCGACCCGCACCGGCTGGAGCAGGTGCTGATCAACCTGCTCGGTAACGCGGTGAAGTTCACCGAGCACGGCCAGGTGGTGCTCGCTGTCCAGCGGGAGGACGCCGCCGGGGCCGGGCCGGAGAGCGTCACGCTGCACTTCATCGTATCCGACTCCGGCATCGGGCTGTCCGGCGGCGAGATCGAGAAGCTGTTCCAGCCCTTCACCCAGTCCGACAGCTCCACGACGCGCCGCTTCGGCGGCACCGGTCTCGGCCTTAGCATCTGCAGCCGCCTGGTGCAGCTCATGGGGGGGGAGATCTCCGTATTGAGCGAGCCGGGCAAGGGGAGCCGCTTCCACTTCAGCGCGGTCTTCCAGCCGGGGACCAGTTCCGCCCCGGAGTTCCGCAGCTTCGCCGGGCAGCCCGGCACGCGGGTGCTGGTGGCCGATGACAACCCGCTTTCGGCCGTCCTGCTCGCCGAGATGCTGCAGGCGCACTCCCTGAGGGTCGAGGTGGTGGCCAACGGGCGCCAGGCGCTCGACGAGTTGGCCCGCTGCGCCGCGGAGGGGACCGAGGAGCCCTACGGGCTGGTGTTCCTGGACTGGCGCATGCCGGACCTGGACGGCCTGGAGACGGCGCGCCTGATCCGCAAGACCCTGAAGCCTCCCTTCCTCCCTGCGGTCATCATCACCACCGCCTTCGAGAATGCCCGGGTCGTCGACCAGGGCTCCTCGCTCGGGGTGCGGGCCTTCCTCGCCAAGCCGGTGCTTCCCAGGATACTGCAAAGCCGGCTGGAGGATGTCTTTGGCTCCGGCGACGGCAGTTCCGGAGCGCCCAACCGCCTGCAGGGCGCGCGGGTGCTGATCGCAGAGGACCACCCGATCAACCAGGAGATCGCCCGCGACATCCTGGAGCGCGCCGGGGCCTGGGTGACCCTCGCCGGCAACGGCCACGAGGCGGTGCAGGCGGTGCTCCAGGCCGAGCACCCCTTCGACCTGGTGCTGATGGACATCCAGATGCCGATCATGGACGGTTTCCAGGCGACCAGCCTGATCAGGGAGCAGCACCAGGGGCTGCCGATCATCGCCATGACGGCCAACGCCCTGTCCGACGAGCGGGAGCGCTGCCTGGGGGCCGGGATGAACGACCACATCGCGAAGCCGATCGATCTGGAGGAGCTGTTCCAGGTGCTGAACCGCTGGCTGGGTCCCGCTCGAAGCGGAGGGACCGGGGAGGGGAGGGAGGCGGAACCGCCCGCGACCGCACTGTCGGAGCGCCTTGCCGGCTTCAACCTGGCCGCCGGCCTGAAGCGGGTGGGCGGCAACGCGCCCCTGCTTGCCAAGCTGCTGATCGCCTTCCGGGCCCAGCATCAGGGCGCGGTCACGGAGATCCGCACCGCGCTGGCAAGCGGCGTGCCGGGCCAGGCTGCGGCGCTGCTGCACATGCTGACCGGCCTGGCCGGAAACCTGGGCGCCGACCGGGTCTGCGCCGCCCTGGCGGAGCTGGACGGGGCCCTGCAGGACGGGAGCTTCGAGACCATAGAGCTGCTGCTGGTCGCCCTGCAAAGCGAGCTGCAGTCGGTCTTCGATGCGGCCCAAACCCTGGAGGGCGACGACTTCCCGCGCCCAAGGGTCAGGCTGCAGGGACCCACGAAGGAACTCACCACGCTCTTCACGGAGCTCTCGGGGCTGCTTTGCTCCAACAACCTGCAGGCGCTGCAGCTCTTCGAAAGGTTGGCGTCGCAACTAAAGCCCTCGGATCAATTCGAAACACTGAAGGTGCAGCTCGACCGGCTCGATTTCGCCAGCGCCCTGGTAACGCTGGAGGCAGTCGCCCGGGAGAGCCTTCCGGAGGCCAAGCCGGGGGAGGGGGAGCAGGCACCATGAAAACCGGCGCTCCCATTGCGCCCCCTCCGAATGACTCCCCTGCTGGGAGTCGATCGTTTTTTCAAGTTCGTGGGGTGGGCACCCCTTGCCAACCGGGGTTGTAGCGCGGCTGCCGCATGGGCACGGAGTGCCCACCCTGCGGCTGCCAACCATAGGGCCGCCCGCCGAGTCTCCCAGCCTTTCCAATCCCATCTTCCTTTGCATTGAAACGCGGCGCCGAGTGCCAGTCTGCGCATTAACCTCTCAGCCGGACCCCGGTTTGTCATCTAAAGCATTGCCGGCCCGCGCCGTCCATGATATGTATTGCAGGTGCCGATAGCCTAAATCGGTCCGCATGGTGTCAGGAGCTGTTGATGACAAATAACGATATTTTCCGCCGGCTGCGTTACGCCCTCGATCTGAGCAACCCCACGGTCATCGCGATTTTCAAACTAGCGGGAAGGGATGTCGACCAGTCCGAAGTCATCGCGCTTCTCAAGCGTGAGGGGGAAGCAGGGTTCCAGGAGTGCGACGGCGCCCTTTTGGAAAATTTTCTGGATGGGCTGATCGCGCTGAAGCGGGGCAAGAGGGAGGGTGAAGCCGCCCCCGCCCCGGCCAGCGGCAACCAGCTTGGCAACAACGAGATACTGAGAAAGATACGGATCGCCCTGGAACTGAAAGAGGCGGATATGCTGGCCGTTTTAAAGCTGGCCGGATTCCCGACCGCCAAGTCGGAGTTGACTGCCCTGTTCCGGACCAAGGGGCATGAAAACTACAAGGAGTGCGGTGACCAGCTGCTGAGAAATTTCCTGAAGGGGCTCACCCTGCGTCTCCGGGACGCTGCCCCTGCCAAGAAATGACCCCGGGACCTGCCGGTCGGGATGCCCGTGCGGTAGTGCGGCAACCGCAAGATGGAGGGGGATTGGAGAGTTCAGGGGTTGAAACTGAAGCAGGCGAGGATTTTGGCCCGGGACTTGCGCGGGTCCGCCGGCGGCGCTGGCTGCTCTGGTTCGTGCTGGGCGCCTACCTGCCGACCATGTGGATCACCCAGCAGATCACCCGATCCTTCCAGGGCTCGCTGCCGGTTTTCTTCTGTTGGCTGGTGCTCCTGATCCTCGCTGCCGTGATCTCCGCCCTGGCGAGGTGCCCGCGTTGCAAAAACCACTTTCATGTGAACGGCATGGTCTTACTGTATCTGCGCAAGTGTCTGCACTGTCAGCTCCATATCAGCGCGGACAAGAAGAAAGGCAAGTGACAACGGACTTTTCGGGCAGCTGACAATTACACACCACGTCTTCAGGTTCAGGTGAGGGTATGAGTATGAAGAGAAGATCTTTTCTGAAGCTTCTGGGCCTTTCGGCGCTCTGTCATCAGTGGCTGTTACGCGGGGCAAGTGCCGCGGAGGGTCCGCTTTTGGCGGTTGCCGAGGGGAAGGACTACGCCCGGGTGACGCGCAACGCCATCGCCGCCCTGGGGGGGATGAAAAAATTCGTCAAAAGCGGCGACGTGGTCGTGGTGAAGCCCAACATGGGGTGGGACCGCTCCTCGGAGCAGGCGGCCAACACCAACCCGATCGTGGTGCGGGCCATCGTGGAGGAGGCCCTGCGCGCCGGGGCCAAGAAGGTCAAGGTGTTCGACCGCTCCTGCAACGACGAGCGGCGCTGCTACGTGAACTCCGGGATGGTCGCGGCACTCGCCGGGATGAAGAACGTCGAGCTGAAATACCTCGAGAACGAGCGCTTCAAGAAGGTCGAGCTGAAGGGGAAGGTGCTGAGCGAGTGGGAGCTCTACGACGAGGCCCTGCACGCCGACGTCTTCATCAACGTCCCGGTCGCCAAGCACCACCAGCTGACCAAGGTGACCCTGGGGCTCAAGAACGTCATGGGGGTCATGGGAGGCAACCGGGGCTCCCTGCACAAGCACATCGACGAGGCGCTCGCCGACGTGAACGGCGCACTCAAGAGCCACCTGGTCGTGATCGACGCCACCCGCGTGCTCACCGCCCACGGCCCCCAGGGCGGCAGCCTTTCCGACGTGAAGTTCCTCAACAAGGTGATCGCCTGCAGCGACATCGTCGCCGCGGACGCCTACGCCAGCACCCTGTTCGGACACCGGCCCGAGGATATCTCGGTGACGGTGGCGGCCCACAAAAGGGGATTGGGCGAGATAAACCTGAAGAAAGTGCGTATCGTCCGGGCCTGACCAGCTATGAAAAAGTTCCCTAAGATCACCACTGCCCGGGCCAGCCAGCTGCTGTTTCTGCTGGTGTTTTCCGTGCTGTTCGTCCAGACCGAATACCGCGGCTCCGACTCGATCTCCGCCGCCATCAACAGCTTCTTCCGCGCCGACCCGCTGGTGCTCTTGAGCTACCTGGCGGCCACCCGCTCCTTCACCTGGCTGCTCTTCCCCGCGCTGTTGACCCTGGTCTTCACGCTGCTCCTCGGGCGCTTCTTCTGCGGCTGGATCTGCCCGCTCGGCACGGTGCTCGACCTGGTGACCGGCCGGATCAGGAAGACGGCGCCGCTCAGGATCCTCAAGGGAAACCTCAAGTACTGGCTGCTGCTGCCGCTGCTATCCTCGGCCCTGTTCCACGTGAACCTGGCGGGCATCCTCGACCCGATTGCCATCCTGGTGCGCGCGCTGACCTTTTTCCTGTACCCGCTCTTCGGCGGAGCGGTGCGCGGTGGCTGGGTCGGGCTGTACCGCCTGATCGGCGAGCGCCGCGATGCGCTCGAACCGGGTTTCGGCCTGCTGCGCGACCACCTGCTCCCTTTCCGGGAGACCTTCTACCCGCTGGCCTTTCTTTCCGCGGCCATGTTCCTGGCCATTGTTTTCATCGAGCGCTATGAGTCGCGCAACTGGTGCCGCAACCTCTGCCCGCTCGGTACGCTATTGGGACTTTTCAGCCGGTTCTCCCCCTTCAAGCGATTTCCCGCCCAGCTTTGCTCCGACTGCAAGGCGTGCCGCGCCACCTGCCCCACCTCGTTCGACGGCGAGGAGCTGCGCCCCGACGAGTGCGTCCTCTGCATGGAGTGCCTGGGGGCCTGCCGCCAGGACCGGGTCAGGTTCTCCTGGTCCCTCCCGGGCAGGGGCGGAGCGCCCTTTTTCCCGGAGCGCCGCGTGCTGCTGGGCGGCCTTTTTTCCGGCGTGCTGCTTTCCGGATCCTTCCGCTTCCGCCGCCCCGAGGCCCAGGCGCGCCTGCTGCGCCCGCCCGGGGTGCAGGCCGAGGACGAGTTCCTGAAGAAATGCGTGCGCTGCGGCGAGTGCATGAAGGTCTGCCTGACCGGCGCGCTCTATCCCGCCATCGCCCAGGCCGGCGTGGAGGGGATCTTCACCCCGGTGGTCACCCCGCGTCTGGGCTACTGCGAGTACAACTGCACCCTGTGCGGTCAGGTCTGCCCGACCGCCGCCATCCCGAGCCTTCCCGTGGCCCAGAAGCGGCGGGCGGTGATCGGCAAGGCGGTGTTCGACAAGAACCACTGTCTCCCTTACGCGCGCAAGACCAACTGCATCGTCTGCGAGGAACACTGCCCCATCCCGCAAAAGGCGATCCGCTCCGAGATCGTGGAGGAACGTGACCCAAGCGGCGCGCTCATCCGCCTGCAAAAGCCCTATCTGGTGGAGGATCTCTGTAACGGCTGCGGCATCTGCGAGAACGTCTGCCCGCTGGAGGGGAAATCGGGGATCGAGGTGTTTGCGGTGAAGGACCGGACGCCGCTCAAGGAAGCGCTGCCCGGACCGGCGCAGCCTGGTCCGAAGCAATCTGGTCCGGCGGGTGGGGCGGCTTCGGAATCGGATGATCCCTACCGCTAGGGGCTACATTAGGAAGACTTCGGACGTGTCCCCCCTGCGAAGTAGGGGGGAAGGCTCGCGTAGCGAGACAGGGTGGTCTTGCCGGCGAAAACACCCCCCTGCTTCACTTCGTTCAGCTTCCCCCCTATTCCATAGGGGGGACAGAGCAGTGGCGGCCTGGCATGGGCGATATGCTGGTCTTCAGCCTTTTTTTTGCGCCTCCAGCAGCAGGGCCGTTTTGGCTCGCTCCAGCGCGGTTTGCGCTTGCCGGAGCGTTCCCTGCAGGCTGTCGCTGTCCACTTTGGCTTTGCGCAGCATCTGTTCCAGCGTGTCGATGCCGGTGGGGCTCAGATTGCCCGCCAGGTAGCTCTGGATTTGCTCGATATCGAACTGAAAGGCGCGAAAGCCGCGCTTGATGGCACCGCCAGCCTCCGAGATGACATAGAAATTTTCACCCAGATCGATACTGCGCTGGTCGTCGGTTCTTCCCGAGCGCGGGAAGGCGCAGGCCTCCAGCGACTTGCCTGATTCTACGAAGTAGTAGGTACCCCGGTAAAACATCCCGTCGGCGTGGGCCACCAGCCGTTTCCCGATCTGCTCCATCATCGCCAGGTTTGTAGAGAAATAGTCAAAAGACTGCCGCAGGTCGAGGTCCGCGGAGACGACCAACTCGTCCAAGGCATCCTGAGTGGCCGCAGTCTGTAGTTGCGCCTGGCGGTAGTCGTCCTCGACCGTCTGCAGGGTGGCACTCGGAGGCGTTGCCGGTCCCATTCCGATGCTGGCGCAGCCTGCCAGAAGCAGCGCTGCTGCGGTAATGATAGCGGCGAGCAAGACTTCGGGGCGTCGGGACGTTCTCATGATGGTTCTCCTCATTGTTGGTCCTGCAAGTTAATGATATATAATGCCGTTCCTGCTGTCAACTTGGCGTGTCTGGTGGCCCGCCCGCTTCACCTGCTGCATTACGTTCAATCTCTGATAAACTTCACAGCACCGTTTCTTTAACTGAATATTCCGGAGGTTTGTTATGAAACAGTGTCTGTTGGCGGTCATGATGGTCCTGATGGCGCAATCGGCTCAGGCCCGTCTGGTGACGAAAAACGTGGAGTACCGCCAGGGCGATACGGTCCTGGAGGGATATCTTGCCTATGACGACGCGGTCAAGGGGAAGCGGCCCGGCGTGCTGGTAATTCATGAGTGGACTGGGGTCAATTCCTTCGTGAAGACCCAGGTGGAGCGTCTGGCAGCCCTGGGATATGTAGCCTTCGCCGCCGACATTTACGGCAAGGGGGTGCGTCCGGCGACGCCGGAGGCGGCCGGCAGGGAGGCCGCCAAGTACCGGGGCAAGGACCGCAGTCTGCTTAGGGCTCGGGCCGCGGCTGGGCTCGATGCCCTGGCGGCTTGCCCGCTGGTCGATGCCAATCGGCTCGCCGTCACCGGCTACTGCTTCGGCGGCACCGCGGCGCTGGAACTGGCCCGAAGCGGAGCCAAGTTGCTGGGGACGGTCAGCTTTCACGGCGGTCTCGACACCCCGGTTCCCGCGGACGCGCTCAAGATACGGGGCAAGGTGCTCGCGCTGCACGGTGCCGATGACCCCCACGTCCCGCCGGAGCAGGTGGCGGCCTTCCAGCAGGAGATGCGTCTGGCCAAGGTGGACTGGGAGATGGTCTATTACGGCGGCGCCGTGCACAGCTTCACCAACCCGGATTCGGGCAACGACCCGAGCAAGGGAGTCGCCTACAACCCAGAGGCCGCCCGGCGTTCCTGGGCGGAGATGAAACTGTTTCTCGCCGAGGTGTTCGGCAAGTGACCGGGGGCAGGCTGCCCCACAAAAAGTCCCGTTCTACCTCAGGGGCCGGCCAGCAACTTTCTGCAACCCATTAGCTCGGTAACCTTCGTCTCAAGGTCACCGGCTGGTGCAAGAATGCTGCTGGGCCGGCTTTTTTGTTGATATTTTCACGGCACTGGAGTAAGCGTTAAAGAAGTATGCTAAGCTATAGCTAATTGTTTCCTCTGTCATTGCCTGGGTGCCTCTTGTCATGGCTATGAGAGAACTACCTTGTCGGGTGGCGCAATGGAGCTCCTTTCGCTGGATATCGATACTCTGAGCCGTGACATCCTCTTAACTGTGCTGGATGCTATGCCAGTCTGCGCCTTTCTTATAGAGAATGAGGAAATCTTCTGTAACCGTGCATCCGAGAAAATCACTGGCTATGACAGACAGGAAATTTATTCCCTGGATGTTTTTTTTGGCAGGCTCTTCGGAAATGCTGCCCGGCAGGCTCGGGCCCTGTTCGAGGCGGACCGCAAGGCGGGTTTTCCCTTGCCCCGGGAGTACGACATCGTGGCGAGGGACGGCAGGGCCAAGGCGGTGGAGTTTGCCGGCTCCGGCTCCAGCCGCACCGGCCGGGTGCTCTGCACCCTGCAGGATGTCACCGACTGCTACCGTCCCGTGTCTGAAACTGAGCCGGACGACGCGAGGTCTCGGCAGTTACGTGCCCTGAAGGCCCTCAGGGAGAGCGAGGAGCGCTACCGCTTCTTGTCGGAGCTTACCTCCGATTACGTATATTACTGCACCCGCAAGGGCTCCGACCCCTTCCAAGTCTCCTGGATGGGCGGGGCGGTGCAGCAGATCACCGGCTACCAGGAATCGGAAATTTTCGAAATGGGATGCTGGCTCGGGCTGGTGCATCCCGAGGACCGCCCACGGGTTGCGGCACTTTTCCAGGAACTGCGCGCCGGACAGTGCGGTTCGGACGAGTTCCGGATCGTCTGCAAGAGCGGCCAAACCCGCTGGATCAGGGGGTTATGCCGCTGCGAAGCGGGAGCCGAGGGTGAGCTCTGCCTGTACGGGGCGTCCCGGGACATAACGGCGAGTAAGCTTGCCGAGGTCGCTCTCAAAGACATAGAAGAGGTCTTCCGTCTCTTTCTGGAATATAGCCCCGCCTACCTCGTTTTCAAGGATGCCAATCACAGGGTACTGCGCTTGAGCAGGAATTTTGAGACCCTGCTCGGCAGGCCCGTCGAGGAGCTGGTCGGCATGACCGCGGCCGACATCTACCCGCCCGAGGCGGCGCAAAGGATCATGCAGGACGACCACAGAGTCCTGAGCAGCGGTATCTGCTCCCAGAGCGAAGAAGAACTGCAGGGGCGCTATTACTCGAGCCTCAAGTTTCCCATCCCGCAAAAGGACAAGCCCCCGCTGCTGGTGGCGATCAAGACCGACATCACGGAGCGCAAAGAGATAGAGGTTGCCATCAAAATGCTGAACGAGAAACTCGACAGGCGAGTCTCCCAGCGCACCGCACCGCTGGAAACTGCCATTCACGAGCAGGAGGCCTTCAGCTACTCCGTTTCCCACGACCTGCGTGCTCCCCTGCGCCACATCAACAGCTTCTGCGCCATCCTGCAGGAGGATTTCGGCGCCTCCCTGCCCGATGAGGCCCGCAGCTACCTGAACCGGATCCGCCTGGCCACCAGGCGGATGGGGGTCCTGATCGACGAGCTGCTGGAGCTTTCCCGGGTGAGCCGCGTCGTGATGCAGCGGATACCGGTCAACCTGAGCGACATGGTAGCCAGGATCGCCCTCACCCTGAAGGAAACCGAGCCGGACCGGGTGGTGGAGTTCATCATCGTTCCCGAGCTTTACGCGGACTGCGACCCGACCCTGGTGCGGCAGTTGCTGGACAATCTGATCGGCAATGCCTGGAAGTACACCGGCAAGCTGAGCGAGGCCCGCATCGAGTTTGGCAGAGCCCCCGGCGAGCCTGCGGAGTTCTTCGTCAGGGACAACGGCGCCGGTTTTGACATGGCCTTCAAGGACAAGCTATTCCACCCCTTTCAGCGGCTGCATGGCGCGGAGTTCGAGGGAAACGGCATCGGCCTGGCCACGGCCAAGCGCATCGTGGAGCGCCATGGCGGCAGCATCCGGGCCGAAGGGGCCGTGGGGCGGGGCGCGCAGTTATTTTTCACGCTCCCCTGAACATTGGCCAGGTGCTTCGATTCGTAGTATCCCCCCTGCGTAACAGGGGGGGAAGGCTCGCGTAGCGAGACAGGGGGGTCTCCTCCTGGCTAACACCCCCCTGCGGCTTCGTTCAGCTTCCCCCCTATTTTCATAGGGGGGACCAAACGAAACCTCCGAAGTGAATCCCTAACTTAAATAGCAGTGCTCCCGAGCCCTCCCTCTCTCAAAAGTTGGGATTTACCCCGGCTTCCCCTGGCTCCCGCGACTCAACGCCTTGACTTGCATCTGCCCGCGGCGTTATACATGGTGCATCACTTTCCCCGGAGCCATCCTTTCATGCCGATTCGATTCATCCACACCTCTGACATCCATCTCGGGAAAACCTACCGCTCCGGCGGGCAGGGCGCCGAGCGCTACCGGGATTTCTTCACGACCTTCGCGGCGATCGTCGCCGACGCCGTGGAGCAGCGGGTCGACTTCGTGCTGATCGGCGGCGACCTGTTCCATACCGGACAGATCCTCCCCAGGACCTTCGCCCGGACCATAGAGATCCTGCAGCCGCTCAAGGACGCCGGCATCCCCTGCCTCGCGGTGGAGGGGAACCACGACTGGATCCACCGCCGCGACTCGGTCTCCTGGATGGAGGCGCTCTCGCAGCTCGGTTACCTCTGCCTGCTGCGCCCGGACCGGACCCCGGAGGGTGACTACCGCTTCGCCCCCTTCGACCCGGGACAGGGCGCCGGCGGACACATTGAGGTCGGCGGGGTGCACGTCTACGGCCTGGGCTACATCGGCTCGCAGGCGGGCCTCCACGTGCCGCGCATCTGCCAGGCGGTCACCACGAAGCGGAACATCCTGCTCTTCCACGTCGGCGTCTGGAGCTATTCCCCGGTGGAGATCGGCAACATCCGCCCGGACGAGGCGCTGCCGCTTTCGGAGTGCTTCGATTACGTGGCGCTGGGGCACGGCCACAAGCCCTACATCGTCGCGACCCCCGAGGGGCGCCCCTATGCCTACAACCCCGGTTCGCCCGACTGCGTCAACTTCGGCGAGGAGCGCTACGACAAGGGCTACTACCTGGTAACCCTTGAGGAAGCCGGACCGAGCCACCTTTTCAAACGCAGCAGCCCCCGGCCCATGTACGTGGTGACCGTCGACCTGGACGGCGCGGCGAACGCTCCCGAGGCCCTGGAGCGCTTCGGCGCCCGGATGCGGGAGAAACTGCCGACCGGCGGCGACCCGCGCGCTCCGCTGGTCGAGGTGAGGCTCACCGGCAAGGTCGGGTTCCATCCCTTCGAGCTGAGCCGTGAGCGGCTGCGGATTGCCTTGGAGGAAATCTGCCATCCGCTGCACCTGGAACTCAAGAACCACCTCTCGCAGGTGGCCGGGGGGAGCGGGGAGGAAAAGGTCAAGAAGAGCCTCCAGGAGATCGAGCGGGACGTGCTGGGCGAGCTGATCCGGGGGAACAGCGACTACCAGGGGCAGGAGGCCGAGCTGGTGCGGCTCTCGCTCGCCATTCGCGACCTGGTGCTCAAGGGGGACGCCGAGGGTGAGGAGCTCCTGGAGCTCCTCTCGCGCGGAGGTGCCCCGTGCGCATAGTCTCCATCCATCTCAGGAACATAAAGTCGCACCGCGACACCGACCTCAGCTTCTCTCCCGGCATCAACGTGCTCGCGGGACCCAACGGCTCCGGGAAGAGCACGATCTTCCAGGCAATCGGCTATGCCCTCTTCGGCGTCAGCGCCCAGGACTTCGTGTCCCGCGCCGAGCGCTTCCTCACCATTGGCACCAAGAGGGGCGAGGTGAGCGTCGTCTTCGAGCCCGCCGAGGGCGAATTGTACCGGGTGACCCGGAGCGTCGGCCCGGCCGGCAAGTGGTTGCTCGCCAAGGAAAACTCCGGTGCCTTCGAGATCGAGGAGCACGCCAACATCCAGGAGACGGAAACCCGCATCGCCTCCCTGCTGGGGCTCGCCAGCGGCCGCCCGCTCGCGGATCAGTTCAAGCTGGTGATCGGTCCCTTCCAGAACGATTTCCTGGGTCCCTTCGTCATCAGGCAACCGACCAAGCGCCAGGACGCCTTCGACGAGATACTCGGCATCGACGCCTGGCGCAAGACCTTCGACGGCACCAAGACGCTCACCAGCACCATCCAGGCGAAGATCGACACGCTGCAGGCGGAGGTGTCGGGGAAACAGGACCAGGTCGCCGTGCTGCCGGCCAAGGAGCTCGAACTAAAGGAGCTTGTCGGGAACGCCGCCGGGAAGCGGGAGGGACTGGCGCTCGGACTGGCAGAGATGGAGCGCGTGACTGCGCTACTTGCCGGCTTCGATGCGGAAAAGGAAAAACTCGAAACCGCTCAGAACGCACTGCAGGGGCTCCAGGAACGGATAACTTCGGGCAAGGACCATGTCGCGACCCAGCAGCTGTTGACCCTGCAGGCGCGGGACGCGGCGGCCGCCCTTGCGGCTGCCCGGCCGGGAAAGCTTTGCTACGACACCGCCGAACAGAGGCTCAAGGTGCTGCGCGCCGAGGAGCAGCAGAAATTCCGGCTGGAGAAGGAGCTCGCCGGGTTCGACAAGGAGCAGTCCGGCCTTGTCGCCGCACTCAACATCGAGACTCGCGAGCTTGGGGAGCTGGACGCCACGGTCGCTAAGGACGCCACCCGGTTGGCTGAGGAGGAACAGGGGCTCAGCGTCGCGCTGGTGCAGGCCGGGGAGGCGGAAGCTGCGGCGGGAGCAGCCCTCGCGCAAGTGAACCGCTACCTGACCCGGTTCCGGGAACTCCCGGTGCACCGCATCGAGAACACCCTGCCGTACCTCACGGTGGCGCTGGACCGGATGACAGTGATCGATGCGCAGGCTGAAACTCGGCGCGCGCTGCTGGCCGGTGAGGCCGCAGTCAGGGCCCGGGCGGAAGAACTGCCCGCCCGCCAGCTTGAGCTGGAGCGGGTCCAGGGCGAGCGTAGCGAGCTTGCCGGCAGGAGGCTTTCCTTGTTGGAGGGGCGCGACAAGATCGGCGCGGGGGATTGTCCCTACTTTCATGAGCCATGTAAGAACCTGCAGGGCGGCGCCGGAGTGGAGGTGTTCTCCGGGCGCATCGAACTGTTGGACGCCGAGATAGCCCGGCTCGACGGGGCCGCGGAGCAGCTCTCGGTCAGGGTCAAGACGTCACAGGAAGCCGCGCGCGAACTGGCCGCACTGGAGCAGGCGGCGCGCGAGCTGGAGCAGGCTGGCCGTGAGCGGGAGGCGCAGGAGCGGGAGTTTGGCCGGCACCTCTGCGAAATCGCGCCCCAGGCGCTGCAGGACGCCGTGCAGGAATTCCTTGCCTCGGGTGCCCTGGCGTGCGGCGACCTGGGGAGGTTCCAGGGGGCCGGGCTCGCCCTGGCCGGGACCCCGCAGGAGCGCCAGCGTCAGCTGGAGGTCTGGAGCGAGCGCTGGCATGAGATCGCGGTGGCACTGGACCAGGAGCTCGCCGCCCGGGTGAAGCTCGCGGAGGAGCCGGTGCAGAGCTGCTCCCTGAAGCTTCGCGAGCTCTTCGTGCGTGGCGAGACGCTGGCGGGGAAAAAGAAGGATCTCGCCGCGAATCGGGATAGGGTGCTGCAGCGCAGCCAGGCGATCCGTGCCCAGCAGGGGCGGCTTGAGACCGTGCGCGAGGCAGTGACGCGCGCCAAGGCTGCCCTTGCGGAGCATGCGGGACTCGACGAGAGCCTCAGGACAACCGGTGATGAGCTGACGCTCTACCAGGCCGACCGGGACCGGTTCATCGCCAACCAGAAGGCTGCCGAAGAGCTGGAGAAGCGCCAGGAGACGCTCGCCAAATATCAGGCGCGCCTGCAGGAACTAGAGGTGGAGTCGGCGGCGCAAACGGACCTGTTGCGCGGGCTACAGGGAGCCTACCAGGCAGAGCTGCACGAGCAGGCCAAACGCGAGCGCGAGCGGCTGGTCTCGTCCCTGGCGACCCTGCAGGCGGAACTGGCCGGTCTGGCCGAGGGGATCAACCGGCTGAAGGGAGAAATCGCCGCGCTACAGCTGCTCTCCGGCGAGATCGCCAGGAAGCTTGTGGCGATAAACGAACTTCGGGAGCAGGGGGTTCTGGTCAAGTTCCTGCGTAACCAGGTGTTCAAGAACGTTTCCAGCCAGCTCTCCGAGCGCTTCCGCGAGGAAATCAGCTTCCGGGCGGACCGCATCTACCGCAGCATAGCCGAGTCGGACGAGGAGCTTTTCTGGGGTGATAACTACCAGATCGTGCTGAAGGATATGGTGGAGGGTGTCATCAGGGAGCGTACCGACGACCAGCTGTCCGGAGGGCAGATGATGAGCGCTGTGGTGGCGTTGCGTCTGGCCCTGTTGCAGACCATCGGCGCCCGGATCGCCTTCTTTGACGAGCCGACCTCCAACCTCGATGCGGAGCGCAGGGAAAACCTGGCGCGGGCCTTCAGGGCCATCGACGTCGGGCAGGAGGAAGTGACTGAGCATTGGTACGACCAGCTTTTCCTGGTGAGCCACGACGTGAGTTTCACCGAGATCACCGACCAGACCATCCAATTGGACGGCACAGAGTAAGACGGGCATCGTTCCCACGCTCCTGCGTGGGAATGCATCTGGGGACGCTCCCGCGTCCCGGCTTTGCTGCGTGGAAAATTATCTGATAACGCTACAGCTTCCTTCCGGTGCTGGACGCTGGAGCGTCCGGGGAGTCCGTTCCCACGCGGGAGCGTGGGAACGATGGATTTTGCTTTAGAGAGGAACCTGACCAACATGCACGAAACAAACCGCGGCGCCTGGTTCATCGTAGCCTCGGCAACGGGCTTCGCCACCCTGGGAATCCTCATCAAGTGCGCCTTCGCCGGCGGCGCCAACATCAGCACGATTCTCGCCGGCCGCTTCCTGATCGCCTCGCTTTTCCTGCTGCTATATCTGAAACTGCGCCGCACCTCCCTCGTCATCAGCCCAAGGAGCACCGTACAGCTCGTCCTGATGGGGGCCGTCGGCTACGGCGGCATGTCGATGCTCTACGCCAACGCCATCCACTATCTCCCCGCCTCGCTTACCGGCATGCTGCTCTACACCTATCCCGCCCTGGTCACGCTGCTCGCCGTCCTGGTCGGCGATGAGCGGTTCAGCTTCCAAAAGGGCGCGGCGCTTTTGCTCTGCACCGGCGGCCTGGTGCTCCTGCTGGGTGCCTCCTTCGACGGCGCGCAGTTGGAAGGGGTGCTCTCCGTGCTGGGCGCCGCCGTCATCTACAGCTGCTACATCGTCATCGGCAACCGGATATTGAAGGACCTCGACCCGCTGGTGACCTCCCTCTACGTCTGCACCTCGGCTGGGCTCGCCTTTCTCTGCTACGGGGTTGCCACCGGGGAACTGATCCTCAGCATCGCGCCGTCCGGCTGGCTCGCCATCCTGGGGATCGCCATCCTGCCTACCCTGTTCGGCGTCATCGGCTTTTTCGCCGGACTGCGGCTCATCGGCGCGACCAACGCCTCCATCATCAGCACCCTGGAGCCCCTCATCACCGTGCTTTTGTCGGCGGTGCTCATCGGCGAGCGCATCAGCGCGCTGCAGGGGTTGGGCGGTGCCGTGCTGCTGACCGGTGCGGTCGTCCTGCAGCTTTGGGGCAACGGCGCCCGGCGCTCGACGGTGAACGAGGTTTAGTGCAGTTAGTGCGGTCTGGGTAGGGGAATCCTAGTGCAGTCAGTGCAGGCAAGGGTAGGTTAATTTCTCGAGGGCACTGCAGGTATTTTTTTCAGGAAGGCAGGATGCGGCAGTGTCCCCCCTGCGAAGTAGGGGGGAAGGCTCGCGCAGCGAGACAGGGGGGTCCTCCCCCCGCGAGAAACACCCCCCTGCTTCACTTCGCTCAGCTTCCCCCCTGTTTCACAGGGGGGACAAATCCCCGCGTTTCCGTAGGGGCGAATCATCATTCGCCCCAATCCCCGCAACCACGGGGCACATGGCGGCCGCTTTCGTCTAGGCTGATTCCGGGGAGGCCGGCGTGGTCGTGACCGCCGCCTCGCGCTCCCGGTCCTTGGTGTGGTCGCGGGCGATCAGCATGTAGATGGAAGGGATCACGAAGAGGGTGAACAGGGTGCCGATGAACATGCCGCCCACCAGCACGAGACCGATGGAGTTACGGGCTGCGGCACCGGCACCGGTTACCAGGGTCAGCGGGAAGTGGCCGGCGATGGTGGCGGCGGCGACCATCAGGATCGGGCGCAGCCGCGTCTTGGATGCTTCGCGCACCGCGTCCAGCTTGCTGTGACCTTGGATCTGCAGCTTGTTGGAGAACTCGACGATCAGGATGCCGTTCTTGGAGACCAGCCCCACCAGGGTGACCAGCCCCACCTGCGAGTAGATGTTGAGGGTGGTGGTCCAGCCGTGGGTCCAGAAGGGGACGTTGGGGTCCGGCATCTTCAGGAAGGTGAAGATGAGGGCGCCGAACATGGCCAGCGGCACGGAGCCCGCCAGGATGACGAAGGGGTCGCGGAAGCTGTTGAACTGGGCCGCCAGCACCAGGAAGATCAGCACGATGGCCAGGCCGAAGGCGGGGAGGAACTTGTTCCCCTCGGTGCGCAGCTGGCGCGATTCCCCGGTGTAGTCGATGACGTATCCCTTGGGGAGGATCTTGGCGGCCTCGTCCTCCAGGTAGCGCAGCGCCTCGTCCAGCGGGCGGATCGCCACGCCAGAGATCTTCACGGCGTTCAGCTGCTGGAAGCGGTTCAGCGAGCGCGGCACCACGGACTCGCGCCGGGTGGCGACGGTGCCGAGCTTCACCAGCCCGCCGCCGGGGCCGCTCACGTAGACTTCCTCCAGCTGGCCGGGGTTGAGGCGGTCCGAGCGCTGGATCTGCGGGATGACCTTGTAGCTGCGTCCGGCGATGTCGAAACGGTTCACGTAGTCGCCGCCCACCATGGCGCCCAGGTCGCTGGAGATCTGACCCAGGTTGAGCCCCAGGGAGGTTACCTTGTCGCGGTCGATGATGAATTCGGTCTGGGGCTGGTCGATCTTCACGTCGATCAGGGGCGGGAAGGCGAACATCCCGCTTTGCGCCGCCTTCATCTGCAGCTTGTTGGCGAACTCCAGGATCTCGCTCGCCTCGGCGGTCGAAGCCAGGATGAACTCCACCGGGAAATCGCCGCCGCCGGGGAGGGCAGGGGGCGTCACCGGGAAGATGCGGATGCCGGGGAGCTTCTGCAACTTCTGCTGCACCTCCGGCATGATCTGGAAAATGGTGCGCTTGCGCTCCTTCCACGGCTTGGTGACCATGCCGGAAAATCCCGAGTTGGGCTGGGTGAGCTGGAAGGTGAACTCGGTTTCCGGTTCGCTCATGAAAACCTGGTTCACCGCGGTGGCGAAGCGGCTGTTCTGGTCGATGGTTGAGTTGGCGGCCGCGTCGAGGATGCCGAAGATGACCCCCTGGTCCTCCACGGGCGCCAGTTCCTTGGCGGACATGGTGAACATCGGAATGGTAAGCAGCGAGATCACCAGCCAGACCGCGTAGACGGCGGGGCGCGCCGCCAGGGTGATGTCCAGCAGGCGCCCGTAGAAATCTTTCAGCTTCCCGAGGTCGCGGGAGATGCGGCCGGCCAGGCCGCGCTCGCCGGCGCCCGGTTTGAGCAGATGGGCGGACATGACCGGCGACAGGGTGAGGGCCACGATCCCGGAGATGGTCACCGCCCCGGCCAGGGTGAAGGCGAACTCGCGGAACAGCGAGCCGGTGAGCCCCCCCTGCAGGCCGATCGGGAGGTAGACCGCCGCCAGGGTGATGGTCATGGCGATGATGGGCCCCACCAGTTCGCGCGCGCCCAGGAGCGCCGACTCCAGGGGGCTTTTCCCCTCGCGTATGTGGCGCTCCACGTTCTCCACCACCACGATGGCGTCGTCCACCACCAGGCCGACCGAGAGCACGATCGCCAGCAGGGTGAGCAGGTTCACGGTGAACCCGAAGGCCTGCATCAGGAGTACGGCGCCGATCAGCGACACGGGGATCGCCACGATCGGTATCAGGACCGACCGGAAGGAGCCCAGGAACAGGAAGATGACGATCATGACGATCAGCAGCGTGTCGCCCAGGGTCTTCAGCACCTCCTCGATGGCGTTCGATATGTAGCTGGTGCCGTCGTAGGCGATGTCGGCCTTGAGGCCGGTCGGCAGTTCGCGTTTGATGGCCTCCATCTCCTTGCGCACCAGTTTGATGACGTCCAGGGAGTTGGCGTTGGGCAGCGGCCAGATTCCCATGAAGACCGCGGTCTGTCCGGAGAAATGGACCTCCGTGTCGTAGTCTTCGGCCCCGAGCACCACGTCGGCGATGTCTGAGAGCCGCACGATGCTGCCGCCCTTCTGGCGCACCGCAAGTTTCTTGAACTCGTCGACCGTGGTCAGGTTGGTGTCCGCGGTCAGGTTCACCTGGATGTACTCACCCTTGCTGTGGCCCAGGGCGGAGAGCACGTTGTTGGCGGCCAGGACCTGGCGCACCTGGGCCGGACTGACGTCGAGGGCCGCCATCCGGTCCGGCTTGAGCCAGACCCGCATGGCGAAGGTGCGGGCCCCGAGGATGTCGGCCCGCTGCACCCCTTCCACCGCGGAGAGCCGGGGCTGCACGACGCGCACCAGGTAGTCGGTGATCTCGTTTTGCCTGAGGATGTCCGAGCTGAAGCTTAGGTACGCCGAGGCGAACTGGCTGTCGGCCGATTCGATGTTGATGGTCGGCACCTCGGCCTCGGGGGGGAGGTCGCGGCGCACCTGGTCGACCTTGGAGCTTACTTCGGCCAGGGCCTTGGTGGAGTCGTAGTTGAGCCGCAGGCGCACGCTGATGGTGGAGAGGCCCAGGGTGCTTTGTGAAGATAGGTACTCGATGCCGTCGGCCGCGGCGATGACCCGCTCAAGCGGGGTGGTTATGAAGCCGCGCACCAGGTCCGCGCTGGCGCCGACGTACACGGTGGTGACGGTGATGGTGGCGTTCTCTGAGTGCGGATATTGGCGCACCTTGAGGGTGCGCATCGCCTGCAGGCCCCCGATGATGATAACCAGGCTCACCACGACAGCGAGTACCGGTCGGCGGATGAAGAGGTCGGTGATATTCACGGTCAGTTGTTCTCCGGAGTAGGCGCCTTTTGGAAGGGTGGGGCGAGCTTGTTGTCGATCAGCACCGCCTGGCCGTTACGCAGCTTGAAGACGCCGGTGCTGACGATGGTCTCCCCCTGCTTGAGGCCGCTGGCGATGGCGACGAAGTCGCCGCGCTTCTCGCCCAGGCGCACGAACTGCTGGCGCAGCACCAAGCCCGTGGCCGCCTGGGCCGCGCCCTTGTCGGCTCCCTTCTCGGTTTTGGCTCCTTTGGCTTCCTTGCTTTCCTTTTTGCCCTTGTTCTCCTTCGCGGCCTGTTGGTCCTTCCGCTGCTGCTCCTCTCTGGCATCCACCACCGAGAACACCGAATCCCCGTACGGCGCGTATAGTACGGCGGTGGCCGGAATGGTGAGCACTTGCTGCCGGGCCGGCAGGCCCAGGGCCACGTTGACGAACATCCCGGGCCGCAGCCTCTCCCTTTGGTTACTCAGGGTCGCCTCCAGCTTGATGTTGCGGGTGTCGGCGTCCACCAGTGGGTTGATCGCCGTCACCTTCCCGGTGCTGGTCAGCCCGGGGAGGGCATCGCAGGTCACCCGCACCGGCTGGCCGGGACGCAGCCGGGCCAACTGCTGCTGGGGGAGGGAGAAGTCGGCGTAGATCGGGTCCATGGTCTGCAAGGTAACGATGGCGTCCCCTTCGCGCAGCATCTGCCCGAGGTTCGCCTGCCTGATTCCCAAACGGCCGCTGAAAGGGGCACGGATCGTCTTCTTGGCGATGGCGGCGCGAATGTTCTGGGCCTGGGCCAGCGCCTGCTGCCACGCGTTCTTGGCCGCGTCGTAATCGGCCTGGGAGATGATCTTCTCCGCGAGCATCCTGACGTCGCGTTGCAGGTTACTTTGGGTGAGTTCCGCCTGGGCCTCGGCACCCTGGAGCTGGGCCAGCTCAGAAGAGGTGTCCTGGCTCACCAGCAGGTCGCCCTTGTGCACGAAGGCGCCTGGCTCGAAGGTTATTTTGACGACTTTCCCCGCGAGCTCGCAGGCCACTGTGACCCCCTGCACCGCGTTCAGGGTGCCGACCGCGACGAGATCGCTGCTCCAGGTTTCCGAATTGACGGTCGTCGTGGTGACGGTCTCGGGGGGCGGCACGAACTTCTTGCCCTGGCCGATCATGGCCCTGATTTGCAGGGTCTTGACTCCGGCGAGGATGGCGATGATGACGATAAGCCCGATGCCGGCTAAAATGATCCATTTCTTCATGGCTGCTTGGCTCCTGTAGGGGTATTCTCGGTCGTGCCGGGAACCTTGGCCGCCTGCGCGTCCCGGTTCCACCAGCCGCCGCCCAGGGCCTGGAAGAGCGCGGCCGTGTCGGCATAGCGCGCGGCCTGGGCCTGTGCCAGGGTGATCTTCGCCTGCAGGTACTGGCGTTGTGCGTCGAGCAGCTGCAGGTAGTTTGCCGCACCGAAACCGAACTGCTTCGTGGTCAGATCGAGGCTGTCGTGGGCGGCCCTGTCCGACTCTGCCTGCGCCTTGAGGGCCTGGGCATCAAGCTCCAGGGCCCGCAGTACGTCGGCCACGTTTTGAAAAGCTTGCAGCACGGTGAGCCGGTATTGTGCCTCGGCCTGGTCATAGGCTGCGCTGGCGGCGCGACGCCGGGCCCGCAACTCTCCGCCATGGAATATCGGCTGCAGGATGCCCGCGCCCAGGGACCACACGTTGGCACTGCCGGAAAATAGGTCGCTGAACGCGGTGGTCTGGGGCCCGTAGCTGCCGGTGAGGGTGATCTTGGGGAACAGGTTGGCGGTAGCCACCCCCACCTGGGCGCTTGCCTCGTGAAGTAGTTCTTCCGAGGCGAGGACGTCGGGGCGCTGGCGCACCAGCTCGGAGGGGAGACTTACCGGAAGTTCCAGGGGAAGCTTCAGATCGGCCAGTTCAAACTGCGGGAGCCCGGCTGCCTCAGAGGGAAATTTACCCGCCAGGACAGCCAGCAGGTGCCGGGACTGGGCCAGCTCCTTATCCAGGGGGGGCAGGGTAGTGCGGGTCTGGGCCAGCTGTGCCTGCAGCGCCAGCAGGTCGGGGAGGGCGGCTCCTCCCAGTTGCACGCGGCGCTCCATGAGTTTCACCTGGGCCTCTTGGGCAACGATGATCTCTTCGGTCGCCTTGATCCGGGCGTGCAGGGAAGCCTGCTGCACGGCTGTGGTGACCAGGTTGGAGCTGAGCGTTAGCTGCGCCGCCTTGAGCAGGAGCCGCTGGTAGTTCAACTGTGCCACGCTGGCCTCGATGGCGCGCCGGGATCCCCCGAAAACGTCGAAATTGTAGGAGGCATTTACGGAAGCGTTGTACAGGGTGAAGACGCTGCTGCCCAACTCGGGCTGTCCGAACGAGGCGCCGGTGAACTTCTGGCGGGTGGCGGAAAAATTGGCGTCCAGGCTGGGCCAGAGTACCCCGGACTGGGCGCGGCGGTTTTCAGCGGCCACCCGTAGCGCCGCCTGGGCAGCCGCCAAATTAGGGCTGTCCGCCAGAGCCTGTGCGATCAGCCGGTTCAACGCTTCGTTACGGAACAGGGTCCACCACTGCTCCGGTATCTCCTGGGCGGCCACGAAACGCTGCGCCTCTCCGCCGGCAACCGGCGCCGCCGCGGTAAAGGCGGGCAGGGGGGCCGCGGTGAAGGTTTTCGTTCCCGGCGCTGCGGGCCTCTTGAAGTTGGGACCCACGGCACACCCCGGAAGTGCCAGTAGGGCAGCCAGCAGAATCCCGGCGCTCAGACGAAACAGCCGCTGCCTTCGGTATGGCTCATTTTTAAGCATTGATTCATTGTCCTTGGTGCACGAAGGCAGCAGCCTCTGATTTGCGGTTACCCATACTAATTGACTAGAATGAATGATACTCAATTTATCAGGTCTTGCAATCTACCCAGGCCTTTTTGTCGGTCAGGATACTGAATACAGTTGCCATGGCTGGTTTTACTGTAAGTTTGTGTTAATCAAGCCCGGCTTCGATCTGCTTTCTCAAGGATTAAATGGCGGGGTAGCGTTCGCTCACCAGAGTTGTGGATTTTAGTAGCGCTGGTGCGGGGGGGCGCGCGCCGGCATCTGACGGCGCATTCGTTGACTTTCCGCCCCCGATCTGCTACAGAATGATGTTTAAACCAATCGCTTAGCCTAGGGGACCTGATGGAACAGTTCTTTCTCAAAGTCTCAATCATGCTCGTCCCGGCATTGATGGCCATAACCTGCCACGAAGTCTCTCACGGCTACATAGCCGACAAGTTCGGTGATAACACCGCCCGCTCCATGGGGCGGCTCACCCTCAATCCGATCAAACACATGGACATCTTCGGCACGCTCATGGTCTTCATCGTGGGGATCGGCTGGGCCAAGCCGGTGCCGGTCAACTTCAATAACCTGCGCCATCCGAAAAGGGACATGATCTGGGTGGCGGCAGCCGGGCCGATCACCAACTTCGTGCTCGCCCTGGTTTCCGCGCTCGCCATGCGCCTGCTGGTGCACCTGGGGTCGGGAATTCCCGAGGGCTCGCCGCTTGCGGCCGTCGTCGATCCGGTCACGCTCATGCTGGCCTTCTCCGTCTACATAAACCTGCTGCTCGCCATCTTCAACCTGATCCCCGTGCCTCCGCTGGACGGCGGGAGGGTGGCGGTCGGGCTGCTCCCCTATCGCCAGTCGATGGCCCTGGCGCGGGTCGAGCCCTTCGGAATGATCATTATCATCGCGCTGGTGTTTTTCACCAATGCCTTCGGCTACGTGATCTCTCCAGCTTTGAGCTTTGCCGTGAACCTGCTGGCCGGACCCCAGAGTAACCTCGTCTTCGGCGTTACCAGGCTCATGATGAGGTAGGCCGGGCAAGTTTACTGCCGCCATCCCTGAAACGGGGACGGAGGGTGCCACTGCCATTCAAGTTAACGAGGATTTTTCTGGTATCCCCCCTGCGAAGTAGGGGGGAAGGCTCGCGCAGCGAGACAGGGGGGTCTTTCCGCCGGCGAAAACACCCCCCTGCTTCACTACGTTCAGCTTCCCCCCCATTTCATAGGGGGGACAAAGCGAAATCGCGAATTTTATCACTTACGTATTCACTATAAAGACAGTAAAGGGAAAAGGAGTCAGCACTATGAGTAACAAGCGTATCGTAAGCGGCATGAGACCCACCGGGAAACTGCATCTGGGACACTTCCACGGGGTGCTGTCCAACTGGCTGGAACTGCAGCGCAACTTTGACTGTTTCTTCTTCGCCGCCGACTGGCATTCTCTTACCACCGAGTACGCCAACACCGACGGCATCAAGGATAGCATCCACGAGATGGTGCTGGACTGGCTCGCCTTCGGCATCGACCCGGAGAAGAGTGTCATCTTCGAGCAGAGCATGGTGCCGCAGCACGCCGAGCTGAGCCTGATCCTCGGCATGATCACGCCGGTTTCCTGGCTGGAGCGCAATCCGACCTACAAGGAGATGCAGGAAAACCTGGATACCAAGGACCTCTCCACCTTCGGCTTCCTGGGCTATCCGGTGCTGATGGCCTCGGACATCATCGTGTACAAGGCCGAGCGCGTCCCGGTCGGCCAGGACCAGATCCCGCACCTGGAGATCACCCGGGAGATCGCCCGGCGCTTCAACCACCTTTATGGCGAGGTGTTCCCGGAGCCCGCGGCGCTGCTCACCGAGACCCCGAAGGTGCTCGGCCTGGACGGCAGGAAGATGAGCAAGTCCTACGGCAACGCCATCTTCCTCTCCGACGACGCCGAAGAGACCCGGAAGAAGGTGCTCTCCATGATGACCGACACCCTGCGCCCCTACAAGAAGGACCCGGGCGAGCCGGACCGCTGCATCGCCTTCACGCTGCACTCGCTCTACGTGCCGCAGGAGAAAAGGGACGAGATCGTGGTCGCCTGCCGCGGGGCGCAGCTTGGCTGCGTCGACTGCAAGAAGATCCTGGCCGGCTGCATGATCGACACCCTGGCGCCCTTCCGTGCCAAGCGCGAGGAGTTGGCGGGGCAAAGCGGTCTGGTTCATGAGGTGCTGGCCGAAGGGAGCCGCAAGGCCGAGTCCGTCGCCAAGCAGACCATGCTCGAAGTGCGCGCCGCGCTTAAGGTGTAGCATTTCCCTCCCCCTCCCTTGACGGGAGGGGGTTGGGGGGAGGGTGAAGCTGCCAACGGAGTACTCCATGGCGCCTTCCCCCTCACCCCGACCCTCCCCCGCCAGGGGGGAGGGAGGTTGTTGGCGCCCTCTTCGGAGGGAGAAACTGACTCAGCGACTCCACTTTGTCTCGACGACTAGACGACTCAACGACTCAACGACTTAACGAATTAACGACTTAACGACTTAACGACTCAACGACTCAACCGCAGTTCCGGAGCCCTTTTGCCTCTCGAAAGCATGCAAAGTAACCTCTTCTCCGATGCCCTGGAAGACGCCTATCGGGTGCACATCGAGGAGTTTGAAGGGCCGCTCGACCTGCTGCTCCACCTCATCAAGAAAAATGAGCTGGACATCTACAACATCCCGATCGCCGCCATCACCCGGCAGTACCTGGAGTACATGGAGCTTTTGAAGGAGCTGAACCTCGACATCGCCGGCGAATTCCTGGTGATGGCGGCGACGCTTTTGCAGATCAAATCGCGCATGCTGCTCCCGCTCACCCCGGAAGAGGATGAGGCCGAGGTCGAGGACCCGCGCGCGGAACTGGTGCGCAGGCTGCTGGAATACCAGCGCTACCGGGACGCCTCCTTCCAGCTCTCCAGCCGGAACCTGCTGGGGCGCGAGGTGTTCGCCAGGAAGTTCGACTCGCCCGAACTGGCCGACGCGGCCCCCAAGGACGAGCCCGCGGACGTGGAGCTCTTCGAGCTGATCGAGGCGTTTCGCCGTGTGCTGGCGCGGGTCTCGGTGGAAACCTTCCACGACGTGGTGACGGACGGGATCAGCATCGCCGACCGCATCAGCGAGGTACTCTCGCTTTTGTACGGCGGCAAGACGGTCAGCTTCGACTCGCTTTTCTACGACGGCATGACGCGGGACCTATTGGTGGTGACTTTTCTCTCCATGCTGGAATTGTGCAAAATGAAACTGATCAGGATCACCCAGGCCGAGAGCCTCGGGGCAATCTGGCTCACTTCCACCTCGGAAGCGGACGCCCTGGACGGGGAGGGGATCTTTGCCGAGTAAGTCGCTAGCATCGATCGTCGAGAGCCTGCTCTTCGTGCACGACCAGCCGCTCTCCCTGGACCGCCTCGCGACCCTTCTGGAGGAGCACGAGCGCGGCGACATCCGCCTGGCGCTCGACGACCTCATGGAGGAGTACGCCTCGGCCGGGCGCGGCATCATCCTGGCCCAGGTGGCGGGAGGCTACCAGCTCAGAAGCCGCCCGGAGAACGCCGATTACATCCGGAGACTCACCAAGAGCCGCGGAGTGAAGTTCAGCCAGTCGGCCCTGGAAACGCTCTCCATCATCGCCTACCGTCAGCCGATCACCAGGGCCGAGGTGGAGTACCTGCGCGGGGTGGACTCGGGCGGGGTGCTGAAGAGCCTGCTGGAAAAGAAGCTCTTGCGCATCCTCGGCAAGAAGGACGTCCCCGGCAAGCCGCTCATCTACGGCACCACCAGGGAATTCCTGGAACTCTTCGGTCTGAAGGACATCGGCTCGCTACCCACCCTGAAGGAAATCCAGGAGTTGGCTCCCCCCGACCCCTTTGCGGATCAGCCCGAATTGCCACTGGACTCGGTTGAACCTTGAGCCTGCTGAGTTAGAATATGGGATGGGCGAACACAAGGTTCGCCCCTACGATAAATCGTCTTTTACTGGTAGGGGCGAATCTTGTATTCGCCCGCCTTCGTTGGCCCGAGATACAACACTCGCTTCTAACAGCGTCATTTCATAAGGGGCGGGCACTACATCATGGGAGGCTCGTATGATACGTCGTCCTGCAGTAGCCGGGAAGTTCTACACCGAGGACCCGGACCGGCTCCGGGAGGAGCTGCGCTCCCTGATCCCCCCCGGTGAGCCCGCCCGAGTCCTGGGGATCGTCGCCCCGCATGCGGGCTACATCTACTCGGGACAGGTCGCCGGCCGCGTCTACGGTCAGATCAGGGTGCCGGAAGCGGTCCTCGTCCTGGGACCCAACCACACCGGCTCCGGCGCCCCCGTGGCCCTGGCACCCCCGGGGGAGTGGCTCACTCCGCTTGGCCCGGTTCCCGTCAATAACCGCCTCTCCCAACTGATCCTGAAGCACGCGCCGCAGGCAAGGGAAGACGCGGAGGCCCACCGCTTCGAGCACTCCCTCGAAGTGCAGCTCCCCTTCCTGCAGTACCGTAACCCCGGCGTCTGCATCGCCGCGCTCTGCCTCGCCATCTCCGACTACGGCTCCGTCGCCGCGCTCGGCGCCGGGATCGCCCGGGCCATAGCCGAGTACGGCGACGAGGTGCTGATCGTCGCCAGCTCGGACATGAACCACTACGAGTCGGCCCGCGTCGCCCAGGAGAAGGACGACCTGGCGCTCGCCGAGCTTGCCGCGCTGAACCCCGAGCGGCTGCTGCAGGTCTGCCGGGAGCACCGGATCACCATGTGCGGTGTTGCCCCGGCGGCGGTCATGCTGGTGGCGGCCAAGCTGCTCGGCGCCCAGCAGTCCCGGCTGGTAAGCTACACGACAAGCGGCGAGGTGAACGGCGACCTGGACCGGGTGGTGGCCTATGCGGCCGTGACGGTCTCCTGATGGATGTCATCACCACCCATGTCAACGCCGACTTCGATTGCGTCGGCTCCATGGTGGCCGCCAAAAAACTCTACCCCGAGGCGCTCCTGGTGTTCTCCGGCGCCCAGGAGAAGTGGGTACGGGACTTCTTCGCCAAGCAGAGCTCCAACCTGCCCGAGTTCACCCGCCTCAAGGACCTCGAATTCTCCCAGATCACCCGCCTCATCGTCGTCGACTGCCAGCATTCCTCGCGCATCGCCAAGTTCGGCGAACTGGCCAAGGGGGGGAGCGTCGAGGTGCACATCTTCGACCACCACCCGAAGGCCTCCGGCGACCTCCCCTCGTCCGGGGGGGTGATCCGCTCCTGCGGCTCGACCACGACCATACTCGCCGGTTTCCTGATGCACGGCCAGATAGAGGTGACTCCCTTCGAGGCGACCCTCATGATGCTCGGCATCCACGAGGACACCGGCAACCTCACCTTCCCCTCGACGACGCCGGAGGATTACGCGGCCGCCGCCTGGCTCCTGGAGCGGGGGGCGAACCTGAACGAGGTGGCCGACTCCATCGACAAGGAGCTCACCGCGGAGCAGGTCTCCCTTCTGAACGACCTGCTCAACTCGCTGAAAACCACCTCGCTCAAGGGGGTGGAGGTCTCCATCGCGCAGGCCTCCGTGGACCGCTACGTGGGAGACGTCGCGGCGCTGGCCCACATGATCCGGGACATGGAGAACCTGCAGGCGCTCTTCCTGGTGGTCGGCATGGGGGACCGGGTCTACGTCATCGCCCGCAGCCGGGTGCCGGAGGTGCGGGTCGGCGAGATCCTGCAGGAGCTGGGAGGGGGCGGGCACGACACGGCGGCCTCGGCGACCGTCCGGGGGCTCACCCTGATCCAGGTGCTGGAGCAGCTGGAGGGGGTGCTGCGGCAGCGGGTCAACCCGATGCGGGTGGCCCGGGACATCATGTCCGCGCCGGTGAAGACCCTGCCCCACGACTGCCTCATCGAGGACGCGCAGGAGCAACTGGTGCGCTACAACGTGAGCGCCATGCCGGTGCTGGACGGTGAGACGGTGAAGGGGGTCATCTCGCGCAAGACCGTGGAGAAGGCGCTCTACCACAACCTGGGCAAGGTGCCGGTCTCCGACTACATGCACTCCGAGTTCCTGGCGGCGACCCTCGATACGCCGATCTCCGAGATCCAGTCCTACATGGTCGGCGGCGACGCGCGGCTGGTCCCGGTGTTCTCCGACGGTGTGCTGACGGGGGTGGTGAGCCGCACCGACCTGCTGCGCTACAGCCTGGGCGGCGAGGCGCTCTACGACCTGTCGCGCGACGCGCTCCAGGTCAAGAACCGGGAGATCGAGGCGCTGATGAAGCACAACCTGAGCGCTCCGGTCTTCGGCATCCTGCACGACCTGGGGCGGGTCGGGGACCGCCTGGAACTGCCGGTCTACGCGGTGGGGGGCTTCGTCCGGGACCTGCTTTTGGGCAACGAGAACATGGACATGGACGTGACGGTCGAGGGCGACGGCATCCTCTTCGCGGAGACCTTCGCCGCGGAGTTCGGCTGCCGCGTGAAGAGCCACCAGAAGTTCGGCACCGCCGTCATCATCCTCCCCAACGGCTACAAGATCGACGTGGCCAGCACCCGCCTGGAGTACTACGTCTCGCCCGGCGCCCTCCCCACGGTCGAGCACTCCTCGCTGAAGATGGACCTGTACCGGCGCGATTTCACGGTCAACACCCTGGCGATCCGCCTGAACAGCGAGTCCTTCGGGAAGCTGATCGACTTCTTCGGCGCCTACCGCGACCTGCAGGCCAAGTCGATCCGCGTGCTGCACAACCTCTCCTTCGTGGAGGATCCGACCCGGGTGTTCCGCGCCATACGTTTCGAGCAGAGGCTCGGCTTCAAGATCGCCCGGCACACCGAGGACCTGATCAAGAACGCGGTCAAGATGGACTTCCTGGAGAAGCTCGGCGGCAGGAGGCTCCTCTCGGAACTGGTGCAGATCCTCAAGGAGAAGGAGCCTCTCAAGGGGGTGTGGCGCATGGCTTCCCTCGGGCTCCTGCGCTTCATTCACCCCAACCTGGAACTGACCGCCTCCATGCAGGGGATGCTGGAGGAGGTGCGCTACGTCGTCTCCTGGTTCGAACTCCTGTATCTGGAGCGCCCCTACGAGCGCTGGGCCGTCTACTTCCTCGCCATCTGCGACACCCTCTCCGGCGACCAGTTCTGGGGCACCTGCACCCGCCTCGCGGTGAGCGAACACTACAAGGAAAAACTGGTCGAGATGCGCAAGCAGGGGGCTGAACTGGTCAGCTCATTGGACGACAAGCTGGCACGGCAGGGCAAGCTCGAGAACAGCGAAATCTATTTCTTCCTGAGAGGGCTCCCGGTGGAGGTCCTGCTCTACCACATGGCGAAAAGCCACAGCCCCGAGGTGAAGCGGTGCATCTCGCTCTACTTCACCAAGCTGCATGGGGTGCGCACCCAGATCAGGGGAGAAGACCTGAAGCTGCTGGGCGTCGAGAGGGGGCCGCGTTTCAGGGAGCTGCTCGATGCGGTCCTGAGCGCCAAATTAAACGGCAAGGTCATCAACCGGGAGGACGAGATCCGCATGGTGCAGGAGCTGATGGCAGAAGTGTAGCGAAATTGCAACAGTCACGCGCTTTGACGTAAGGTGGCTAACTCGCCAGTATCCCTCATTTTTTTCTCCGACCCCTCTCCGCGTGAGGCGCTAAGAACACATTAACAGCCGGTTTTCTCTCCCTTCATGAATGAACCCCCACCTGTTTTAACCAAAAAACCATTAAAAACAGTATGTTGACTTTTGTCAAAAAAGAGTGGCCCCCTTTTTGCTTAGCTATTGGCAGATTGCGGAGCTGAGCCCGCTACAGCAGGAAAAGGGGTATCCATGTACAACTTGAAGCGCAACGTTGCCTTGGCAGTTACCCTCCTCTTCATCGCCACCCCCTGCCTGGCAGCGGAAAACGCGTTTAAAACCATTTTCGAAGATGCCTTTTACGGTGGCCTCACCGGCGGGCTGGTCGGCGCTGCCGTGCTGGCCTTCACCAAGAAGCCGGGGACGCACCTGGACTATATGGGCTACGGTGCGGCAGGCGGCGTGCTGGTCGGCGCGGCTTATGGCGCGGTGGTGACCACCAGGTCGCTGGCCGAGATCGACAACGGCTCGGTGCGCTTCTCCATGCCGACCATCCGGCCTGAGATCCGGGAAGCCAATTCCAAGGGGCAGACCTCGATCATAGCGACAGCGGAACTGATTCGCGGCAGGTTCTGACCGCGGTTGCAGGAAGGTTGAAATCGGGGGGGCGGCTGCCCCCCTTTTTTTGTGCCCGATGCGGGCCGCCAAAATGCCTCTGCACCAGTGTTGACAAGTTAAGCCTTTGCATGATGCTCCCCCTCCCTTGACAGGAGGGGGTTGGGGGAGGGTGAAGCTGCCAACGGTGTACTAAATGGTGCCTTCCCCCTCACCCCGACCCTCCCCCGCCAAGGGGGAGGGAGTTTTTTCACCCACTGCACCGGACGCGCTGCTTTGCGAGGCATTTCTTGCCTTCCCGGGCGCGCTGGGATACACTTCAGGGGTCTGGACGCTGGACCCGGGGGTGGATTTTTGGTTCTGAATGCTCGATTGCCCGACCTGTTGGCGTACACCGACTCCATGCTCACCTGGGTTAGCGGGAGGGGACGGATACTGATCGTCGTTCACGACAATCCCGACCCGGACTCGCTCGCCTCCGCGATGGCCCTCAGGCACCTCTTCGCCGTCCGGCTGAACCGTGAGGCGGTCATCGCCTTCTCCGGCATGATCGGCAGGAGCGAAAACCTCGCTATGGCTCAGCTGCTGCAGATCCCGCTCACCCCGTTTCCCCTCATCGATCTCAAAATGTTCCAGGTGGTCTGCCTTTTGGACAGCCAGCCGGGCACCGGGAACAACTCGCTTCCTCCCGATGCGCGGGTGGACATCGTCATCGACCATCACCCGATGCGCGAGGCGAGCGCCGGCTGCAAGTGGGTGGACATCCGTCCCGATTACGGCACCACCGCCACCATCCTCTACGAGTACCTGAAGGTGCAGGGGGTGGCCCTGGGAACCAAGCTCGCCACCGCGCTCTTCTACGCCATCAAGTCCGAGACCCAGGACCTGGGACGCGAGGCGCGCCGACCCGACCGCGACGCCTACCTCGCCCTGTTCCCCATGGCCAACAAGACCCTGTTGAACAGCATCACCCGTCCCCCGCTCCCCAGGGAATACTTCGCCGCCCTGCACTCCGCGCTGGAGCACACGACCATCTACGGCAAGGTCCTGATCGCGGCGCTCAAGGGGGTGCAGTTCCCCGAGCTGGTCTCCGAGCTCGCCGACCTCCTGCTGCGCCTGGAGGGGGTCGAGACGGTGCTCTCCATGGGGCACTACAACTCCGAAATGATCATTTCCATACGGACCGCCAGTGAGAACATCAACGCCGGCGAGCTGATCCGCACCCTGGTCAAGGGGATGGGGAGCGCCGGGGGGCACGGCATGATGGCCGGCGGCAAGATCGACAACGTTCCCGGCACCGATGCCGCCATTACCGAGGTGGAACGGGTGCTGACCGAAAGAATCCTTGCCGAACTGAGCGTTTCCGTCTGCGAACCGGTGCGCCTGGTGCCTTGAATCATTCATGAAAGCGGTTGCCAAACACCCTCTAAAGTGCTAGTAATTAGCTATGTCGCTCTTCCTCGATAACGCTGCAACTTCATTCCCCAAACCGGATTCCGTATACCGGGCCATGGATGCAGCGATGCGGGAAATCGGGGTGGCGCCGGGCAGGGGGGGGTACCAAAAGTCCCTCGCGGCGGCCCGCCTCGTCTTTGCTGCCCGGTCAGCCTTGGCCGATTTCTTCGGCGTGCCGGACTCGTCCCGCCTCGTCTTCACCCACAGCGCCACCGAATCCCTCAACATCGCGGTAAGCGGCCTCCTGAAGCCCGGTGACCACGTAGTCTCCAGCACCATGGAGCATAACGCCCTGGTGCGTCCCCTGCACCTGATGCGCGAGCGCGGGGTGGAGGTCAGCTTCGTGCAGGGCGAGCGCGACGGAACGGTTCCGGAGCGGGCCATCGCTTCTGCCATGCGCCCTAACACGCGCCTGGTAGCGCTGGCCCACTGCTCCAACGTGACCGGGACCCTGCAGCCGATAGAGGAGATCGCCCGGGTCGCGCAAGCCGGCGGGGCGCTGTTCCTGCTGGACGCGGCACAAAGCGCCGGCTACTTCCCGATAAACGTGCAGCAGATGGGGATCGACCTGCTCGCCGCGCCCGGGCACAAGAGCCTATTCGGCCCCCCGGGGACCGGAATCCTCGCGGTCGCTCCCGGGATCCGGCTCGAACCGCTGCTGGTGGGCGGCACCGGCGGGAACGCGAGCAGCCCGACCCAGCCGGAGGAAATGCCCGAGCGCTTCGAAAGCGGCACCGTGAACACACCGGCCATCGCCGGACTGAAGGCGGGGCTCGACTTCATCCTGGAGACCGGTCTCGACCAGATCAGGGCGAAGGGCAAGCTCCTGCTGGAGCAGCTTCTGGCAGGGCTGCGCGCGACCCCCGGGGTACTGGTCTACGGCCCGGAGCACGGTGAGCGCGGCAGCGCCGTCTCCTTCAACCTCGAAGGGCACGATCCGGCCACCTTGGGGTTTCTTTTCGATCGGGAATACGACATTAGCGTGAGGGTCGGGCTGCACTGCGCCCCGGACGTGCACCGGACCATCGGCAGCTTCCCGGCCGGGACGGTCCGGGTCAGCCCGGGCTTTTTTACCAGTGAGGCGGACATCGCGTTCTTTCTGAAGGCGCTGCGTGAGATAAAGGCAAAGGGGTCGGCATAGGCAAAGGCGTGCATGGAGAATGGTGAACTGACAGGTGCTTCGGATTGAGAAGGCTCGAAACCATTGAGGGTAGCTTTTCGCTCTAACCAGTTGTATCTTAGATAGAGACTTTAATTATGAAAATGAATGCGGAGCGGGAAGGTTCAAGCACAATGAGAGAAAAGATGGCTTCCGTGAAATGCGATAACGTACAGGGGGTGGACATGAAGAAAATTTATGTACTCGATACCAACGTTCTGCTTTACGACCCGCAGGCCCTCGGCCGGTTCGAGGACAACTCCATCATAATCCCCATCACGGTCATCGAGGAGATCGACCGCTTCAAAAAGGACATGAACGAGACCGGCCGCAACGCGCGGCAGGTGTCACGGCTCATGGACGCCTTCCGCAAAGTGGGCTCCCTCTCCAAGGGGGTGCAACTGGAAAACGGCGGCACGCTCCGGATCGAGATCTACGAAGAGAAGGTGATGAAGAGGCTGCCGCCCGAACTGCGGGAGGAGCGCGGCGACAACCGCATCCTGGCCGTCGCCGTGGACCTGATGGCGACTGCCCCGAAGGTGCCGGTGATCCTGGTCACCAAGGACACCAACCTCCGGATCAAGGCCGACGCCCTGGGACTCACCGCACAGGACTACGAATCGGACAAGGTTGCCATCGACGATCTTTTCACCGGGGTGAGCGACCTCGAGGTGGAGGCGGACCTCATCGACCGTTTCTACAGCCAGGGGTGGCTGGAACTCGGCGCCGGGGTGCTGCTGCCGAACCAGTACGTCACGCTCACCGAGGCCGCCAACCGCTCGCACAGCGCCATCGCGCGCTTCGACCACCGCTCCGGGCGCGTGCTGCCGCTCAAGGGGGCCGACAAAGAAGGGGTCTGGAGCCTTTTCCCGAGGAACCGCGAGCAGTCCTTCGCCCTCGACGCCCTGCTGGATGACGACATCAAGATCGTCACCCTGGTTGGCAAGGCAGGAACCGGCAAGACGCTGCTCGCCATCGCCGCCGGCCTGCACAAGACCGCCGAGGAGAACGTCTACAACAGGCTTTTGGTGTCGCGTCCGGTCTTTCCCATGGGCCGGGACCTGGGTTTTCTGCCGGGCGACATAGAGGAGAAACTCACCCCCTGGATGCAGCCCATCTTCGACAACGTCGAGCTGCTACTGACCGGTCACGAGGGCGAAAAGCGCCACAGCAAGGGGTACAAGGAGCTGATGGCGATGGGCATCCTGGAGATCGAGCCGCTCACCTACATCCGGGGGCGCTCCATACCGAACCAGTACATGATCGTGGACGAGGCGCAAAATCTCACGCCCCACGAGATCAAGACCATCGTGACGCGGGCGGGGGAGGGGACCAAGATCGTCCTCACCGGCGACCCGTACCAGATCGACAATCCCTACGTGGACGCCGAGAGCAACGGGCTCACCTATGTCGTGGAGCGCCTCAAGGAGCAGACCATTTCCGGCCATGTCACCATGATGAAGGGAGAACGCTCCGAACTGGCAGAGCTGGCGGCGAATCTGCTGTAACGGCGCATCACACATCACAGCTTTTAATGCGGAGGTTAAAGGGCACAGCGTCTGTGCCCTTTCTACATTTTTTATGCTTCTTCTTGCTCTTGAATCATCGTGCGACGAAACGGCAGCCGCCGTCGTTAAGGACGGCAGGACCGTGCTCTCCAATGTCATCGCCTCGCAGATCAGTATCCACGCTCAGTACGGTGGGGTGGTCCCGGAAATCGCATCACGCAAGCACCTGGAGTCGGTCTCCTTGGTAGTGGAGCAGGCGCTCCTGGAAGCCGGTGTCGGCCTTGGCGAACTGGAGGGGGTTGCGGTGACCCAGGGGCCGGGCCTGGCGGGCGCGCTGCTGGTCGGCATTTCGGTCGCCAAGGGGCTCTCGCTGGGGCGTGGCATCCCGCTGGTCGGGGTGAACCATATCGAAGGGCACCTGCTCGCCGTGTTCCTGGAGGCGCCGGTCGAGTTTCCCTTCATCGCCCTGGCGGTTTCCGGCGGCCACTCCCACCTGTACCGGGTGGACGGGGTGGGGCGCTACACCACGCTGGGCCAGACCGTGGACGACGCGGCGGGCGAGGCCTTCGACAAGGTGGCCAAGCTGATCGGGCTCCCCTACCCGGGCGGGGTGGCGATCGACCGCCTCGCGGCCTCGGGCGACCCGCAGGCGATCAAGTTCCCGCGGCCGCTCATGCATGACGGCAGCTACAATTTCTCCTTCTCCGGCCTGAAGACCGCGGTGCTCACCCATGTCAGGAAGTTCCCCGAGTCCGCCGAGGCGGGGATCCACGACCTGGCGGCCTCCTTCCAGGCCGCGGTCTGCGACGTGCTGACCCGCAAGACCGCCGCCGCGCTCCAGGCGACCGGTATCCGGCGGCTGGTGGTTGCCGGCGGGGTCGCCTGCAACAGCGCCCTGCGCGCCTCCATGGCCGCGATGGCTGCCGGGCAGGGGATAGAGCTCTCCATGCCCTCGCCGCTTCTTTGCTCGGACAACGCGGCGATGATCGCGGTGCCCGGCGACTTCTACCTCGACGCCGGGATCAAGAGCGGCTTCGATCTGGACGCGCTGCCGGTCTGGCCGCTGGACCGGCTCGCCGCCCGTTTCAAGGAGCAGCTGTAATGGAAAAGATGCGCGCGAAAAAGGCCCTGGGCCAGAATTTCCTTATCGACGACAACGTGCTCTCGCGTATCGTCGCCTGTGTCGCACCCGTTGCCGAGGACGCCATCCTCGAGGTCGGTCCCGGCCGGGGCGCCCTCACCAAGCTCCTGGCGGCAAGCGGAGCCCAGTTCCTCGCCATCGAGTGGGACCGCGACCTGCTGCCGCTTTTGAGCGCGGAGTTTGCCGGATCGCCCAATGTGGAGATCGGGCACGGCGACATACTCAGGGTGGACCTGAGGCAGCTGCTGGAATCGCGCGGCGCCGGCCGGAAGTGGAAAGTGGCGGCCAACCTCCCCTACAATATCTCCTCACAGGTGCTGTTCCGCTTTCTGGAGTGCAGCGGGCTCTTCGAGCGGCTGGTGCTGATGCTGCAAAAAGAGGTAGGCGACCGGCTGGTCGCTCCGGCCGGGTGCAAGGATTACGGCGCGCTGACCGTTCTTTTGCGGCTGCATTTCGACATCTGCCGCGAATTCCTGGTGAAACCGGGCTCCTTCCGGCCCATTCCCAAGGTCGATTCCTGCGTGCTGCGCTTCACACCGCTGGAGCGGCCCCGTGCCGAAGTGGGGGACGAGGACTTCTTCCGGCGCCTGGTGAAGGGCGCCTTCAGTCAGCGCCGCAAGACGCTCCTCAACTCTCTGCGCTCGGCGGGTATCGGCGCGGATGACGACTCGCTTCCGATAGCGCTTTCCCGAAGCGGCATCGACGGGGGCAGGCGCGGTGAAACGCTTTCCCTGGACGAGTTCGCCACCCTTTCACGGGAACTTCAGGCGGGGAAATCTCTGGCGTAAGGTCGACTTTTTATGCTATACACAAATGCTAATCTTTCCCGTTTAGGTTCCCTCACCCCGGCTCACTTCGCGAAGAAGAGGTCTGGTTTGCTGCGGGGCACCAGGGATGCAGGCTCCCTCAGCGCGCTTAGCCGATTAACACTGTAGCGAAAGCAGTGACCCTGTCCAATCGGAGGAGGTAATTAAGTATGAAGATATGTGTAATTGGTTCCGGTTATGTCGGTTTGGTGGCGGGGACCTGTTTCGCCGAGAGCGGCAACGATGTCATCTGCGTTGACGTTGACGAGGAGAAGATCGAGGGGCTCAAGAAAGGCGTCATTCCGATTTACGAGCCCGGGTTGAAGGAACTGGTGCTGCGCAACTGCGAGGAGGGCCGGCTCACGTTCACGACTGACCTGGCCTACGCGGTCAAGGAGTCGCTGGTCAACTTCATCGCGGTCGGCACCCCCCCGGGCGCGGACGGTTCGGCGGACCTGCAGTACGTCCTCAACGTGGCGCGCTCTATTGGTCGTCACATGGAGGGGTTCAAGATCATCGTGGACAAGTCCACCGTCCCGGTCGGCACCGCCGACAAGGTGCGGGTCGCCGTCGCCGAGGAACTGGCGCAGCGCGGCGTCCAGATCGAGTTCGACGTGGTCTCCAACCCCGAGTTCCTGAAAGAGGGCGCCGCCATCGACGACTTCATGAAGCCGGACCGGGTGGTCATCGGGACTGATAACGTCCGGACCGCCGAACTCATGAAGGAGCTGTATTCCGCATTCATGCGCAAGTCCAACCGCCTCATCATCATGGATATTAGAAGCGCCGAGATGACCAAGTACGCGGCCAACGCCATGCTTGCCACCAAGATCACCTTCATGAACCAGATCGCCAATCTCTGCGAGCTGATGGGTGCTGACGTCATGGCGGTCAGGGAAGGGATCGGCTCCGACTCCCGCATCGGCTACGACTTCCTCTTTCCGGGGGTCGGCTACGGCGGTTCCTGCTTCCCCAAGGACGTGAAGGCGCTGGTGAAGACCGCGGAGGAATGCGATTACGATTTCATCTTGCTGAAGGGCGTGGAGGAGGCTAACTACCGCCAGAAGCGCGTCCTTTCCGACAAGATCCTGCGTCGCCTGGGCGCCCCCGGCGAGCGGCCGCTGGCTGGCAAGACCATCGCCGTATGGGGGCTCTCTTTCAAGCCGCGCACCGACGACATGCGTGACGCCCCCTCGGTCACCATCATCAACTCACTGCTGGAGATGGGGGCACAGGTGCGCGCCCACGACCCCGAGGCGATCAAGGAAGCGAAGAAGGTCTTCGGCGACCGCATCGTCTACAGCCATACCCAGTACGACATCCTGAAGGACGCCGACGCGCTGGTGATCATCACCGAGTGGAACGAGTACCGCAACCCGGATTTCGACAAGATCAAGAGCCTGTTGGTCAGTCCGCTCATCTTCGACGGCCGGAATCTGTATCAGCCGAGCAGGATGAAGTTTGCGGGCTTCGAATACCTGCCGATCGGCAGAAACGGCTCAGTCAGCTGCGAATAATAAAAACTGTTCTACGTTCTATGTTCTAAGTTCTAGGTTGAAGCATGGCACTCCGTTGTCGATAGTTGAGCCTAAAGATTCTGGATTTAACATGGAACGTAGAACGTAGAACGTAGAACATAGAACATAGAACATAGAACTGTTTTAGGGGTTTCCCATGCGTATGCTTGTCACCGGCGGTGCCGGTTTTATCGGTTCACATCTTTGCGAGAGACTGCTAAACGATGGTCATGACGTGGTTTGCCTGGACAACTTTTTCACCGGTAGCAAACGCAATATCTCCCATCTGCAGGATAGCCGCAGCTTTGAACTGATCCGTCACGACGTCACGCAGCCGATCCTTCTGGAGGTGGACCGGATCTTCAACCTCGCTTGCCCCGCCTCGCCGATCCATTACCAGTACAACCCGGTGAAGACGACCAAGACCAGCGTCATGGGGGCGATCAACATGCTCGGCCTCGCCAAGCGGGTGAAGGCCAGGATACTGCAGGCGTCGACCTCGGAGGTGTACGGTGACCCGCAGGTGCACCCCCAGACCGAGTCGTACTGGGGCAACGTGAACACGCTCGGCATCCGAAGCTGCTACGACGAGGGGAAGCGGGTGGCTGAGACGCTGATGATGGACTACCATCGGCAGAATAACGTCGATGTCCGGATTATCAGAATCTTCAATACGTACGGCCCGAAGATGGCCGAAAACGACGGGCGGGTGGTCTCCAATTTCATCCTGCAGGCCCTGAAAGGCGAGGACATCACGGTCTACGGCAAGGGCGAGCAGACCCGCTCCTTTTGCTTCGTCTCGGACCTGGTCGAGGGGATGCTGCGGATGATGGATTGCCCCGGGTTCACCGGACCGGTCAATCTGGGCAACCCGACCGAGACCAGCATCCTCGAGTTCGCCGAAAAGATCATCGCTCTCACCGGTTCCCGTTCGCGCGTCGTCTTCAAGCCGCTGCCGGCCGACGATCCCAAGCAGCGCCAGCCCGACATCACCCTGGCCAAGGAGAAGCTCGGCTGGGAACCGAAGGTGGCGGTGGATGACGGACTGAAGCAGACCATAGAGTATTTCAGAAGCGTCCTTGCTACGGGGTAACAATGCAGAAACGGTTCTACCTGACACCTGCGGCGCTGGTGATTTTCATCCTCTATTTCACCATTTTCGGGGACCGCGGCTTGTTGCGCATCAACCACCTGCACCGCGACCGTGACGAGATGCAGCAGCACCTGCTTGAGTTGAAGGGGGAGAACGAGCGGCTCAAGCGCGAGATCGCGGCGCTGCAGTCCGACCGTCGCTACCTGGAAAGCATAGCCCGGCGCGATTTCGGCCTGGTGCGCAGCAACGAGGTGATCTACCAGTTCCCGCCCCAGGAGAAGCCGCCTGCCGCGGCTGCCAAGGCTGAGCAGAAGGGTTCCCTGCCGGCAACCAAGAAGGATGTCCCGCCTGCCGCCGCACAGAAGAAATAGGCGTTTATTTATGCAAAGCGCCGCCTGATGCTCGCGGGGACAGTAGCTAATCAGATACTAGACGAGGGGTAGCAGAAATGGCCGAAAAGGGCAAACAGCACTGCGTGGTCTGCGCCTGGCGCGAGAACTGCGCCAAGAAATTCAGGGTAACCGATGGTGGCGCCCATTGCCCGGACTTTACCAGGGACGTCACCATCAAGGACGTGCCCGATACCGAAAACAGCAACGACAAGGGAGATAAGATATGAAGGAGCAGCTGCGCGCATGCATCCTGAAGGGAATCGAGGGGTGTTTCGCCGACGGCACGCTCACCTCGGGGGTGGTCCCGGCGATCGGGGTCGAGAAACCGGCCCATGCCGAGCACGGTGATTTCGCCAGCAACGTCGCCATGCAGATGGCCAAGCCGGAAAGGAAGTCGCCCCGCGCCATCGCCGAGATCCTGGTCAACAAACTTGCCGGAAGCAACGATCTCATCGAGCGCCTGGAAATCGCAGGTCCCGGGTTCATAAACTTCTTCATCAAGGACGCGGCCTGGAGAAAGACCCTGGTCGAGATCGACGCGGCCGGCCCGGCTTGGGGCAGGAGCTCCGTGGGCGCCGGCAAGAAGGTGCAGGTGGAGTTCGTGAGCGCCAACCCGACCGGCCCGCTGCACATCGGGCACGGACGGGGTGCGGCGACCGGGGACGCCGTCGCCTCGCTTTTGGGCGTCGCCGGCTTCGACGTGCAGCGCGAGTACTACATAAACGACGCCGGAAACCAGATGAACACCCTCGGGCTCTCCGGTCTGCTGCGCTACCGCGAGCTTTTGGGCGAGCAGGTCGAGTTTCCGGATAACTGCTACCAGGGCTCCTACATCAAGGACATCGCCCGCGACGCCATCGCCAAGGTGGGTGACCGGTTTCTCAAGGCCCCGCAGGAAGAAGGGGTCGCCTTCTTCGCCAAGATGGGCGGGGACCTGATCCTGAAGGGAATCGACGAGGACCTCAAGTCCTTCGGCGTGGTCCTGGACCACTGGTTCTCCGAGCAGTCCCTCTTCGATGACGGCAAGGTCACCTCGGCCATCAAGGAGATGCAGGACAAGGGACTCATCTACGAGCAGGAGGGGGCGCTCTGGTTCCGCACCACGGACTACGGCGACGACAAGGACCGCGTGGTGGTCAGGAGTAACGGGGTCACCACCTACTTCGCCTCCGACATCGCCTACCACCGCGACAAGTTCGAGCGCGGCTTCGACTGGGTCATCGACGTCTGGGGAGCCGACCATCACGGCTACGTCCCGAGGCTGAAGGGGATCGTGCAGGGGCTGGGGAGAAACCCGGACGACCTTGGCATCATCCTGGTGCAGCTGGTCTCCCTGCTGCGCGACGGGGTCCCGGTCGCCATGTCGACCCGAAGCGGCGAGTTCGTGACGCTGAAGGAGGTTGTTGACGAGGTCGGCCGCGATGCTGCGCGCTTCTTCTTCCTGATGCGCCGCTCGGACAGCCAGCTTGACTTCGACCTGGAGCTTGCCAAGCGCCAGAGCTCGGATAACCCGGTCTACTACGTGCAGTACGCCCATGCCAGGATCAAGAGCATCTTCGACACCGCGCGCGAGCGAGGCTTCGAGGCCCAGTTCGACAAGGTCCAGCTCGAACTTTTGCAGAGCGCCGACGACCTGTCCCTGATCAAGAAGCTCTCCGCCTATCCGGAGGTCATCGAGATCGCGGCCCTCAACTTCGAGCCGCACCGCGTCACCTACTTCCTGCAGGAGCTCGCGGGCGAGTTCCACAGCTGGTACAACAAGAGCCGCGTCATCACGGAGGAGCCCGCGCTGACTCAGGCGCGTCTCTACCTGCTGCACTGTGTCGCCATCACCATCAAGAACGCGCTCAGCGTCCTGGGCATTTCCGCGCCGGAAAGGATGTAGGGCCGGGGGGCATTCGAACGTGCGTGATTACAGCGAAAAAAGGGGCGCCCGGGAGGTCCGGGAGAGCATCGAGCGCAAGCCCGTAGCGAAGAACAGGCCGCGCAAGGAGCCCGGCGGCATGTTCGCGCTGCTGTCCGTGCTGGTACTATTGTGCACCTTCGGCGCGGGCGTCTTCACCGGCTGGTTCGTTTTCCGGGGCCCGCGCAAGGCTGCTCCGGTTGCCGTCGTCCAGAACTCCAAGAAGGAAGAGCCGGCACCGGCTCCCGCGCAGCCCAAGCCGGATGCGCCGCTCACCTTTTATAAGACGCTATCCGTTGGAGGCAAGGGAGCCATCGGCACCGGCATGAACCTGAAGAAGCCGGAGCCCGGCTTAAGCGCCCCGCATGAGCCACCGGTTGGCGCGCCTGCTACCCACGCGGTCCCGGAGCCTGCATCGACTCAGGACGTCGCGCCTGCCGCCCCGGCAGCACCCGTACCCGCCCCGGCTCCCGCCGCCTCGGCGAAGTCGGAGAGCGCGGCGCGCTTCGTGGTTCAGGTCGCTTCCTACCGTGAGAAGCAGGAAGCGGTAATAGCGCAGGCGAAGCTTTCTGCCAAGGGGGTCGCGGTCTACCTGGTGGAATCGCATGTCGCCGACAAGGGTGTCTGGTACCGGCTCAGGGTCGGGCGGCACCTGACCAGGGCGGAGGCCGGAGAGCTCGCCGGGAAAACAGGCAAGGGCGCCATCGTGGTACCCGAATAGGTTTTTTGAACGTTACCAAGACTTTTTACTTGTGAGATGCTACAGTTGTCCCGATAGGGGAGCTTGGAATGGAAAAAAGGAAAAGGCTTGGCGAAATCTTCGTGGAAAGCGGCATCCTCACCGAGAAAACGGTGGAGCGCATGCTGCTTGTTTCCAAGCGGCTCCAGAAGCGCTTCGGCACCGTCCTGGAGGATTTGGAGCTGATAGACGGCGCCGAACTGGCCCAGGCCCTAGCCACCCAGTACTCCTGCCGGGTCGCCAGCAACTTCGCCGGCTACTCCTTTGCGCCCGAGCTGCTTTCCCTCATATCGGTTGATGTGGCGATGCAAAACCACATCTTCCCGTTGAAGATCGACAACAAGCGGCTGGCGCTCGCCATGGCCGACCCGACCGAGACGAGGATCGTCAAGAATATCGCGGCCAACAACGGCCTCACCATCACCCCGTTCATCGCGACCCGCAAGGAAATCTACGCGGCGATCTGCAAGAACTACCTGCACAAGGAGGTGTCAGGGTCCGCCAAGAACACCGTCTTGGTGGTGGAGGATGACAAGCTGATCGGGACCATGTTCGGCGACTTCCTCACCAAGCAGGGATACCGGGTGATCATGGCCGCTGACGGGCTCGAGGCCTACAAGGCCGTCCTGACCGAGCGCCCACAGGTTGTGATAACCGACCTGTTCATGCCCAAGCTGGACGGCTACGGACTCTTCGACGCACTGCACTCCGTCCCTGAACTGCGCGCCATCCCGATCATCTTGATCTCAAGTTCCCTGCAGCCCGAGGACGAAATGAAGGCCTTCGACCGCGGCTTTTTCGATTTTATCGCGAAGCCGGTCCGGGAAGGGACCTTGATCACCCGGGTACGTCGGGCACTGCAGTTTTATGAGAGGAAGTACCAGCTCAGCTGAGTGGGCCGCGAGTAGAAATCCGATTTTTTGACTTCGCATCAACGATCCTCCAGGCCTCTTTGCTGGAGGTATTTGTTTGAGGGGGTACCTGGAAGTGAGCACCATTACAAGCGTCAAATGTCCGCACTGCCGCAAGGAAGCAGTCCTCGCCGGCAACCCGTTTCGTCCCTTTTGTTCCGAGCGCTGCAAGATGATCGACCTTGGCACCTGGGCGAGCGAAGGGTACCGGGTCCCCGGAGAGAAAGCTCCGCAGGACGACGAAGAGTCCGACGAGTAGTAACGTCAAAGGCAGGGAACGCCCCTTTCTCGTCCTTGAGTTTTATTGCCATGCATCAACTTCAAAGGAGTCTTTCATGTCCGAAGTACGTCTGCGTTTCGCACCGAGCCCGACCGGCTTTCTTCACGTAGGTGGGGCGCGTACCGCGCTTTTCAACTGGCTTTTGGCCCGCAAGGCTCACGGGAAGTTCATCCTGCGCATCGAGGACACCGACGTCGCCCGTTCCACGCAGGAATCGGTGGATGCCATCCTGCAGGGGATGACCTGGCTCGGCCTCGACTGGGACGAGGGTCCTTTCTACCAGTCCGACAATTTCCCGCTCTACAAGGAGCAGGTGCAGCGGCTGCTCAGCGAGGGGAAGGCATACAAATGCTATTGCTCCGCCGAGGAGCTTACTGCCAAACGCGAGCAGGCGCTCAAGGACGGCGGCAAGCCCAAGTACGACGGCACCTGCCGGGACCTGGCACCCGTCGAGGACGACGGCAGGCCCTACGTGATCCGCTTCAAGGCGCCGCAGGAAGGGACCACCTCCTGGGTCGACGCCATCAAGGGGACCATATCCTTCGAGAATAACGAACTGGACGACCTGATCATCCAGCGCACCGACGGCACGCCGACCTACAACTTCGTCGTCGTCATCGACGACGTCTCCATGGGGATCACCACCGTGATCCGCGGCGACGACCACGTGAACAACACGCCGCGCCAGATCCTGCTCTACCAGGCCCTCGGCTCGCCGGTGCCGACCTTCGCCCACGTCCCGATGATCCTGGGCGCCGACAAGGCGAGGCTTTCCAAGCGCCACGGCGCCACCAGCGTCATGGCCTACCGCGACATGGGGTTCCTCCCCGAGGCGATGGTGAACTACCTGGTCCGCCTGGGGTGGAGCTATGGCGACGAGGAGATCTTCACGCTGGAGGACCTGATCCAGAAGTTCGCCATCGAGAACGTGGGGCGCTCCGCCGGCGTCTTCAACACCGAGAAGCTCCTTTGGCTTAACGCCCACTACATAAAAAATGGCGACCCGGTGCGCCTAGCCGGACTGCTCATCCCTTTCCTGAAGGAGCGCGGAGTCGATCCCGAGGTTGGTCCCGACCTGGCAGCGGTGGTGCGTACCCTGCAGGAGAGGGCGAAGACCATGCTGGAGATGGCCGACGGTGCAGTCTTTTACTACAATTCGGGTTTCAGCTACGACGAGAAGGGGGCCGCCAAGTTCTTCACGGACCAGACGCCGGCGCTTTTGGAGTGCCTGATCGGGAAGTTTGAGGCTCTTAGTTCCTTGAGCCTCGAGTCGATCGAGGCCGTATTCAAGGAGATCTGCGAGGAGAAGGGGATCAAGCTTGGCGGAATCGGACCCGCAGTGCGTCTTGCCCTGTCCGGCACGACTGCCTCCCCCGGCATCTTCGAAATGATCCTGGTCCTTGGCGTTGCCGAAACCAGGAAGCGTCTGGAGCGAGCCATCGCGACCATCAGAGGCTAGCACCTAAGGGACGAGTAGCCCGCGTATCATGCCATAAGTTCCGTCTGTACTGTTACAAAGAGACCCGCCCGGTGGGAACACCGGAGCGGGTCTTTATTTATCCTGATCTGTCTGCCGTTCAAGTACTTTGAGTCTTTCTCCCCGATAGCGCACTCAAGAAAAATATTTCCCATAGAAAAATTACTGTGCTATATTTTCTATAGAAAATACCGAATTGCAAGGGGGGGTACCACCCATGCCACGCACATCTCCCGTCCAACAGGCTGTCAACAAGCAGCAAGTATTGACAAAATCCGTCCTTAACACGGCAACCTATCTTGAAATCCCCAAGGGGAAGCTGGCCCGCATCTTGGGCGTCAGCGCCGCCACGGTCACGCGTTTATACGCCGACAGCTACCGGCTCTCGCCTGACAAGAAGGAGTGGGACTTCGCCGTGTTGCTGGTTCGCTTGTTCCGCTCTCTGGATTCCATCGTCGGCGGGGCGGCAGACGACGCCAAGAAATGGCTTTCCAGCGAGAATAGTGCCTTTGCCGGTCAAAAACCGGCTGATTTGATTGAATCAACGGAGGGACTGGTACGTGTCGTTACCTATCTGGACGCCTGCCGCGCTATCGTCTGAGGCACGGGAACTTTCCTGCAAGGTGTGGCGCATGGTGGAGGCCCAGCACCTAGTTTCCACCTCGAAGATTGTGGATACCCGTGCCGAACAGGAACTGCTGGAGGATATACTGGAGGAGCGCAAGCCGCCGGTGCCAAAAGAAGCCGCCGGTCTGCACTATCTGCTTTTCAGCCCTTTCCGCTATGAAACCCGGCAGCCGTCCGGTTCGCGCTTCCGGGCTGTCCACGACCCCGGAGTTTTCTATGCCGCCGGGGCTATCCGTACCGCTGCCGCCGAAGTCGGATACTGGAGATGGCGTTTTCTGCAAGACACCGCGGGGCTGGAGCGTCTGCAACCCTGTTCCTTTACCGCCTTCAGAGTGCCGATCAAGAGCAGTTACATCGACTTGAGGCAGGCTCCCTTCGAAGCGGATGCTTCGAAATGGCAGCATCCCACGGATTATTCGGCAACTCAGGAAATCGGAAGGGTTGCCCGGAATTGCGCCCTAGGTGCCATTGTCTATCAATCGGTGCGCGATCCCGAGCACGGCTTTTGCGCGGCGGTCTTGACCCCGCTGGCGTTCGCCGCGAAAAAGCCCGACAGCCCCACTCAGACCTGGGTGCTTACCCTGTCAAAGGAAGAAGCGATCTGGATGCGTCAGCAGGAGGCATCTTTTTCCTTTCGCACCGATTGCTGGAAGGCTCCCCAATCCGCACCTCTCACTTAAGCGACGCGATGTACCCCTTGATCCCGGTGAGTATCCCCTCGGCGGTCAGGTCCTGGTACCCCGGATCCTTCAGTTTCACCTCGTCGCGCTCGTTGCTGACGAAGGCGGTCTCCACCAGGATGCTCGGCATGGTGGCTCCCACCAGGACGTAGAAGGGGCCCTGCTTCACCCCGAGGTTCTTCACCGTCGGATATCCGGTCTGCGCCTTCTTGTGCAGCGCCTTTTGCACCTCGTCGGCCAGATGCGCGGAGTCGTTCAGCTTGTAGTTCGCCATCAGGTCGAAGAGCACCGCCTGCAGCACACTCACCTTCTCCAGCGTGGTACCGTTTTCCTTGGCCGCCAGCTGGGCCGCCTTCTCCGTCTTGGCCAGGTTCAGGTAGTAGGTCTCGATCCCGTTCGCCGCCCGGTTCAGCGAGGCGTTGGCGTGGATGGAGACGAAGAGGTCGGCACCCACTTTGTTGGCGATGGCGGTCCGCTCCTGCAGCTCGATGAAGACGTCGGTGGAGCGTGTCATGACGACGTCGATGCCGAGCTCCTCGCGGATCTTCTGGGAGAGCTTCAGGCCGATCTGGAGCACGATGTCCTTCTCCCGGGTCCCCGTCGGGCTCATGGCGCCGGGGTCGTGTCCGCCGTGCCCGGGGTCAACGACGATCCTTCTGATCTTGCCCGGCTTGAAGGGCTGTTTGGCCCTTTCGGCAGGCTTGGGCTTGTCGACCGGCTTGACTCTTTCAACTGGCGCCGGCTCGGGTTTGGCCGTTTCGATTACCTCCGGTTTGCCGGAGGAGATCTCCTGCCTACGCTCACCTTTCACGTCCACGATGATGCGAAACGGATCGGCAAAGGTGAATATCTTGTAGTCCTTGATGCTGTCGAGGTCGAGCACCACCCGCACCGTCGAGGCCCGGAACTGCGCGATCCGTACGCTCTTCAAGAGCCCGTCGCCGATGCTGAGGTCCTTGATTCCCGGGGGCACCTTGGCCCCGTTGATGTCGAGGTAGAGCCGGCCCGGAATCTTGTGGGACTCGAAGCGGACCTCCTGTTCCAGCGCAATGGAGACTCGGGTGTAGTCCGGTGTGGACCAGTGCTTGAGCTCGGTGACCGCGACCGCACCCTCGGCTGCCACGGCCCGGAAGGACCAGGGGAGCAACGGGGCAAGCAGCAGGGGGGCCTGCGCCGCCAGCACCCTGCTCAGGAGCAGTTGCTGGTAAGGGGCCGACACACCCAGGTATTTTAAAAAATCCCTTCTTTTCATGCGACGCGAACTCCTTGCTGAGGCAGGCAGGCGCTGGCATCCGCCCAGCTCATAATCAAAAACCTTAACGCAAAGGCGCGAAGTCGCCAAGACGCAAAGTTAAAGGTAAATCCAGTCTCCTAAAGCATCCTTTTCAGCTCGTCAACCAGGTTGAGAGCTTCCAGCGGGGTGAGGGTGCTCACCTCCACGCCCCTGAGCCGGTCCCGAAGCAGGTCGTCGTTGACCCCGAACAGGGAGAGCTGCGGTGAGAGGGCGGGCTTTTGCTTGCCGCGCGCCAGGCGCGGGACGCCTCCCTCGCCGTACTCCCCCTTCTCGAGGTTCAGGAGGATCTCCTTGGCCCGGTCGATCACGACCTGGGGAATGCCGGCGAGCCGCGCCACCTGGATGCCGTAGGAGTGCGAGGCGCCGCCCGGCACGATCTTTCTCAGGAAGATGATACGCTCGTTCCACTCCCGGACCGCGATGTTGAAGTTCTTGATGCCCGGCCTCGTCACGGCGAGCTCGGTCAGCTCGTGGTAGTGGGTGGCGAACAGTGTCTTCGCCGCGTGCATCTTGTTGTCATGCAGGAACTCGGCAACCGCCCAGGCGATAGAGACTCCGTCGAAGGTGGAGGTACCGCGCCCGATCTCGTCCAGTATGACCAGGCTCTTGGCGGTCGCCCCGCGCAGGATGGCGGCGCTCTCCATCATCTCGACCATGAAGGTGGAGTGGCCGCGCGCCAGGTTGTCGGAGGCGCCCACGCGGGTGAAGATGCGGTCCACCAGCGGTATGCGCGCCTTCTCGGCCGGCACGAAGCTTCCCATCTGCGCCATCAGGGTGATGAGCGCCACCTGGCGCATGAAGGTCGATTTACCCGCCATGTTCGGGCCGGTGATGATGACCAGCTGGTTCTCGCCGTTGTCCAGCAGGGTGTCGTTGGGTACGAAGCGCTCGGAAGAATGGATCTCCTCGATGACCGGGTGCCTTCCTTCGGTGATGGAGAGCTCACCAGCCTCGTGGATCTCCGGCCGGCAGTAGCCGCGGTCGTGGGAGAGCTCGGCGAGGCTCACCAGGACGTCAAGGGACGCCAGCCGGTCCGCGGTGCGGGCGATGCGCTCCCCCTCGGCGGCTGCCGCCTCGCGCACCGCCTGGAACAGGGTGAACTCGAGGTCCTTGATGCGGTCCTCGGCGCCCAGCACCTTCTCCTCGTATTCCTTCAGTTCCGGCGTGATGTAGCGCTCGGCGTTGGCGAGGGTTTGCCGCCTGATGTAATCCTCGGGAATCGCGGAGACGTTCGCCTTGGTCACCTCGATGTAGTAGCCGAACACCTTGTTGTAGCGGATCTTCAGGGAGCTGATGCCGGTGCGCCCCTTCTCCTGGGCCTCCAGCCGGGCGATGAACCCCTTCCCCTCGCGGCTGATGGCGCGCAGCTCGTCGAGCTCGGCGTGGTAGCCGTCGGCGATGATGCCGCCGTCGCGCAGCACGAAGGGGGGATTCTCCACGATGGCGCGCTCGATCAGGGAACAGATGTCATAAAGAGGGTCGGTCCCGGCGTCCAGGTCGCGCAAAAGGCGTCCGGAGCAGGGGGCGATCTGCTCCTTCAGCGCGGGGATCCGGGAGAGCGAACCCTTGAGCGCGGCCAGGTCCTTGGCGGAGGCCGAGGCGAGGCTGATGCGGCCGTTCAGGCGCTCCAGGTCGTAGACCCCGGACAGGAGGGAGCGGAGCTCGGCGCGGACCGCCGGGGTGCCGAGCAGCTCCTCCACCGCGTCCTGCCGGTCGCAGATCTTCTTCAGGTCCATGAGCGGGTAGTTGATCCACTGCTTGAGCTTCCTCCCTCCCATGGCGGTCACGGTGCGGTCCATGAGCCCCAGTAGCGATCCCTTGCGCTTTCCCTCGGAGAGCGTCGCGGTCAGCTCCAGGTTGCGCCGGGTGGACTCGTCCAAAAGCAGGTGCTCGCTCTCGGAATAAGGGGTGATGGAGGTGACGTGGGGGGCGCTCCCCTTCTGGGTCTCCACCAGGTAGTGCAGCACGGCGCCTGCCGCCAGGAGCGCCACCGGCAGGCCGTCGCAGCCAAGCGAGGCGGGGGTGGCGCCCTTGAACTGGTTCCCGATCAGCCTCTTGCAGTAATCGAGGTCGTAGACCCACTCCTCGAAGTAGGTGAGGGCGCGGTCCGCGCAGACGACGGCGATTCCCTTCTGCTTGGCTGGCTCCCGGAAGGCCGCCGGAACGATGATCTCGCGCGGCCCGATGCAGGTGATTTCCGCCAGCGCCGCCTGCAGGTCGGCCAGTTCGGTGATGCGGAACTCGCCGGTGGAGAGGTCGAGGAAGGCGAGGCCGTAGCGCTCCTTCTCGGCGTACATGGCGAGCAGGTAGTTGTTTTCCTTGGGGGTGAGCGAGGCGTCCTCGACGACCAGCCCCGGGGTGACCACCCGCACCACCTCGCGCTTCACGATCCCCTTGGCGAGCTTGGGGTCCTCGACCTGCTCGCAGATGGCGACCTTCTCGCCGGCCTCCACCAGTTTGGCGATGTAGGGGGCGCAGGAGTGGTAGGGGATGCCGCACAGGGGGATTTCCGGGCCGTCCGAGCTCTTGTTGCGGCAGGTGAGGGTGATGCCGAGGATGCGGGAGGCCTTCACCGCGTCGTCGAGGAACATCTCGTAGAAGTCGCCCATCCTGAAGAAGAGGATGGCGTCGGGGTAGTCTGCTTTTATCTCGAGATACTGCCGCATCATCGGTGTTAATTCGGACATTAGGGGACCTTTTGGGGGTGGAAGAAACGGCGCCCATCGTAGCAAAATCGTTACACAATGTAAAGCTCCCCCGGGTGCTGCGCGCAAGAAAGATCAGGCCGGTAGGAGGGCGTTGGCTTGAGGGGAGGTAGGTTTGGCGGGCTCTGGAAATCGGCAAAGGGGTGCGACGGGAAGCGTGCTGCAGGGGGCACAGCTTGCGGTCGCCCCCGGGCTACTGGCCCGCGTGTTAAAACCTTAATGCTTTTCCTGGTCCCGCCGATAAGAATCGTGCCACACCTCTAGGCCTGCGGTGGAAAATAGGTTTACAGTTTCACCGCCTATGGCAGATAATGAATAACAACGTCGCCCGTTACGGTTCGGAGCTGCAGATGAGAAACGGTAACAGAAATATGACTGCCTGCCACACCTCGCTCAGCCACTCGTATCCCAAAGACCTGGTGGCCTTCATCTTCGAGAGATGGCAGGACCCCGCCTTTGTCGAGCGGCTTTGCCCGGACGTTGCCGACTGCGGCTTCCAGCTACCGGACCGCGGGGTCTTGGAACAGGTCATCTCCACCTGCTACCAGGCAAGCCTGATGCGGGAAGAGGAGCGGCCGGTCATGTTTCGCCTGATCATTCGCGACTCCCACCTGTTCCCTGCAGAGGAGGGACCGCCGACCGGGATGCACCGCCTCATCTTCTCCCGGGTGCGCCCCTTCAACGAATACGAGATGCACCGCCTGGCGCCCGCGGCCGACTTTTACCGGACGCTGATCGGCATCTCCTTTTACCCGGAGGAGGGAGCCCAGATCTGGGGGCTGCTCCATTCCGGGACCCGCTGGATGCATGCTGTGTACGGCGGCAGGAAGACCTCGCCGCCGCTTCCCAGCTGCCTCGTGGTGTACGTCACCGGCGCCGGGCAGATCTCGGTCTGCATGGGGGGCGAGATCATCGCCTCGCTCAACGGGGGCCAGATCAACTGCCCCTCCCTGGACGTCTTTACCTCGAAGTGGATCGCGCAAAGCCTCGCCGTGGTCCATTCCGAGACCCAGGAACTGCACCAGGCAGCGCGCGCCAAATCCGGCCGGCCCTGGGCCAACCTGGACCCGGAATTCGGCAGCTACGTCGGACAGCAGGCGGTGCGCCGCATCATAAGCGTCATCCGAAACTCCCATCACGGCGGCCTCCTGGTCTATCTCCCGCCGGAGATGACCGAGGAGATCCTGGAAGATAACCGGTACATGACCATCAAGTACCAGTTCCTCGAGTACGAGTCGCGCCAGCGCTTCCGCACCCTGACCCTGCGCATCATGAACACCCTGGCCGAGATCCACGGCGACCCGCATCATCCGGAGAAGCGGGTCGGCTGGCAGGAGTACGTCACCAGCAAGAACGATTCGATTGCGCTTTTGGACGAGGCGATCTTCGATGTCGCCCATTTCATCGCGGCGCTCTCCGCGGTCGATGGAGCAGTCGTCATCACCAAGCGGCAGGAACTGCTCGGCTTCGGCGGGGTGATCTCGGGGGACCTCGACAGCGTCGGCCTGGTCGCCCATGCCCTGGACATCGAGGGGACGCAGACCGAGCCGGTGTTAAGCGAGGGGGTCGGCACCCGGCACCGTGCCGCCTACCGGCTCTGCCAGAAGTTGCACGAGGCGATCGCCATCGTCATCTCCCAGGACGAGAACGTGCAGATCGTCAAGTGGCACAACGGCTGTGTCACCTACTGGGACCAGGTGCCGACCGGGGTGCCGGGTTTCTAGCCGCCCCGGGGCTGCCGTCGCGCCGTTCTAGCCGCCCCGGGCACGCCGCTACGCCGTTACCGCCGCCCCGAGCCCGCCGCACGTCTCAGTCCACCTCGACATTCCTCACTCCCTCCGGCCGCCAGGCCGGGGAGATCACCTTCGACCCGCCATCCTTGCCCAAGAGACTTCCGAAGGTCACCGCGAAATCCCCGAACTTGTTGTTGACCTGGTCCATGGCGCCCGCCAGCAGGGCCTTCTTGCGCTCGGCCGGGAAGAGCGGCAGCTGCTCGGTGTGTTGGCGCAGGTTGCTGATCTTCACCCCGAGGAGCCGGATGGGCTGCGCCAGGTCGATGCCGTCCAGGATCTTCAGGGCCGCCAGGTAGATCTCCTCGGAGTTGTTGGTGTGAGTCACCCGGCTCTCCTGCCGGGAGAAGGTGGTGAAATCCTGGTAGCGCACCGTCAGCGTGACGGTCTTGCCCGCTACCTGGTACCTCCTGGCGCGTCTGCCGACCATCTCGGAGAGCTGCAGCAGGTACGTCTGGATTTCGGAGCGCTCGGTGAGGTCCTTGTCGAGGGTCGTGGAGTGGCCGACGCTCTTCACCTCCTCGGCCTCCTCATCGGGAATGACGGGGGAGTCGTCCATGCCGAGCCCCATGTAGTGCAGCTTCTCGCCGGTGACGCCGAACTTGCGCTTCAGGATGTCGACCGGGAAGCGACCCAGCTCCCCGCAGGTCTTGATGCCGAAATTGCTCAGGTGCTGGTTCATCTTGGCGCCGATGCCGCAGAGGTCCTTGATCGGCACCCGCTCCAGCACCTGCGCCACCTTTTCGGGGGTGATGATGGTGAGCCCGTCCGGCTTCTGCATGTCTGAGGCGAGCTTGGCCAGCAGCTTGTTGGGCGCGATGCCGACCGAGCAGGTGATGCCGAACTGGTGCTTGATGCGGGACTTGATGAGGTAGACGATGCGCTCGGCCGAGCCGAACATGGAGAGGGAGCCGGTGACGTCCAGGAAGGCCTCGTCGATGGAGAACACTTCCACCAGCGGGGTGTACTCGCGCATGATATTGATGATCTGGGTGGAGGTGTAGGTGTACTTGCGGTTGTTGCCGACCACGAAGATGAGCTGCGGGCATTTCTGGCGCGCTTCCCAGGTGTTCATGCCGGTCTTGACGCCGAAGGCGCGCGCCTCGTAGGAGCAGGTGGTGAGGACGGTGCGCTTGGCCGCGCCGATGACGGCAATCGGCTTACCCCGCAGCTCGGGGTTGGACTGCTGCTCCACCGAGGCGAAGAAGGCGTTCATGTCGATGTGCAGGATGATCCGTTGGGATTCCAAAGCTTTTATCCCGGTACAAGGCATTTTTAGCGAGAGTCAGGTTGCCGGCCGCCCCCTTCAGCGCTCCTCGACCCCCTCCAGCGTCCAGTTCTGGTCGGTCGCGTCGAACATCAGTTCGAAGAGGTTGCTGCCGTCGCTCACCGCGAAGTGCAGCCGGGCGGAAGCGCCCTCGTGGTCCTTCCAGAAATAGGAGAGTTCGGTGATGGCGTGCTTTTGGCGGCGCCACTCGAACCAGACCGGCTTGATCCTGCTGCCGGGCGCGAAAATCGCGGCAACCTTGACGCTCTCGGCGACTCTGCGCATCAAATTACTCCATTTGCCGATAGATGCCAACAACTTTCCCGACGATGGAAAGCTCATCATCCCCCTCGCGTATGATGATCGCTGAGTAGTTGGGATTCTCCGGCTGCAGCCTGATCTGATCCCCCTCGCGGTAGAAGCGCTTCAGGGTCGCCTCCCCGCCCACCATGGCCACCACGATGTCCCGGTTGGAAGCGCTGGGCTGGGGCCGCACCAGGGCCAGGTCACCCTCCTTGATGTGGGCGTGGATCATGGAATCTCCCTTCACCCTGAGAAAGAAAGCGCCACCGTGTAACTGGGAGCGGTCGATGGCGAAGTGCCCCTCGATGTCTTCGATGGCAGCGTGCAGCGCTCCGGCACGCACCACGCCGACGATGGGAAGGCTGGTGGCTTGTGCCTGCCCCAGCGCTTGGCTGCACAGGGAGATGCCCCGGGAGCTCCCTTCCTGGCGGCGCAGGTACCCCTTTCTCTCCAGCGCCTCGAGGTGCTTCATGACGCCGAGGGTCCCCGAGACTGCCAGTTTCTTGCCGATATCCCGCAGGCTGGGCGGGTAGCCGTAGTCGTTGATGTACTGAATGACGATTTGCAAAACCTGCTCTTGTCGAGCGGTAAGCTGCTCCATGGTGCCCCCCTCTGGTTATCTTGTGATAACTATATCAGATGGTAACCACCGTATGTCAAGGTAGATTTTGCGGAGTTTCGCCGGGCCTCGTGCTGCAAAAAGGTTGAATGTTAGATCTGATACATTATAGTGTCATGGTGTGGTGAGTGTCGTGAACTCTTCAGCCGGGCTACTCCTGGTCGGATACGCGGAGGCATCTTGTTACGGAATAAACCGAGCGCAGGGAAACTGGCGGTTGTGATCCTGCTGGCGAGCCTGTCCAGCAACCTGGTATCAGACTGGAGCGTCCCTCGCGACGCCAGAGCTGCTTCCCTGGTGGCTGACGGCGGACCGCAGCCGGAAGGGGGGGGCACTCCTCCCGCGGCCACCTACCACACGCCGCTCGCCGGTGAGGCAGGTAGTGCCAAGGTCTTCGGGTACCCCGTGCAAATACCGGCCCTGGACCGCGGTCACATGACCTCCATTACCTTCGGGGGAAGTCTGCTCGACCCCAAACAGGCCGACACGCGCGGGTTGCCTTTTGCCGCACTCTGGCTGCGGCGGGTCTGGGAGAATTCCCGGACCCGTGACCTGGTAAGCGTCTTCGTCAACGAACTGGAGTACGACAGAAGTTTCGGCAACCTGGAAATGGTCGGCCACTTCGAAAACACCACCATTCCCGGCGGGCGGGCCGAGCTGGTGCAAAACCGGGAGGCCAAGGCGACTTCGCAGGCCTGGGGATCGCTCATGGGGTCTCTCGGCCCCGGGTTGCGCTTTGCCATGGCGCCCTACCAGGTCGACAACGACCTGAGGATTCAGCTGCTGGGCCGGGTCGGCTACTTTTACGCGGCACGTACCGACGAAACCGGGGCCAGCCAGGTGCTGCCGCCCGACACCCTGCTCTATGGCGCGAAGCTGCGGGTGCGCTATGACAACATGCGCAGAAACCTGCTGGAACTGCCGCATCGCGGTTTCGCCACCGGGTTCGATCTGGACTACATCTCCCGGGCGAACTGGAGCGATCTCGGTACTAGCGGGAACCTGCACCACGGAAACCCGGATTATTTCCAGAGCACCGGCTACTTGGTCGGAGCCGGCGGCATCCCCGGGCTTTCGGAGCGGGACCGGGTGTTCGGGAGCCTTTACGGCGGCACGACGCTGGATAATCGGGGCGACCGTTACAACGCCTTTCGTATCAACGGAGGACCTTTTCCAAGCGAGGCGGACGACCTGGCCCGGGTGCACTATACCGGCATCATTTTCGACGACATCCTGGCGACCAAGTATGCCACGGCGTCGCTGGGATATCGGCGCGAGCTGACTTTTTTCCTTTACCTGAGCCTGATCGGCAGCTACCTTTGGGCGGACCGGTCTACCGCTGCCCCGAATACGGCCCAGGTGGAGTTCAAGAGCACCTCGGGGCTCTCTTCCACCGTCAGCCTGGACACCGCCTTTTTATGGAATTCTGAGATTTATCTGGCCTATGCCTGGGAATCAGGAGTCATCCGCGGCGGCAAGGCGGGAAACGGCCTGCTGCTGACCTGGAACAAATTGTTCTGAGCTGGGTAGGGATGAAGGGCCAAAAGGACGTGGCGAGAAGATGCAAAAGAGAAGGCCGGGATTTTCCCGGCCTTTTCTTTCTGTGCCGCTTTCGGCTGCGAAAGAATAATGGCAGAGCTGCGCTTCATGCCTGAAGTTGAGCCCCGCGTGTGGTATAAAATGATTCGACACCAAGGGAGCCGTCACGGAGGGTCTGGCGGCTGATCCGGTTCAGATTTACCAGCCGATCAGATAATCCACCGCATCCGCGCGGGCATTCTTTGCGTTTAACTCCGGTATTTCTGGTAGGATTACCGTGTCGGTCAGCTTGCTGCCGATGCGCTCCAACTGCTCGGGGATCGCGTTCTTGACCGCGTGCCAGACTCCCGCGAGAGCCACGATCTTCTTGCCTGGATGCTTCTTGAGATAGCGCGCGATATTCAACGCCATGCCACTGTTTCGTAGGGTCTGGGCCTCGCAAAAGAAGGTGAAGACCCTTCCATTGGTCGCGTGTTTGAACACTTCCTGGAAGGAGTTCTTGAGAAAGATGGTATGGGGATTGTTGAGGTCGCAGGTGGTGCCTTGGGGAAGGTCCTTCTTCTCCTCGGGGGTAAGCGAGGCAAAACCCTGGCGCGCCACCTTGGTGACCAGTTCCTTCGGGATGTTGAGGGCGACCATCGGGATGTGGTTGTCGCGGGCGAACAGGAAGATGTCCCGGTATAGATACCAGTCGAGCGACCAGTTCCTGGCGTAGACATCCCGGAAATCCCGCTCGCTCATCTTTCCCTCGGTCCAGGCGTCGAGCTCTTGCTGGCTGTCGGACTGGATCATTTCCAGTCCAATCGCGATGGGCAGCTTTTTGGACCAGAGGGTGCTGATCAGAGCAAGTTGCATTTCGTGATGCGTTTTGCTGTCGTGGGCTTCCCCGATCAGGACGAGGTCCGAGCGCTCCGCGGCCGCAGTCAACTGGGACAAGGTGACGATGCGCCCGTCGCTCATCCGGGTAATGCTTGCTCCGGCATAGGCTTCCACCGTTAACGGAAGGCAAAGCGCCAGCATGAGGACCATTCGCATTGCTTTGGACATGGATACCTTCCTGGAAATGGCACAGCGTGCCGGTTGTAGGAATGCCGAAAGGAAGACTATACCAAAGTTGCAGGCATAACAAATGACATTTTTTTCGATGGGAGGTGGAGCGTGAGGGATTTATCCATGGGGTTAGTGTTGGCCTGGCTGGTCCTTGGTTGCGCCGGGGCGGCCGGGGCCGGGGATGGGGTGCAGGCAGTCCTGCGGCAGAGTGTCGCGGTCACCTTGATGCCTGAAAGCCACGCCCTGACGGGCGAGAGCACCCTCAGCTACCCCGCGGGGACCAGGCAGGTCGCGCTGCGGCTCTCCAGTTCGGCGAACATCGATTCGGTGACCGTCGCCGGGCGCAGGGTCCCCTTTAGCTTTGCCGGCGGCATGCTCTCGCTGGAACTCCCGCCGGGCGGGGGAGGAGCGGGAAGCGCCCTGACGATCTCCTATCGTGCCAGCTTCAACGATCCGGTGGCGAGCAGCCCCGCTGCCAGCGAGGACCCAAGCTACGGGGTTAATGCCGCCATCACCCGTGAGGGGACCTTCCTGGGGGACGCCTCGGGATGGTACCCGGTCCCGTCGCAGACTCCGGCGCGGCGCTCCCTGCGGATAGCGGCCCCCGCCGGCATAGAGGGGGTCAGCTTCGGGAAAAGGGTGTCCAGGGAGACCGCGGGCGGCGTCACGCGCTCCCACTGGGAAGAGGCGCATCCGGTAGGGGTGCTCTCCTTGTGCGCCGGCCCTTACCAGGTCCAGGACCGGAAGCTGGGCAGTATCGAGATCCACAGCTACCTCTACCCGGCTAACTCCGCCCTGGCGCCCCGTTACCTCGATGCCGCCGCCAAGTACCTGAAATTTTACAGCGACCTGTTCGGGCCATATCCCTTCGAAAAGTTCGCCATCGTGGAGAATTTCTTTCCGACCGGCTACGGATTTCCCTCCTTCACCTTGCTGGGCGGCACGGTCATCCGGCTTCCTTTCATCGTCGACACCAGTTTTCCCCACGAGATCGCTCACTCCTGGTGGGGCAACGGGATCGCGGTGAACGGCAGCGATGGGAACTGGTGCGAGGGTCTGGTCACCTATCTGGCGGACTACCTGCTGAAGGAGCGGCGCTCACCGGCTGAGGGGCGTGAGTACCGCCGGCAGTTGCTGGTCGACTACGCCTCCCTGGTCCCCCCCGGGGCCGACTTCCCGCTCCAGCAATTCGAAAGCCGCAGCGATCCCGCATCCCGTGCCGTAGGCTACGGCAAGGGGGCCATGCTGTTCCACATGGTGCGCTCCCGGATCGGCGACCCGGCCTTTTTCGCCGCCTTGCGGGAGGTGAGCCGCGTTCACATGTACGGGAGCGCTTCCTGGAGCGATTTTGCCCGGGCCTTCTCCCGCAGTTCCGGCCGCGATCTGGCGCCCTTCATGAACCAGTGGCTGGTACGGACCGGTGGCCCGCGCTTTAGGCTCGCGGAGGTGGCCAGCAGCCGGGAGGCCGGCGGGTGGAGCGTCTCGGGGAGCGTCCTGCAGGACCCTCCCGGCTTTGCGCTGGAATTGCCGCTTCGCCTGGAGGCGGCCGGAGCGCCGGTAAACAGCACGCTGCCCGTCTCAGGGGAGCGCACCAGGTTCAAGATTTCCAGTTCCGGCGCTCCGCGGCGCCTGCTGCTGGACCCGGACGCCGAGGTGTTCCGCATCCTTTCCCCCGGCGAGATCCCCGCGACCGTCAACAGCATCAAGGGGTCGACCACGCTGGTCGGGGTCCTGACGGAAAACTGCCGGGCACGTGAAGGGACCTTCAGGGATTTGCTGGCCTCGCTTTCCCAGGGCCGGGCTCCGGTGCTGCGCGAGGCCGAGTTGGACCGGGCGGGCGCGCAGGGGCACGACCTCATCTTTTGCGGCACCCCGCGTGACCGCTCGTCGTTCCCTGCGCTTCCGGAGGGGGTCCAAAGTGCCGGCTCCGGGTTCTCCGCGGACGGAGTGTCCTATCCGGCGCCCGACGGCCTGCTCTTTCTGGTGCTGAAGCTCCCCGTTTCCGGACAGGTAGCCGCACTGTTCCAGCCGCTCTCGGAGGCGGCCGCTCAGCAGTACGCGCCCAAAATCACGCACTACGGCAAATTCGGCCACCTGGTATTTGCCGGGGGTGCGGTCCGGAGCAAGGGGACCGTTCCCGCCGGTGAGGGCGCCGCCGTCGTCAGCCTTCAGCCTTGACCTGGCGGGCTTGGACCTGGCGACATATCTGCGCTTCGACTCCACTCTGCGAACGGAAGACCCTGAGCCGAGTCGAGAGTGGTCCCTGAGCGGAGTGCCCTCATGCCTCAGTGGAATATTAGTACCAGTAGGTGATATGGACCTGTACTAGCTGTCCTTTCCTTTGACTGGTTGCAATGTTCAGTTCAACTGGCATAGTTAAGCTTCTGACTGTAACAACCTGAGCGGCTATGAGTAACCTGGCCCTCTGAAGGAGCTTTCTTCTTATGGATCAACAAGCAACACGGGTCGTCATCATCGGTGGGGGGTTCGCCGGCTTCAACGCGGCGAAGGTGCTGGGGCGAGCGCCCGGAGTGAGCGTCACACTCATCGACAGCCGCAACTACCATCTTTTCCAACCTCTGCTCTACCAGGTCGCCCTGGCCGGACTGAACCCCTCCGACATCGCAGCCCCGATCCGCAGCCTGCTGTCGAGCTACCACAACGTCCGCGTCCTGCTTACCGGGGCGAGATCGGTGGACCTGGCGGGCCAAAGCGTGCAACTCGACGGCGGGGAAAGCCTGGATTACGACTACCTCATCGTCGCAAGTGGCGCGAGTCACGCCTATTTCGGGCATGAGCAGTGGGAGCAGTTCGCCCCCGGGCTCAAGACCCTGGAGCAGGCGACCGAAATCCGCCGGCGCATCCTCACCGCCTTCGAGGAGGCGGAGATGACCGACGACGCCGTCAAGCAGCAGCGCCTGCTCACCTTCGTGGTGATCGGCGGGGGGCCGACCGGCGTGGAGCTGGCCGGGGCCATCGCGGAGATGAGCCGGTTCACCCTGGCCCGGGATTTCCGCAGCATTGACCCGCGCCTGAGCCGGGTCATCCTGATGGAGGGGGCTCCCCGCATCCTGGGCGCCTTTTATCCGGAGCTTTCAGCCGCCGCCGCCCAGAGCCTTGCCAAGCTCGGCGTACAGATTCAAACCGGCTGCGTGGTCACCGAGGTGGACGGGGAAGGGGTGGAGGCCGGAGGGGTGCGCATTCCGGCCGCGACGGTCATCTGGGCCGCGGGTGTGAAGGCCTGCGCCCTCGCCGGCACCCTGGGCGTCCCCCTGGACCCGCAGGGGCGCGTCTACGTCGGGGAGGACCTGAGCGTCCAGGGGCATCCGCGGCTTTTCGTCCTGGGGGACCTGGCTCACTGTCTCGGGCGCGACGGCAAACCCCTGCCGGGCCTGGCTCCCGTCGCCCTGCAGCAGGGGCGCGCCGCCGGCCGCAACATCCTGCGGGACCTGTCGGGTGAGGCGCGCCGGCCGTACATCTACATCGACAAGGGGATGCTGGCCACCATCGGCAAGAACAAGGCAGTGGGCCAGTTCCGCAAGCTGCGCTTCACCGGGTTCACCGCCTGGCTCGCCTGGCTTTTTATCCACATCTACTTCCTGACCGGATTTGCCAACCGTTTCCTGGTGGTGTTCCACTGGGCCTGGTCGTATGTCACCTTCAAGCGTGGCGCACGGCTCATCCTGGGCAAGGATTGGCGCATCTACCGGCACAGGGCCAGCGACGACGTGGCCAAGGAGTGAGCGGGTAACGCAAAGCGGCGTGGGCGTCGAGGGCCGAGACCTGAAAAAGATCTCGGCCCTTGACATATGGCCAATCTGATAGTAAATTGGAGGCGTGCTATTAAAATTGTATAATTCGATGCATCTACAGTGTCAGGCTAACATGGTTGAAGTAATTACCAAGCCTGTATCGTAGAGCCGCGTTTCCCGGGATCAGTTGGATAAGATGGAGCCATGTTTCAACTGAGCTTGTGGCGCGCTGGACTGGGGGGCACTGTGAAGCTCTTGGTAATTGGCACCGTCTGTGTCTGGCTTTTAGTCAGCATCATAGCGATATTCAGCAAAAGGGATTAGCTCCTTTTTTGTCGCGGCTTTCCGCAAGCTTCCCTCGCACTACCCTCGCACTACCCTCGCACTACCCTCGCCAAGAGGGCTCCCCAGGTCCCTCCCACCCGTTTTCCCGTAGTTCCCGAACCCGTCCCCTCCGGCTAGCTTCCGGCCCGGCTCCAGTACCGGTGCGCCCGTTGGTCAACGGCGCCTCGGCGTCTCATGTTTAAAATGTAAAAAAATAAATTAAAAATACTTAAGTTTATCCGCTGTGCGCCGATACTCCCCTTAAGTGTGTGCGAAAAAACCTGGCTAGCAGGGATGGCCACTCGGCTAGCCAGCCTTTTTGGCACTGAAAATGTCTCGGTTGGAAAACCACCGGCAGAAAGGCCGGGCCGCCTAGAAAAGGAGAATTACCATGGCAATCAGCGATATCTCTTTGACCGCGGGGATGAGGACCAACCTCCTCAACCTGCAAAACACCAGTACGCTTTTGAACAGGACTCAGGGGAGGCTCTCCTCAGGCAAGCAGGTGAACAGCGCACTGGACAACCCGACCAACTTCTTCGCTGCGCAGAATGCCAGCCAGCGCGCCAGCGACCTGTCCGACCGCAAGGACGGCATGTCTGAAGCGGTCCAGACGGTTTCGGCCACCAACGCCGGCATCACGGCGATCACCGGCCTCATCCAGGCAGCCAAAGGCGTCGCGCAATCGGCCCTCTCCACCAGCGACACCAACGTGCAGTCGAAGTTGGCAGCGCAGTACGACACGATCCGCTCCCAGATCGACAATATCTCGTCGGACTCGGGCTACCGGGGACTGAACCTGCTCAGCTCGACCAACACCCTGACCGTCAACTTCAACGAGAGTGCTTCGTCCAAGCTCGACGTAGTCGGCTTCCTCGCCAACTCAACGGGCTTAAGCCTTTCTCCCGCCGGTAGCAACTGGCAGTCGGCTTCCGCCATCACGGCGGATGCGGCCAAGATGGATACGGCAATCTCCACGCTGCGGACCAACACCCAGACCCTGGCGGCCAACCTGAACATCATCACCACGCGCCAGAGTTTCACTGACAACATGATCAACACGCTGCAGACCGGCGCCGACAACCTCACCCTCGCCGACATGAACCAGGAAGGGGCCAACATGCTGATGCTGCAGACGCGTCAGTCCTTGGGCACCACCTCCCTCAGCTTGTCGTCGCAGGCGGCGCAGTCCATCCTGAAGCTGTTCTAGGTACGATAGGCGGGGTGGGGGCGCCCCCATCCCGCTTTATTTCTTAGCGAGGGTTCCGCCATGAGGACCGATCTACCGAAGGTTGAAAGTGCCACCTTGCAGCCGTCCAACCCGGACCCATCCTGCCAACAGGCGCGCGCGCCGGAAAAGCACACGGCCATGGCGGCGCAACTCCCCACCCCGACGGAAGGGGCGACCCGCAGGGAGGTCGGGGCGGCTCGGGGGGGCGCGGACCGGCGCTTCGGTGCCGAGACGCCCGTCGATCTGGTCCAGGAGGGAGCCAACATGCTGGCACTGCAGATGCGCCAGTCGCACTGCGTCACTCCGCTGAGTCTTTCCTCAAAGGCAACCCAGGCCGTGCTCAGGCAGTTCTGAACCCCCTGGGTGCCCGGTCCAGGGGGGCGCGGCTGACGCCGGTCCCCTTGGGGGGCGCCATTGCCGCGCCTTGCTCCCTTTTCCCGGTTCAGCTCCTTTCGATTTCCCTGTCTACGAATAGTTCACCTGCCGCAGTTCCCGGTACCGCCCGGTCCGGTCCCCTGGGCGGGGCTGCCCGGGAAGACTGATCCCGCCCTTTACCGGGCCGGGAAGCAAAGCTGAGCTCTCATTAATAGTCGGCACCCAAATTGCTTCAGCACTCCCGTTGGGTGATCGGGTTACCGCGTGCCACTGTTAGATTAGCGTCCAAAGTCAGGAGGGAGCCATGCTTGTTCAGGTTAATTGGACAAACAACCGGTACGACTACGTGAAGGATTTCATGCTCGATAGTCTCATCGAAGCAGGTGTTGTGGCTAGGTTTCTGCGCAGTTCCGGCTGGGTGACCATAGGCGTCGACCCGATACGCACGAGTGCTCCCAATCGCGAATTTGCCGGCAGCGAAAGGCGGTCGTCCTGTCAATCCCCCTGACATTGGCGCTTGGCTGATCTTTATTTTCCTGTAAGTAAATGTTGGTAGAATTTACAGATTGCTGTTCGCCTGTCGGTAAAGTTTACAAAATCAAATGGTCTCCGTTCCCTGCTTTTTGTACCCACCCAGCGCAAGAAAAAAATATTGTTCGATGCCCGGCGGCTTCTTCAGAATACCGTCTGCCTTTTCACGCCCCTGCGCGGGTCATTGCGTACCGTTTGCGCCCGGCAGGGATTTCCGCCACTCCGCCAGCACCCCGGCAAGGTCCAGCGACTGCTCGGATAGGCCCTGTGCGACCGCCGCTTCCTGGGACAATCCCTCTCCCAGACCCCTCAGTATGCTCCTCATCGCGTACCAGCCGTAGCGGGTTACCATGAAATTAACCATCGAATAGCTCTGCTGGTAGGCGCGTCTTGCCTGTGCGCGGTCCATGGAGAGGAAGGAGCCGGAAAGGGTCGCCAGTGGAATGGGCTGCTCCCCCCGTGCCAGCCGGATCGGCTTTTGGACCAGTTTGAACTCCTTCAGCTCCTCGATCTGTGCCAGCCCCTCGTTAAGCCAGGTGGGAACGTTGCCGTGGGTAAGTTCCGCGACCAGCACGTGGGTGTACTCGTGGAAAAGGGTGCGGCGCATCTGCTGGGTGAGCTTGCTGACCCCGCCAAGCGGCAGGCGTATTTTGCCGTCGTAAAGCCCGTCTGACCAATCGGCCGCAGAGGTGGCGCTTGAGTAGGCGCTCCTGGAGTAGAGCAGCACCGGTACGCGGGCCTCCGGGAACAGGCCGAGGTCTGCGCCGATGCTGGCATAGGCTGCCTCCAGCGCCTCCAGCACCTCCGTGGACAGCCCCGCGGGAAGCGCCGCGTCGAAACTTAGGACGAACCTTCCATCGTAACCCTTGTCCATGGTCGACTCGACGTCGAGTTCCCGCTGCGCCTTGGCTATCATGACCCGCACCGCGTCTATTTTCGGATTCAGTTCCAGAACGCGGCGCCAACTGTCGAGTGCTGCCGGGAGGTCGCCAGTGTCATAGCTTAACTTGCCGAGGTAGAACAGTGCTTCGGTCCCTTTGGTCACCTGCTGCAGCTCGGCGCGGGCCGCCGGGTAGTTCTTGGCCTGGTAGAGCGCGATCCCGCGCAGCAGGTTGAAGCGCTGATCGCCCGGGTACAGGTCCCGTGCCCGGGCCAGCGTGTCGGCCGCCTCCTGGTAGTGGCTAAGCTTCAGGTCGTTTTTGGCAAGCTGCAGGTAGCCGGCAGCCAGGTCATGGCGCAAGGAAGCGCTGTCCGGGTACAGCGACAGCCCGCTACTGAGGACGGCGAGCGCCTTGTCGAATTCCCCGTGACCAAGCAGGGCCTGGGCCTGACTGCAGTAGCTTTCGGGGGCGCTGGCGCCCAGCGTCCCGGCAGGAAGGACGCAGCACAGGCAAAGGAGCACGATAACGGTAGTTGAGCATGAAGAGCTGGTCATTTCTTTGGCCTTTCAGGGTTTGGCGGCGCCGTCAATCGAGTACCCGATGGTGATCATGTGACAAGTCATATTAGAGTACCACAAAACTACAGCCTTTAACCAGAGTAGCAACGTGAAAAGCCTGCGATAAGGAATGAAAGAGTACCTTGCCGGGAACCCGCGGTTATTAGCGATAATTGCTAAGAGTGTGCATATATCAGTTTGCCAGCTCTACGGTTATATGCTATTGTTTCGCCATGTTTTACGTGGCCCTCAAGATAATCCTATATGACAAACTGCGCTCCTTCTTCACGCTTCTGGGAGTGGTTTTTGCCGTTAGCCTGATCTTTGCCCAAGTCGGGATACTTCTTGGGCTGATGGAAACTTCATCTGTTGTAATCGACAATACCCCAGGCGACATCTGGGTTACCTCCAAGAACAGCAGGAATTTCGATTTTGCCCATCCCTTTCCGGAGTACTTGCTTTATCATGCCTTGGGTGTCGATGGCGTCCAATGGGCGGAAAAGGTGATCATCGGTTGGGGGGTCATGAAGCAGGTCAATGGAGGACAGGCTCAGGTGGAGGTCATGGGGTTCAATCCATCAACGGGAGTTGGTGGCCCTTGGGACATGAAGGAGGGTTCCATCGGGGACGTGAAAAACGGCAACTTCATGATCGTCGATGAATCGGCGACCAAGCGTATCGGTGATTTCAAGATCGGTGACTATCGCGACGTCATGTTCAGGCGCATTCGGATAGTCGGGATTTCGCGAGGTGTCAGATCCTTTACCACGGCCCCGATTCTCTTTACCTCGTATCATCTTGCTCAAGAACTCATCGATTATGTCGGTCGCGATAAAACTGTTTTCTTGATAGTGAAAGCCAAGGAAGGACATGCTACTTCGAAGGTTGTCGAGGCGCTCCGGCACCGGTTGAAAGGGGTCGATGTCTTTTCGCGAGAGGACTTCAGCACCAAAACCAGGCTCTACTGGATTTTCGAAACCGGCGTCGGCGTCTCCTTCTTGCTGACGATTTTGGTCAGTTTCTTCATCGGCATGTTGATCGTCGGACAAACCATTTACAACTCCACCATGGAACACATCAAGGAATTCGGCACCTTGAAGGCGCTGGGCGCCGGCAATGGGGACATCTACAGTATCATACTGTTTCAGGCGGCCATCAACGCCTTCGCCGGGTACCTGGTCAGCCTGGTGTTTACCATGCTGACCGTTAAACTCTACGAGGCGGGGGGGATGGTGATGGTGATGAAGTGGGAGGTTAATATGGCCGTGCTCCTGGTCACCATGATCATGTGCCTGTCGTCCGCAGTTTTTTCCATTCGCAGGATCAAGAACATCGACCCAGCCATGCTGTTTCGGGGATGATATGCCGTTACCGGTAGTGGTGAAAAGTCTCAGCAAGACCTACCGGGAAGGTAAGCTCGAGGTCAGCGCGGTTGCCGGTGTCGATCTTGAGCTGTATGCCGGCGAGATAGTCGGCCTTTTCGGCCCCTCGGGGAGCGGCAAGACGACGCTGCTCTCCATGCTCGGCTGCATGCTGAAGCCTTCCGGGGGAGAATTCTCCCTGTTTGGCAACGACGTTATCGCGCGCGAGGAGGCGGCTCTTTCGGCGCTCAGGAAGCAGTACATCTCGTTCATCTTCCAGGCGTTCAACCTGTTTCCGGCGCTCACCGCCTTTGAAAACGTGATGCTGGTCCTTAAGCTTAAAAAGGTGGCCCCGTCGCTGGCCAGCAAAAAGGCGCGGGAACTGCTGGAGGTGGTGGGACTCAAAGGACGCGTCGATTTCCTGCCCAGGGATCTCAGCGGAGGCCAGAAGCAGCGCGTCGCGATCGCCCGGGCTCTCGCGGCTGATGCGCCCTTGATCCTGGCCGACGAGCCCACCGGCAACCTCGACCATGAGAACGGCCGCACCGTTATGGAGATTCTCAAGACGCTCGCCAGCGAGCAGGGGCGCTGCGTGGTGGTGGCGACCCACGACAACAGGATCGACGACCTCTTCGACCGCCTGATCCACATGGAAGACGGCCGCATCGTGTCCGAGCGGCGCTGGGACCAGTAAGCCTGCGCCTGCCTAAGAGGAGGCTGTCGTCGGGGCCTGCGCCGGCTCGCCCTGTTAACCCGGCAGCAATGCCGGCACAGTTATTCGATCAAACAGTGGAAATCACCTATGGACAATACACGCAAATTATTGGCAGCTCTGGTTGTCTTGATCCTGGTCACCCTGGCTCTTGCGCTCTTCGGGCCGCTGCTATTCCAAAAGCAGCCGCCCAAATCCGTGACAACCGGGGCAGCAAAGGACGCCGGGCTCCTCCACATTGCCAAAGGCGTCGTTGAAAGCGAGCATGAGGCGGTACTGGGGAGCCGGGTGGCTGGCATGGTGTCCGAGGTGCGCGTGGTGGAAGGGGACTATGTGCAACGCGGGCAGCTCCTGGCCTGCATCGGCCAGGATAAGATACGTGCCCAAATCGCGCGGTCCGAGGCGTTGTTGGCCTTGAAGGAGCAGCAGCTAAAAGAACTGGAGGCGGGCTCCCGGCACGAGGACATCGCCATGTCCGGAAGCGTCGCGCGAGCGCGCGACTCGGTCTATGAGCATGCGCGTCAGGAATTCGAGCGCCAGCGGCGACTGTACGCAAAGGATGCCACGACCAAGGTGGAACTGGATCGCGCCGAGGAAAAAATGAAGACCTCCCTGGCCCAGTTGGAGGAAGCCCGTCAGGGCGAGCTCAAGCAGAAAAACGGCAGCAGGTCCGAGGCGATTGCCCAGGCCCGGTCCGAGGTGGCCGGTGCGGTTGCGGATCTCTCCTATACCAGGGCGCAGGGCGCGGAATACCAAATCCGCGCCCCGCATGACGGACTGATCGTGGACAAGTTTAAAGAGCCGGGTGAGTCGGTCGATGTCGGAACACCGGTTCTCAAAATGTTCGACCCCTCCACCTCGCGCATCAAGGCGGAATTGGAGGAAACCGACATCGGCAGCGTGCAAAAAGGACAGACCGTGCAGGTAACCACCGATTCCTACCCGGGCAAGGTGTACGGGGGCAAGGTCTATCTGGTGCTCCCCGCGGTGAAGAAGAAGGCCTTGAAAACGTTCGATCCGCTGGCTTCCTTCGACATGAACAGCCAGGAAATATATATCCATCTTGATGACTACGCCCGGCTCAAGATGGGGATGACCGTCACGGTCAAGTTCCAGAAATAACCATTTAGACGGCACTTCTTAGATGCCAGTGGGGATAATGGTGGCCTTCCCGACCCAAAACAGTTCAAGGATGCCGGCGAAAGCTAGACTGGCCGGCCTGATCATCCTTGCGCAACTCACATCTTTTTCCTGCTGCGCCCTTGCCGCGGAACTGACGTTGGAGGAGTGCATAGCCCAGGCCCTGGCTCGCAATAACAGGATCAAGTCCACCGAAATGAAACTGGCTGCCGCCCGGGAGGATGTCCGCATCGCCAGAACCGGGTTCCTCCCGCTGTTGCAAGCCAGGGGGAGCTTTACGCTTACCGATAGTCCCGACCGGCTCATCATCGACTCCAACGCCATCGCGCCCGGCGTCCCGGCCCAGGATGCCAGCATTGCGACGGGAGACCGCGACCAGTATGCGCTGAGCCTGGTCGTGAGGCAGCCGCTTTTCACGGGAGGGAACCTGACTCACCTGCTGGGCCGGGCCAAGGCACAGGGAGACGAGGCGCGCTACAGGCTGGAGTCGCAGAAAAAGCTGCTGATCTCTCAGGTGAAGAGGCTTTTCAACGAGGCCCTGAACGAAAAGATGCAGCAGATGACCGTCGCGAAACTGGTGCAGGCGAAAAGGGAACGCCTGAGGGTGTTCCGGGAACGCTTCGCGGAAGGGTACCTGGAGCAGGAGGATCTGCTGCTGCAGGAGGCGGACCTCTCTTTTACCGAGGCGGAGCTCTCCCGCTGCGGCAACCGGGCGGCGTTGGCGCTGACCCGGCTCAGGTTGCTGATGCAGCAGCCTGCCGAGGAGGCGCTCGTACTGAAAGGGAAACCGCTCAATGTGCGGCTGGTGATCCCTCTCGGCGATGCACTCCAGGCCGGCATTACCAATCGGGAAGACCTCAAGAGCTCGCTGGAGCAGGTTCGCGGCGCCGAAGAGGAGGTCGGGATGGCAAAAAGCGCCTGGTTCCCCCAGGCCTCGCTTTCGGGGAGCTATACCCGGCAAAAAGAGACCAACATCGCCCGGCCCGAGGTTTGGCTGCTGGCGGCGCAGTTGGATTGGCAGCTCTTCGACTGGGGGCGGGTGCGCTCGGCGGTGAGAAGAACGGCGGCTCTCCAGCAAGAGAAGATTTATCAACACGAAGAGCTTAAAAAGAACGTGCTGATAGAAGTCGAGGAACTCTGGCGGGGTGCCCAGGACCGGGAACAGGTGGTGAAAGCCCTGGAAAAACGGGTAAAGAGCGAAGAGTACAGGGTAGGGCGCGTGGTGGAGAAGTACGGCGAGGGAACCGTGAAGCTTACGGAGGTACTCGATGCCGAGGCGCAGCTGGTCAAGGCCTGCAACGAATACCTCGTCGCACTGAACGACTCGGCCAGTCTGCTGGCGCAGTTCGAGGCCGCAGTGTCGGTCCCCATAGCCGGCTGGCTGGTTGAGGAAAATGTGTACCTGCCTGACCTCACTGTGTCGGCGTCGCGCTTGAAATTCCTGGTTTCCTTGAGAAACCGGCAGGAAGGAGCCGCACTGCCGGTTGAGGCGAAGCAGTCTGGCACGCACCAGCTTGATCCTGCAGGGGTGCCCGGCATTTCGCAGTCAGCCGCCGCCGCGCCGGCGTCTGTGGCACCCCCCGGGGCGTCCGCTGTACTGCCTGGCCCGGTTGCCGGTTCGCCCGCAGGCCGTGGCACAGCGGTCGAGGTCCAGGCCGCTGCACGGGTCGCGCACGCCTCCAAAGGAATTTTTTTGCAGCTGGGAGCATTCAAGTCGAGAAAATATGCTACCGTACTGAAGGACACCGTGTCTGCCGTAGCGGGAGACCACAGCCTGAGGATCCTGATCGAGGGTGGCTTTTACAAGGTGGTGCTCGGCAGGTTTGGCAGCAAAAAAGAGGCGGAAACCTGGGCTCAACACTCAGGTATCAAAGAGTATCAGGCAAGGAGCGACGGTGGATTCTGAAAAATATCTGAAGGCCGCATTTTCGCGCAACCGTGGGCTCCTGAGCGAGGCTCAGCAGCAGAAACTTTTCAGCTCGCGCGTGGCCGTGGCCGGCGCCGGCGGGGTGGGGGGGCTGCACATCCTGGCGCTGGCGCGGCTTGGCGTCGGCTGCTTCAACATAGCCGATTTCGACACCTTTGATGTGGTGAACATAAATCGGCAGTTCGGCGCCATGAGCAGCACCATCGGACGGCCCAAGGCGGAAGTCCTCGGTGAGATGGCCAAAGACATCAATCCGCATGCCGATGTCAGGTTGTTCCCAGACGGGATAACGGTGGATAACCTGGCCTCTTTTCTGGAAGGCGTCGACGTCTACGTCGATGGTATCGACTTCTTCGAGATCGAGATCAGGAGAGCCATTTTCAAAATGTGCCGGGAGAAGGGAATCGTGGCGCTCACCTCAGCTCCTCTTGGCTTCGGTGCCACGCTGCAGGTCTTCGCTCCGGACGGCATGAGCTTTGACGATTACTTCGGCATAACCGACAGCATGGATCACTGGGAGAAAATTGCCGCCTTTGCCTCAGGCCTCGCGCCGCGTCCCTATCACCTCAAGTACCTGGACATGGGCAAGGTGGACATGGCGAATAAAAGAGGCCCTGCCGTGGCGCCTGCCATCACCCTGGCCTCCGCCCTGATAGCCACCGAGGTGGCCAAAATCATCGCCGGAATCGGGCAGATCCGGCCCGTCCCGGGCTATTTGCAGATCGATCTGCTGCGCGGTAAGTTTAAGCAGGGAACCGTCTGGATGGGGGGAAAAAATCCCCTGCAACGCATGATGAAACGGCTCATTCTGAAAAAACTGCGGGACGGCAACCCCGGATAATTCGAAGCTATCCAGCTGCCGCCGGTCTCCAAACATCCTCACCGGGAGTGATCATGGCTATCCCAGCTCACATCAGGCAAATACTCGAATCCGCGATTCTCGCGCCCTCCGGCGACAACTGCCAGCCCTGGCAGTTCAAGATCCAAGGTGACCGTATCCAGGTCTTCAACATCCCCGGCAAGGACACCTCGCTTTTCAACTTCAAACAGACCGCCTCGCTGGTGGCCCATGGCGCACTGGTTGAGAACATGGTGATAGCCGCTTCTGCTGCAGGCTATGCAGCGACGGTGCGGGCCTTTCCCGAACCGGGAGTGCCGAACCTGGTGGCGAGCGTCGAATTGCAAAAGGCGGCTTTGCCCTGCGACCCGCTGTACCCTTTCCTGCCGGCCCGAGCCACCAACCGGAAGCGCTACGGTGGGGGGGCGTTGAGCGCCTCCGAGCGCGAGGCGCTGCTCGCGGCGGGCCAGGACGGGTGCGGGGCGAAGCTTCGCTTGCTGGAGGGCGACACGGAGAAAAAGTCCGTCGCCAAAATTATCGGGTTGAACGACCGGCTGGTCTTCGAAAACCGCTATCTGCACGCTTTTCTCTACGATCATATCCGCTGGAGCGATGCGGAGGCGCGTAGCGCGGGAGATGGTCTCGATGTGAAGACGCTCGACCTCGCCCCTCCCGACGCCCTCGCGCTTAAGTTCTTCAAGCGCTGGTCGCTGCTTCCCGTTTTCAACACCTTCGGAGTTTCGCGGATCATCGGCAAGAGCGCAGAAAAACTGGCGCTTTCCGCCGCGGCCCTGGGGGCCGTTGCTGTCGGTGGCAATAGTAGCGCCGACTATTTTTGCGGCGGGCGATTGGTACAGAGGGTCTGGCTTGAGAGCACCCGCTGCGGTTTGAGTTTCCAGCCCATGACCGGCATTGTTTTTCTGATGAACCGGGTGCTGGAAGGCGCGACCGAAGAGTTGTCAGCGTCCCAAGTAGGCGTCATCCGCCAGGCGCGCCAGCAACTTGACGCGGCCTTCGGGCTTGCGGGGGAAACGGTGGTTATGATGTTTCGGGTCGGACGCAGTTCACCGCCCAGCGCACGTTCCCTTCGCCTGCCGGTAGAGCGGGCCCTCGATTGGTGATCTGTCTTTTATGGCGCTTGGCGTGCGGCATGAATTGCCTGGAGAGGGGCGCTACGACCCATCGGCCGGCAGCCCAACGGCATTGTAAAGAAATTCGACATTCGACAGTGCCGTTGCCAAGTCCCCGAAGCACCCGGGCGTCCTTGAGGACAGTGAGCCGTGTGTCGCCTGCTCTTTCAGCAAGACACCAGGGTATCGAGGTGGCGAAGGGCACGTGTCATGGAGGCTGCAGCGCAGCTTGGGGCCGGTCGCAGCTGGGGCAAGCGGAGCGTCCTGCCGTTACGGTTTGGACACGTAGAGATTTTTCGACAAGCGCAAGTGCAGAGGTGTGGGGATCGTAAGGTATTCTTTCCTTCTTCTTTCGGAAGGACGTTCGATGCTCATGTGGGTAATGAACTGTTTGCTGAGCCTTCCGTAAGGAAGAGATATTGTGTCTAGCAGCGTTTTCCATTCCTGTGAAGACAGAGACGCCCGAATGGAATCCCGATATTCCTTCTTCATCAGGGTGTTGTACTTGAAACCGAAAATTTGGACATGCAATTCGGTCACAAACGGGGAGTGGCGTACCAGGTCCCTAACAATAACGGCACCGTCTTTTTTTACCACCCGTATCATCTCGGACAGTAACTTTTCCGGTTCGGGTATGTGGTGCAGCATGTTGTGACAAAATACAGCATCGAAGGTACCATCCTCAAAAGGCAGACCTTTCGCATCACCTTTGGTAAAGGTCGTCTTACTGCTTACTCCTTCCCGTAAGGCATTTCCTTCTGCGACCTTCAGCATGTTTTCCGACAGATCGATGCCGGTGACTTGCACGCCAGTCGTGTTTTTCGCAACGCCAATGGTGATCCATCCGGTCCCGGTGCCCACGTCCAGAAACCTTCCCTCAGGGGGACTCAGGTTGATGACGGTTTCGACGAATCCCGCGTGGAGAATCTTGAGATATTCCTTGACGAGAAGGTCATACGCAGCGACCTCCTCCTGAGACAACATTACCTCACTTTCTAACTCGCGCATGGCAGGTACTTCCTATTTGACTTAATCGGCGCCCCTGACGGGTAACTTAAATACGTGATGTAATGTTTTTTCTAAAGGACAAAATCCTATAGTAGCTGAAAGTATGTGGGATAGGCCAATTATGCCAGCCAAGATGGCCCAGTACGGGCTCAGTACCAACGCGAGAACTGATGAAATCAACAAAACGATTCCGGCAATTAAGCGCGTGAGTGAATTTTTGCCGTTGCGGACTTCCATTTTCATCTGGGGACCTCTTTCCAGCAATGCGTCAGGTCAGCGAACCCCTTGAAGACCACTCCGTGCAGTCAGGCGGGCGGGACGGCGACCTTTATCCAGGCGGATCAAAGGAAATCTTAATTCAAACGATCAAAAAATGCTTTCTAATATTACTGCACATTACACGCCATGGCAAGATTATTTTATTCCGGGCTATTCGCCAATGCACCAATTGATATACCAAATCCTCCTGGCTCACAGAGTCGAAAGCATCTTGAGAACTAAAACACCGCAGAAACCCGACCGCACTCATTCACGATACAAGAAGCCCATCGGCTCCGGGAACGCAGTGCCACCGGAAACAGACGCGCCCCGGTGACTGGTATCCGCAATCGATAATGACTGGCGCCCGGCGGCTTCTGACAGCTCTGTGGCGTGACTCCAGGTATCCGTCGAGGTGAAATCCGCCTCAAGAGTAAGGAAACATTTACAACCCGTCGGAAAATTTTACAGATATTGGTTCGGCCATTTACTGGCCTAACGGCTATCTATGCTATTAGCAATGGTTTTTAGTTTTGGCAATCTACTTGCATATGAGTTTGCATCACTTTGATTCACAAACTATATGGAGGTGGACCATGAAAGGTAAATTGGTAGGATTGGCCATGGTGGGGGCGCTGGTTTTGGCGACCAATGCGTTTGCGGCTTCAGCAATTCCGTTCAGCAGTTCGGGGGCACCGACCCTGCTTTCCGACAACAGCGCGGAGACTCTGATCAACATGGCCGGCGGAGCGACGACGCTGGATGTTGGCGACGTGCTGCGCGGGATGTTCGAAATCGGTTCCATTGAGACCGGTTCGACCACAACAAACATCGGCAGTGGCACCACGTACAACGAGCTGACCGGATACTTTGAAGTTCAGGTCGCCACAAAAACAGGCGGCGGGTCTCTGCCTGCCAGCTACACCTTCGCCCCCTATGCACCGTTCGCCACTCAAATGGAAACGATGCTGGGCAAAACCGCTGGCTCCCTGACTGGGGCTATGGTCTCGTTCTTTCAAGACCCTTCCCAGAATTACTCCCGCATTCGGACCGGCGCCCTCACGACTGTAAATGACCTGATCGGAACCGCTACGGACGGGACCTACATGTGGACCCTTGGTTTCACCGGGGCGAGTACCGGCGAAGCGTGGAGCGCGTTCTCCTTCAGTGACGACGTGGGTGCATTCACCGCCCCCGGCGCTTCCAATGGCGGTCTGTTCAACTACGGTCTCGACGTCGTCGACAACGCTTCCAGCGTCATCCTGTTGCCGGTGGTTTCCTCGACGGCGGCTTCTGGTCTGGTTTCACTGTCCGGGTCCGGAAGCCTCATCTCCCCCACCGGGTTTGATACCCCGTTCGACGTGTACGATAACGTTGACATGACGGTAGCCCCGGTTCCCGAGCCGAGCACCCTTTTACTTCTCGGCGCAGGCCTCCTCGGACTCGGCATGTTCGGCAGGAGCAGGAAGAACAACTGCTGATCAATTTGATGAGCATCTGGTTTGTGAAGAAAGGGGCTTTAATAGAGTCCCTTTCTTTGTTTGGGTCTTCATAGATTCTGGCACCGCTACATGAAGGCTTCTAACACGGACATTTCATCTGCACAAGGGGGCGATTATGTTGGGATTTAGATTCAGACCACTTCATTTAATGCTATGTTTAACCTTTCTCTTGCTGTTGACCTTTTTTGAAAACGCCCATGCTACGATTCCTTTTTTCCTGAATCAAAAAAACCTCGGCTCCGATAATACGGTTGGTTATCTCATCAACAAACCGGGGAGCGCAGCAGGAGATACGACTCTCGATGTCGGCGACAGAATCCGCGGCATGATCCGGATCGAATCCCTCGAAAACGTGTCGAGTGGCGGAGCCACCGTGAACCTGGTGGGTGATGCCCAGGCTACCGAGTTCACAGCCATCTACGATATAACACTGATCAGCAAGACCTTTTTGTTCCAAGGGCCGAACGGCCCGATGTATCAGCTCGTCTTTGGCCCGACGCCGACCGCAACGGCCTGGGCTGGACTCCCGGGCGGGGCACCGCAACCCGGAACGATCATCCGCTTTTATGAAGACCCCAGCAAGGATTACTCCCGTCTGCTCGCCGCCAACCAGGTGGACGACGGAGACCCCTACCTGACAGGGGCAGACATTGGAACTAACCAGGACTTTACCGAAGAATCACTTATTGCGCGCGCCACCGACGGTGCGCCCTACTGGGACCTCGGTTTCACCGGCGCTCCTTCGGCCGCCTTCAACGGGCAGCCGTCGCCGGCACTCGGGGAAGGCTGGACTGCGTTTTCCACCGATCAGGTCGCGGTACTCCATGCCTTACCCGCTGCTGGCAACGGCGGGATTTACAACTTCGGACTCAATCTGACAGCTAATTTCCTCGGGCCTGCACTGGGTCCCGTTGCTACGAACTTTGGTGGAACCGCACAGATGTCCGGATCGGGGAGTCTTATCGGGCTCAACGGATTCCAGACACCCTTCGATTTCTTCAGTAACGTCGACTTTACCTTCTTCCCGAAGGGGTGCTCCGGAACCATCGGAGACTATGTCTGGCATGACCTGAATCGTAACGGTATCCAGGATTCGGGAGAGCCGGGTATTGACGGCGTAATTTTAAAACTTTACCTGATTAGCAATGATCTTCCGCCAGCCTCAACCAGCCCTCTGGGCGCCTGCCAGTTCGGGCAGCTGCTTTGATGAACCTGGGAAGCATGGCGGCCAGATCGAAGCGGTGATTGAAGC
>Ga0316217_10000050_pt1 | contig 177762 bp, 161 predicted proteins | sample 1anoAmetaG_FD_203633 | JGI IMG/M metagenome (GOLD analysis project Ga0316217, IMG submission 203633) | Freshwater microbial communities from Trout Bog Lake, Wisconsin, USA - 1anoA | ecosystem: Environmental > Aquatic > Freshwater > Lake > Hypolimnion/Profundal zone | place: USA: Wisconsin... | reverse complement strand
CGATGCCCTTGATCAACCCGGACCCCAGGTACTTTTCGATGCCGTCAATTGTGGTCGGAAGCGAGGACCTCATGAACGCGGCCTTGAACTGGAGGCCGTGATCCCGGTTGTTCTCCCAGCGCCCGCTGGCGTGGACGTACTCGCCGGCCTGGACGGTCGCGGCGGAGCCGAGGACGGTGACGAGGTCCCGGTGGCCCCGAACCTTGACGCGCAGGACGCAGAAGCCGCTGTCGGGGCTGTGGAAGGTCACGCGCTCGACCAGCCCGGAAAGGGCCTCGCGTTCGGGTTCGGGGTGGGGCTGGGGCTTCATGGCTATGCCAGTCTCGGGCTGGGGTGGGAGGTTCCTGACGAGGGTACACCCTGATCTACGACTTCCCGGGGGCCAGGACTGGGTCATCAGGGGCCATGTGTTACCACCAGCTCGGCCTCCGGCCGGGCCCAAGCGGGTCCAGAACACGCCACCCCTCCTGCGCCATACAACAGCGCCTCCGTGGCCCCCGATCACCAGGTGCGACCACCCCGAGTCCGCAGTTCCTGTGGAAACCGCCCCGTCAGGCTGCAGGTCTCCCTGGTGAGCGAGGGAAGGACCCGCTGCTGTGGTTTCAGTGCGCCGGGCAGGGGGGAGCCGGGTCCCTTAGTCCTGGTGGTCGGCGGCAGGCTCCCCGGCGTTCCCGGGTGACCTACGCCCCCATAGGCGTGAACCGTCGAATGCTGACCTTCACCCTGGTCCAGGACAAGGGGGTCATGGCCGGCCTGCGGGAACGGGTTCTGGATGTCCGGCAGGTGTCTGAACGGTCCTGGCCTTGTTGAATTCAATCAGTCGGGAGATTTTTGCCTTTTCTTCCTTTGTCTTGGCACTCCTGAGACGTGTTTCAAGCATGGCCCGTTCCTGCGCATCGAGTTCCTGCAGCTTCCGTTCGTTTTCCTGGCGCTCCTTGCCGAGTTCCGATAATTGCTTTTTCAGGGTTTCTTGGCTTGAGAAGGTTGACTTGACGATGGTGGGAACCAGCAATGAAAAGATCAAGACAAGTGCCATTGGCATTACCAGAGCGACGACCAATGGAACCCTCCGAGGCCAGGTCAGGGCAACCCCAGGTCGAAGATAACTTCTGACGACCTTCGTCAGTAATATCAAAGAAACCGCAAGGTACCCTAGGAACCGTGGAGTCTGGTTAAAAAGGACCTTGGCCCAAGGTATCGGCCGGGGGACAAAACCAAGCCCGGAAAACGTGCTGCTTCTCGAGAGAAAGACTAGCGACAGTCCGGAAGCCAGAGAGCCACCGAGGCCAAAAAGACAAAGGATGGCCAGTATCCACCAGCCCCATTGTCGTCTCCAAAACAATCCAACCGCGCCCATGATGGATAGGCCGCCGACAAGGGTTGCGACGCCAACAATAATGATGTCGGCGAATTTCGCTGGACTATTGGATATCGTCCCGGATGCCTTGATGGCAAGGACGATGGAAAATATTCCAAGGGCCGATGTGGCAAAGCAGGCCAGATTGACAAGGAGCGGACTGGAACGGCCGGGAGAATTTACCAGGGGAGACGCTGGCTGGCAGTCCATTGTTGGCTCCTTGGTGCCCGATGGGGTTCATGCGTTGGAATGCCAGTCAATGTTGCCATACTTGGACTTCCCACTGGGTCGCGTTCCTGGCCCACGGCCACACGGCGGGGGTTTTCCGGGCCGGAATGCAGGCCACAACGGCAGGGCCAACGTCAGCATGACCCCCTGGAAAGTGTGCGGATTGGGTCATGAGCGGCCCTACCGAAGGACGAGCCGGGCATGGGGCCCTGGAAGGCAGCCCGCCTTGGGGTTTCACGACCCGGCTCGAAGTCCGGCCACCAGGAGTTGGAAGTGCATCTTGTCCTTGGCAGGACCCTATAGGGTTGAGGGCACCGTTGTCCCCGGAGATGAGGCGGATGACCCCAAGGGCAGCAGCGAGGCGGCAGCGACCTGCCGGCGGCAGGGCCAAAGCATCCGCTTCTAAGGGTGACGACCGGGGCGCCGGCCAATACTCCATAGCCGCCTCTGACCAGGAAGGTCCCGGTGGCCAGCAGATTCCAGGGGCTGCAGGCCCCGGCCAGCCGGCCATGCCCACCGACGCCGAGACCTTGTTCGCGTACGGGCCGGAAAGCCTAGCGGACGCCCAAGTCCTTGGCATCCTGCTGGGCGAGCCCCAGGTGACCCGGGCCACCGGCTTCCTGGAGGCCAGCGGCGGGCTGGGCAACCTCCTGGGCCTCGGGCCCGCCGAGCTGGTGTCCATCGGCATGTCCATGGGCGAGGCGGCGCGGGTCTCCATCCTGATTGAAGTGCAGCGCCGGCGCACCCGGGTGATCCGCACACGGATTAACTCCCCCGACGCGGCCTCGGCCTACCTCCTGCCCAAGGCCGCCGGGCTCACCGAGGAGCACTTCGGGCTCCTGTGCTTGAACGCCAGGGGCGAAGTCGTGGCTGACCGCCTCCTTTGCCAGGGCACGGCCCTGGGGCTCCTGATCATGCCCAAGGCCGTCCTGCGGGAGGCCCTGCGCTACGGGGCCACCTCGGTCATCGTCTGGCACAACCACCCGGCAGGCAGCCCCGAGCCCAGCCGGGAGGACATCGCCGTCACCAAGCAGCTCAGGGCAGCCGGTGACGTAATCGGGGTTCCCTTGTCCGACCACGTGATCGTCGGGCGCACGACCTGCTACAGCTTCCGGGCCTCAGAGGGCTGGGACCGGCGGCGATGATGCGGGCCTTTTCCATGGCCCCGGCAGGCGTCAGCAGAATCCGGCTAATCCCTATGGGGACGGAGTGGGGCGGGACCAAGTGCCAAGGTGAGGCCCAGGGCGGTCGAGGCCCCGCAAGGTTGCCCCGGTCAGTCAGGAACCTCGATCTGGCCCTTCGAGCCCTGGTGGTGCACCGGCGGGCCCACGACCAGCCACACGGGACGGTGGTTGTCCCGGGCGGCGCGGACAGTCTGGATCAGGTGGTTCAGGGACACCCGCTCATGAACCCCGGACTCCTTTTCAAGGTAGATCAGGTCTTCGGCATCGTTCGGGGGCAGCACGACCATGTCGATGGCGTAGTTCTCGGCAACGAGCAGGGCACCCATCTGGCGCGGTGGGTCGGGGACCATGAAGCCGACGCCCGTGGTCAACGCCTCGGTTGTCAATCCGAAGAGCCCGGCTACGGCCCCGAGGGCGGGGGCACCGGGCCTCTGCTTGCCCTTTTCCCAGTGCCAGACGGTCTTCGCCGAGTAGTGGACGGCCTCGCCGAGCTGGGCCAGGGTCCAGCCCCAGCTTATGCGCACCGCTCGGATGCGCTCTCCCAGGGTAGAAGGGTTCTGGGGCTTCGTCTTGTAGCTGCCACGCCCTTTGGTCACGACCACCCCCAAGGCCAAGCCTGGAAGTCGCGTGTTCTCTTAAAGAGAAATTGGACGTCCTCGCTCCCTACGCTCCGGGTCAAGGAGCGAAGGGCCAAGGGTTGCACCACCTCTTGAATTTACCTCAGGAGGTGAACCCCGGGTTGGATTTAGTGGCGATGCCATTGAAAAAGCCCAACAAATAATCTCTATCGTAGAATTCTGAAGATGCTAAATTTCTCTGTAAGAGATTTATAACCAATTGTGTTCCAGGTCGGCGTCAAGTTGCCCCTGCATCACTAACTACAAGCCCATCAGGGCCCCGGAGGTTCCATGCGACGTCCCATCCTCTCCCTTGTCTTGCCGGGCCTGTTGGTCTTGGCCTCCGGGGCCATGGCTCATGGCACCTCCGTCGAGGACGCGAAGGCGGTTCAGCAAGGGGTCGTTGAGGCGAAAAAGGCATTCGATGCAGCCGGCCTTGCCGGGCTGGCGAAACAGGCAAAAGGGGCAGTCGATTCCGTGACCGTCAAGCCGAATGGGGCGGAAGCCATTTCCGCGATCAGCCAGTACATTGTTGGCGTCCTAATTTGCAAGGAGGCCCCCCCTTCACCCAATGCTTCAGTTCCTGCCGCATATTTCACCGGCGACACGGTCGGCACCGTGCTTGACGGAATTGCCAAGGCGAACGGCATGAAGCAGGAGCGGGTGGGCAAAATATTCGGTCTTGTATCCTTCGGTTATACGAGCGTGTTCGGGGGGTTCAAGGCGGGTTCCTTGGCGCCGAAGTTGGAGTTCGTCGGAACTGTACAGAGGGCCATTGGCCAGGCGAAGAAAGCGGTGATGGACAACGGGATCATGGGCTTGAGGGACCTGTGCATGGTCAAGGGCGAAGCGGCCAAGGCTTCCCGGGATGAAACTGCGGCAGTTGAATTCATCAGCCTGATGGTCTACGGCTTCAAGCTGGATTCAGGCGCGACCCAGATGAATAAGATGATCAAGCCCAATCCCTATTTTGCAGATCCAATGACCAGCATCACCGCAATGCTCCAACCCTTTGGTGCCGCGAACGCCAACGCCCTGATCACGTTCGTCAACGGGGAGGTGGATGATGCGGCTACGGCCCAGGCTGTTGACTGACCATCTGGAGGCTTGGGCGATGGTCATGGTAAAGGGTGTCAGCCCAGCGGCGGTCCTTTCCCTAATGCTGTCGGTCTCCGGGTGGGCGCAGGGGCCAGATAGCCCGCAAGGGCCCGCCGTGCTGCCGCCTGAAATCCAGGCGTTCGTCCCCCTCGCCGCCCAGGGTGACCTTGCGGCTCAGGTGACCCTAGGCCGCTGGTATTCAAGTATTGTCTCCACTCAGGGGCACCCCGACTATGCCCAGGCGGTCAAGTGGTTCGGAATGGCTGCCGAACAAGGCAACGCAAGGGGCCAGTTTGAGCTTGGTCGTTTGTACGCATCTGGGAAAGGGGTTCCCCTTGACCCTGTGAAGGCGGCGGGGCTATTCCGCAAGGCGTCTGCTCAAGGTAAGGAATATGCTCAGGTCGAATACGGGAAGGCGCTCAAAGAAGGCTCTGGGACCAAGAAATCCTATCGGGAAGCTCTGGAGTGCTTTAAGAAGGCAGCCTCCCAGGGCAACCTCGAAGCCATGCTCCTTCTGGGCCAGATGTATGCTGCCGGCCAAGGGGTCCCTCAGGACGAAGCCATGGCCACCAAATGGATTGGAGAAGCCCTTGCCGGTGGTTTTCCTGATGCTGAAGTCTACTCCGAGCCCTTGAACCTTCGGGGTGAAGCCGGGGCCGGAATAACGAGCAGCATGGTCGCATACGGGAAATTGGCGATGGATGGACACGGAATTCTAAATGGTCGCAATGAGGCGATCAAATGGATTCGGAAAGCCTCAGATGCTGGAAATGCTGAAGCCGAAAATCTTTTGGGACAATATTATTTAGACGGAACCAATGTCGTGCGAAATGTTCCGACTGGGTGGCTTTTACTTCAAAGGGCTGCCTTTGATGGTGATGAAAATGCTCGGGCTCGAATAAAGGAAGCAATGGCGACCCCTGGTAGTCAAAAAGAAGCTGTTATCCATTCATTAAAAAAATTTGAAGCCGAATTGCTTGCTCAGCAATCTTCATTGATTTCGAAAATAAATCAAATGGATTGGGAAATTTATTCCCATGAAATACAGTATTATAAACTAAAAAAGATTGCGACCTTGAATCCTCTTAATTACCCGATATCGCAAGAGCAGCGAACTCAAACAGTAGAAAAACTCAAGAAAGTTGGTTCAGTAATATACAAATTGATCATGAAAGCAGACGAATTGATCGCCAAGTATAAATCAATAAATGGAAACATGGAAAAATTGGCCTTTTCTCTAAGAGAGGTCCGGGAAGCGCGAAATTTCCAAAAACGAGTGAACGAATAGTCTATATGCAATAACGGATATTGTTTGGTATTCCACGAATGGTAAGCAGTTCGAATTCACACAAAGACCAGCACAAGAGAAATCCACTCCGGCTTAATCACGAGCCAACACCTGCTCCCCGAATTGCTTAGGAGACGCCACAATGAACAGACTTACAATCGCATTGATTGCAGTGGTCGCATTTTTCAGCGCCTGTGATAAATCTTCTCCGCAAGAGGCTCGGCAACCAGCTCCGATTGAGGAAAAATCCCCGCAGCAGACCCAGGGCCCGACCAGGGAGGACGCTATTGAGTTTATTTCAAGTGAGCTTATGTCCAAGAACCCGAACTGGGGCGGGTTTGGACTTAGAAAGTTATCTTTTGACCAAAAGGGGAAGAATTTGAAATTATATTTTGGAAACGGCAATACAATTAGCACTGTATATGATATAAGAATTGAAGGAGTTGATATTATAAGCAAAGTCGATAGTTCTGAGTATACGTCAATTGAATTTATTCCAAAACAAGTTGGTTCAATAAGTTATGACGGCGGTAAAACATACAAAATTGGTGAAACCTTTTCACTTAATATGGCTACAAACCCAACCACCCAAAAAATAATTAATGCTTTTACTGTTCTCAAACAAAAATCAAAGGAAGATACCGAAAACATATCATCAAAATTTTAACTCAACCATCGGCTTTGGTTAGGGTGCCAAAATTCGTCCTGAACTTGGAGGGCGGGATGGAATAGCCGGACGCCGGAGCCCTCGGGCGAGTCAGGATGCAACTTCGCGAATGCTGCTGATCACGGCCTAATTACCTAAATTGTGTCTGGCGAGTCACACCCGTTTCCAAATGCAGGACCCCGACAACAGTCTTGGGCATGGCCATGGCCGCCATGGCCAGCTTGAATTTGGCGGCAGTAATATTGAAGGGCGCACCACCTTTCCGGGCACGGAGGTGAGCCTGGCCGTGTTGGGTGCGGAGGCCGCGACCGCCAGCCCCGGCCTCCAGGGCAGCCGCCCACGAGGTCCTAGTGGGTCAGGCGGTTGGTCGCCGCCAAGGGTACATAATCGGGCACCACCCCCTGCTGGAGGCCCCATGGAGAAACTTGCGATCACCAGGGCGGAATTGGAGTCGATGCTGAAGCGGGTCTTGGTCCAGGCGCTGGCGGAGAACACAGTCGTGATCCCCGCAAATGGCCAGCCCAAGGCCAAGCGCGAGCAGGTCGCCGACCTTGCAGATCTCGACCCGCTAACGCGAAAGGTTGCTCAAGCCCTTGGCCTGGGCGGACATGGCGCGACCAAGGCTATCCGCATCGTCTTTGAAGCCCTCGCCGAGGTCCTACGGGAAAACCTGGACACCCCTGACTTCCGTCTTCGAGTCCACGCGCTGGGGACCTTCCAGGCCCTGCATTTTGCCGCCCGGAACCGCTCGAACCCCAGGACCGCGATGATCACCAGGGTGCCTGCGCACAACCGCTTGGCCTTTCGGTTCACCCTGGACCTTCGCGACCTGGGCAAGCCCGGCAGGTGAAGGTGACCGTCCGACGGCGGTGCCCGCGATGGGCCCTCGACCGCGCCTCCACCACCACCAGGCCGATGGGAAGGTGTAGCCTATTGGCATCCCCACCTTCCTTGTCCTTATACCCTTCAACTACGAGGGCACACCCATGGCAGGAAACACCCTCCCGCCCACCTACGTGCATCTTCGGACCTTCTTCTCCCGGTTGGCGGACACGCTGGACACAGTCCTGACCGGAGGCGACTCCCTACCCGCCGGGCCAGAGCCCCTGGAGGTCAGCGCCGGGTTTCCAGTCTGGTGGGAGGTGATGCACGAAGCGCCGTCCCAGTTTGAGACCGCCGTTGCCAAGGTCATGCCCCTCCTTGGCGTGGAGAAGTCCGCAGCCGACTTGGGCCCGGCCTTCATGGACCTGGCCCGGGTAGTCGGGCGATGGATGCTGCTGCGGGTGATGGTCTGCAGGATGGAGAAGGCCGATGACCTCCGCGCCCGGGCCATGATGCTGGACGGGGTGGACCACACCCTCAGGGAAATCCAAGGATGGCTGCGCCGAGTGGCAGCGGGCCTGAGGGCCTGGGAGAAGGACCCCGACGCCGACCTGGATTTCAACTTCACCCTCCGGATGAGCCCGGCCCCAGGTTTAGGCGAACTGGCCAGGTGGCATTCTGCCCTCCAAAACCCAGCTCCTCCCCCAGACCAGGACGTGGAGGCCGTCGAGCAGCTCATGGCTGCTGCCCTGGGGGCTCAGGGTGGGGTCGCCATGGGCATGGGGGCGGCGTACATGCTGGATTGGCTTCCCTGGTGAAGGGATGGGCTTCCGGCCCCCGGCACGGGCCAGCCCAGGTCAACCCACGCGCAGATAGGCGTACAGGGTCTCCCGGCTGATCCCGAACTCCCTGGCCAGCACCGCCTTCTTCTCGCCCGCCAGGGCCTTGGTCCGGAGCTGGTCGGCCTGCTCCTGGGTCAGGGCCGGCTTCCGACCCTTGTACTTGCCGGCGGCCTTCGCGATCGCGATACCCTCCCGCTGCCGCTCCAGGATCAGGCTGCGCTCGAACTCAGCGAAGGCCCCCATCATGCTGAGCATCAGGGTGGACATAGCCGAGTCATCGCCCGTGAAGGTCATACTCTCCTTCTCGAACGTGACCTTGACGCCCTTCGACGTCAGGGACTTCACCAGCCGGCGCAGGTCGTCCAGGTTCCTGGCGAGCCGGTCCATAGAGTGGACCACGACCTCGTCGCCCTCGCGGACGTAGGCGAGCATGGCTTCGAGCTGGGGGCGGTCCAGGTTCTTCCCGCTGATCTTCTCCTCGAAGACCTTGTTCACCTCGACCCCGTCGAGTTGGCGGGCGGTGTTCTGGTGTTCCGCCGAGACCCTGACGTAGCCGACCCGTTGACCCTGCCCCATGCTCGCTCCTGTCAGGTTAGATTCTATCATATTAATCGGAATATGTCAAGAAATGCCTTTTGACATTTAAAGCTGACACAACTGGCGGCCTACCCCGATAGCGACCTGGGGTAAACCCCAATCGGACAGCGTCAAGGACGGGTTGATTGCCACCGGGGCCGCCCTGGGGCCACCAGGTGCCCCTCCCTGCCAAGGTCAGGGCCAGGTGATCATGGGCACCATTCCGGTCAGGAGCGGGGCTTGGAGACCTTCCGGCGCACGAACCCCACGGCGACCACGAGGACCCAGAAGACGAACGTCCAGAACCCGGCGTTGGCGAGGGCGGCGAAGGCCATCCCGCTTCTTGACGACGGTGAGCCCTGGAACAGGTTGCCGAGGACCAACCACCAGACGGTCACCCCCGGGTCCACGAACCTCGATAGGGGGTCCCTAACGACCGAGGGGATCATCTTGTTGGACTCCCTCATGACCACGATCGCCAAGCTGGCCATGGTCAGCACCGGCGCGGCGATGGCGTACCACCGGCGCGTCACGGCCCCGCTCGCAACGTTGAACATGAACCACATTGCCTGGAGCCAGCAGCCGGTGTTGGCGACCACGATCGCCTCATACCCGGCGTAGGTCGTCGGCGAGAACTGGTTGGGCCCGGCCATGACCAGCCACCAGACGATGACGCCTGGCTGGACGAACACGTTCAGGGCCGTCCTGCGCAGGGCCATGATCTCATTGGCCGGGAGCACCGCCAGGGCCACGGTGGTGGCGATCACCAATACCAACGCCGCGAGGGCGGATCGCTTCTGGACCTTCTGGATCATGGTCCCGATCTTAGCCTGAACAGGTAATTGCCGATGGTCGCCGGCCTGGGACAGGTGCTTCCCACCGCCCTGGACCTGGGAGTCCCACCAACTGCCCCACCTGGCCAGGTTCAACGCGATCCGGCAGGCCGGGTGGCGGTCATGCTCTTCAAGGCCGCCGTGGCCAGGGCCAGGAGCCGAAAGGCGGTCCCGGCTGGGATCTGGACGACCTCGGCATCCTCGAGGTCGGGGATGCCATCCAGGGCGGCTGCGAACCGGGTCAGCTCCTTGTGCAAGAGGATGGCCAGGACCTCGGGCGGGAGGTCCTGGTCATGGAGAGGAGCAGGCGCGGGGGTGGTCATGTCTAGAACGGTGCTTTTCATGGGCGGGGGCCTCCAATATGGAACTCGGAAGCCGGCGGGGCTACCCGCAGTCCTCCGCCAACTGCTCCATCTCCTCGTCGGTCATGTCGGGGAACCAATTAGGGGGCAGCGCGGCCTGGAGGTCCGCCCCGTCCTCCGGGGTCGCCGGGATGCCGGGGTGGGTGGCGATGTCGGTCGGGAGCGCCATGGGGGTGGTCTTGGGCTTGTTCATTGTGAACCTCGTAGGGGCAGGCAGGGCCTGCGGTTACGGTTGAGCTACTGGATGCCTGGCAGGCGGTAGTTGGGGATATCGTCCGGGAGGATGATCGGCGGGTTGTCCTCGAACAGGCGGCCAAGCGTTGCACCGTCGTAGATGCTGGCCAGACCGGCAATATCACAGTTCGAGTTCCACCAGATCGGGAGCCGATTGGAGTTGCGGTACGAGATCAGTTCCTGAAAGATCCCCATGGCGAAGGGTGTGCTCTCGTCGTCCGACTTTCTGATGGACTCGCGCCCCAGGTCGTCCAAGATCAGAAGCCCGGACCACTGCATCCGCCGCAGCATCGTGGTCACGCCCTTGGGGTCACCCCAGGACCGGCCAAGCTCGCCGTAGGTGGCTGGCCAATCTACCCAGAGGAAGTCCACAGGGCGGTGCGGCAGGTCGTAGGTCTCCTCACCGACCAACCGCAGGGCGCGGCGGGTACTGAGAGTGCGGAGCAGGGCCACCTGGGTCCCGGACTTGCGACTGCCCTGGGAGCCGAGGAGGCCGAAACCCTTGGTGGGGACCCGACCGGCCCAGATCGGGGGCAGGTGGGGTTCGAGGGCCTGACGTGTCCCCATGGGGATGCCCTTCATCCTGGCGGATTCATAAAGGCGGGGAGGGACATCCCCATATGGCAGGAGCCAGTCCCGGGTGATGTACTTGCGCCGGTCGTCGATCTTGGTGGGGTGGAGGGTCCCTTCCTTTTCGGCACGTTCCAAGGACAAGCAGGCCGTGCACAGCGTGGCCTCGGGCTTCTCCCGGTCCATCTGAAAGGGGCTAAAGGCCAAGGGGATCTTACAAGACGTGCACTTGATGATGTTCATGGTCTATTCCTTTGACTGTGTGGGTTTGGCGAAAGCATTGAGGAACTGAGAGGCCGCTCGGATGTTTGACTCCCGGCGATGGGCGGGACCGCCCACGGCGACCTTGGGGGCCTTGAGGGTGCCGGCCCGGAGCTGCCGAAGTAAGATCGGGAGGACCGTGCTGATGAAGTTTGGGAACCCTTTGACCCACCGGGGCTCCATCTTGGAATCGACGTGGTGCCGGGCGCAGGCGGCCAGTTCCTCGGGGGTGCACGTCTCGATCCCCGCCAGGAACGCTGCCGTGTCCTGGTCGAGATCAATCCTGTCGTAGGGGTAGAAGGTCAGGATGTTCTCCCAGGCGGACCGAAGCTCCTCGGGGATGTCCTGGGCGGCGGCGACCGCTGTGGCCCTGGGGGCAGGCCCGGGGCCGGGCTGGGGGGCCTGCACCGGTGCCGGTGTGCCGGGTTCGCCTTTGTCCAACTTGTCCGAGAAGTCCATGGCCATGTCCATGGCCCCCAATTCCGCATACTTCTCGATCTTCCCGTCCTTCCGTAGCGTGTCGAAGGTGATCGGGTATTTCGGGAATTTCTTGTTCCGCCGGAGGTAGAACAGGGCCAGGGTCAGCGTGACCTTGGGTTTGGCGGAGAAGAATGTGACATCCGCAGGAGTGAGCTTTGTGATGGTGCGCCCGGGACAACCATGGGCGGCGCAGATGGAATTCCACTCTGAGACGAACCAGACGATGATCTCGGGGGCGGCCTCTTCCTTGCCGTCCGGGGCATTGACCTTCTGTTCGACGGGGAGTACTCCACCCTCGACATCCAGGTCGATATCCCGTTCAATATTCGGAGAGTACTCACCCTCTACGATCGGGACTTCATCACCATCCTTATCCACTGGCGTTCCCTCTGTACCCTGGGCTTCAGGACTACCCGCAGGGCCCCCTGTCCGCCCCCCGGGGGAGGAGGAGGAGGAGGAGAGTCTTCCGTCTTGATCTTCTTGAAGAACATCTTGATCCTCTTGAGGGCCCCGGGGAGCCGCTTGCCTGTGCGAGTTTGATGCCTTCCAGAGGTCCACGTGGACACCCATTCGCTAGCCCACGAACATGCCCATCCTGGGGTCCACTCCCTTCACCTATCATTTCCATTTTCAATGGATTAGGTAGCCCATTTGCAGGGCCACTTTGGGGGCCAATTACAGGACCATGTCCTGACCCAGGTGAACCCCCTTCGGTCACGGCTGCGCCGAAACGGAAGATTCCGTCCCCGACCATCACACCGCCCAAGTCCCGAACGACCTTGGCCCGGATGCGGGCTGCGGTCGTGTGGCCACAGCCGAGGATCTCGGCGACCCTGGTGATGGTCAATCCCTCAATGACCCCGACCTTGAACGCACCCTTGTTGGTTCGACCCATGTGCCTGCGGATGTAAACCTCCAGGAGAACGTATAGACCTGCCTTGAGGTGGTGGAGGATGGCCTCGATCTCGGCCAGGACCGGGTTCGGGATCTTGGTGTAGTTTTTGGTCTCCCCGGGCAGCAGGCGGGCTTTGGCGTAGTCCTGGTCGTTATCCTGGCCGTCATCCTGGTCGGCACCACCGCCGCCCTGGTCCGGCTCAACGTCATTGTCTACGGCCTTCTTGGTCTTGGTCTTGGACATGTGGATCTACCTTGGTGGGTGGTGCTTGGGAATAGCGCTCGGAGGTCGGTGAGCGGTGCTGGACCTGAGGGGCCGGTCGAGGACCAGAACCCCAGGTGCAGGCGGTGTGAGCCACCTGCACCTGGGGCGGACAGGTCTAGGGTTTGGAAAGGTCGAGCATCTCGGCCTCGTCGCCCGCGCCCGCCCCGGGCTGCTGCGAGTTCATCGGTCGGAAGGGACCGTTCCACAGCTCGTCGGTGGTGGTCCCGGTGAGCAGGATCTCGAAGGCGGCGTCGAGGATCTTCGGGGCCATGAGGGCGACACCATCACGGTTGGAGAGGGCCTGGTAGGTGCTTCTCGGCACACTGACGTGGATCATGCTCCCGCACTCATTGAAGGCCAGGTGGATCGAACCGAGGGGACTGTTGACGATCAGACCGATGTTGGTCCCGTACGGGATCTCGCCAGGGAACTGGGCGAGATGGAATCGGATCTCCCTAATCTCGCGCCGCCACGAGCTGGGCACCATGTTGAGGAACCTAGGGCTGGCCAGCACCTGCGAAATCTGGATCGCCGGGTGAGGGGATTCAATGCGGTTGGTCATGGGTTTCTCCATGTAGTTGTTCGAGTAGAAGTTGGATAGAGCTGACCCAGGGGCAGGCGGTGGTGGCCGCCCGCACCTGGGCCCGGAGACTTAGCGCAGGTCAAGCCAGAAATCGCTGACAGGCAGAGGCTTCTGGGCCACGGGAGTGGTCAAGGTCGGGCGGACCTTCCGCATGAGGATGCTGGTGAGCCAGCCCCTGTTGGCGTTGAAGAAGAGCCACAGGCGACCCTTGGCTGTGATTTGCAACTCCGAGTTCCACGTTGAGCCTGCCCTGAACCTCGTCGGGCTGTAGAGGAAGTACCCCTGGTGGAAGTATTTGGTTGTCGGCTGGTATCCCGTCGCCGAGTCCCAGATCAGGATGCCCTGGTCCTGGAGGAAGGGGAGCAGCTTGCCCCTCGTAATTCCAAGGGCCTTTTCGGTCTCGAAGGCATAGTGGTTCCACACGTCCAGCTGGATTGCCCGTTTGGAGTACTCTGACGGCGAAATCATTCCGTTAGCCTGATCAAGCATGGCGGCCAAGGTCACGTTCTGACGGACGAGGGATTCGACCTGCTCCCACATGGTGGAGTGGAACCCGTAGATGGACGAGCGCAGTTCGGAGGCGACCGTGGTCTTGGTTTCGACCTTCCTTGTGTTGGCCTTGCGAATCCCCGGGAGGGTCTGGGCCACCCATTTCTGCATGAGCAGGGCGGTAGGCTTGTCGCTGCGGCTGAGGAAGAAAAATACCCCGGATTCGTTGAGGGTGATCATCTCCTGGTTGCCGGAGGGGGTCGTGATCTGATACCGACCCTGCCACTCCACCGGAACGTGGGCAAACATCTTGGCCACGTTGGTGATGGACGCTTCGGCATAGCCGAGGGCGGTGAGGATGTCCTTGCCCACCCACCAGGGCTCGCCGTTGACGTCGATGGCGGTGCGAACCTGGCCGGAGCCGTAGGTGTAGGTGTTGAGGCCAAGCTTAGGCCCCGCCGGCTGGGCGGTTGTGTTGAGGGCGTTAGTCATTGGGCACCTCCTTGCTGTTGGCCACCGTGGGCGTGGTGGTCGTGGTGGACGTGGAGACCTCGGCTGTCGTGGTGTTGATCGTGGACGGCGCGCTCATCTGGGAAAGGACCCAGGCGTCGAGGTCTTCCGTGTCGTAGCGGACCACCCTGAGGAGGACCAGGTGCCGGGGAGCTTGTCCCTTTCGGCGAAGGGCCCGGAGGACGCTCGGCGGCAGGTTGAGCCGCTTGCTGGCTTCGGTTTCGGTGATCAAGTGCACGTTGCACCCCTTTAAGCTAGGTTTGACCGACTTGCTTGTCGGAGACCTTTCACTTAGGCGAAACCGTAGTCTGGAAATTTTTCACTTGTACTCCGACGCGATGGCCCGAGATGGGTGACCACGGCTAGATACGGTGGTTTTGGCCGGTGTTGGCCACTTTTCCACGCCATTGCTCTGCTCGTGGTGGTTTTGGTCGGCTTTGGCCCGGGCTTCCACGTGGGCCACGACCTCGGTTAGGGCGGCGACGAGCTGCGCCACCTGCAGCGCGGTCACCGCCGTGTACACCCGCTCCGCCAGCCGTAGAACGACGGCGCGGGTGCTGACCTCGATGCACACGCAGCCCGGGAAGGCCATGGCCCTGGCGCTCCCCGCACCAAGTTCGGCCCTGGCTTCGATGTAGGTCAGGAGCGCCTCCAGGTGCAGGATGATGTCCTCGGCCTGGGCCGGGGTTCCGATGGGGATCTCGGCGGCGATGGTCGCATCGGGCTCCTCGACCACCGCCACCATATTCTTGTCCACGACGAAGCCGAGGTCGCCACCGACGGGAATGACTCTGGAGGCGCGGGCCAGGTGGCCTTCGGGACCCTGAGGGTAGGCGTGAGGGAAGAAGCCGCCGGTGATGAGCGCCAGGGCAGCCCCCATGTGCTTGCGGAGGCTCAGGCTCATCGCTCCCCCTTGCGTTGCTTGTAAGACGCGAGGGCGGCGTCGATCTCGGCCTGCGAAAGGGCCAGGAACCGCTGCAGCTCGGTGTAGGGCAGCAGGGTGCGCCGCCCCACCTTGATCGGGGTGATGAGGCCGGCGGCGATGCACTGCCAGAGTGTTGTCGCCCGGAGACCGATCTGGACAGCTCCGTCAGCGACCGAGAAGGCGAGGTGTGGGGTGTGAGGGGTGTGGGGGTGTTGGGAATTGGCGGGGTTGGCCATTGGGACCTCCGGGGGGGAAGCGGGATGCCTCTCCACCTGAAGGGGTGGGAATTCAGTCCGCTGGACTTCGCAGCAATGACTACGAACGACCACGAACACCACGGGCAGTGGCATCCTGAACGCATTGGGGTGCCGACTAGGACCCATCAATTCTGGTGTATCAGCCGTTATATCTATAGATGGGACAATCTACCAGGGCGGAAGCGGGCTGCCCTCTGGCACCCTCAGGGAGGGCCAAATGGCTGATCGTTAATCCGGGCGACCCTCAGATTTTGGTGAATTTTTATTAAATTGTGATTTTCGTCACACCGCACCGACGACAACAACAATCATGTACTCGCCATCCCGGACTGATCTCCCCAGGTCACCGCCGACCTTCAGGTCAACGCCGTGGACGCCCGGAGCCTTCGCCATTTCCTGGGCGTCGGTAAGGTCTTCGGGGCCTGGATGCCCGAGCAGGTCGCGGCCTACGGATTTGTTGAACACGGAGACTACGAGGTTTTCACCGAATCTGGGGAAAACCCCAAAAGTGGTCGTCCGACCAAGACCTACATGCTCAGCCTCGACATGGCCCAGCAGGTCGCGTTGGTCAGGTGCACAGCCACGGGCACCGGTTGGGCCAGCCGGGCAGCAGGCTTTAAAAATGGGACTCCTCTGTGGCGTTGGGCCGTCCGCCCTGGCCACCTCGGAACACCCGGATGTTTTCCATGTAATCCTTCGCCTTCTCCATGCCCTGGGCGGCGGCCTTTTCATACCAGCGGTACGCCTCGTCCTTGTCCTGGGCGACGCCCCACCCGTTGGCGTAACACACGCCCAGATTCAGCTGGCCGCCAGCATAGTTTTGCCGGGCGGAGCGAAGGAACCACTTGAAAGCCTCCGTGCGGTCTGCCGTCAGGCCGCCTATTCCTGTGGCATAGTCCGCACCCAGATTGTCCTGGCCGGCCGCATTGCCCTGGACCGCCGCGAGCCGGAGCCACTTCACGCCCTCCACTTCGTCCTTGGGGACGCCCAGGCCGCATTCGCACATTATCCCCACCTGGCGCTGGCCTGCGGCGTTGCCCTGGAGCGCGGCAAGGCGGTACCACCCAAAGGAGGTGACCAGGTCCTTCTCTACGCAGTCCCCGTTCATGTACATGTTGCCAAGCTCCACCTGGGCCTCAGGCAGTCCGGTCGCGGCGGCCTTCTTGGCCCACTGGAGACGGGCCGCGGGGTCCTTCGGCAGGGCGCGGCCGATAGAAGAGAGCCAGCTTAGCCGCAACATGCACCAGGGACGGCCTGCTTCCGCGCCCTTCTGGTACCAGGCCAGGGCCTTGGCTTCGCTGCCTTTCCAGTCCTTGGTGCCATCGAGGTATGCGTCACCCATGGCCTTCTGCCAGTCGCCGTCGGTCAAGGCGGCGGCCTTCTGCATCCAGGCGATGGCCATGCCTTCGTCCTGTGGCAGGGTGCCGTCCAGGTAGCACTTTCCGAACCCGGCCATATAGCCGGGTTGGCCTTGCTCGGCCGCGGCGCGGAACCACGTGATTGCCTTTTTCAGGTCCTTCCGCGTGCCGAAGCCATCGAAGTAAAAGGAACCTAGCGTCCACTGAGCGTCATCTAGGCCCTGGCGGGCGGCAAGGCGGGCCCATCTGAACGCCTCGGCGGGGCTCTTGGTTACGCCGGTACCTCTGAGATAGAGGACGGCAAGGAGGTTCTGGGCGCGGGGGTCGCTCTGGTCCGCGGCCTTGCGCACCCACTGGGCTCCCTGGATCTTGTTCTCCGGCATGCCCAGCCCATCGAGGCTTGATTTGCCGAGGTACCGCTGTGCCTCGGGTTCGCCGGCCTTCTCCGCCTCATGGATCAGCTTGAGCCCGGCATCTTCATCCTGAGGTACACCTTCGCCTAACTGGATGATCCGGCCCAGATGGGCCTTGGCCGGTAGGTACCCCTGGGCGTCGGCCTTCCTGAACAAGGCCACCGCCTGCGCGGGGTCCGCCTTAATGCCCTGGACGCGCCAGATCCGCGTGCCCAATTCATCCTGGGCCTTGGGGTTACCCGCCTCCGCCAAGTGCTGCACCCGAGCCAGGGGGAGTTGCATCATGGAGCCGAAATAGCCCATCCGGGCGCCCAGGCCGTAACCTAGTCCGCCGACCAGGACCAGGGCCAGAGGCACTCCGGTCAAAGCCAGTTTTTGGCCACGGGACATGGGCTTCTTGGGGGCCTTTGGAGCCAGTGCCGACTCTGGAGGGGCGGCGGCCAGCGGGGGCGGCGGCATGGGAACCGCCACAGGAACCGGTGTGGAAACCGGTGCGGGGGCCATAGCCTGGGGAGCGGGGCTTTCCGGGATCCGGACCGAAGTCCCGCAGAATTGGCAGAACTTGGCGGTTTCATTGACATCTTTACCACATTGGGCGCAGAACATGGATTCTCCTCCGATGAGTCAGCCTAGTTCCTGGGCCGCGTTTGTTCCTGGGTCTGTTTGGTCCACTCGAAATGACCCAGAAGCAGGTTCATGAATTCCACACAGAGGCCACAAAGCCAGATCCATACCCAGGTGAAGGCCAAGCCACCGACCAGGGCCTCGATCATGGGAAGCCAGCGGAGATGGTTTCGCTCCTGGAGGTGCGTCAGACGCCCGTTCAAGGAAGCGCCCGGGTCGTTCTTGGCCGTGGCTTCCCACTTGCCTAGCATCTCCTGGTAGTGCTGGCCAGCCATCCAATCGTACATCACCGGCGCCCCGGCGTTCCGGGCATTTTCAATACGCAGGTTGAGCATCAGGTCTTCGCGGATTAAGAACTCGTAATAGGGATTCTTGGTCGTGAAGTTGTAATTGGTCATGCGCTGCAAGAAGTAATCCGTACTGGTGACGCCCGACATGAATTCCCGGGCTTCGGCCAATTCCGTCTTGGCCCCTGGGTCGGCTTCGATCTCGCTCTCCATCTGACGCTGCTCATCTTTAAGGACCTCGATCCAGGCACGACTCACCTCGGCATAGACACCGTTCCGCCCCATCATGTCCAAGGCGCCGGCGGCCCGCATTTTGGCTAACAGGGTCTGGGCCATGGCCGGTTCCTGCGTGATGGTGCCCTGGCGGAAGTGGATGGCTCGGATCTCCTCGCCGACTCGGGCGTCCGGCAAGAAGGCCCGGGCGGCGACCAGCAGGGTAGCGGCTAGCAGCAGAATTCCCGAGAAGGTCGTGAAGGCGCTGACGAAGGAAAGGTTGGCCATAGTCAGCGGGGCGCGCCGGGAGATCCAGGGCAGGCCGTCCGCCTCGTCCCGACTGTGTGTCAGGAGGATATATTGAATCAGGAAGCGTACCGGCGCCGCCAAGACCCGTCCCACTGCCCTGAGTAGTCCCCAGAGGTAGTGGAGGGTACTGCGCCTGGCGAACAGGGCCGTGATGGACAGGGCAAGCAGAAGGAACAGGGCTAGGGTCTCACCCGGGGCTTCTTTAAGGGAGTCTATGAAAGGTAAAAGTAGGTTGGGGGACATGGAAGCTCCATATAAGGGATTTGTCTGGATTATATATGTACACATCGTTGACGGGTGGAAATGACATGCCCAAGTTACTGCCTGGACGTCGGTCAGTGGCGAGGTTCACTACCCACCCATGGGCATTCCTTCTTGGTCCCCGGGTAAGCCCATCAAGGCCACCGTCCATCGGCCATCGAAGATACCCCCCATGCCAAGGAGACGGAGCCCGACATGCGTCAAAAGGTAATGCTGCGGCCTTCGATCATCTGGACCATGCCCGAGCGCCAGCACTCCAAAATCCCGGCCCGGTGGAAGACCATGACTATGAGCGGGTTTCCGGGTCCGGATCGGCAGGGGCGGCGGGTCTGAGAAACCCGAAGCGCAATGGAGGCCCCTGGCGATTGTTATTGGCTGTCTAGATCGGGTCCGGCCACTACCACTCCAACCCACCTCGGTTTGAGGCTCCTAGGCATATCTGGTGAGGCCGATTTTTCCGAACCCCGTCCAAATTCCGCCGCCCCCCGGGGGCACCTACTTCGTGATCAAGTTCATGATCTTCACCGACGGCCAGTTGATGCACTGATGGGCGTACGCCGCCACATGCGGCACGTGCAGCACCTCGCCTCGGAGCGTGATCGTCTCGTGCATCGGCGGCGGCCAGTGGATCGGCATGGAGCACACCCGGCACATCGCCCTCATCCAGCACTTGCAAGGGGCGATCTCCCCGTGCCGGGGCCAGCCGCAGTCCGGGCAGACCGCGAAGCCGAGGAACTTGCCGCACTGGCCAACCCGGACCAGCGGCGGCATCCCGGTTTCCAACCTCCACCGCCGCCCATCCGGGAGACCCAGCCAGCCCCCAGCGGGCCCGACATGGGGGCGCACGATGTCCAGCAGCTCCGGGATGGGCAGCTCGGGATCGAGCCGGCAGATGCGAAGGCCGTGTTCCGGGGCCCCAAGGTCGAGCAGCAGCCACGGAGCCGGGATCGGTGAGCGGGTGGGTGCCCGAAGCGGGCGCGGGGTCAGGAAGGTCATGTCACCCTTGCTCAAGGGTCTCACCGCCCGCCCCCACAGGAACTCCACGGAGCCGCCGCCAAGGTCCAATCCGTTGAACCGGCAAAGCACCTTGGGCTCCAGGTTGTCGCGCATGAACTTGTTCGCGCCGGCGACCGCCTCGGCAAGGGGGATCGAGAACTCGAAGGTGACCATGTTCTCCCCCACCCGGGCCCTGATCAGCCCCCGGACCATGAGGGTCGCCAGGATCTCCGAGTGGGCGTTGCCGGTCAGGTCCCAGGTGCCCCTGCCCAGCGCCTGGGCGATCTCGGGCGGAAGTCGAAGGCAGGCAGCAGCCGCATCCAGGTCCACCCAGTGGGCGAGCCCGTCGATCCAGGCGTAGGCCCCCGAGGTGGCGTCGATCCAGGCTCCGGCCCTTATCTGACCTGAAATGACCACGGCAGCTTCCCCTGACTCTATAGGGCAGTCCGGGCCCGGGGATGCACCTGCAGGGCAGAATCCCAGGCCAAGCCCAACCGTTTCAGGTGCATCCAAGGAGCCCGGGGGCCCTATAGGGTTTGGGAGAGTGAATGGCGGTATTCAGCGATGGCTTCCTTTTCGGGTGGAACGCGAACTACGCCGAAAAGGTAGGCTTCATCGGGTCAGCCAAGGACTTCGAGTCCAAGCTCCACGGCGTCTTCGCCGCCGCCGGCCTCGGCCCGGAAGGTACCAAGGCCATCGTGGCCATGGCGTTCAGCAGGATTGCTGACTGGCGCGTCCACAGGCGCAAAGGCGTGATCCCCTATTGGGAGGGCCGGTGATGGGCCAGAACCTGCAGCCTACGATTGCCCTCTGTATCATGCACCGAGTGGATCGGGATGGCCAGCACGGGCGGGTCGAGGGGCACTTTCTTATTCAGGTCGAATCTGTGATACCCCCCTGCCCGGAGTTCCGAAACCCCCATGCCGGTGAGGTCATCAATGGCTGGTTCCTTCAGGATCTGGTGGTACCCGCGTTCTACCGCCGGGACACTTCCGAGAAGTCCCTGATGATCTACCCCGACGTCCTGGTCTATCGTCGCCGGCTGGTAGTGGGCCCGGAAGTCGCCTTGGCCATGGTCAGGACCCTTGCCCGCGCCGAGCGCGGTCTGCGCAAACTCCGGGAGGACGATGGGTTTACCGAAAGCCACGTCGCCTTCCTGTTCCGCCTCGCCAGGATATTCCAGGCAAAGGTCATCATCACCGCCGACTTCGGCGCGTTGTCACCCTTCCCGTTCATTGAGACGACTCCCGACAACCTCTTGGACCAGATCCACCGCTGGCAGTCTGGGTGATGTTAGAGACAAAACTAATTATTTCAAAAGGAAACCCCCATGCACCCCCACCAGCAAGGCTACGAGCCCTTCAACCCCGGTTGGGATCGCGCAGTCTTAGCCTTTTGGCCGGAGGCGGCCCCGGAACAGCGCCGGCAGATTCTGAGTACCCTAGCGGCGGGGGACATGGGGTCCCTGGACTGGGAAGTGGTCGGGCCTGTCGTCCTTTCGAGCATCAAGACATGGCTGAAGGCCGAGGATCTGGCACGGGTCATCCCCGCCTTGGCCAAGGCCCCCATCGCCGTCGCCAAGCCCATGCTCGATGCCTTCCTTTTCCACTTCGACTCGGCGGTCCGGATGGCGGCGGCGGGGGCCTGGGTCAATCACCACGAACATCCTGCCGAGCCCGGGGACCTTCTCGCAGACGACCGGCAAGAGGTGGTCCTTCAGCACCTCCTACGATCCAGGGGGAGTGGCTTGGAGGCCGACAAGAACCACCCCGGCCTTGCGCCTAAGGAACGGGCTGCCCTTGAGGGCCTGACGTGCTGGTTCCCTTTCGGCGATCAGCAGATGAACCTCCTCATGGAGGCCGAGTGCTACCTGCCCGCTGCGCGTCAGGCCGTGATCCGATATGTGGAGGCCGAAGCCGTGGAGGTCGCTGGTGTCCCACGCCACGTCTACGGCTGCAATTCCGGGCTGCTGTTTCTCTCCCGAGGCCCGGAGGGCGAGGCGGTCGCCCAGGGCCTCGCCTGGTGCCGGGCGGGGAGGTCATGGTTCGGGCCTGCCCTGCTGGGACTGGCCGGGGTGGCAGGGCTGGAAGAGCTTGAGCGGATGGCTAAGGCCGACGACGCTGGCGACCGCCAGATGGGCCTTCGGGGCCTTGCCATCGGACGGTCGGAGCGAGGCGAGGTCATCCTGCGTGGCTGGCTGGATTCCCCGGACCGGCTGGAACGCGAGGAGGGGATCAAGGCCCTGGCCCTGCGCTCGGCCTGGGACCCCGGGGCCTTCGCCGCGCTTCTGGCCATGTCCACCCGGAACCTTCACCGCGACCCAGAGTACGGCATCTGTGACGAGCAGCGGGTCCCCTGGGACTGGTGGCAGGCAATGTGCTGGAGCGGGAACGGCCCGTTCTGGACCTTGGAGTGGGCCGAGCTGCAGGGCCTTGAACAACACTTTCTGCCCCGGGAATGCTTCGAGCCGGATTGCTCCGGTGTACCACGGCGGGAGGTCATCTTCTTCCGCGCAGCCCTGGGCCTCGCGGCACACGGCGACCCGTGGGTGTCCGAGTGCGCGACCATGCTGCTGGCTGCCCGGTCTCCAGACACGCCGTGGTGGCGGGACTACTGGGGTCGCCAGCTTGAAACCGGACCAGGGTATGCCCGGGGCATCGCCTCGTCCTGGTTGGCGAAGGCCGAGGGCATCGAGGGCCTGGAGCCTCACCGGGCCCAGATCCTGTCTATCGCCAACCTGAACTTGCCGTTCGCGATCAAGGCCACGCCCGCGTCGGCTGCCAAGGCAGCATGGCTCCAGGACTTCCTTGTCCACCCCAACCTCGCCGTGCGGTTGAAGACCCTGATGGCCTTCCGCGATGAGCTGGATGCCAAGGTCCTAGCTGGCCAGACCCAATGGGTCCGTGAGGCGCTGACCTCCGTCGAGCTGCTCGGGTTCGCCGCCCATGTGCTGGCCTGGGTCCCGGTCCCTGGGCTCGCCCTGGACCTCCATGCTGCCCTGAACCGGGCAACCTCCGAGGAGACCAAGGTCTACATGGCCTATTCGCTCAAGGCCAGCCCCGACCTGGAGGCCCACGACCTGCTCCTGTCCCTGGCGGACCGCCCCGAGGGTTACCTCAGGTCTCTTCTCCCTGAGCTGGTGGAGGGCATCGGCGGGGACTGGGCGGTGCAGGCGCTAGCCGAACTGCTGGACCACGCAGGGCCCCCTCGTGGCACCGGGGCCGCGCTGGGCCGGATGGGGACGCCGGCCTCGCTGGCTGCCCTCCTCGCCCACGTAGACGCCGGCCCCGGCGTCCGTGCGCAGGTAGCTGAAGGGCTTGGCCGACGCCCTGCTGATGAGGGCTGGGCCCCCCTCATGACGCTGCTGGAGGACTCCGTCATTAGGGTGCGGCGGGCGGCGATCCGGAGCTTGGCCTACAGCCAGCGCCCGGAGGTCAAGGGCCTGCTCATGGCCATGGTTCTGGACTGGAGCCCGCGCATCCGGCAGGCAGCGGCCTGGACCCTCTGCCGCCTACCCGGGGAGACCGCCCTTGAGATGGTGCGGATCGCCCGCAGGCTTCACCCCGAGCCCTGGCCGGAGATCGGGTTCTCCGAGCCCTTCGACCGGTTCCCCAGGACCGAAGCCCAATGCGCCGCTGAATTCCTTGTCCGTCACGTCCACCGTCATGCGGGGTTGCCATGACGAGGTCACCAAAGCGAAAAACGGGAGGGAAGCCCGTGGAGCCAAGTGCCGAGGACATGACATGGTTGATGGACCTGCCCAGCGTCTCTGAGGACGAGGCGATCCGGCTGATCCTGGAAGCCGGCGAGCGGGTCCGCCGCCTTGGACTCGTCCTGCCCAGCACCTCTACCATGGGCGCTGTTGAGGCCAACCCGGAGCCCGAGCCCCTGACCAGGGACCCGTTCGTGCGCAGATTGGAGAGCTTGGGGCTTCAGGTTACGGGGCAGCATTCGGAGTGAACAACCCCAGCACCGGACTGAGCTTCTCAATGCTGGCGGTCAGGGCCTGTCGGGCGATATGGCCGTAGTGCCGTTCGCACATCCGCGTGTCCTTGTGGCCTAGCTGGGCAGCAACGTAGGCCAGGGGGCACCCGGCGTTGATCAAGCCGGAGGCGTACGTGTGCCTCAGTTCATGGAAGGTTACGTCCTCGAAGTCCGAATCCTTGGCCTTCGGGTCGGCGGCCTTCATCCTGGCCCTTGCGATCTCAACGGCCTGCTCCATAGCATAAACCTGGTCATAGCTGGCCCAGGCGTCGGGGTCCGCCAGGGTCTTGGCCCGGGTTGTCCTCTCTACGTCCTTGCGCCGCCACATCAATTCATCCGGGCTTCGGCCTTCGGTGAACACCTTGAACCAGATGACGGCCTCGGAGGAAAGGGCGACATGGCGGCTCACGGCCTCCCCCTTGCCCTTTCCCCACTGGATGAACAAGGTCCGGCTGGTCGCGTTGAAGTCCCGGGCGAGGACTCGGCATAGTTCCCCGTACCGCGCCCCGGTGTACAAGGCCCCCATTACCAGGGGGCGGAACTCCGGATCACAGGCGGCGACGAGCATCTGCTGCTCGTTCACGGTGAGGAACCGGACCCGCTGCGAGGTCGTCCCCTTGAAAGGCTTCACCAGCCGCCATGGAAGGTTCGAGTCCCCCGTCTTCCCCCGGTCGGCGGCGCAGTTCAAGGCGGACTTGAGATTGGTAAGGATGCGGTTGGCGGTGTCCCTGCGGGCCCTCTGTTCGTCCTGGGAGAATTCCGCAGGCTTTTCCGGTGGCTTGGGGTCCTCTGCTTTCTTCGGCTGGTCCGGCTTGCGGTTCGACCGCCTGGGGGCCAAGGCCAGGTCCCCGTGCCAGTCCTCGATCTGTTTCCGGGTGAGCTTGCGCACCTCCTTGTCCCCGAGCGCCGGCAGGATATGGGCTTCTGCCGTCTGCCCCATGATCTTCACGCCCTTGACACCCCGGCGCTGAGCATCCTTGAGGTAGTCGGCCCAGGCATCACGCACCGTGTAAGGGCCCTCCTGGATGACTTCACCTGAGAGTTCCTGCTGGACCTTTTTGGCTGCGGCCTTGACCCACGCCTCGGCGGCCTCTCGGGCTTGCACATAATCCATCACGTCCCGACCATTTGCGCGATTGCGGTCATCATCAGCCGAAGCCAGCCGGACCTGGGCCAACTTGCCTGAATCTGGATTTCGGGCCTGCGCGAACCACGCCCCTGCCCTATCCAAGGCCGGGCAACGATACCGGAGGTACCCCCCAGCCAATAGCGGTTCCTGATGGTAAGCCCCTGCTTCAAGAGATTTACGCTTGGTTGGGCTATCCATGTCCGCTGATCTTGTTGTCCTAGACACGTGGCCTCCCATGTTGAAACCATGTTGAAAATATCTGGTAGAACAGGGTACCATCAGGTATTACCCCATAAGACGCAAAACAGATTCTATTTGACTTAATACCACGTGACGACCCCTGGTAACACCCAAATATGGCGATACACCACCTTGACACGGTAGGGGTCGGCGGTTCGAGACCGCCCGCGCCAACCAACCAAAGGCCGCTCCTGCGGCCTTTCCTGTACCTAGGTTCAGGCGGTCTCGAGCCGCCGAGAAAGTCCGGCGGGCAGGTAGGGGCCCGGCGGAGGCCCTCCCGCGGAGGGCCGGAGACGAGCAGGCCCCGTGCCCAGCCGGACGCATGCTGACTCGGGGCTCCGCCCCTCGCCCTTCGGGCGGCCATCCGCTTCGCGGATTCCGTCCTATCCTCCCTTCGCTTTGCTCCGGTCGGTTGGTCGAGACCGCCTGAACCAAGGTTCAGGCGGTCTCGAGCCGCCGAGAAGGTCCGGCGGGCAGGTGCATCCTGCTTGGTCAGAACTGGAATCCGGCCGAGATGAGCAGGCTCTTCAACTGGGATTCCTGCTCTGCCGCCGAGCGGGGCTGACCCATGATGCGCTTCCAGTCGGCGGCGTACTCAACTTTGAGCGGGAAGCCCAGCTTGAAGATCAGCCCCACACCAGGCGTGATGCGAAGGGGCAGGAAGGTGGGGGGAACCTGGATCGTCGCGGGATCGCTGGGGGTCTTCTGGTTGGGGTTGGCAACCGTCTCCCAGAGCAGGCTGCGGTAGACCTGGCCGGCATCCACGAAGACCTCGCCCCAGACGCTCTGCCAACCGAACAACGGGAAGCGGTACTCGAGGTTGACGACGGCCAGGCCCTGGCCACCCAGGGGGATGACCTGGGTGGTAAGTCCGTCCTGGGAGGTCACCGTGCCGAGGGGGCCCAGCATGTCCGGCTCCACGCCGCGCACCGTGAAGGCACCGCCGCCGAAGAACCGTTCGGACAGGGGCAGGTCCACGGCGGAGCGGGCCGTGGGTCGCGCCAGCCCCAGCCGGATGCCGGCGGTCAGCACACCGTTCTCGGCCTGGAAGCCCACGGGCCAGTTCCACTGCTGGCGCAAGTCCAGTTTCACGTAGCTGCTGTTGATGGAGGTCAAAAAGAGCTGGTTCGCCAGTTCCAGCCGCCCCAGGAAATAGCTGCCCTGGGTGGGATCGAAGGGCCGGTCCCGCCGGTCCACGGTCACCTGGAGGTAGGGTGCGGAGATGATGCTGCGGGGGGGTGTCCGGGCGATGAGTTCCAGCTCATCGGCGGGGTACTGTTCCGACGGATTGCTGCTGGTGTTGAGCGCCACCTCCACCCGCTCGAACCGGTAGCCGAGCTGAACGGCCTCGGTCGGACCGATCTTCCACTCCAGGCTCGGAACGAAGCGCCGCCGGTGGGCAAAGAACGCGGCCTGCTCCTCCTCGATGTAGGCGGCTTCCACGTGAAAGCGCGTGCGATTGGCCAGCCACGAATCCAGGGCGCCTGGCAGGAACCAGGGATCGGTGTACCCGATGCTGTAGCTGTCCACGGAGCGACTGATATCCCCCGTGGGGAAGGCCCGGCGCAGGGTGCGGCTGTTGAGGGTCTGGTCCCCGGCCCGGAGCCCGTAGTCCAGGGTCCGTCCCATTCCGCCCACATCCAGCTGCTGTGCGTTCAGGTCGAAGTGGTAGCCCTGGGTGTTGTCGTAGCCGAAGCCCTCGCTGAACACCCAGGGGCTTCGTTCCTGCAGGCGCAGGGCCAGGTCGCCCCGCTGCCAGGCCTCGGTCCTCTGCCCCGGGAGGTCCTTCAGGGTGAGCAGGTCCACCTGCTGGAAGGCCCCCAGGCCGCCTAGGTGGACCTGGCCCTCATCCAGCTTCGCGGGATCCAGTGGAGCTCCGGGGAGCAGTTCCATCTCCCGCAGGACGGCCCGGGCCCGGGTCCGGTTGCTCCCCTGGACCACCATCCGCCGCACACGGTCCAGGGGCTGGGAAGGCACCAGGATCCGGACGATGGACTGGGCACCTGCCTCCTCGAAGCCGAGCTTCACCTGGGGATCCGCGACTCCGGCGGAGGACAGTCGCCGGTGCAGGTCCGAGACCACCAGGGCCAGGTCGTTCCGGACCAGGGGGAGGGCCGGCTTGAAGTGAAGGGTGGCCCCCTGGGTTGTGGCTTCCAGGGTGCCTTCGAACCCCTGGAGGGAGCGCCGATCGGAGCGATACCGCGAGGTGCCGGCCGCGGGCAAGGGCTTGTCCGAGAGGGCGAGCAGCAGGCTCCTGGACAGGCTCAGGTGCGAGAACCCCGGCTCCGGGGGAAGGTCCAGCACCAGGGCGTCCAGGAAGCGGCGCTGGCCCTCGCGAATGATCAGCCGGACTTCGACCGAGCCGTCCTTGAGGGTGTCGACCCGGCGCCGGACCTGCACTTCGGGGAACCCCCGCTGATGGTAGAACGCCGTCACCCGGTCCTCCAGGGCCTTGACCGTCTCGGCCTGGGCCAGGGGCGGCAGGATCAGGAATCGCCTGGGCAGCACCACCGCCTGACGGAGTTCCTGGTCGGACAGCTCGCTGTTGCCCTCGAATTGGACTGTCCCGAGGCTGCGCTGGGGACCCCGCTCGACGGTGTAGGTGATTGTCACGGCCTCCGGGTGTTCAGGGGTTCCCAGGGTCACCACCCGGGTGTAGCTGACCTTGGCCTCCGGGTACCCCTGGTTGCGGAAGTAGGTCGTGATTCGCCCGGCACCCTCCTCGAGGAGGCTGGGTGAATAGCGCTCCGCCCGGGCGAGGGGGACGAATTCCCCTAGCCGGGGCTGGCCCAACAGGAGGGCGATCCCGTTCAGGCCCCGGCTCCGAAGGGTCACCCTCGGCCCCGGGTGGGCTTCCAGCAGCATCACGCCGGGTTCGCCCGCGGGCTCCAGCCGGACCCAGCCCTCAAGCCGATGGTCCTTGACGAGCCGCTGCCGCAGGCGCAGCTGGGCCTCCAGGAGCACCGCCGGAGTCCAGAAGGACACGCCGGGGCGGAGGCCCGCGGCCTTCAGCAGGGCCTGCTGTGAATAGGGAGACGGGTCCCCCGCCAGGCGAATCTGCTGGATCAGGGAGGGAGTCCCCAGCGTCAGGGTCAGCCTGAGGTGCCGGCCATTCTGCTCGAGGTCCAAGGAGACCTTGGCCTGCGGGTATCCGGCTTCCCTCAAGCGGCGTTCCGCCACGCCCGTCAGGGCGGTCCTGCGCAGGGGCCCCATGCGCTGGCCCTTGCGAAGCTCGGGAAGAAGGCTCTTCCGGAGGTCGTATGGAACCGCATCGCCTTCCCAGCGCCAGGTGGCCAGGGGAAGGAGCGGATCCAGGTTCACGACCGCCGACCCATCCGTTCCCAGCACCCCCTCCACGGATCGGTAGCGGTCCACGAGCCGCACGGCGGCCAGGGCCCGCTGGAATCCAGAGGTATCCACCGGCTGGCCGGCTTGCAACCCCAGGGCGGCCGCCGCAAAGCCACGGTCATCCTCGTCCCCGCCCTTGATCTGGATCGAGGTCAGGGTCCGGGGGGCATCGACTTCCCGGGTGCCGGCGGCCGCCAGCACCAGGAATCCGATGCCCAGGACGGCGCGAAGGCGCACCGCCCTAGAAGCCCGCGAGGGCCTCGTCCTCGGTGTCCTTCACCTCGAAAACCGAGTGGAGGCTGGTCATCTTGATGAGGCTGAAGATCTTGGAGCTCATTCCGCAGATGCGCAGCTCGCCGCCCTTCCCCTTGATGGAGGTGTAGCACCCAACCAGTTCGCCCACACCGGAGGAATCGAGGTAGCTCACCTTGCTGAAGTTGATGACGATCTTGCGCTCTCCATTGGCCAGAGAGGTTCGCACCGCCTCCCCCAATTCCTGGTCGCCATCACCCAGTGTGATCTTCCCTTCGGGGTAGAGGATCAGCACATCTTTGTGCTTGCGTGTGTTCAGAAGCATAGGGTCCTCGGGGTGAGCGGCCAGTGTAGCAAGCCTGCCCTTCGGGGCAACGGGGGAGGCCCGGATTCGGAAGCCGCTGGACCCTCCAGATGCATCGGCACGACCTCTGCATACTCAACCCGGAAGCCGGACCTGACCGGCCCATTCTGCAGGGTGCCCCATGTTCGACCTCACCAGCGGCAATGCGATGATCCAGACCATGGATCTCAGCATGTCCCTGGCCGCCAAGCGCCAGACCCTGATCGCCTCGAACCTGGCCAACCTCGACACACCGGGATACCGGACCCGGGATTTCAGCTTCGAAGGGGCCATGAAGGCGGCCTTTTCTGGGCAAAATTCACCCGCCTCCCTGGTCACCACCAACCCCATGCACCTGCAGGGCAGCACCGCGGCTTCCCTGCCGCCGACCAACGACCCCCTGCAGCCCAGTGCCGAGCGCAACGACGGCAACGATGTGAGCCTGGACCGGGAGAACATGCTCCTCGCCCGGACCCAGATCAACTACCAGGCCTCCTCCACCATGATGCAAGTCGAGCTCCGCAAGCTCTATGCGGTGATCAAAGAAGGGACGGCGCACTGATGAGCATCAACCAGATCTTCGACATCGCGAGCACCGGCATGGCCGCCCAGCGGCTGCGGGTCCAGCTCATCGCCTCCAACGTGGCCAACAGCGAAACCACCCGGACCCGGGAAGGCGGTCCCTACCGTCGTCGGGACGCGGTCTTCCAGTCCCAGGATCTGGGCTTTTCCGGGGCCCTGGCCAGCGCCGGCGTCCGGGTAGCCTCCATCCAGACCAGCCAGGAACCTTTCCTGACGCGCTACGAGCCGGGCCATCCCGATGCGAATTCCGATGGGGTCGTGAACTACCCCAACATCAACCCGGTGGAAGAGATGGTGAACCTCACGGAGGCCAGCCGGTCCTACGAGGCCAACATCGCCGTGGTCCGGTCGGCCAAGGCCATGGCCACCTCCGCGCTTGGCATCCTCAACGCCCAGTAACCTGTCGGAAATTCGACTTGCCCCATCTCTCCATCCGACCGATCGTGTGAAAGGCCTTCCCCCGAGCCAGCCATGGATCCCCTCCAGAACATCCCCCAAGTGCCCTCCCTCAGCCCCGTCTCGGGCTCCGCCAATTCCGCCCAGGGCAGCGCCTCGGGCGCCCAGGGGGAAGTGGCCTTTGGAGACCTCCTCAAGCAGGCCCTTCAGGAAGTGAACCAGGTTTCTGCCCAGGCTGACGTTGAGGCACGGAACTTGATGACAGGGGAGAGTGCAGACATGCACACGGCCATGCTGGCAGTCCAGAAGGCCGATCTTAGCTTCCAGATGATGATGGCCGTTCGGTCCAAGTTGATCGATGCCTACCGCGAGGTCATGCGCATGCAGATGTAGCGCGGACCGAGCTTCCCGGCGCGGCCTCACCCCTGACTGAGGAACGCCTATGGCCGGGGAAACGAACCTCGCAGAACAACTGACCAGCGCCTTCAAGGGCATGAGCTCCACCCAGCGGGTCATGGTCATCGCCATTTCCATGACAGTGCTGCTGGCCTTGGCCGGCCTGGGGATCTGGGCGGGCCAGGAGTCCAAGGGTGTCCTCGCCTCCAACATCTCGCCCGCGGAGGCCAGTTCCATCGTCTCGCAGCTGGACAAGATGCAGGTGCCCTACGAGCTGAGCGGGGATCAGCGCACCATCCTTGTCCCCGAAAGCAAGGTCGGCTCGCTCCGCCTCAAGTTCGCCGGGGACGGACTGCTCACGGGGGACAAGCTGGGCTTCGAGAAGCTGGAGAATGCCGGACTCGGCACCACGGATTTCTCGCAGAAGGTGATCTACCGGCGGGCCGTGGAGGCCCAGCTGTCGAAAACCATCATGAGTCTCCAGCAGGTGGCCGAGGCCACCGTCCACATCACCCCCTCCAACGACAGTCCCTTCCTCACCGAGAAGGAGGACGCCAAGGCCAGTGTCCTGCTCAAACTCCGGGGCTCGCGCATCCTCCCGGACGAGAACACCCAGGCCATCGTCAATCTGGTGGCGGCCAGTGTCGAAGGGCTTAAACCTGAGCAGGTCGTCATCATCGACCAGTACAGCCGCATCCTTTCCCGCACGGGCCGGGATCCCATGGTCGGTGCCAGTGATGCCCAGAAGAAGGTGGCCCGGGAAGAGGAGGACCACATGGTCCGCCAGGTCACTGAACTGCTCGAGCCCGTGGTGGGCATCGGGAAGGTCCGGGCCACGGCCCATGTGGACCTGGACTTCGACAAGGTCAAGATCAACGAGGAGAAGTTCGATCCCCAGGGCCAGGTGGAGCGCAGCGTCCAGCAGAAGGACGAGAAGGTCCAGAAGCGGGACGGCGGGGCGGGCATTCCCGGGACCGCCAGCAATGTGGCCCCGGCCACGGGCGGGGCCGCCGGAGGCAACGTCACGGAAAACAGCGAGAAGAAGGAAACCACCACCAACTATGAGATCACCAAAACGGTGAGGGCCATCGACCAGGCGACCGGATCCGTGAAGCGCATGACCCTGGCCGTGATCGTGGACGATAACTCCGCCTGGACCAAGGATGCCAAGGGCGAACCCCTGCTGAAGGCCACACCGCGCAGCGCCGATGAGCTGAAGAAGATCCGCGATCAGGTGTCGGCGGCCGTGGGCATCCAGCCCAAGCGGGGCGACGAACTCACGGTCGAGAACATGGCCTTTGCCACCCTCCAGGTGAATCCCAAGGAAGAGGCCGACGCCAAGAAGCAGTTCTGGGTGGATCTGGGCCTCAAGGCCCTGCCCTATGCCGCCTGGGGTGTGGTCGGCTTCATCGTCTTCTTCATGCTCTTCCTCCCCATGCTCAGGCGCATGTCTGCGGCCATCAACCGGCCGTCGCCCATGCGGGTCGCCAGCACCGAAGGGGGGGAGGCCTCCATGGCCTCGGGTGGGGGATCCACGCGAAAGCCCGTCCAGGTGAAATCCGTGTCCGAGATCGAGGCTGAGATCGAGGCGGAACTGAACGCCGATGCGGCCTTCAGCGCCCCGGAGGCCCGCCGTCGCGAGCTCATCAAGAAGCGCCTGCAGGACGGCTCGCACGAAGATCCGGAAACCATTGCCTCGCTGGTGCGATCCTGGCTGCTCGAGGAAGGACGGTAGCCCATGGCGAAACTGACCGGCATGCAGAAGGCCGCGGTGCTCATGGTCACCCTCGGGGACGAGACCGCCTCGAACATCTTCAAGTACTTGGAGGAGGACGAGATCCAGACGATCTCCCGGGAGATCGCCATCACCAAGCACGTCCAGCCGGAAGTGGCGGAGGAGGTCCTGGAAGAGTTCCACACCATGACCCAGGCCCGGAGCTACATCAGCCAGGGCGGCATCGAGTACGCCAAGAAGCTGCTCATCAAGTCGGTGGGCCCGGAGGTGGCCCGCAAGATCATCGACCGACTCGTGAAGGCCCTGGAATCCAGCGCCGGCTTCACCAGCCTCGAGCGCGCGAACCCCCAGCAGCTCTCCAAGTTCATCCAGAACGAGCACCCCCAGACCATCGCCCTGATCCTGGCGCACCTGAATGCCTCGCAGGCGGCGGAACTCATCTCCAGCCTGCCGGAGGCCCTTCGCAGTGACGTGGCCATGCGCATAGCCAGCCTCCAGGAAATCAGCCCCGAGGTGGTTCGCCGGATCAGCCTCATCCTCGAACAGAAGCTGGAAGCCCTGGGCTCCTTCGCGACGGAAGCCTACGGCGGCGTCCGGGCCGTGGCCGAGCTGTTCAACCGCATGGAGCGCAATGTCGGCCGCACGGTGCTGGAGAAGATCGAGACCGAGAACCCCCAGCTGGCCGCCAGCATCCGGGACCTCATGTTCGTCTTCGACGACATCCTGCTCATCGACGACAACGGCATCACGGAGATCCTGAAGCGGGCCGACAAGAAGACCCTCACCATCGCCCTCAAGGGCACCAGCGAGGAGCTGCAGAACCAGTTCTTCCGCAACATGTCCAGCCGCGCCGTGGAGCTCATGAAGGAGGAGATGGAATTCATGGGGCCCGTGAAGCTGAAGGACGTGGAGAAGTCCCAGCATGAAGTCGTGGAGATCGTCCGCCAGCTGGAGGAGGAGGGCGTCATCAGCATCGGCGGCGGTGGAGGCGAGGACTATGTCACCTGATCGGGACCACCCGCATGAGCACTAGGGGCTACATCCGCGCCGAGGACCTCCAGGACACGCGCCTGGAGGCCTTCCCGTACTTCCCGGTGGACGTCATGATGGCCCGCGCCAACTTCGAAGAGGGCGCCGATTCGGTGGCCTCGGACCTGGACGAGGGGGACCTCGCCCGGATTCCCATCGAGCAGCGGCTCGTGGACCGGCTGCAGGAAGCCGAGCGCCAGGCCCAGGACATCGCCCGCCGGGCCTACGAGGAGGGCTTCGCCTCCGGGGAAGCGGAAGGGCGCGCCTTCGGGGAGAGCCAATACAGGACCTACATCCAGCGCCTGGAGGAACAGCTAGCCGAGCTGGCTACCACGGCAGTGCTCCTGCGGGAGGCCCTGAACGAGGAGTTGGTGGCGCTTGCCCTCGCCGTCGGCGAACACCTGGCCGTCCAGCAGATCGAGCAGAGCCCCGGGGCCGTGAAGGCCCTGATGGAACGCATCCTCGAGGACCTGCCCTTCCCCCTTCCCCGGGGCCGGCGGGACGGTGAGCTGCCTGTGCAGGTGTTCCTGAATCCCGCGGACCTGGAACAGCTTGGGGATCATTTCGTCGGGCAGGCGGGCCTGGCCCTGCTGCCGGATGGTTCCCTCTCCCGCGGCAGTGTCCGCATCGAGGCTCCCCAGGGCATCCTCAACGGCACCCTGGAGCGCCGCCGCGAGCGCTTCATGCAGCTGATCGCCCGGATGAAGGAGGATCTCGCGCCGTGAACGCCGAACTCGACCTGACCGTTCTCGCGGCCCGGCTGCACGGGCTGCCGAAGGGCGACTGGATGGGGCGGGTCGCCAAGGTGGTGGGCCTGGTGGTCGAGTCCAGCGGACCCGACTGTTCCGTGGGCGAGCAGATGCTGATCCACAGCCAGGATGTATCGGGAAAACCCTGCGTCGTCCATGCGGAGGTGGTGGGCTTCTCGGGCCAGCGGGTGCTGCTGATGCCCATCGAGCAGACCGAAGGCATCCGACCGGGCCTATGGGTGGAGGGCACCGGGCACCAGCCGGAGCTGCCCCTGGCGGACACCCTGCTGGGCCGCGTGATCGACCCGCTGGGGCGGCCCCTGGATGGCGGTCCTCCCATCGAACCCACGGCCCACCTGCCCCTCCAGGGCCCGCCGCCCAACCCCATGCGGCGGAAGCGCATCGACCAGGTGCTGTCCACGGGGGTGCGGGCCATCGACGGCCTGCTGACGCTGGGCAAGGGCCAGCGGATCGGCATCTTCTCGGGTTCCGGCGTGGGCAAGTCCACCCTCCTGGGCATGGTGGCCCGCAACACCTCCGCCGAAGTGAACGTCATCACCCTGGTGGGGGAGCGGGGCCGCGAGCTCCGCGAATTCATCGAGAACGACCTGGGGGAGGAAGGGCTGAAACGCAGCGTGGTGGTCGTCTCCACCAGCGACCAGAGCCCCCTGCTCCGCCTGCGCTGCGCCATGGCCGGCACCACCGTCGCCGAGTACTTCATGCGGCAGGGGAAGGACGTCCTGCTCATGATGGACAGCGTCACCCGCTTCGCCATGGCCCAGCGCGAGGTGGGCCTCAGCGCCGGGGAACCCCCCAGTTCCCGCGGCTACACCCCCTCGGTCTTCGCCCTGCTGCCGCGCCTCATGGAACGGGCCGGCACCTTCGAAGGCATGGGTTCCATTACGGGCATCTACACGGTGCTGGTGGAAGGCGATGACATGAACGAGCCCATCAGCGATTCGGTGCGGGGCATCCTGGACGGCCATGTGGTGCTCTCCCGCAAGCTCGCCTCGAGGAACCACTTTCCGGCCATCGACGTGCTGTCCAGCCTCTCGCGACTCTTCAGCGCCCTGGCGCCACCCGAGCAGAAGCAGCTGGCCAGCAAGCTGCGGGACCTGATGGCCACTTACCAGGACGCGGAGGACCTGATCCAGATCGGCGCCTACACCAAGGGCTCCAGCTCCGCCATCGACCAGGCCATCCAGTTCCAGCCGGCCATCCAGTCCTTCCTCCGCCAGGCCACGGCCGAAGGGTCGGACCACCGCCTGGCCATGCTGGCCATGGGTCAGATCTTCGGCATTGACCTCGCTCCCTTCCTGAAGGCTGAAGCCTGATGGCCGCCCGGTTCCGTTTCCGCCTCGAGCCCCTGCGCAAGCTGCGGGAGGCCCTGGAACACGAAGCCGAGCGCGCCCTGGCCAGGGCCTTTGAGGTCGAACGCGACATCCGGGCCTACCTCGAATCGCTGGAGGCCCAGCGCACTGCCCTCTACGAATCGCGCCGCGTCAGCACGGGACAGGTCCTGGACCTGGAGCTCTGGCGGGCCGGGGAGCGGTACCTGGGGGTCCTGGCCCGCCGCCAGATCGAGGGCTACGAGCGCCTGCGGATCGCCTCCGACCAGGTCGCCACCGCCCGGGAGGCCCTCATCCTCGCGCACCGGGACCACCTCATGCTCGTCCGCCTCAAGGAGCGCCGGGCCCTCCAGCACGCGAAAGAACAACAGCTCCGCGAGGCCCTGGAACTGGATGAACTGGCCATCCTCCGCCATCCCCGAAAAAGCGCCTAGCCACAGGAGTCCCCATGAACGCCCGCTACCTGCTTTGGATCTCGGCACCCCTCGCCCTTTCCGCCGGGGTCCTGTGGCTGTCCGCCCAGGAACCCAAGGGCGAGAACAAGAGCGCCGCCGTCGAAGGCGTGAAGGTCTCAGAGTTGGCCTCCCAGCTCCAGAGCCGGGAGAAGTCCCTGGCCCAGAGGGAGGCCGACCTGCGCCAGCTGGAACAGCGGCTCAACACCCTCCAGGCCACCCTCGACAAGGACCGTGGGGACCTCGCGGCCCGGGAGCGGGCGGTCCAGGAAGCCCTGGCGAAGGTGGAGAACCTCAAGGTCCGCCCCGCCATCGACCCGCAGATCATTCGCACCTACGAGGCCATGGACCCGACAGCCGGTGCCCAGGCCATGAAGGAACTGGCCGGGCAGAACCTGGAGGTCGCCGTGGCCCTGCTGGCCGGGATGACCCCGAAGAAGGCCGGCAAGCTCATGGACCAGCTGGCCCCGCTGGATGCCAAGCTCGCCGGGCGTCTGTCCGAACGCGTGGGCATGAGCAAACCCAAGGAGATCGGGGCCTAATCGCCGGGGCCGGGCAGTGGCGATTTTCTGCCCAATGGCCCCGGCACGGTCCTGGCCCTGGAACCCCGTCCGGAACATCCGGAGTCCGAGGTTCCCATGGCGCCAGGAAGTCCATCCGCGATCCAGGCCATCAGCGACCGCCCCCTGACGGAGCGGTCTGCGACGAAGGCCTCCGATGACTCCGATGGCAAGTTCGCCAGCCTGATGGCCCAGCTCGCCGGGACGCCGAAGGCGACCAAGGCCCCAGCCACCTCCCCTGGTCGCCCGGCCAGGGCAGACAAGAGCTCCCAGGCCCCCTCGGCCAAAGCCCAGGCGGCTACGGGTACGGACACACCGGGCGCGGCGGCCCCGTCCGGGTCGAGGGTCGATGGCCCGAATGGGCCCCGGGCGGCCGCTCCGGATTCCAAGGCGGATGGCCCGGGCGACGCCAAGGCAGCGGTTCAGGACCCCAAGGCCCAGGTCGCGGCTGAGACCAAGACAGGCGTCCAGACTCCCCCGGCCAATGGGGCGGCTCCTGGCACGGATGCCCAGTCCGACGCCGCCAAGCCTGGAACCTCTCCGGCTGCGGGGCCCCCCGCCAACGATGCCGCCGCCGCCCTGGCGGCGCCCCTGCCCTCCCTCCTGCCCATGGGAACGGCTCCGACGAAGGCCGACCCTGCCAACCCTGGAGCCTCCCTGGCTGCTGATCTCCCTGCCGCCGTTGCAAGTACCGCCTTGGCGGGGCCATCGTCCGCCCTGCCGCCCATGGGGGCGACTCCGACGAAGGCCCCGACGGGCGCTGCGCCCCAGGCTTCCGCGCCGGTCATGCCCGGAACCTCCTCGGCCACGGCTTCCCCAACCACCCCAACGCCCCAGGACTCCCCGCTGCCCGTGGGGACGGACCACCCTGCGAATTCCGGGACCGCCGCTGATTCCGGCAGCGCCTCCGTCAGGCCCGGGGCGACCAGCCCCCTTCCTGCGGAGCCTCAGGCCACGTCCCTGACCGGCTCCGACCCCGGCAGGCCCCAGGCCTCGACCCAGGCAGCCCTTGCCGAACTGGCCTCCCAGGTGAGGGTCGGGTCCAGGGCGCCGGGCAATGCCGCGGCCACCAACCCAGTGGTGACGGAGGCCCCTGCGGGGGCCAGGAGCCTGAAGGTCGCCGATGCCCAGGGTCTTTCCCTGGGTCAGGTGGAGGCCCAGGACAATCCCACGCAGGGTCCCACCCCCACCGAGGCAGGCTCAAGCAGCTCCGGGGCGGGCGATCCCTCCGCCGCAGCGGCGGGCTCTCCGGGGCCCGAATCCACCCTGCAATTGCTGGAGGCTCCGGCGGCGAAATCGACTCTGGCCCCGACTTCGGTCGCCCACGCACTGGATGGTTCGGCCCTGGCCGCCGCCGGCCTCCTTCCTCGGGCCGGGGAGACCCCCACGGTGTCTGCCGCGGCCGCACCCCTCGCGCCCGCGACCCAGCCTTCGGCACCGGTGCTCCAGGTGGAAGGCGGACTGCGCTGGATGCTGAAGGGCGGAGCCCAGGAGGCGCAGCTGCAGCTCCATCCCGACTCCCTGGGCCAGGTGACCATCCATCTGAAGGTGGTGGGCAGCGAGGTACATGCTCGGATGTGGATCACCGAACCCGGCTCGGTGCAGGCCGTGCAGGAGGGCCGTCCCCACCTGGAAATGGCCCTGAAGGAGCAGGGGCTCCAGCTGGGCAGTTTCGATCTCCAGCAGGGACACCAGCCCTCCCAGGAAGCCCCCACCGCCCCCACCTTCCGGGAAGCCTCCTTCCAGGACCCGGCCTCCGCCCGGCAAGAAGCACCGGCCGTCGCTTCCCCGAACATCCTGAACGCGCACCACGTCGAGCTCTTCGCCTGATCGGCACAGTTCCTGTTTCATCCCCTTCCAGGAGGTCCCCATGCAGACCGGCATGATCGCCAGCAGCCCCACCACGACGGCCACCACCAGCAGCAGCGCCGCGACCACCCCGAGCAATACGCTGGACTCCAACAGCTTCCTGCAACTGCTGGTGACCCAGCTCCAGAACCAGGACCCCACCTCCGCCTCCTCCCAGGACCCGACCGCCATGGTCCAGCAGCTGACCAGCTTCTCCAGCCTGCAGCAGGCCCAGGACACCAACACCCTGCTGACGGGCCTGCAGGGCCAGATGTCGGGCCTCTTCCAGGCCCAGTCCGCCGGTCTCATCGGGGCCACCGCCCAGGTCAGCGGCTCGCAGTTCAACCTGAGTTCCGGCGCCGCCAGCCTGAACGTCAACCTGGCCGCCGCGGCCAACGTGACCCTGACGGTGACCAACGCCAGTGGCCAGGTGGTGGCCACCCTGCCCGAAGGCAACCTGAAGGCCGGGTCCAATGCCTTGGCCTGGAACGGGAAGGATGCCAACGGCAACCAGCTGCCCGACGGGACCTACAGCGTGAGCGTGAGTGCCACCGGGGCCAATGGCGCAGCGGTCACCGCCACGACCAGCATGGGCGTGACCGTGACGGGCGTGGGCTTCCAGAACGGGGCCGTGTCCATCTTCTCGGGAAACAATACCTACAACCTCTCCAACGTCCTCGAAATCGACGCCTGATCCCCAAGGAGCCCCCATGAGCCTCTATTCCGCCTTCTATTCCGGCCTCTCCGGCCTGTCCTCCAACGCCAACGCCCTGAACGTGGTGGGCAACAACCTCTCGAACATCAACACGGTCGGGTTCAAGGGGTCCAGCACCTCCTTCAGCGACATCTTCAGCTCGACCATCTCGGGGGTGACCATTGCAGGGAACGGCGACCCCATGCAGTTCGGCCTGGGCACCCAGGTGAACGGCGTGAGCCAGAACTTCGCCCAGTCCTCCTTCCAGTCGGCGAGCAGCGCCCTCGACATGGCCATCCAGGGGAACGGGTTCTTCACCCTGCAGACGGCCTCGGGGCAGCAGGTCTACACCCGGGACGGCAGCTTCAGCCAGGACAACAACGGCTACCTGGTGGCCAGCGACGGCTCGAACGTCCTGGGCTATGCCATCAACCCCGTCACGGGTACGCTCGCGGCCGCCGCCGCCCCCATCCAGATCACGTCGGGCATCACCTCCCCCGCCTCGGCCACGGCGAACATCACCCCGGGCGTGAACCTCAACTCCTCTCTGTCCGGTGATGTTCTGGCCTCCCCCATCCAGGTCTATGACAGCCAGGGGAACCCCCAGAGCCTGGTTGTGACCTATACCAACACCGGCACCAACACCTGGTCCTATGCGGTCACGGGTTCCGCCGCCACCATCACCGCCCCGTCCACGGGCACGCTCACTTTCAACAGCACGGGAGCCCTTACGGGCATCCAGCCCACCGGGGCCGCCGCTTCCTCGCTGACCAATCCATCGTTTCTGATCAACTGGGGCAATGGTGCCACGCCGGGAGTAACGACCCAGAAAATCACCCTCGACCTGGTGCAGTCCAATGGCACCACCGGGAACATCACCCAGTATGCCGCCCCCAGCGCCACCAGCAGCAGCGCCCAGGATGGCTTCGCCGCAGGCACCCTCTCGAGCCTGGCCGTGGACCAGAACGGCATCATCAGCGGCACCTTCACCAACGGGCAGATCCAGAAGCTCGCCCAGGTGGCCCTCTCCACCTTCAACAACGTCAACGGCCTCATCCAGGCCGGCAACAACGCCTGGACCCAGAGCCTGGCCTCGGGTTCCCCCTCCATCGGCATCGCCAACCAGGGGGGACGGGGCGGCATCCTCGGCTCCAACCTGGAGTTGTCCAATGTGGATGTGGCCACCGAGTTCACCAGCATGATCCTCAACCAGCGGGGCTACGAGGCCAACTCGAAGATCATCACCACCACGGACCAGCTCATGCAGGACACCCTCGCCATGAAGCAGTAGCCGGGTCCCGTTGCCCTTGAAGCGCGGCCCGCGGGCCGCGCTTCGGCGTACTTGGCAGTCTCGACAGGATTACACTGGAAGCCTCGACCGAGGCCCCATGTCCGACCAGGCAACCCAGCCCCTCACTCCCCGCCGGCGCACTCGCCAGATCCTGGTGGGCACCGTGGCCGTGGGCGGGGACGCGCCCATCTCGGTCCAGAGCATGACCAAGACCGATTCCCGGGACGTGGAAGCCACGGTCAACCAGATCTACGCCTACGCCAACGCCGGCTGCGAAATCGTCCGGGTGAGCGTGCCCACCAAGAAGGCGGGCGAGGTCTTCCACGAGATCTGCGCCCGCAGCCCCATCCCGGTGGTGGCCGACATCCACTTCGACTACCGCCTGGCCCTTGTGGCCGCGGACGGCGGCGCCGCCTGCCTGCGCATCAACCCGGGCAACATCGGTGGCCGGGACCGCGTGAAGGCCGTGGTGGACAAGGCCGGCGCTCTTGGCATCCCCATCCGCATCGGCGTGAACGGCGGCAGCCTCGAGAAGGACCTGCTGGAGCAGTTCGGCAGCGCCACCCCCGAGGCCATGGTGGCCAGCGCCCTCCGTCACATCGAGGTGCTGGAGCGCGAGGGCTTCCACGCCATCAAGATCAGCCTGAAGGCCAGCGACGTGGTCCGCACGGTCCAGGCCTACCGCCTGCTGGCCCGCCAGGTGGACTACCCCTTCCACCTGGGGATCACCGAGGCGGGCACGCCCTTTGGCGGGACCATCCGGTCGAGTGTGGGCATGGGCATCCTCCTGGCCGAAGGCCTGGGCGACACCATCCGGGTGTCCCTGACCGGAGAGGGCGAGGACGAGTGCCGGGTGGGGCACGAGCTGCTCCGCTCCCTGGCCCTGCGCCAGGGCGGCTTCCGCATGGTGAGCTGCCCCAGCTGCGGCCGGGTGCAGATCGACCTCAACCGCGTGGCCCACGAGATCGAGGAAGGCCTCAAGCAGATCAACCACGAGAACATCACCTACGCCGTCATGGGCTGCGTGGTGAACGGCCCGGGGGAAGCGAAGGATGCGGACCTGGGCGTGGCCGGCGGTGCCGGCGAGGGCCTCATCTACCGGAAAGGCGAGCTCATCCGGAAGGTGAAGGAGGAGGACCTGGTCCCCGCCTTCCTCGAGGAGGCCCGGAAGGTGAAGGCCGAGGCCGATGCGGCGAAGGGCTAGGGCCGTGGCCTGGCTGCTGGCCCACCCCCTCGCGGCCCTGGGGCTCTTCCTGGTCCTGGAAGCCTTCCTGCCGGTGCGCTTCCAGCCCACCGCCTGGCTCTGCCGCGGGACCATCCGGGCCTACCAGGCCACCCTGTCGAGCCACCTGCCCACCCAGTGCAAGTTCACCCCCACCTGCAGCCACTACGGCCTGGGATGTATCCAGAAGTACGGCACCCTGCGCGGTGGCCTGCTCACCACCTGGCGCCTGCTCCGCTGCTCGCCGCTCACCGAGGGGGGCGTGGACCCGGTGCCCTGATCAGTGCACGTCCTGGAGACTCCAGCGGTCGGTGCAGCCCTCGCTTTCCACGACCTGTCGGGCCTTCCGCAGCCGCAGCGTGTGCTGAACGGTCTGCATGACCGTGAACAGGCCATCGCGGATGCCCAGCCGCGCCAGATCCTCGGCGGTGAACCAGGAGACGCCCTCTCCGTCCTTGCGCAGGGCGTGATCGGCCAGGATCTGCTCGGTGATGCCCACGGAAGACCTCCACAACTGATAGCTTAGATAGCACGGGGAGGCGGCGTGGCCAACTGGCGGGACACCGGGGTCGGCGGGATTGTGATGGCGGTCTGGGCGATGGCCTCCGTGCCCCTCACGGTGATCGGGATCCTGCTGGCGGTTCCCTTCCTGGGCCGGCGCCGGGCCTTCTTCACCGTGGGCCCCCTGTTCGCCCGCGGCATGGCCTGGTTCTGCCACATCCCCTTCTCGTTGCAGGGCTGGGAGCTGCTGCCGGATGCCATCCGCGAGGGCCGCCAGTCCGTCATCTTCATGTCGAACCACGAGAGTCAGATGGATCCGCCCATCCTGGTCGCCGCCCTGCCCGTGCCCGCGGTCTACATCGCCAAGAAGGAACTCCAGTACGTGCCCTTCATCGGCTGGGCCGCCTGGGCCGCCGGCGTGATCTTCATCGACCGGGGCGACCGGGAGCGCGCCTTCCGCAGCATCCGGGATGCGGCCCAGCAGATCCGGGGCGGCAAGAACGTGGTGATCTTCCCCGAGGGCACCCGCAGCCGCACCGGCCAGATGCTCCCTTTCAAGAAAGGCGGGTTCGCCCTGGCCCAGGATGCCGGCGTTCCCATCATCCCCATGGCCACGGTGGGCGGCTTCCAGGTGCTGCCTTCCGGAAGCCTGAAGATCCGCCCTGGACGGTACACCGTCCTCCTGGGGGAGCCGGTGCATCCCTCGGAGTTTCCGGATCGGGGTGCCCTCATGGACGAAGTCCGGGCCCGCATCGAAGCACTGGTGGCCCAGGCGAAGCGTGCTAGCGTAGCCCCATCGCGGAGCCCAGCATGAGCGAGATCACCGGTCCCAACGAGGCCCTTCCCCCGGGGATCCAACTCGACGAGCCGCCCTGGCTGCCCCCGCCCGCTCTCGACCCGCCACCCCCGGCTGCCCCGTCGCTGAGGCCCGTTCCCTTCGAGGATACCGAAGGCTTCTCCGGCTTCTGGCCCCGGGTGGGCGGCATGTTCCAGCTGGTCTTCAGCCATCCCATGGAACTGTTCGACCGGGTGCCCGCCACCGAGGGACTGGGCGCGCCCTGGCGCTTCCTGCTGCTCCTGTCGATCCCCGTCTTCCTCATCATGGCCCTGGTCTTCTTCTTCGTGGGCATGGGCATCATGTTCGCCACGCTGGACCAGGTCGGAAAGGGCGACCACAAGGCCCTCGCCGCCGTCATGCCCTTGATCTTCGGCGCCATCGTCCTCCTGATGCCCCTCTTCAGCTTCCTGGGCATGGTCATCGGCGGCGCCCTCAACCACTTCTTCCTCTGGATGTGGGGCGGCCTCCGGCCAGGCGTGGGCGCCGGCCAAAGCATCCGGGCCTACGGCTACGCTTCGGCCTTCATCCAGATCGGCGGGCTCATCCCCTACCTCGGGATCCTAATCCAGCTGGCGGGCCTGGTGGTGATCGGCATGGGCCTCGCGCGCATGCACAGGACGGATACCTGGCGCGGCATCTGCGCCGTGCTGACGCCGATCTTCCTGTGCTGCTGCTGCGGCCTCCTCGCCATCATCAGCATCCCGGCCCTGATCGCGCTGGGGCACCACTAAGGTGCTGGCCCTGAAATACCTGGATCAACGGCTGGCCGGGCCAGCACGCTTTCATCGGGGCATGGCCCCTCTGGCGATCTGGCGCGCAGGCGCACCAGATCTGTCGCCCCATTGGGGGCATACCCTCCAGGTATCGCACGCAGGGCGTGCTGCTGCTCGCAGAGGCTCGCAGACCCGGAGCCTCTCCCCAGACCCCCGCCATGCGTGGTGTCTCAGCACTGTGGATGATCCAGGTTCTCGCGGGACACCACTCTAGGTTCCAGCCAGTCCAGCACGGCGGGCTCCACCCCACCCGGTTCGACCACCCGGTGGACCGCCCCCGCGTCGAGAGCCGCCCCTTCGTCCCAGGTCTCGAAAGCCCGGAACAGACGGTCCGCCCCAGGATGCCCCAGGACCTCCGGCAGCCGGAAGGTGCCGCCGAAGCCCGTGAGGATGCCGTGTTTCGCGGCGGGGTGGGCCATGCGCAGCCCCCCCTTGCCGGTGGTGCCATCCGCGGCCACGGCCCAGCGCTCCTGCCCGTGCAGGGCCAGGTCGCAGCCGCCGCCCATGGCCACGCCGGAAATGAGAGTAAGGCTGTGCCAGCCGGGCCACACCAGGTGCGACATGACGCGCTGGCCCCGCCTGGCGAAGGGTTCCGCGGCCACGGCGTCCAGCGCACCCACCTCATGGAGGTCCGCGCCCGCACAGAAGTGGTGGCCACGGCCCGCCATCCACCCCGCGCCACTCAAGGCCACGCGGCGGACGCCGGACCAGCGCAGCTCGATGAACAGACGGTCCAGGGCCACCAGCACCTCGCTGTGCAGGCGGTTCAGGCCGTCGCCGGAACGCAGGCCGATCCAGGCCCAGTCCGCGCCGCGGAGCAACTCGAGGGAGGTGCGCCCCTCGTACCAGGTGGTTGGCGTCATATCAGGCACCATGCCATTTTTGATTCGTGGCTGTCATTCATAGAACTCCCAACCGGTTGAAGGCGGCCTCCAGGGGCTCGGCATCGGGATCCCAGGCCGGGACCTGGGGCAGCTGGTTCCTGAACCAGGTGGCCTGGCGCTTGGCGTAGGCCTGGGTCTCCTGGGTCACGGCGGCCTGCACGGCCCCGGGGTCACCCCCGCTCATCCAGGCCGCATAGCCCAGGGGCCTGAGCGCCGCCAGATCCTCCCCGTGACCGTCCGCCAGCAGCCGGGCCACCTCCCCCGGCCATCCGGCCCGCACCTGCGCGGCGACCCGCGCCGCCACCCTCTTCCGGCGCTGCTCCCGGCTGGGCGAGACCACCAGCACCCGCCAGCCCGCCGGGAAGCCGGTCTCCGTGCCGGAAAGCAGCCCCGAGGGCGCCTGCCCCGTGGCGAGGTGGAGGGCCAGGGCGCGTTCCACCCGGGCAGAGTCGTTGGGATGGAGGGCCGATCCCCGCACGGGGTCCACCGCAGCCAGGAAGCGGTGGAGGGCGGGTGCGCCGAGGCGCAGGCCCCAGCGCCGGACCCGGTCCACCAGGGCCGGAACCACTTCCGGCAGGTCGCTGAACTGGTCCCAGATGCCCCGGAGGTACAGGCCCGATCCCGTCACCAGCACCGGCTCGGGGCAGGCCTCGAGCCACCCCCGGACCAGAACTCCAAAGGCCATCGGATTCGGCCGGGTGGACAGGGGGAGCAGGCCGTAGCCCACATGTGGAATGCGGTCCTGCTCGGCCTCGCCCGGCTGTCCGGTGCCGATGGCCAGACCCCGGATCGCCTGGTAGGGATCCCCATTGACCACGGTGCCGCCCAGGCGCCGGGCCACGGCGACAGCCACGTCGGATTTACCGGAGGCGGTGGGTCCGAGGATGGCGATGGGCATGGGACCAGTCTACTTAGAGGTCGTAACAAAACCCCACGGCGCCGCGCGAGGAGCGCCGGGCGAGCGAGGCGAGAAACGCGAGTCAAAGCGTAGCAGGAACTACGCGTGACGAGCGTGACGCTGCACCGCGACGCCCGCCGCCCCCCGCCCGTAGGGATGAAGCCCGCCGGGCGCCCCGCGGCGTCAGAGCCCTTGAACAACGAACCACGTTGCCCTGCGGGCCCTTCCTTGCGGTGCATCCCGGCTGGCTTCATCGCGGTATTGTCGGGTTTTGTTACGACCTCTTAGTCTGGGGACAGAACATGGGACCCCAGCCTCGGGAACCTCACCCCCCCTTGCCTCATCTCCTGGCCATGCGCCCCCTGATCTGCCTCTGTCTTGCCACCGGCCTTTGGGCCGGGGACATGCCCCAGCCCGGGCGCGACCCGGCCTTCCTGGCACGGGTCCTGGCCGGTACCGAGGATGGCTCCCGGCCCTGGAAGACCTTCCGGGTGCCTGAGGAGTCCGCCTCCGCCGTGGTGGAAGTGGTGGGCGAATACAGCCCGCAGGAGCTGCGTCAGGTGGCCTTCCAGGAATTCCAGGTCTGGTTCAGGGCGGACCTGCAGAAGTTCTGGCTGGCCCACGGCTTCCCGGGCCCCACCGTGAACTGGCCGTCGCACACACAACCCGTGAGCCGCTCCGGTGGCAGCCCTGGACCGCAGACGGTCCCGCTGGGTCGCGTGGGGTTCTAATCCAGCAGCCCCGGCAGCAGCCGGGCCGCCTGGTCCCGGGCCAGGCAGGCCGCGTTGAGGGCATGGCGGGCCGCGTCCCCGGAAGACTGCCGGGGGCTGAGCAGGGCCTCCAACTGCCCCCGCAGCCGGGTGATCTCGTGGTCCGGGTCGGGAAGCCGGCGCTGCGCGCCCAGCTCGAAGACCACCAGGAAGCACTGGATGGCATCACAGGCGGCGCTGACGATGGCGGCCCCGTTCCGGTGGTCCGCCTCCAGGGCCAGGGCCGTCGCCAGGAACCGCAGCCCGTCCTCAAACCGGGCCTGGGGCGGGCCCGAGAGTCCGGTGCTCATCCGTTCGGGACTACGGCGTAGTTGCCGGTAAAGCAGGCGTAGCAGAAGCCCTGCCCGTCATCGCCCATGCAGCCCTCGAGGTCCTTCAGGTCGAGATAGCCCAGGGTGTCGGCCTCCACGAAGGTGGTGATCTCCGCGAGGGACATGTAGGAAGCGATGAGGTGCTGCCGCCTGGGCGTGTCGATGCCATAGAAGCAGGAATGGGTGGTGGGCGGGCAGGCGATGCGCATGTGCACTTCCCTCGCGCCGGCCTCCCGCACCATCTGCACGATCTTCTTGCTGGTGGTGCCGCGCACGATGCTGTCGTCCACCAGCACCACGCGCTTGCCCGCGAGCAGATGGCGCACGGGATTCAGCTTCACCTTCACGCCGAAGCTCCGGATGGTCTGCTTGGGCTCGATGAAGGTGCGCCCCACGTAGTGGTTGCGGATGATGCCGAAATCGAAGGGGATGCCGGACTGTTCGGAGTAGCCCAGGGCCGCGCTCACGCCGCTGTCCGGCACGGGCACCACGAGGTCCGCCTCCACGGGATGGCGCAGGGCCAGGCGCCGGCCCATCTCCCGGCGGGCGACCATCACGCTCTTCCCGTAGACCAGGGAATCGGGCCGGGCGAAGTAGATGTGCTCGAACACGCAGGGCTTGGGCTGCACCCTCGGCAGGGGGAACCGGGAGCGGATCTCCCCGCTCTGCCTCGACACGATCACCAGCTCCCCGGGCTCCACATCCCGCTCGTACTGGGCCCCCACGAGGTCGAAGGCGCAGGTCTCGGAACTGAAGGCATGGGTGTCTCCCATGTGCCCCATGGCCAGGGGGCGGAAGCCGTGGGGATCCCGGGCGGCGATGAGGGCATCATCCGTGAGAATCAGCAGCGAGTAGGCCCCTTCGGCCTGGCGGAGGGCCGCGATGAGGGCGTCTTCGAGCGTGTCGGCCGGGGCCCGGTTGATGAGGGCCAGCAGCACCTCGCTGTCCGAGGGGCTGGTGAACGTGTGGCCGTCGGCGATGAGGCGGGAGCGGAGTTCCTCGGTGTTGGTGAGGTTCCCGTTGTGGCAGAGGGCCACCTGGCCGAAACGGCCCTGGATGAGGAAGGGGTGGGCCGCCGAGGCCACATTCCCCCCGGTCGTGGAGTAGCGGGTGTGGCCGATGGCCGCGTCCCCCGGCAGGGCGTCCAGCACGGCTTCGGTGAACACATCCGCCACGTAGCCCTGGGCCTTGTGCAGGTGGAGTCCCTGGTCGTCGCCGGAGCAGATCCCAGCGGCTTCCTGGCCCCGGTGCTGGAGGGCATAGAGGCCCAGGTAGGTCTGCCGGGACGCCTCGACCTGATGGCAGATCCCGAACACCCCGCATTCGTCCCTGAACGGCATGATTCCCCCGAGTCCTCCAGGATACCCCGGCCTTCCCGGACAGTCGCCCTACTGCACCGTCACCGTGGTCGCGGCTTCCTCGCGGGCCTCCTGGACCAGCGACTGGAGGGTGCTCAGGAGCAGGGTGCCGTCCTCGGCGGGCGCCAGTCGATCCGTGCCGTCCAGGCCCTCCAGATGAAGCTCCACCCGGTCCACGTCACCGCGGCTGAACCTGCCGCTGAAGTCGCAGAGCGCGAGCAGTCCAGGCCTCACCTCCACCAGCACCGTGGAGGCGTGGAGCCCCTTGGGCATCTCCAGGCTCCACACTGGGAGGCTGCGGTTCCTGAAGCGGAGGGAGATGGGTTCGGGCTTGGTCTGGGGTGCCGGTCCCGCCAGGTAGAGCAGCCTTTCGGCCCGGGCCAGGAGCATGGCCTGGGCATAGGGGGTGCCCTCCGCGCGGTCCACCTCCAGCCGCCACCCGCCCATGCGGGGTTTCTGCACCTTGTTGTGGCTCCGGGTGCCGGCGATGGACTGGAGCCGGAACTGGGTTTCCAGCGGCTTCACCTCCCCGTGCATCCACACCTGGATCCGGTATCGGAGCCCCTCCTGGGCGCAGACCGGCAGGGAAAAGGCCAGAAGGAACGGGAGCAGAGAGCGACGCATCAAGGAACCACCCATCCTTTGAGGATGCCATCCCATGCGATCCTGGGCCAGAGAGGAGGTTGGCGTGCCCATCTGCTTCGACCTCGATGGAACCCTGGGGCACTTCAGTTCCGGCTACATCCTGTTGCGCGAGGCCCTGGGCGAGGTCTGGGGCCAGCAGCCCACGGTGGAGGAACTGAGGCTCTGCCGAGGATCCACGGACTGGGAAATCGTGGATGAACTGCACCGCCAGCGGTTCGGGCTTGAGCTGGACGAGGCGGGCTATGCCCGCTATGAGGCCGCCTGCCTCGCCCGGTTCCGGGAGGTCTTCGGCACCGGCGGCCGGGAGGCCATCGGCTACCGGGGGGTGCTGGATGGCCTGCACCAGCTGGCAGCCACCCGCCAGGTGTGGATCGTGTCCGGCAACGCCCCCGCACTGCTGCTCTTCAAGGCCGAGGTCCTGGGCATCGATCCGGCCATCCCGCGCCTGGGCTCCCTGCCCCGCCATGGCCGGAAGGACCTGCTGAACCGGGCCCTGAGCGGCTCCCCGGGGCCGCACCTCTACGTGGGCGACCGGCCCCACGATCTGGCCGCGGCGCAGGCCCTGGGGCTGCCCTTCGTGGGTATCGGCGCCGAGGTGCCAGGCACCCACGTGAGCCTGCCCCAGGACACGGACGCCGAAATCCTGGTCTCGGCCATCCGGACCGCCCTGGGCGCCGCATATTGAAGCGCCCGGAGGATGGGTTACCATTCCCCACCGATGCCCTCCACCACCGATCCCCTCGGCACCAGGATATTGGCCTGGACGGCTAGGCTGTCCTTGTCCCTGAAGTTGAGCCTGGCCTTCGCTCTGGTGCTCCTCATCGGGGTGCTGGGCCTGGGTGTATATGCCAACCACCTGGCCAAGGAGCAGGCCATCCGGGCGGAGCTGGCCACCCTGACCCTGCTGTCCGAACGACTTGCGGGCCAGGTGGACACCTACCTCTCCACCACGCGCAGCCTCGCGAGCCACCTGGTCCACACCCAGGACGTGGAGCGGTTTCTGGACACACCGCCGGGACGCCGCGACCTCGGGGCGATCACGGCCTGGCTGGACATCCAGGTCCAGGGCTCCCCGGGGTTGTCGGCCGTGTTCATCATGACCGCCGACGGCCAGTGCGTCGCATCCAGCAACCGCGCCTTCGTGGGCCGGGACTTCGCCTTCCGGACCTACTTCCAGCAGGCCGTCACAGGCCGCCCCAACAGCAGCGACTGGTTCATCGGCTCCGTGACGCGGACCCCCCGGATCTCCTCGGCCTCACCGATCCGGTCCAGGGGCCGGATTACGGGCGTCCTGGTCACCGAGTTCGAGGTCGAGGAGCTGCAGCGGGCGATCCGATCCTTCGGCCAGTCGGGACGCTCCGCCATGCTCATCAACCATCTTGGGATCCTGCTCTCCCACAGCAACTCGGCCTACGATTACCACGCCATCGAGCCCATTCCGGAGGCCATCCGGCAGGACCTGGAGCAGCACCGGCAGTTCCTGGACTGCATCTTCCCGGTCGACCCACTGACCCCCGACTTCCCCGCAACCGTACGCAGGGTGATCGGGGATGGTGTGCCCCGCACGGTGCGCTACCTCCTGGGAGACCTTCAGAAGTGGGGTGGCATGAGCCCAGTCAAGGGACAAACCTGGGTCGTGGTCGCTTCCGTTCCCGAAGCCGAGATCCTCCGCCCCTCCTGGACCGTCTGGCACAAGATCATCCTCATGGGGGTGCTCTCTTCCGGCGGGGCCTTTCTGCTGGCCCTCTTCCTGGGACGGATCCTCCTGCGCCCGCTGCAGGCCTTCTCGGAAGCCATCACCGCCTTCGGCCGGGGGGACAGCGGGGCCCGCCTGCCCGTCCAGGTCCACCCGGAACTGGAGCACCTGGCCAGAACCTTCAACACCATGGCCGACACCATCCAGGGCCATCAGGAGAACCTCGAAGGCCTGGTGAAGCAGAGGACCCTGGACCTGGAGCAGGCCCTGGCCGACATGAAGTCGCTGCAAGGGATGATCCCGATCTGCAGCTACTGCAAGAAAATCCGGGACGACGGAGGGAGCTGGTGGCAGCTGGAAAGCTACATCCAGCATCATTCCGAGGCCGAGTTCAGCCATGGCATCTGCCCGGACTGCCGCAAGCATCATTTCCCCGAGGTGCCTCTCCGCCCGAAGAGAGGACCTAGCGCGTCCTGACCTCGAAATCATCCAGGAAGGCCGCCGTCCGGGGATCGCCCTCCTTCCGCACGATCGCCTGTGCATGGTGCAGCCGACCCTGGCGAAGGACGACGATGCCTTCGACGATTCCCCCGTTGGGGCTCTTCACCTTGTAGCGGAAACCGGGTCCCCTGCTGGCCGGAAGTTCGGTCCGACGGATCCCGCCGAAACGGTAGGTGAGGAAGTTCTGGAAGGTCGTGAGGACCTGGCTCGGGGTGGTCCCGCCCTTGTCTCCCGGGGGCAGGTTCCCCACGGCGACATCGAAGGTCTCGTCCAGGCGTCCTGAGGGGCTCATCGACATGTCGAACCATTCCATGTCGCCAAAGGGCCCGGGCTCCGTGTGCCGGTAGAGCTTGGGGGGGCCGGGGAAGGTGGCGGCGAAGCCGAGGTTCTCGTTTTCCACGCGGCGCGGTTCGTCCTTGCATCCCATGGAGCCGAGCAGCAACAGCAGCACCAGCAGAACACGCGACATGCCATCCCCCTGGGGCCTCATCGGTTTGAGCCCTCAGGAAGTTGATTCGTGACACGCCGTCTCGGCCCACCGGGCGGCTTCACGGGGATCCCGCACCACTCCATGGCCCCCAAGGTAGGCTTCCGAAAGGGCCACCATGGCGCCCCGATGGCCGCGCTCGGCCGCTTTCCGGAACCAGAGGACCGCGCCCAGGTCGTCCTTCGGAAGGTCGGGACCGCCCTTCCGGTGACGGAGTCCCATCTGGAAGCAGGCCTCCGGATCTCCGGCTCCGGCGGCCTCCCGCAACCGGTCCCGTCCCCGCCGAGGGCCTTCACGGCGCAGCCGCCAGCCCATCCAGCCCAGCAGGAACAGCGGGGGCGCCAGCATGATCAAGGGCAGGTGGTACAGGTTGGACGACCCCGCCCAGAACATGAGGGCCACCGCCCAGGTGGTCACGGCAAGGACCAGGGCCCCCACGATGCCGAGGATCCACCGCCCGGTCCGGCGGGCCACCAGCCGGTCCGCCCCCCGTTCCAACCCGCGGTTCACCTTCGAGGTCAGCCTGACCAGGGGATCCTCGGGAGCCGCGTCATGCCGGAACAGGCTGCGGGACAGTTCCGGGTGGGGTTCCAGGCGCCCGGAGGCCTCCCTCCAGAATGCCGCTTCCTCCACATCCGCCGCCACGCCGTCGCCGCACTGGTAGGCCCAGGCCAGCCACGCGGCGGCGGGGCCGAACCCCTTTCCCGCCGAACGCCGGTACCAGGTCTCCGCTTCGGAGGGGGCGGTCTGGCAGGATGCGAGGCCGGTTCGGAGGGCCTCCGCCAGCCGGAAGGCCGCCTCTGGGTGGCCGAGCCCCGCGGCCTTGCGGAACCGTTCGACGGCGGCGACCTGGCCCCCTGCCCCGCACCCGCCCTCCAGGAAGATCAGTCCCTCCTGGAACAGGGCCTCGGGGTTCCCCAACCGCACGGCCCGCTCCAGGCACTTGTGGGCGGTCTCCGGAGGATGAGCATGCCTCGCCCAGTGGAGCCAGAGTGCCTCGGGATCCGGGGCGAAGTGCGCCACCCAGAGCCTCACGCGCCACTCGAGCCAGCCGAGCACGGCCCGGACGGAACCGACCATGATGGCGAGCAGGAGGGCCATCGCCAGCATCCAGAGGCCGAGGATCAGGGTCCAGGTCCAGACGCTGGCGATCCAGGAGAGGGGCGTGGACCTGAGAAGGCAGGGACCCAGGAGGATCAGGAACAGCAACCCCAGGGGCCGGCCCCAGGGGGACCAACCGCCGACGAAAGCGGCTCCCCTGGCGGGTTTTCTCACCGTTCCCTCAGGGCCTCGTCCAGGGCCCGCCTGGCCATGCCTTCTCCGTAGCCGGACCAGCGTCTCACCAGGCGGCCCTTTCGGTCGATGATGAGCGTGGTGGGAATGCCGCTGATCTCCCCGAAGGCGGCCAAGGCCCTGGGCCCGTCCGGAAGGAAGGCCGTGAGCCCGAGCTGGGGATTCTGGGCCAGGAAGGGCTTCACCTCGGCCCAGCCCCCCCGATCCACCGAAATGGGCAGCACCACGTACCGATCCCCCCCCGCCTTTTGGAGCTCCGCCACCTCCGGCAGCGACCTGCGGCAGGGTGGGCACCAGGTGGCCCACACATCCACCAAGACCACCCTGCCCCGGAACTCGGCCAGGGTCCGGTGGTTCCCCTCGGCATCGAGGAAGGCCACCTGGCTCACATCCGAGCCCTTGGAGGCCCCCTCGGAGCCCCCGCCGAACATGCCCCGGGCCATGGCCACCCCGCCCAACAGGAGGCCACCCCCGACCAGGAGGGCCGCCGCCGCGAGGCGCCAGCGTGATTCGGGCACATAGGCTTCGGACATGGGGGCTCCTGTCGGTCTCGGGCAATGCCTGCGTTGCCCTGGGTCCCTGGGCAGTCTTCCAGGGTAATACCCGTGGGGGGCGGCTCATACTGGGGGAATGACCCTCATCTCCGCCTCCGACCTCCGGGCCTGCCATCACGAGATCCGACTGCTGGACGTCCGGCAGGGTGCCTCGGGCTATGCTGCCGGGCACCTGCCCGGCGCCCTCCACGCGGACCTGAACCGCCACCTCAGCACGGCCTCTGCCCCGGACCACGACCCGGCCCGGGGAGGCCGCCACCCCTTGCCCCCCCCAGCCCGGTTCGCGGCCCAGGTGGGCGCCTGGGGCATCGGCCCGGACACGGAAGTGGTGGCCTACGATGCCAGCGGGGGAAGCAATGCCGCGGCGCGCCTCTGGTGGATGCTGCAGGCTCTCGGACACGGGCGGGTGCGGGTGCTCGACGGCGGGCTCCAGGCTGCGCTAGAAGCCGGGATGGCCCTGACTCTGGACCCTGCAGACCTCGAACCAGCCCCACCCTATCCCGCAGATCGATGGCAGCTCCCCCAGGTGGATGCGGAGAGAGTGGACCTCCTGCGCCGGGACCCCTCCCGGAAGCTGCTGGATGTCCGCTCCCCGGAGCGCTGGCGGGGGGACAGCGAACCCTTCGATCCCGTGGCGGGCCATATCCCCGGCTCCCTGAACCTGGCCTGGAACGAGAACCTGGGCCCGGATGGCCGGTTCAAAGCGCCCCAGGACCTGCGCGCCCAGTACGAGGCCCTGCTCGGTGGATTGCCGCCGGATCGCCTCACGGTCCACTGCGGCAGCGGCGTCACCGCCTGCCATACCCTGCTGGCCCTGGAGGTGGCCGGCCTGGCCGGGGCTGCGCTCTATGTCGGGAGCTGGAGCGAATGGTGTCGCAGCGGACGGGAGCTGAGCCCGGCCCAAGAAAACCGCGCATGAATCCCTGGAAGGGGCTCCGGGGCCTCCCCCGTGAGGTCTGGCTGGTCTGCGCCAGCACCCTGGTGAACCGCCTGGGCACCATGGCCCTGCCCTTTCTGGTGCTGTATCTCACCGAGGGCCGAGGCTGGACACCGGCGGAAGCTGCCTACGGAATGATGATCTACGGGGCCGGTGCCCTGGCCGCGGGGCCCTTCTCGGGCCGTCTCGCGGACCGGCTGGGTCACGTCCAGGTCCTGAAGGCGAGCCTCTGGACTTCGGGCGCCATGCTGCTGGTGCTTCCCTATGCCACTTCGAGGCCCCTGCTGTTCTCTCTGATCTTCCTGTGGGCCGGCCTCACCCAGGCCTTCTGGCCCAGTTCCATGGCCCTGCTCACGGGGCTCGCCTCGCCCGAGAAGCGCAAGGCCGTCTTCGCCCTGCACCGCCTCTCCGTCAACCTGGGCATGGCGGTGGGGCCGGCCATGGGGGGCTTCATCGCCCACCACAGCTACCGGTGGGTGTTCTGGACCGATGGTCTCAGCACGCTGGCGGGGGCCGCCCTCCTGGGCCTCCTGCTCAAGGCGCCCCCGGTGCCGCTCCTCCCCCATGACCACGTTCCCGGCCACAGCCCCTGGAGGAACAGGCACCTGGCCTTCCTGCTCCTGCCCTTCCTCCTGGCCCTGATGGTCTTCTTCCAGATCGAAGGCACCCTGCCCCTCTGGGTGGTGCGGGACCTCGGCCTGGGCAGCCGCTTCTTCGGCCTGCTCTTCACCGTGAACACCCTCCTGATCGTGCTGTTCGAGGTGCCCTTGAACCTGGCCATGGCCCACTGGCGCCATGGGAAGCTCCTCCTCCTGGGCTGCCTCTGCCTTGCCGTGGGCTTCGGGCTCACCGCCTGGGCGAACGGGTACTTCACCTTGATCCTCACCACCGTGGTCTGGACCTTCGGCGAGATGATCCTCTTCCCGGCCATGAGCGATGCCGTGGCGACCCTGGCGCCCGCGGACCGCCGGGGCGAGTACATGGGGCTGCTCTCCCTCTGCTTCGCCGCAGCCCTCACCCTGGGCCCCTGGCTCGGCGTCCTGACCTATGCGAAGGCCGGGCCGAGGGTCGTGTGGCTTGCCACCTTCGCCATCGCCGGAATCTCGGGGCTGCTGCTGGCCCGGTTCCGGACGCCGGGGACTTCCCCCCAGCCCTAGGGGCCTGGCCCACGGGACCTGCGCGAGCCTCCAGCGTCGCTGAGGGCGCGGGGGTCCGATTCGAGTCAAGCGGGCGGCCGCAGGTGTTTTGACTATGATTGGAAAATGCTCCAGGACCCTCGGCCGCCTTCGCTTGCGGATCCGGCCTTGCCGGAGGGGCGGGGCGTAGAGCCCGACCTCCAGTACCAGACCCGGCGCGAGCTGCTGCAGATGGCGGTGGCTCAGGCCCGGGACGGCGGCGCCTCCCTGGTATTCATCAACACCATCATCGGCTGGATCGGCTGGTCAGGCGGGCAGAAGGCCGCGGGCGCGGCGGTGGCGGCCCTGTCCCTCCTGATCGCCACGTGGAGGTACCATCTGGCCCGACGGCTGGGAACGCTCCTGGATACCTCCAGCGGAGTGGTGCGGGGGGAACGCGAGTTCGAGGGCAGCTCCCTGCTCACCTCGATGATGTGCGCCGTCACCCTGACGTTCATCTATCCGGCCTCGACCGGACACACCTCGATCCTCATCATCGCCGCCATGGGCGCCATGCTCACCGTGGCCACGCTGTTCGTGTCCCTGGTGGGCCGGGCCTTCTACTACTACACCCTGCCCCAGATGTTCTCGCTGCTGGCGGTCTGCCTCCTGGACCCGCACGCCTACTCCCCCCTGTTCGCCTGCGTGATCCCGGTGTTCTACTTCACCCTGCGCCGCACGTCACGCGGGTACAAATCCGTCACCGAAATTGCCATCCAGCGCCGCATCGACTCCGAATCCGCGAACGCCAGGCTGGTCCAGGCCAAGGACCAGGCTGAAGCTGGCAACGTCGCCAAGGCGCAGTTCCTCGCGAACATGAGCCACGAGATCAGGACCCCCTTGAACGGCGTGGTCGGCGCCCTCGACCTGCTTTCCCACCAGGACCTGCGCCCGGAACAGCTCAAGCTGCTCGGCACGGCCATCTCCTCCAGTGAGGCACTACTCACTTTGTTGAACGAGGTCCTGGACTTTTCCAAGATCGAGGCGGGCAGCCTGGTGCTGCTCCACGAGCCCATGCAGCTCCAGCCCGTGCTGGATTCGGTCGTCGACCTGTTCTCCCCGCTGGCCCAGGACAAGGGGCTCCAGCTCTCGATGGAGTTCGACCCTTCCCTGCCCGCCTGGGTGAAGGGCGATGCCGGTCGCATCCGCCAGGTGCTTTTGAACCTCATTGGCAATGCGGTGAAATTCACCGACGCCGGGCACGTGAGCGTGCGGGCGAGGAGGAAGCCCGGCCTGAGCGAGGCGCATCCAAGGCTGGCCCTCGAGGTGGAGGACACGGGCATCGGGATTTCACCGGAGGCGCTGCCCCGGCTGTTCACGCCCTTCTTCCAGGCGGATCAAACGAACCGCCGGCGCTTCGGGGGTTCGGGGCTGGGGCTCGTGATCAGCAAGCGCCTCACGGAGGCCATGGGGGCCGACCTGTTCGTGGAGAGCCGACCGGGACTGGGTTCCACCTTCACCCTGGAACTCCCCCTGGAGGCCCTCTCGCATGTGCCAGACGCCCCTTCGGAGTCCCAGGCCAAGGATTCGCCGCCGCCGCTGAGGGGCAGGGTCCTGCTCGTCGAGGACAATCCGGTCAACCGCACCCTGGCCGTGGCCATGCTCAACCGGCTCGGCATCGAGCCCGTGGAAGTCGAGAACGGCCTGGCCGCATTACAGGCCACGGAGGCCACACGGTTCGACCTGGTCCTCATGGACTGCCAGATGCCGGTGATGGACGGCTTCGAGGCCACCCGCGCCATCCGTGCCCGCGAGCAGGGCGGCCTGCTCCAGCCCACGCCGATCATCGCCATCACCGCCAATGCCCTGAGCGGCGACGCGGAACGCTGCCTCCAGGCCGGCATGGACGCCTATCTCGCCAAGCCCTACACCCTCAGGGCTCTGCGCGAGACCCTCGCCCCTTGGCTGGGGGCCGACACCCCCCCTGCGGACGCCGCCGGGGGTGGCAGTCCAGGCGGGATCGCCTGAGGCCGGTTCCCGACGCCGGTCAACCGACCGGGTCGCCCACCCGGATGAGGCCCCCCTCGAGGATCTCGGCCCGCAGGCCCCCACGGTGCACGAGGCCCGGCAGGATCTGGGGCTTGCCGGTCATGCGGGCCAGGTCGCTGCAGGGCTCGCAGAGTTCGTGGCCGCGGAGGCGCGCGCCTCCCACCATGAACTCGCGGCCCACCAGATGGTTCAGCGCCACGCCGCGCGTGACCAGGTTGCGGCGGGTTTCGCCGGGGGCAAGCACCAGATTCGCTTCTCGGCCGAGGGCCTCGATGGCCTCGGCCTCGACAAGGGTGATCTGGCGACCGGGCTTGGGCTTTGCCGAGAAGCTGCCCGTGCGGGTGGCGTAGCGGTCTCCTGCCAGCCCCACGCCGGCGACCGCCGTGATCTCAGCCACCCCCCGCATGGGGGCTTCGGCCGCGGTGGCGATGTGGATGGATTCGACGCGGCCCGTCATGAGACCTCCGGCTCCAGCATAATCGGATGGCCGAAGCTCGGGGGATCAGATCGGGCCGACCATCTGCGGTTCCCATCATCGGTCCAACGGAAGGCTCCTAGGCGAGTACCGCCTCCAGCTGGTCCAGGGCCCAGTCGAGCTGCGCCCGGGTGATGACGAGGGGAGGGGCCAGGCGGATGGTGTCCACGTGGGTGTCCTTGCAGAGCATGCCGCGATCCTTGAGGGCGTAGCAGTACTTGCGGGCGCCGCCGGCCTCGGGCCGCAGCTGCACGCCGGCCCACAGGCCGATGCAGCGGATCTCCCGCACCTTGTCGGTCTTCAGGTCCAGGAGCCGCTGCTTGAAGTGTTCGCCCAGCTCGGCGGTCTTCTCCACCAGCCGCTCGTCCACCAGCACGTCCAGGGCGGCGCTGGCCACGGCGCAGGCCAGGGGGTTGCCGCCATAGGTGCTGCCGTGGATGCCGGGCGTGAATACGTTCATGACCGCGTCATTGGCCAGGAAGGCGCTGACGGGGTAGTAGCCGCCGCTGAGGGCCTTGCCGATGGTGATGCCGTCGGGGCGGATGCCCTCGTGCTCGAAGGCGAACATCTTGCCCGTGCGGCCCAGGCCGGACTGGATCTCGTCCAGCACCAGCAGGCAGTGGTTCTGGTCGGCCAGCTCACGCAGGCCCTTGAGGAAGCCCCGGGGCGGGATCACCACGCCGGCCTCCCCCTGGATGGGCTCCATGAAGATGGCGCAGGTGTTCGGGTTGATGGCCCGCTGGACGGCCTCCAGATCCCCGTAGGGCACGATCACGAAGCCCGGGGTGAAGGGACCGAAGCGGCTGGTGCTGTCCGGGTCGGTGCTGAACCCCACGATGGTGGTGGTGCGGCCGTGGAAGTTTCCATCGGCCACGATGATCTCGGCCTTGCCGTACTCGATGCCCTTCTTGTCGTAGCCCCACTTGCGCATGGCCTTCAGGGCCGTCTCGACAGCTTCAGCCCCGCTGTTCATCATCAGGGCCTTGTCGAAACCGGAGAGGCGGCAGAGCTTTTCGAGCAGGGGCGGGAACTGGTCGTTGCGGAAGGCGCGGCTGGTGAGGGCCAGAGTCTTGACCTGGGCGATCATGGCTTCGCCGATCCTCGGGTGGTTGTGGCCCTGGTTCACGGCCGAATAGGCGGCTAGAAAGTCCATGTACTGCTTGCCGTCCACGTCCGTGAGGAAGACGCCCTCGCCCTTGGTGCACACCACATCCAGGGGGTGGTAGTTGTGGGCGCCGAACCGGTTCTCCTGGGCGATGAGTTCCGCAGCCTTCGTCGTGGTGGTCATGGGGGGCTCCTTTCGATGGGTTGAGGCAGGGGGTGACCGGATCAGGTTCAGGTACATTCTAGGCGATGAGGGTGCCAGGCCTGACATATAAGCCAATGAATTATAATTTCACTTTACACTTTATAAAAATCCATAAACGACTTGCGCGGTATTTATAAATCCTTACATTTGGAGGATCTCTCCGAGGTGGCGAACATGCTTCCGCCATCGAACCTCCGGAACCTCTACCCCCATGGCTCGCTGCGCCACGAAGCGGGCGGCGCTGGCCGGCTCAGGACCAAACCGGCCTCGGTGCCCTGGTCCAAGGAGGACAACTACTCCCCCTCCATCATCGCCTCCCGGCGGGCCTTCGTGGAGGACTTCAGTGGTGTGGCACTCCAACACGCCAGCCAGTATTCCTTCGATCCCCAGGTCACCCAGGGCAACATCGAGAACTTCACCGGCGTGGTCCAGATGCCGCTCGGTTTCGCGGGGCCGCTGCAGGTCCGGGGCGAACACGCCAAAGGCGAGTTCCTGATCCCCCTGGCCACCACCGAGGGCACCCTGGTGGCCTCCTACAACCGGGGCATGAAAGTCCTCAACCTGTCCGGCGGCGTGACCTGCACGGTCCAGAGCGATCACATGCAGCGGGCTCCGGTGTTCATCTTCGACAGCGCCCGCGAGGCCCTGGCCTTCCGGCGGTGGGTGGAAGACCACCTCGACGAGATCCGACGGGAGGCCGAGTCCACCACAGGGAGCGGCAAGCTGGCCTACATCGACACCTACCTGGCCAGCAAGTTCGCCTACCTGCGCTTCAACTTCAAGACCGGCGACGCAGCGGGCCAGAACATGGTGGGCCGGGCCACCTTCGCCGCCTGCAGCTGGATCCTGGAGCAGCACAAGGCGACCGTGCGGCGCTTCTACCTGGAATCCAACCTGGCCACGGACAAGAAGGCCTCCCAGGTGAACCTGCTCCATACCAGGGGCAAGCGGGTCACCGCCGAGTGCGTCATCAGGCGGGACGTCCTGCTGGAGGTCTTGCACGCGGAGCCCGAAAGCCTCGCCTCCCACTGGGGCGTGGCCAACGTCGGATCCATGCTCTCCGGCGCCAACAACAACGGGCTCCACAGCCCTAACGCCCTCGCCGCCATGTTCATCGCCACGGGGCAGGACGTGGCGAACCTGGCGGAAGGGTCCTCGGGAATCCTCTATACGGAGCTGACCCCGGAGCGGGACCTCTACATGTCCATCACGATCCCCTCCCTCATCGTGGCCACCCACGGCGGGGGCACGGGCCTGCCCACCCAGCGGGAGTGCCTGCAGGTGCTTGGGTGCCTGGGCTCGGGCAAGGTCTACAAGCTCGCGGAGATCGTCGCAGGGGTGGCCCTGGCGGGAGAGATCTCCCTTGCCGCGGCCATCTCCTCCCTGGAATGGGTGTCCTCCCATGAAAAATACGGGCGCAACCGCTAGGCCGGGGTCTGGCGGGAAAGGGCACCCGCCGGCAACAGGGGGGCCGGAACCAACGGTCCGGATCAACCTGCCTGTGGGGATAGGCCCGCAGGACCAGGCAGCCCGACTCCGCGCCCTGGGCTTCGAGGTCACCCAGACCTGGAAGCCGCAGGGACTGATCAGGCGTCTGCTGGTGACCTTGCGGCACTTCCTCGGCCTGGTCTTCGGCGCCCTGGCCTACCGCGTGACGGCACCCCGGGAGGAGGGGGCCCCCAGGGGGGGGCGCTACCTGCTCCTCTGGTTCGCGGCGCTCCCGGGTCGCCTCTTCGTGGACCGAACCCTCCGAGAGGAACCCTTCCCCGTCCAGCTCCGCCGGCGCCTCGAACGCCTTGGGCCCACCTACATCAAGCTGGGCCAGATCCTCAGCCTGCGCGAGGACCTCCTGCCCAAGCCGATCACCGATGAGCTGAAGCACCTGCTCAACCACCTGCCGGTGGTTCCCCTGAACGTGCTGCAGAAAATCATCGAGAAGGACCTCCAGCGCCCCCTGGGTCGAATGTTCCAGGCCATCGACCCGGTCCCCCTGGGATCCGCCTCCATCGGCCAGACCCACCGGGCCACCACCGTGGACGGGGACCAGGTGCTCCTGAAGGTGGTCAAGCCCGGCATCCGCCAGACGCTGGAGCGGGACGCGAAGCTGCTGCGGATGCTGGGGGCGGTGGCTCAGCTCATCATCCCGAGGTTCCAGCCCCGCCAGGTGGTGAACGAGTTCTGCAACTACACCCTCCGGGAAGTGGACCTGCGGCTGGAGGCCGAGAATGCCGAGATCTTCGCCGGCCATTTCGCGGATGTGCCCGATGTGGTCTTCCCGCGGATCTACCGGCAGTTCAGCGGGCGCAGCGTCCTGTGCATGGAGTTCTTCGACGGCCTCAGCCCTGATTCGCCGGAGGCCCTCGCCCTCCCCGAGGAGCAGCGGCGGCACCTGACGGACCTGGGCGCCATGGCCATCATCCGGATGCTCTACCGGGACGGGTTCTTCCACGCGGACCTGCATCCGGGGAACCTCATCATCCTGCCCGGCCCCAAGATCGGTTTCATCGACCTCGGGATGGTGGGGCGCCTGGACGAGGACCTGCGCCGGTCGCTGATGTACTACTACTTCGCCCTGGTGATGGGTGATGGCGAGAATGCCGCCCGGTACCTCACCGCCATCGCCGACCCAGGGCCGGACGCCGACCCCAGCGGCTTCCGCCGGGACGCCGTGGACATCGCCCACCGCTGGAGGAGGGCCTCTAATTTCAGCGAATTCTCCCTGGGCCAGCTCATCCTCCAGTCCCTGTCCAAGGGCGCCGAACACCGGATGTACTTCCCCGTGGAGCTGGTGCTGATGGTGAAGGCCCTGGTCACCTTCGAGGGCGTCGGCAACGTGCTGCTCCCGGGTTTCGATGTGGCGGAGGTGAGCAGGCGGCATATCCGTTCCCTGTTCATCGACCAGTTCAGCCCCTTCAGGCTCATCAGCGAAGGCATGCGTGGCGTGCCGGAACTGGTGGATGCCCTGGCCAAGATGCCGCTCCTGATCAGTGATGGGCTGAGGGTACTGGAGAAATACGCCCGCCAGCCCAAGGAGCCCCCGCTGTCTGGCCTGCGCGGCACCCTTATCGCCGGCTCATGCCTGGTGGCAGGTTCCGTGGCCTTGGGGTTCCGGTCCCCCTGGCCCCTGTGGTCCGCCCTCTTCCTCCTCGCCTTCGTCCTGGCCATCCGCAAGAAGTGAACCCCCATGCGCGAACGAATCGCAGCCAACGATGCCATCTGGCTCCAGGATTCGGCGACGAACCTCATGGTGATCAACGCCATGATCATCACGGACCGCCTGGATCTGGACACTCTGAGGACCACCTTCCAGCGGCGCATCTTCGAAGGGACGGAAGCCGGGCGCTTCGAACGCCTGCGCTGCCGCATCACCGGGCAGGGCCTCCGCCGGTACTGGGCCCGGGATCCGGACTTCGACATCGCCCGGCACATCTTCGCGAGCCGGGCCAGGCACCTGCACAGCCTCGAGGCTGTCCAGGCCTACGTGGGAAGGGAGGCAAGCCAGAAGCTGGACTGGGACCACCCCCAGTGGGAGATCCAGGTCATCGACCCCTTCGAAGAGGGGAGCACCGCCCTCCTGGTCCGCATCCACCACAGCATCGGCGATGGCGAGGCCCTGGTATGCCTGCTGTTCACCCTGATGGACGGTGACTGGGACAGTGGCCACGGCATTTCCCATGCTGCGGGGCCCCCTCCGGACGAAGGCCGGCTGGGCCAGCTCCTGAGAGCAGCTGCCGTTCCCCTGAGCGCGCCAGGCATCCTCCTGCGTCGCCTGACCTGGTTCCCGGATCGCAACCCCATGCACGGGCCAGCCCTGTCCGGGACCAAGCGGGTGGCCTGGACCAGGCCCCTGGACCTGGAGGTGGTCAAGAAGGCGAGGCACCGTATCGGCGCCAGCGTCAACGACGTACTCATGGCCTCGGTCTCCGGGGCCTTCTCCACTTACCTGGCGCAGCGGGGGGGCGTCGCCCCCTCCCGGTTCCTGATCTCCATGCCCGTGAACGTGCGGCATCCCGGCGAGTCCCTGCGCTGCGAGAACCACTTTGCCCCCGTGCCCCTCGAACTGCCTGCGGGCTCCTGCGCTCTCGGCCAGCGCATCCTGGCGGTCAAGACGAGGATGGACCGGATGAAGCGCTCGGCGGTGCCCATGGTGATCTACGAACTCCAGCGGGCCCTCCTGGCCCTGCTTCCCAAGGCCGTGAGCCGGGGGCTCATCGACTTTCTCGCAAACAAGTGCACGGCCGTGGTCACCAACATCACCGGACCCTGCCGGACCATCTCCCTGGAAGGACGCAAGGTGCGATCCATCCTCTTCTGGGTACCCCAGCGGGCCCGCATCGGCGTGGGCATCTCGATCCTGAGTTTCGCCGGCAAAGTTCAGCTGGGCGTGATCACCGACGAGGCCCTGGTGCCCGATCCCGCGCCCCTGATCAAGGCCTTCGAGGAGGAGTTCGAGTCCCTGAGGACCCTCTGAGGACGCGGGCGGCCCCCCGTCAGGTCCTATCTCAGGCTGGCCTCCAGGACCCGCAGCGCGGCATCCAGTCGGCCGGCCACACCGGAATCCGCTTCCATCGGACCGTCCAGGCAGTCCCACACGGTTCGGGTGGGGTCCGCCAGACGGTCCAGGCGGAGCGAGAGGCCGTGTTTGGTGAAGATGGGCCCGAGTGTCTCTCTGCGGTTCCAGAGGTCCATCCGGGTCTGCTCGTAGCCGATCTCGCACACCTCACGGCGGGAGTGGAGGCGGAAGAGATTGGTGAACAGGCGGTGCTCCGTGGGCTTCGGCTGGAACAGCACCAGGTCTGCATCGGGGTAGGTCTGGGCGGCCCGCTCCATCCCCAGGCTGACCCGGGAATGGATGAGGATCCTGAAACTCTGGGAGAGGACGGCGGGGAGGCCACCCCGCTGCAGGGCCCTACGCCCCAGCACCTCGCGGGCGTCTTCGGATCCGGAATCCATGGGCACCAGGGGGTTCACGCACAGGAGCAGGTCGGCGCCCTGGCCCAGGGCGACCGTGGAATGCAGGGTCTTCAGGAGGACCCCGTCCACGCAGACCCGCCCCTCGACCTCCACCGGCTGGTACAGGCCGGGGACCGCCGTGCTCGCCTGCACGGCCCGTGAGATGGGGATGTGGTCCAGCCCACCCTGGCCGAAGACCACGGCCCCGCCGGTCTCCAGATCCGTGGCTACCACGAAGAACTTCCGGGGGAGGTTCCGGAAGTCATCGGTCCTCCCGGGCTGCCGGAAGGCCCGGCGAAGGTACTCCCGGATGGCCTCGTTGTCGAAGAGGCACACGGGCAGCGAGGGGCCCAGTCCCTCCAGGCTCCCGATGAAAGAAGGGCTCTCGGTTCCCTTCAGGAACTGCAGCAGGGCATCCCCGATGACCCAGGGGAGGAGGAATCCCCGTCTCCGCAGCTCCCCAAAGGCCGGCATGAAGAAGATGGCGGGGTCGAAGAGGACTTCCTGGCCAGGATCCCCCCGCAGGCCCCGGAGCATCTCCGTCACGGTGATCCCATTGACCAGGTGGGATCCGACAAAAGCGCCGGCGCTCACGCCGACATAGACATCCAACCGGTTCAGGTCGAGCCCCTCGATGGACTCCTCCAGGGCCCGGAGGGCGCCGACTTCATAGACGCCCCCCAGCATGCCTCCGGAAGCCAAGGCGAGTCCCAGCCGCGGTCCCTTCCTGCGGCGTGGCGAGGCCATGGAAGGCTCAGGCCCTGGCGGCGCGGGCCCTGGGCTTGGGCTTGGTCTGACCCGCGGCCCTGGACTGGGCCACGAGCTTGGTGAGCTCCTCGACCCGATGGGTGAGCTTGATGATCTCGCTGCGGGTGGGCACGCCCAGGCGCTGCATGGCGGCGGCCAGGCCATCCTCGATGGGCGAGGTCACCTTGTCCAGGACGCTCTTGGCATCACCCTTCAGCACCTGGGCTCGCTCCATCAGGTTGTTGATCCACTCCTTGTTCGCCTCCTCCTGCTCGCTGCCCTTCTCCACGAGGTGCTTGAAGAGCTTGCTGCCTTCCTCCCCGGCGAGGTTGAACGCACCGAGGCCCGCCAGCCAGATCTCGTAGGCGGAGTCCTTCAGCCCTTGGGCGGTTTGGGTTTTCTTCCTGGTCGCCATGTCCTTTCTCCTTTCAGCCGGCCGGGTGGCCGGGATGGTTGGCTGGGGCTAACTGGCCTTCTTGCGGGGCGCGCGGGACCGGCTCCCGGCTTTCCGGGTGCTGGTCTGGACTTCCAGCTCCGCCAGGCTGGCTTCGAGTTCCGTGAGTCGCAGGTGAAGGAGCGCCATCTCCTCTTTGGCGCCGCCGACCTGGGTGAGGCGGTCGAGGGAACTCCTGACCATGCGGTCCACCCCCGCCTGGACCTGTTCGATTCCTTCGGAGAAGGCCCGGCTGCCCCGGCGGATGACCTGATGGAGGAGGTCCCCGGAGAGCAGGGAGCTCCCGCGCCGATGATCCTCATAGATGATTTGGCTGAGGGTCTGGGCAGTCACGTCCTCGCCGCCGACACTGTCCACGACCTGGAGTTGCTGGCCGGCCCGGATCCAGGCAGAGAGTTCTTCAAGAGAGGCATAACGGCTCTCTTCCGTATCGTAGAGCTTGCGGCTGGCGCCGCCGTAACGCTTGATGAGACGGATCATCCCTGGACCCCTTCCCGGCTCCATTTTACCGCATTGCGGCAATCGCGCCAGCCTTTCTTCCGCAATGCGGTATTCCAGGCCGGACCTCAGTCCGGTGCGGCTTTCGACAGCTTGTCGAAAAGGAGGCCCAGGGTCCTCAGGTCCCCGGGGGGGACCGGCTCCAGCGGCACAGAGATGATCTTCTTTTCACCCGGGAAGAGGCTTCGCAGCAGCCTCAGGCCGCGCTGATCGCGCTCGGCCAGGAAGCGCAAGAGGACCGTTCCGGGTTCCCTCCCTGCGGCTGCACCTGGATCGGGATGCACCTGGTTCACCAGGATGGGACCGAGGTGATGGCCGGTTTCCTGCAGCTTGCGCAGGAAGAACATCGCGTCGGGAACCCGGTCCGGACCTGGGCCTGCCACCAGGAGGAAGCGGGTCTCCTCTGCCTGGAGCAGCCTGCGCACCTCCTCCGCCCGGCTCCGGAATCCATCGAATAGAGGAGCGAAGGCTCTGATGAATTCCACCACGTCCAACAGGAACCGGCGCCCGATGACGCGATCCGAGAGTTCCATGGCCCCCTTCAGGGCAATGCGAAGGGCCAGGGTCTTCCGGCCCGCGTCCTCCCACCAGGGATCCATGGCGAAGCGGATGGCCTTGCTGTCCACCAGGTTCATCATGCGGTCCGGCGCCTGGAGAAAATCCAGCGCCTGGCGGGTGGGGGGCGTATCCAGGATGATGCGGTCATAGCCCTCCGAGGCCTGCATCTCGAACAGCCGCTCCATGGCCATGTATTCCAGGATCCCCGCCAGGTTGCCCGCCATGTCCCGGTAGAAGCGGTTCGAGAGGATCCGCCTGGCGGCCGCCGCATCGGGCGCGTGGGTCCGGACCAGGCGGTCGAAGGTGCGCTTCGCATCGAGGAGGGCCGCGTCCAGGAAGCCCGGACCAGCCTCCACCACGCGGATGGGCCCATCCTTCGCGGCCTCTCCCACCCCGAGGGCATCCTTGAGGCGGAGGGAGGGATCGAAGGTCATCACCAGGGTCCGCCGACCTTCCTTCGCCGATCCCAGAGCCAGGGCCGCCGCCAGGGTGGTCTTGCCCACGCCCCCGGACCCCACCACCACGATGAGCCGGCCCTGCAGCAGGTCGCCACTCATGGGTCGGCCTCGCGGAGCAGGGAGGCCAGGGCCTGGACCAGGGCCGGCCCACGATCCAGGGGCAGCAGGGGCAGTTCCACCAGAGGACCGTCCCAGGCGGCGGCGAGGCGGCTGAGTTCGGCCTCATTCAGTCGACGGCGGGCCTGCCAGAGATGCGCACCCGGGGCCGGAGCCGCCCCGCGGGAAAGGGCGGGATACATGCCATTGGCCACGACCAGTTCCGGTCGGAGGCCCAGCTTCACCCGCAGCAGGGCAATCAATTCAAGGGTCTCCTGAATGGGCATCTCCTCGGCGAGGGTGGCGAGCACCACTCCGCACCGGGACGCATCCGCCAAAAAGTCGGCCAGGCCGGCGGCCATCTCGCCCAGCTGGCCCCCCTCGGCGGCCTGGGCCAGCAGCCCCGGTGCGGCCAGCATGGTGGCGCCATGCCCCGTGGCGGGAGCATCCACGATCACCAGGTCCGTCCGGGGACGGTGGCCTGCCTGGAGGACCCGGTAGGCGTGCCCCAGCAGGGCCGTCTCCTTCAGGCCCGGTGCGCCTTCCACGAACTGGTGGAAGGCCGTGCTCTCCGTGATCTTCCTGGCCAGGTAGCCGATGGGAACCTTCTCCCGCACCAGCCCTTCGATCACTGCGCCGGGTTGGAGGTTCTGGATGGACAGACCAGGGCCCGCCGGCACGACCTCCCCCCCGGAGGGCTCGGTGCCCAGGGCCTGGTGGAGACTCTCCCGAGGGTCCACTTCCAGCAACAGCACACGCCTCCCGCGATCCGCCAACAGCCGTCCCAGCACCGCCGCCAGGGTGGTCTTGCCCACGCCGCCCTTGCCCGTCACCACCACCAGCTGGCGTTCTGCGATGCGATCCAGGACGGACATGGAAACCGACCTCCGGGGAGGCAACCTTGTCGATGCGCCAATGTACCATCAGAGGTTGTGGCCCAAGGGGTCCTCATTGCGCTAGAGTGCCTGGGATTCTCCTGAGGTCCATGCCATGAGTGACCAGCCCATGTCTTCCTTGTACGGCGACCGGCCCGAGCCACCGAAACCCATTGCGCCCAGCCTCCTGGATCAGATCCTGGGCGTCTTCACCAGCCCGGTGGAGCTGTTCCAGCGGCTGAATAAGGCCCCCAGCTGGGGTCCGGCCCTGGGCGTGGTCCTCGGGACGGCCCTGGTCCTCACCGTCATCTGGGGCCTGAAGGTGGACGTGGACGAGCTGCTGCGGCCGGCCCTGGAAAGGAACCCCCAGGTCGCCTCCTCACAGATCGACCTGATCGTGGGCTTCTACAAAAAGTTCCTCCTCCCGCTCAGTGTGTTCAGCACGCTCTTCTTCACGGCCCTCTTCACCTTCCTCACGGCCCTCCTGTACTGGCTGGTGGGCAGGTCCATGGCCGAGGGGGAACCCCCCACCTATCGCCACGCCCTGAGCGCGGTGGCCGTGCCCAGCCTGGTGCGCCTGCCCTCCATGCTCCTCACAGCCATGATCTGCCTCGCGGGCTCCATCGGGGGGCTCACGCCCGAGAAGATCCCGCCGACCTCCCTGGGCTATTTCGTGCAGGTGGAGAGCGTGAAGGTCCATGCCCTGCTCTACAGCCTGGACCTGTTCTTCTTCGCCGAGGCGGCGCTGCTCTTCCTCGCCGCACGGCACACCCTGCGGCTGAGGACCGGCGGTGCGGTGGGCTGCCTCCTCATCACCCTTACGCTCGGCATCGGCCTCCGGGTGCTGGGAGCCAAGTAGACTGGAATCCCCCGGAGCCCCCATGTCCAAGCTCGTTCGCATCGCCAACGGCCAGGGCTTCTGGGGGGACAGCATCGACGCCCCGGTGCGCCTGGTGGAGGCCGGGGGCATCGACTACCTGACCCTGGACTACCTGGCGGAGGTGACCCTTTCCATCATGCAGAAGCAGCGCCGGAAGGATCCGGAGCTGGGCTACGCCACCGATTTCGTGGACCTGATGCGGCGCGTGCTGCCGCAGCTGAAGGCCAAGGGCATCCGGGTGGTGGCCAACGCCGGGGGCGTGAATCCCGAGGCCTGCCGGACCGCTGTGATGAAGGTTGCGAGAGAGCTTCGCGTCAGCGGTCTGAAGATCGCCACCGTGACCGGCGACGACATCCTGGCGCGCCTGCCCGAGTTCCGGGCCCAGGGTCTGAAGCTGGCCAACCTGGACACCGGCGAAGGGCTCTTCGACGCGCCCCGGCAGATCCTCAGCGCCAACGTCTACCTCCAGACCCAGGCCATGGTGGAGGCCCTCGACACCGGCGCGGACATCGTCCTGACGGGACGCTGCACCGATCCGGGCCTCACCCTGGCGCCGCTCATCCACGAGTTCAGGTGGGCCGCCGACGACTGGGACCGCCTGGCCGCCGGGACCATCGCGGGCCACATCCTGGAATGCGGCGCCCAGGCCACCGGGGGCAACTTCACCCGCTGGTGGGAGGTGCCCGAGCTCTGGAACGTGGGCTATCCCATCGCCGAGTGTTCAGAAGACGGCACCTTCGTCATCACCAAGCATTCAGGTACCGGCGGCATGGTCACCGTGGATACCGTTAGCGAGCAGCTGGTCTACGAGATGGGCGATCCCCACAACTACCTCACGCCGGACGTGGTGGCGGATTTCACCAGCATCCGGCTGGAACAGGCCGGTCCCGACCGGGTGCGCGTGAGCGGCATCACGGGCAAGCCCCGCACGCCCTTTCTCAAGGTGAGCGGGGCCTACCTGAAGGGCTACAAAGCCACAGGCCAGCTGACCCTCTGCGGCCCCCGGGCCCTGGAAAAGGCCCGGCTCTGCGCCGACATCGTGTGGAGGCGGCTGAAGGCCGCGGGCTTCGAGTACGAGCACACCGATGCCGAGTTCCTGGGCGGCAGCACGGTCCACGCCGGCATCGCCGAGGCCCCCGAGGATCCCGCCGAGATCGTGCTGCGCCTGAGCGTGAAGGATCCGGACCGGCAGAAGGTCGAGCGCTTCGGCCGGGAGATCGCACCCCTGGTGACGGCGGGTCCGGCGGGGGTCACGGGCTTTGCCGGGGGCCGTCCCAAGGCCCAGGAGATCGTGGCCTACTGGCCCGCCCTCCTGCCCCGGAAGCTGGTGGCCTGGGCCGTCTCAGTCCAGGAGATCTGACCCTTCAACCAGCGGGTAGGTTCCGGGGTCCAACCTTCCGCAGCCTTGCGGCCTTCGGCCCGACCTCCCACCCTTCCAGCCCAGGATCAAGGAGTCCCCATGCGCTCACCGGTTCGCCTGCTCCTCGGATCGCTTGGAATCATTGCTCTGCTTGGATGTTATCATTCCGACTCAAACTACGAATACGGCCCCAGTTCCAGCTATCTGGTGAACGCCATCGCCGTGGCGGACATCGACGGTAATGGCTTGCCCGACATCCTCGGGTTGGTGTCCACCGCCTCTGGCGACACCGCCACCCCGGGTTATGTGTCCACCCGCCTGCAGACCGCCTCCAGTACTTTTGCCATGCCGATCCGCTTCGGCGTGGGCACTGGTCCCGCCAACCTGGTAGTGGCTGATGTGAGCGGGGACGGCCGCCCCGATCTGGTAGTGGCCAATGCCGATGATCAGTCGGTCACGGTCCGCCTGGCGGATCCGGCCAAGCCCGGATCCTTCCTGCCCGCCATCCTTCTGCCGACGCCCGGCCGCACCCCCCTCGACGTGGCCGTGGGCAACCTCAGTGGCCACACCGACGGCCTCCTGGATGTCGCGGTGGCAGCGCCCTGGAGCCCGGTCGCGCCCGGCATGCCCACGCCCACCCCTTCGGTGCTGGTCTTCGCCCAGACCGCCCCCGGCACCTTCAGTGCCCCCGTGGCCTACGCGGTGGGCGGGGATCCCCAGGCCCTGACCGTGGCCGATCTGGACGGGAACGGGCTCGCCGACCTCGCCGTGGCCACCTCGGCCAATACGGTTTCGGTGCTCCTCCAGACCAGCCCCGGCGTCTTCGGGCCCGAAGTGGACTACCCCACGGGTATCCAACCCGTGGCCATCAAGGCCGCGGACCTGAACGGGGACGGCAAGCTGGACCTGCTCACGGCCAACTACGGTGCTTCCATCGGCCCCAACAACCAGGGCCTGAGCGTGCTCCTCCAGGGCAGCACCCCCGGGACCTTCGCCGCCCCCATCCACTACACGACCGAATACCGCGCCAGCGGGCTGGCCGTGGGTGACCTGAACAGTGATGGCAAGCCCGACGTGGCCGTGGCCTGCCAGGGGCTGCCGGGCTCCCCGGGCGCCGTGTCGGTCCTCCTCCAGGATCCCGCCAACCCCGGCAGTCTGCTGCCCGCCGTGAACTACGCCGGAACCTACGGCCCCATGGGCGTGGCCATCGGCGACCTGAACGGCGACGGGCTTCCGGACCTGGTCGTGGCCGACGGCGACATCGTGGTCCGGTTCAACAGTGCCAACACCCCGGGCACCTTCGGCCCGCCGGCCTTCTTCTACAACTGATGCAAAAGAAGCCCCGGAGTTCCGGGGCTTCTTTGCGCCAGGAACGGTCTCTGGGGAGCTTCAACCGAGGCTGACGTTGATCTTGCGGGGCCTCACCTCCGGACGCTTGGGCACCATGAGGGTGAGGACACCGTTGCGGAGCTCGGCCACCACCTTCTCGCCTTCCACGTCCTCGGGCAGGGTGAAGGTGCGGCTGAACTGGCCATGGCTGCGCTCCGACAGGTGGATGCGCTCGCCATCTTTCAGGGGCTCATCCTCGCGCTTGCCGGCGACCGTGAGCCGAGTCCCCTCGAGGCTGATCTCCATCTCGGCCTCCAGGATTCCCGGCAGATCCGCCTTGAACTGGTAGGCATCCGGGGTCTCCTTCACGTCGAAGCTGGGCATGAAGGCCATGGACGGTGCCCCGGAATCGTAGTCCCAGAGCGGATCCCAGCGCAGGAAGTCGCGCATGAGGCGGAAGGGTTCCAACGCCGAGGCCGTGGCCGGAAGCGTCTGGGGGGTGCGGGTGCGAAGGATGCTCATGAATTCCTCCTATGAAGATGGGGAACGGCGAAACCCTGGCTTGAAAACCATGCCGCCATTTCCGAATAAAATCTTAGTCAATGTTAGTCATGTGTCAAGATTTTTTTTAAGTATTTAAATATAAATATTTAAATTCTTTTTACCCGAAGTCAACATTATCCTCGGCTAGGGCGAAAAGGATGTCTGGGACAAGACCACCCTGGAGGCTGCCATGTCAGTACGAGACTGGGTACGATTCAAGTCCCTCTCGAGCAAGATGGTCGCCCTGTGCCTGCTGCCGGTCGCCCTCTTCGTCCTCTTCTTTGCCGCCTACGTGCTGCCGACCCTCCGCCGGACGGTGATGAAGGAGAGGCAGGCCAGCATCCGGCAGGTGGTGGATCTGGCCATCACCATGCTGGAGGCCCAGGAAGCCAAGGCCAAGGCCGGAGGCCAGCCCCTCGAGGCCACCCGGGAGCGGGCCAAGGAAGTCATTGCCACCCTTCGCTATGACAAGACGAACTACCTCTGGGTCCAGTCGCCGGGCCCTCGCATCGTCCTCCATCCCCTCCACCCCGAGTGGGCGGGCAAAGCCACGAACGACCTGGGGAATCCCAACCTGGCCAAGCTGTTCCGCGACCTGGAGCAGGTGGCCAAGGCTCCCGATGGCGGGTTCCACGACTACGTCTTCAGCAAACCAGGGGTCCAGGGTCTGTACCCCAAGATCAGCTATGTGCGCACCTTTGCGCCCTGGGGCTGGACCCTGGGTACCGGCATCTACGTCGATGATGTCGATCACCAGGTATGGACTATCTCCCTGGTCATGCTGGGGGGGATCCTCCTGGTGTCCGCCCTGGTCTTCCTCCTGGCCAAGGCTTTCTCGCGCCGCATGCTCCGGCCCCTGCAACAGCTGGTCGATGGCTTGAAGCACAGCGACCTGTCCCAGCAGATCGCCGTGACGGTGGCCGATGAGATCGGGGAGGCCACGCGGGCCTTCAATGCCTACAACGGCGGCATGCGCCAGACAGTGCTGGATGTGTCCCAGTACGCGGACCGGGCTGCCTCGGGCAGCCATGAGCTGGCGGCCGCGGCGGAGCAGATGTCCCAGGCCGTGGACGAGATCGCCAAAGTCAGCGATGCCCTCCAGACGGCCGGCGAACAGGTGTCCACGGCCCTGCGGGGACTCGGCTCCAGCGCGGGCCTGGTGGCGACCCAGACCCAGGAAGCCGAAACCCAGAGCCAGGACATCGTGAAGGAGACCGACCGCAGCGCCGAAGCGGGCCAGGAGACCGCCACGGGCATGACGGACATCAAGCAGGCCACGGACCAGATCGTCCGGGCCGTGATGGTGATCCAGGACATCGCCCGCCAGACCAACCTCCTTTCCCTCAACGCCGCCATCGAGGCCGCCAAGGCCGGACAGCAGGGCAAGGGCTTCGCCGTAGTGGCAGAAGAGGTGCGCAAGCTGGCGGAACGCTCAGGAACCGCCGCAAGGGAGATCGAAGGCCTCATCCAGCGCACCCAGGATGCCGTTACCGGTGGCGTCCAGAGTGTGGATTCCACGCTGGCCAGCCTGAAGGCCATCCACGATCGCATCGGGGTCATGGCCAGGAGCATCGCTGACATCGGGGGGCTCTCCCGCCAGCAGGCCTCGACGGGGCTGAACGTGGCGGACCTGATGTCGCAGACCACGGGACAGCTCTCCCAGAATGCCGCAGCCACCCACGAACTGGCCTCCACGGTCCGGGAGATCGCCAAGACTTCCGAGGAACTGGCCAAGGTGGCCGAAGGCCTCCGCGCCGTGGTGAAGGGCTTCAAGCTCTAGGCCCAGGCCGTTCATCCACCCCCATCCGCGAGGTACACTTGGTGTTCCGAGGTAGCCGCATGCGGAATTCCATCCTTGTTCTCGGACTCCTGTCCATGGGCCTGGTCGCTGGCTGGTGCGGACGGGCCCTCACGCCGACCCTGGCGCGCCCACGCGCCGTGGAGCCCCGCGGGCCCCTGCCCGACTGGGAGCAGGTGCCCATCCGGCGCTTCAAGGAGGCCGCCCCCAGCGTGGTCTACATCACCACCACCGAGGAGCGCAGTCGCGACTTCTTCGGGCTGGATGTGGTGGAGGTTCCGGCCGGGTCGGGCACCGGCTTCATCTGGGACACCGAGGGCCACGTGGTGACGAACTTCCATGTCATCCAGGGGGCCGTACGGGCCACCATCACCCTGGCGGACGGCAGCCGCCACGAGGCCAGCTACGTGGGCGGGGCCCCGGACAAGGACCTGGCCGTGCTCCAGCTGGCCAGGACCCCTCCCCATCTCCGCCCCATTCCCCTGGGCACCAGCGCGGACCTGCAGGTGGGCCAGACGGTGCTGGCCATCGGCAATCCCTTCGGCCTGGACCAGACCCTCACCACCGGCGTGGTGTCGGCCCTGGGCCGCGAGATCCAGAGCGTGACCCGGCGCCGCATCGCCGGCGTCATCCAGACCGACGCGGCCATCAATCCCGGCAACAGCGGGGGGCCGCTGCTGGACAGCGCCGGCCGGCTCATCGGCGTGAACACCGCCATCCAGAGCCCCAGCGGCGCCAGCGCCGGCATCGGGTTCGCCATGCCCGTGGACACCGTGAACCGCGTGGTGCCCCAGCTCATCGCGCGGGGGAGGCTGGAGCGTCCTGACCTGGGCTTCGAGCCCTTGGAACCTCGGCTCGTTGAGCGCGCCTTCGGCCCCCAGAAGGGCGTCATGGTGGGCCGGGTCGCCCGGGGCGGGGCCGCCGCCCGGGCCGGTCTCCAGCCCGTCAGCGTGGAGGGCCGGAGGGTCTCTGCCGGGGACCTGATCCAGGCCGTGGACGGTCGCGCGGTCCAGGATTGGGACAGCCTCCTGGACGCCGTCGAAGCCCTGCCCCTGGGCAGCAGCGCGAACCTGGACATCCAGCGGGAGGGACGGAAGCTGCGGGTGGCGATCCGGCTGGAGCCGGCGCGGGACTGATCAGCCCTGGATCCAGACCGGCTCGAGCCCCAGCAGCTTCTTCACGGCTTCGCGCCCCCGGGGTCCGGGGTCCACGGTGAAGTCGTTCACCCAGGCGTTGACATAGCGGCCGATCATCTCGCGGTCCATGCCCCGGCCGAAGGACTGGCTGTAGTCCACGCTCTCCCAGTGGCGTGAGCGCGCCAGCTCGACGCTGCGGCGCATGAGCACCGCGAAGCGCTGCTTCACCTCCGCGGGCAGGTCCCTGCGGATGGCATTGCCACCCATGGGCAGGGGCAGGTCGTAGGCGTGCTTCCACCAGGCCCCCAGGTCCACCACCAGGCGCAGGCCGGCATCGTGATACATGAGCTGGCTTTCGTGGATGAGCAGGCCCGCCTGGAAGCGGCCTTCGACGAGGGCCGGCAGGATCTGGTCGAAGGGCAGCAGCTCGACGGCCGGTTCGAAGCCGTGCTCTGCGCACCACTTCCGCATGGACAGATAGGCGCTCGTGCGCCGGCCGGGGATGGCGATGGTGAGCCCCTTCAGGTCGGCGGCCGCCATGGGGGTCCGGCTCACCACCAGGGGGCCCGTGCCCTCCTGGATGCTGGAACCCGCCGTGAGCAGGTCGTAGCGTTCCTTCAGCTCCGGGTAGGCGCCAAAGCTGATGGCCGTCACGTCGTACCTCGCCTCGACGGCCTCGGCATTGAGCTGCTCGATGTCCTTGCGGATGAACTCGATCTCGAAGCCCCCGGGGTCCATCCATCCCAGGGCCAGGGGCGCCATCATGTAGGCGTCGTCGGAATCTGGGCTGTGGGCGATGCTGAGCTTCATGGCGGACCTCCCCTCCAGTTCAGCACAGATCAAGAACGGGAGGGGAACTCGGATTCCCGGGACCCGGCGAGGAGCAAATCAGGACCCGGTGGGTCGCCCTCAGCCCCCCTCGCGACCGCCGGGTGGCGGTGCGGGCTGCGGGGCAGCCCGCGGAGCCGGGACCCGGCGAGGAGCGAATCAGGACCCGGTGGGTCGCCCTCAGCCCCCCTTCATCGCCTCTGTCAGCGGAATGCGGCTGGCCCGCCAGGCCGGCAGCCCCCCCCCGGCCAACCCCATGAACAGGCTGAAGGCCAGGCCCTTGGCCATGAGCGCAGGGGTGATCAGGAAGGCGAAGCTCACATCCGAGAAAGTCTGGAAGTTGGTGGCTCCCGTCTGGATCCCGTTGAAGCCCAAAGAGAGGATCACTCCAACCACGCCGCCGAGGCCGCAAAGCATGAGGGCCTCCCACTGGAAGCTGGCCATGAGCTCGTGCTGCCGGAAGCCCAGGGCCCGCAGCGTCCCGATCTCCTGGGTCCGGCTCGCCACGGAGGCATACATGGTGTTCATGGCCGCGAAGATGGCCCCCACCGTGAGGATCACGGTGATGAGGTTGCCCAGGATCCGGATGGGCTGGCCCGCCTCGGTCTGGTCGGCGTAGTAGTCAGGTTCGGCCCTGACCTCCAGCTTCAGCCGCTTGTCCTGGTCCACCATCTGCGCGAAGCCCGGCACCTGTTCCGCACTCCGCAACCGCACCAGGGCGCTGGAGAACATGGTCCGCCGGTAGGCCTGCATGAGGGCCACCACGTCCACCCAGATCTCGCTGTCGAAGGCCGAGCCGGCCCCGTCGAAGACCCCCACCACCTCCCAGGACCGGCCGCCGAAGGTCTGCTTCTTACCAAGGCCCAGCCCCATGAAACGGCCCTGCATGCGCCGGGGCACCACCATCTCGTTCAGGCCCGGGGTGATCCAGCGCCCCTGGACCAGCCTGACCTGGTCCCGCATCCGGATGCCCGCGGGTTCCAGGCCCCGCACCGAGACATTGGCCGTGCCGTCCCCATCCGCCTTCTCCAGGGACCGCACCACCACGCATTCCGAGGAGATCAGGGGGCCGGTGGCGTCCTCCACCACCAGGGGCGAGGTCTTGAGGATGCGCATCTTGTCCCGCTCGATGGTGCTGCTCAGTTCCACCCGGGAATTGGGCCGGATGACGATGGCCTGGTCTCCCCGCCCGCTGCTGACGAAGGCCCGGGACAGTCCCTGGTCCAGGGAGAGCACCACCACGAAAATAGCTACGACCACACCGATGGCCCCGGCCGTGCTGCAGGTGCTGACCTTCCGCTGCCAGAGGCTGCGCCAGTTGTAGCTGAGGGGGACCGGGTAGCGGAGGGCGGCCCAGGTGAGCCAGGCCAGGTAGGGGACGAGGATGGCGTAGAGCAGCGCCATCACAGGCTCCTCAGCCCATCCACGATGGGCCGACGCGTGGCCCGGTAGGCCGGGATGAATGTGGAGAGAAGGCCCACGCCGAGGGTGGCCTGGAAACAGAGCGCCATGGTGCCGGGGTCGATGGAGAAGTTCTGGAGGTAGGGCAGGAAGGTCCCCGCCACATTGCGGATCGCGCCCGCCATGACCCAGGCCAGCCCCAGTCCGAACAAGCCGCCCAGGACCGAGAGCAGGATGCCTTCGCCCATGAGCAGGAAGAGGAGCTGTCCGGTCCGGAAGCCCATGGCGCGGAAGACGGCGATCTCGGTGGTCCGCTCCCGGATGGCCATGGCCATGGTGTTGGCCGTGACGATGAGGATGGCCACCAGCACCGCCCCGGTGATCATCTGGATGATGGCAGTATAGTTCCCCATCATCTTCAGGAACTCGAGTTGGAAGGCATTCTCCGTCTCGCTGAGGGTGGGTTCCACCGCGTCCCGGAAATGGCGGTCGATGCGCTCGATGATCTTGGGGACGTCATCGGGGTGCCGGACCCGCACGAAGAAGTTGCCCGTGCGCCCCTTCATGTAGAACACGCCCTCCTCGAGCAGCTTGTAATGGAAATGGAGCCCCATCTCGTCCGAAGGGCGCTTGGACTTGAAGATGCACCGCACCGTGAGCCGCACGGTGAGCGGGAAGATCTCGCTCTGCAGCGCGATCACGTCACCGACCTTCCAGCCGAACTTGTCGGCCAGAGCCCTGCCCACGATGCAGCCGTTCCGGTCCCGGAGGAAATCCCGGTACTGGGTGTCCGAGTAGTCCACGATCTCCTCCTTGAAGATCGCCGTCACGTACTCCGCCTCGCTGGCGAAGTTGGGGAAGAAGTTCCTGCGGTCGATGTAGACCCCCTGGAACCACTGGAGGCCCATGACCGTGTCGACCTCGGGCTGCTGCCGGATCCATTCCTCGTAGCGCATGGGGAGCATGTTGGTGATGGAGACTTTGTGCCTCACCACGATCCGGTTGGAGGCATCGGGGTTGTTCGCGAAGCCGTCCAGGGTCGCCAGAACACTCTGGAGGATGGCCACAAGGGCCACGGACACCGCGATGGAGAGGATCGTCAGGACCGTCCTCCGCTTCGAGCGGAGGAAGGACCGCAGGATCAGGTGGAGGAAGCGCATGGGCTCACCGATTCACCTCCACGGTCCGATCGAGGACGCCTTTCTCAAGGTGGATCTGGTGCCCTCCACCTATCGCAGAGCGCCCCGTGCTCTGCTCCCCCTCGCCGCGTCGCGGCTCGGCGGAGGTGGAGCCTCCGTGATGCTCACGCGTGGCACTCGCCCTCACCGATTCACCTCGACGGTCCGATCGAGGACGCCTTTCTCAAGGTGGATCTGGTGCCCTCCACCTATCGCAGAGCGCCCCGCGCTCTGCTCCCCCTCGCCGCGTCGCGGCTCGGCGGAGGTGGAGCCTCCGTGATGCTCACGCGTGGCACTCGCCCTCACCGGTTCACCTCGACAGTCCGGTCCAGCACGCCCTTCTCAAGGTGGATCTGGTGCCGCGCGTGATGCGCGGCCTTGGGGTCGTGCGTGACCATGACAATGGTCTTGCCGAGGTCGCGGTTCAGCCCCTCCAGGAGGGCCATGATCTCTTCCGCGTTCTTCGAGTCCAGCGCCCCAGTGGGCTCGTCCGCCACCAGAAGCTCCGGGTCGCTCACGATGGCCCGGGCCACGGCCACCCGCTGCTCCTGGCCTCCCGAGAGCTGGCGCGGATAGTTCTCCATGCGGTCCGTGAGGTTCACCCGCTCCATGGCCGCTTCGACCTTCTCCCGCCGCTCCCGGCGGCCCAGGGAAGTCAGCAGCAGGGGCAGTTCCACGTTCTCGAAGGCGGTGAGGACCGGGACCAGGTTGTAGTTCTGGAAGATGAAGCCCACGTAGGCGGACCGCCAGCCCGCCAGTTCGTCATCATCGAGCCCGTTCAAGGCGAACCCGCAGACCTCCAGGTCCCCACCCGTGGGCCGGTCGATGCCGGCGATGAGGTTCAGGAGGGTGGTCTTGCCGCTGCCGCTGGGTCCCATGAGGGCGTAGTAGCCCCCGGAGGGGATGTCCAGGTCGATGCCCTGGAGCACCGGGATTTCCAGCGTTTCGCGGTAGTAGCTCTTGGCCACACCCCGCAGGCGGATGATCGGATCGCCGTTCATCGGTCCTTCACCTTTACCCGGGTCCCCGGTTCGAGCTTCGTGTCGGGAAGCAGCACGAGCAGGCTGGTCCCGGGATCCAGGCCGGTGACTTCGTAGCCGATGGGATTTTCCGCCACGATCGCGATGGGCTTCAGCGCCGCCACCCCCTGTTCCAGCCCCCAGACGTAGGGCTGGCCCTTCCTGCGCACCACCTGTTCCCGGCCCAGGATCAGCACGTCCCTGGGATAGGGCTCGCCGAGGAAGGTCACCTTGGCGCCCATGTCCGGGACGAGATAGGGATTCTTCTCCTTGAAGGCGACCCGGACCAGGACCACGGCCTTCTGGCGGTTGGAGCTGGGATAGATCTCCCGCAGCTCCCCCCGCAGGGGCTTGGCGCCGGGGTCCACATCCAGGGCATCCACCCGGATCTCCACGGGCATGCCCTTGCGCAGTTTGGTGATGCCGTTCTCGCTGACCTCCACCTCCACCTCGAGGGAGTCGAAGTCCGCCAGCACCGCCACCGCATTGATGGCGTTGGCCCCGCCCGCCGTTCCCGGGCTCACGGTCTCGCCCACCTCGGACAGCTTCTGAGTGACCGTGCCCGTGAAGGGTGCCCGCAGCACCATGTTCTCCAGGAGGGCTTCCTGGTACCGCAGTTGTGCCACCAGGGTGTCCTTGTTGGTCCGCAGGTGCTCCAGGCTGGAGCGGTCGAGGATTCCGTCCTTGAACAGCGCCTCGCCCCGGACGAGGTCTGCCTTGGCCTGTTCAAGGTTCGCCTGGGTCTGGTCCCGGGAGGCCTCCAGATCCGGGGCCTCGAGCCGAGCGATGATCTGGCCCTTCTGGACCCGGCTGCCCTCCTCGACGCCCAGCCAGTCGAGGCGGCCCGGCACCTTGGCGGACAGGGTGGCCCGGTGGCGGGCGACGATGTACCCCGAGGCGCTCACCAGCGGGTTCCGTTCACCGGCCCGGAACACCGTGGGCGTGGTGACGGAGAGCTGGACCGGCGCGTTCTTGCGGATCACCGCGAAGATCAGCCCCGCCAGTACCAGGAGGCCAAGCACCAGCCAGCCCATGGGAAAGCGCCTCCGGATGACGGCCGGTTTGCGCACCGGTGATTCGCTCATGTCAAACGCTCCATGCCTCCAGGCCGGACCAGCCTAGCCGGAGTTCAGGGGCGGCGGAAGGCGTTGAGAGCCCGGCGGAACACCGGCTGGAGTCCCCAGCCCAGGAGGAGCATCGGGACCGGCACCACCAGCAGCCAGGCCACGCTGGCATGCCAGAGGCTGGTCCAGAACATCCGGATGGCAACCCAGGCACCGAGCCGCAGGGCCGCCTGGAGGTGCGCCAGGGATACGGTCTCGTGGGGGGTGCCGAAGAGCCCCTCCCCCAACCGGAGGAAGGGGTACCACAGGAGAATCTGGAGCGGATAGGCCAGGTAGTTGGCCAGCTGCATGGCCGGCTGGTTGAGTCGGAAGACCAGGGCGACCCCCACGCAAAGGACCGTGGAGATCCCGACCAGGGGGATGACACCCAGGGCGAGGCCCACCGCCAGGCTCCAGGCCAGCCCCTCGGGACTGAGCCCCTGCCTGAGCATGCCGAGAAGGGGATCCCGGATCCGCCGCTGCAGCCAGCCGATCACCGTCGGGCCGGCGCAAGATGGGGCCGGACGCCCGGGAGGGCAGCCGGCGAAGCGATGGGTCTGGGCAAGGCTCCCCCGAAAGACTTCAGAGTAGACCGCCGCGGAGGCCCCTGCCCGCCCATTTGAGACGCCCCGGGAGACCCTCGGGACCGGCCTGCCCCCACCGGAGGCGCTAGCATGGGGGTTTGGCCGCACCGGGTCCCGGGCGCCGGCCGCCTGTTCATTTCCCAGGGAGAGCCCCCGTCATGGCCTGGATCCATCGTCCCCTTCTCATCACCTCGGCCTGGGCGCTCTGCGCCTGCGCCCTGGCCGCCGCGGGCACCCCGCCAGGAGCCCCGTTCATGAAACCCAGTCCGCTGCCCTACCATGCCCCCCAGTTCGACCGGATCCACGATGAGGACTACCTGCCAGCCCTCGAGGCCGGCATGAAAGACCATCTGGCCAGGATCCAGAAGATCGCCGAAGCGCCCGCCCCCCCCACCTTCGGGAACACCCTGGTGGCCATGGAGCGGGCCGGAGCCCAGCTGAACCGGATCACCAGGGTCTTCTTCGCCATCACCCAGGCCAACACGAACCCCGCGCTCCAGAAGGTCGAGGCCGAAATGGCCCCGAAACTGGCGGGACACCACGACGAGATCTACCTGAACGCCCGCCTCTTCGGGCGGGTCAAGGCCGTCTACGACCGGCGGGAAAGGCTCCGGCTCGGGCCCGAGGGCCGGGAGCTGGTCGAGCGCTACTACCGCGAATTCGTCCATGCCGGCGCACAGCTCGCCGCCGCGGACCAGACGGCCCTGCGCGCCCTCAACCTGGAAGAGTCGAAACTCACCACCGAGTTCCAGAACCGGCTGCTGGCCGCCACCAAGGACGGGGCCCTGGTCCTCGCGGACCGGGCCAGCCTGCAGGGGCTCTCCGACGGGGAGATTGACGCCGCCGCAGCGGCCGCCAAGGCGCGGGGCCTCGAGGGCAAGTTCGTCCTGCCGCTCCAGAACACCACCCAGCAACCCTCGCTGGCCTCCCTGGCGGACCGCTCGGTCCGGGAGCGACTGTTCAACGCGTCCGTGGACCGGGCCGACCGGGGCAACGCCCAGGACACTCGGGCCCTCGTCCTCCGCCTCAGCCAGCTCCGGGCGGAAAAGGCCCGCCTGTTCGGGTACCGCGACTACGCCTCCTACACCCTGTCCGACCAGATGGCGAAGACCCCCGAGGCCGCCAAGCGGCTGATGACCTCCCTGGTGCCCGCAGCCACGGCCAAGGCCCGCTCCGAAGTCGCCAAGATGCAGGCCCTCGTGGATGCCCAGAAGGGCGGATTCCAGGTTGCCGCCTGGGACTGGCAGTACTACGCCGAGCGCGTCCGAAAAGCCGAGTTCGACCTCGACGAAGCCCAGATCAGGCCCTACTTCGAACTGGGTCGGGTGCTGAGGGATGGCGTCTTCTACGCGGCCACCCAGCTCTACGGCATCACCTTCAAGGAACGCCACGACCTGCCGACCTACCATCCCGACGTGCGGGTGTTCGAGGTCTTCGATGCCGACCAGAAGCCCCTGGCCCTCTTCTACGCGGACTACTTCAAGCGGGACAACAAGGCGGGCGGCGCCTGGATGGACAGTTTCGTGGACCAGTCCGGTCTCCTGGGCACCAAGCCCGTGGTCTTCAACGTCTGCAACTTCACGAAGCCCGCCCCCGGCCAGCCGGCGCTCCTCAGCTTCGATGACGTGACCACCATGTTCCACGAGTTCGGGCACGCCCTCCACGGCCTCTTCTCGAACGTGAAGTACCCGCTCCTCGCCGGCACCAACGTGCCCCGCGACTTCGTCGAGTTCCCCTCCCAGTTCAACGAGAACTGGGCCCTCCAGCCCCAGGTGTTCGCCCACTATGCCAAGCACTGCCGGACCGGGGGGCCCATGCCCCAGGCCCTGGTGGACAAGATCAAGAAGGCCCAGACCTTCAACCAGGGCTATGCCCTCACCGAGTACCTGGCCGCGGCCCTGCTCGACATGGCCTGGCACACCCAGGCCGCCGATACCCCCGCCAAGGACGTGCCGGCCTTTGAAACCTCGGCCCTGGACCAGTTCGGAATCCATCTGGCGGAAGTGCCGCCCCGGTACCACACCACCTACTTCGCCCACATCTGGTCCGGCGGCTATTCGGCGGGCTATTACGCCTACCTCTGGAGCGAGGTGCTGGACCACGACGCCTATGCCTGGTTCAAGGCCCACGGTGACCTCAGCCGAGCCAACGGCGACCGGTTCCGCAGGATGATCCTCTCCCGGGGCAGCACCGAGGACCTGGCCACGCTCTACCGTGCCTTCCGCGGCCAGGATCCCAGCGTCGAACCCCTGGTCGAGGCCCGGGGGCTGAAGGCGGCGCCGGGCCGGTAGGCCCTGGTCGAGTGGGAGGCACCGCCCTTGCCGCTGTGCACCGGGGCGGATCGGCCGGCCTCCAACCTTGAACAGAAGCCCATTCGGAGCCATGATGGAAGGTCGCAGTACCCGTAGCTCAGTTGGATAGAGCGTTGGCCTCCGAAGCCAAAGGTCGCTGGTTCGATTCCAGTCGGGTGCACCAATCGAGACAGAGGGGCCGCTCGGCCCCTCTGTCCTGGTTGAGGTTCTGGAATCGCGCCAGCGAGTGGGCTGCGGAGGCGCCACTCGATGCGTCGCCGGAACATGCCGCGGCGGCGCAGCTGGACCAGCTCGATTCCAGTCGGGCCTCCCAGACGGTCCTATTCCGGCCCATCCAGGGTCCGGCGCCGCACGCTGCCGTTGGTCTCGGCGAAGTAGCGGCGCACGCCCAGCGTGATGGCGTCGGCCACCTTGGCCCGGAAGGCGGGCTCCTTCAGCTTGGCTTCTTCCTTGGGGTTGGAGATGAAGGACACCTCGACGAGGACGGCGGGCATGGCCGCGCCCCGCAGGACGATGAAGGGGGCCTGCTTGACCCCCCGTTCCTTGATGCCCGCCAGCCGGTTGAGCTGACCCTGGATGGCCACGGCCAGGCGCTCCGAATCCTGGAGGAAGGCCTTCTGGGCCAGGTCGTCCAGGATGGTCGCCACCACACTGTCGGGGCTATTCGGGGCCAAACCTGCCCCGGCATTTTCCGTCACCACCACCTCGTCATCCTCACCCTGGCCGAGGCTCAGGAAGTAGACCTCGGAACCCCGGGCCGCCTTGGCCCGGGCCGCATTGAGGTGGAGGCTCAGGAAGAGATCGGCTCCCAGGGCGTTGGCGGCCTTGGCCCGATCCCAGAGGGGGATGAAGGTGTCGTCGTCCCGGGTGTAGAGGGCCTCGAACCCTGCGGCCTGGAGCTTCGCGCCGACGGCCCTGGCGAGCTCGAGGGCGGCGGTCTTCTCCAGGAGGCCCTTGAACCCCCTGGCTCCTCCGTCGTCCCCGCCGTGGCCAGGGTCCAGCATCACCTTCAGACGAAGGGCCTGGGCCGGGGGACCTGCGGATTTGGGAGTCTGGCCCCAAGCCAGTAGGCTGAAGGTGGCGAGCAGAAGGCTCGGGAGTCGGATCATGGCCCAGTCGGTGAAAGGAATGCGGGATCTCTTCGGGGCGGAGCTGCGCTGGTTCCAGCATATCGAGGAAACCGCGCGGCGCGTATTCGCGCGACACGGCTACGGCGAAATCCGCACCCCCATCCTCGAGGAGCTGGAGGTCTTCAAGCGCAGCGTGGGGGAGAGCTCGGACATCGTGAACAAGGAGATGTACGAGTTCACGGACAAGGGCGGCCGCCAGGTGGTGATGCGGCCCGAGAACACCGCGGGCATCGTGCGGGCCGCCATCCAGCATAAGCTCCTGGCCTCCAGCGATCCGGTCCTGTTCTGGTGCATCGGCCCGCAGTTCCGCTACGAGCGCATGCAGACGGGACGCTATCGCCAATTCTGGCAGGTGGACGCCGAGAGCCTCGGGGTGGCGACCCCCGAGAGCGAGGCCGAAAGCCTGCTCATGCTCCACGGATTTCTCACGGAACTGGGCCTCAGGTCCCTGGTCTTCTCCATCAACAGCGTGGGCACACCGGAGTCCCGGCCCGCCTTCCACGCGGCCTTCCGCGCCTTCTTCGCCCAGCGGGCGGACCTTTTCTGCGAGGACTGCCACCGGCGCATCGAGACCAACCCGCTGCGCGTGCTGGACTGCAAGAACGAGGCCTGCCAGGCGGCCCTGGAGGGTCATCCGGTCATCACGGACCACCTGGACGAGGCCTCGGCCCGGCACCATGCCCGGCTCAAGGTCCTACTCACGGAGATGGGCATCCCCTTCCAGGAGAATCCCCGGCTGGTGCGGGGCCTGGACTACTACACCCGCACGGCCTTCGAAGTGCTCAGCTCCGATCTCGGCGCCCAGAGCGCCCTGTTGGGGGGCGGTCGCTACGATGGCCTCGTGAAGCAGCTGGGCGGCCCGGACGTACCCGCCTTCGGCTGGGCCATCGGCCTGGACCGGCTGGCCATGGTGCTCCAGCAGGTGCGGGGGGAAGCCCCCTACACGCCGCCCGCCCTGCTCATTCCCCTCGGAGAGCGGGCGGCCACCGAGGCCCTCAGGCTGGCGCGCCGACTCTGGGATGCGGGCCTGGCCCTGCAGCTGGAGACCCGGGGCGGCGCCCTCAAGAAGGCCCTGGCCTCCGCCAATCGGATGGGCGTCCAGACCGTCCTCATCCTGGGTGACGGGGAGCTGGACCAGGGAACCGTCACGGCCCGGCACATGGCCACGGGCGAGCAGGAATCCTGGCCCCTGGCCGAGGTGGCCTCGCGCCTGCGGGATCAGGTCAGTTGATCCGGACGCGCTTGCGGTTCATGGCCGCCAGGTCGGCCGGCAGCGGGTAGAGCGAGGACCGGGCCACGGCCTGCTGGCCCTCCTGGGAGAGGGCGAAGTGCAGGAATTCCGTGAGCACGGGAGGCAGGGCCTTCCCGGGGGCGCGGTTCACATACAAGTAGAACCCCTTGGACATGGGATAGCGTCCCGAGACCACGTTTTCCTGGGTGGGCAGGAGGGCATCCCTGCCATGGAGGGGGGTGACGGCCAGGGTCCGGTTCCGGGTGTACCAGGTCGCGAGGGTGCCGATGGCCAGGCCATTCGAATCCGTGATCACGGCATCGGCGATGCTCGGGTCGTCGGGCTTGTCGATGAGCTTGGCCTTGAACTCGCCCTTCTGCAGGACCAGCTCCTTCACCACGGCCCAAGAGGCGGTGCCTTCGGCGCGGAAGTAGACATGGATCGGCCGCTTGGCCCAATCGCCCCGCCCCCCAAGGTCGCCCCAGGTCTCGACGTCCTTCGGGTAGCCCGCGGCACGGGAGGTCGAGAGGGCGGCATCCAGCTGATCCATGCCGAGTTCCTTGATCGGGTTGGAGCTGTTCACGAAGACGATGTAGGCATCGAAGCAGACGAGCACCTTGGTGGGCGGATAGCCCCACTTCTTCTCGAAGGCCTGGTACTCAGGGATCGACAGCTCCCGGGCCGTGTGGATGATGGGCACCGTGCCAGCCATCAGGGCGTCGAAGGCGGTCTTGGTGAGGGTCTGGACCACCCGGAACTCGACCCCGGGGTGGAGGGACCTGAAGCCCTGCTGCCACTCGTCCCAGACATCCGCCAGCGAGTCGGCTCCGCTGCTTTCGATGGTGCCGCCCAACAGTGGACCCGAATAGGCATAGGAGGGGATGGCCGGATCCACCTTGGGCATCCTCAGGATCTGGGACTGGGCGAAGGCGAGGCAGGTGGTGCAGATCAACAGGACAAGGCGGCGCAAGGCAACTCCAGGGATTCCGGATGCATGGGTTGTAAAATGAAAAAATCGATACCCAGCCCAAAACATCACACAACTCATGGGGCAAAATCAAGGGATGTCTGGGTGAGCTGTTGGACCGGGATTGCAAGAACTCTGAGGCTTCGGGCCGGTCCCGTCAAGAGCTTTGCTGGCCCAGTTGCTTGTCGCACTCAGACAAAATTCCCCTTGGCCCGCGGGGTTTTGCTAGCATGCTTCCGTTCCTTGTCGTGACGTCCATTTCTTGGGATATAACCTTTCCACGGAGGCCTTCAGACAGCCTTTCACCTATTCGTTCCGAAAGTGAGGGTACGGATCATGGCTCCCATGCACACCTACCGATTCGCCGGGTTCACTGGGCTTCTACTGACTGGCCTCCTCTCCACTCCGCTGCGCACCCAGGCTCCGCCCGCCGCCCCGGCCACTGCCCCGACCGCACCGAAGGCCCTCGCCAGGCGGACGACCCTCCCCGAGTACCCGGTGCAGACCGACCACATCGGTTCGGGCTTCGGCGGGACGCTGTCCTTTGATGATCATGCCGAGGACGACTCGGTCCAGAGTTTCGGCGTGCGCTGGGATGGTGACAAGGTCCGGGGCATCCGCTGGGTCTACTTCAGCGGCAAGGCCCAGCAGGTGGGCGGCTACGACGACAGCAAATACGGGCTGAAGACCTACACCTTCAAGAAGGGGGAGGTGCTGGACACCTTCACCCTCCGGGATTCCGGGTACGGCCATGGCAGCCTGCGTTCCCTGGAGTTCACCACCTCCCGCGGCAAGCACTTCGCCGTCGGCCAGGGGGGCTTCGACAACCAGGTGAACCTGGACGTGAAGGGCGCGGCCCTGAAGGGTTTCTACGGGATCCGGAACCCCGACAACTTCATCAATGGCCTGGGCCTGTGGATCTCCTCCCCCGCCAAGGAGATCCTCGTCACCCATGTCACCTATGACAAGGACAAGGTCCAGCGCTCCAAGCCCACCATGGTGCAGCTGGACAGCGGCATCCTCGACAACTCCCAGGGCACTGTCCCCGCCAACCTGTCCCTGAGCAAGTCCCTGACCTACACCCAGGAGGGCAGCTGGACCAACAGCTGGGGCCTCTCCAGCACCGTCACCGTCTCGGTGGAGGCCGGTGTCCCCGGCATCGCCAGCGGCTCCCTCAGCGTCTCGGCCACGAAATCCCAGGACACCAGCAAGAGCGGCGCCCTCTCCACCAGCCAATCCACCACGGTGACCACGGCCCAGGACGTGCCCGCAGGCCAGATCATGCGCGTGGATTTCTTCTCCTCCCAGGAGACCATCACCATCCCCTTCACCTGCGACATGGTGGTGAAGTACGCCAACGGCCAGACCCGGACCCTGAAGGAATTCAAGGGCGTCTACAGCGGCAGCACCAGCACCGAGATCACCGCCAGTCCCACCGTCGAGAAGGGGAAGAGCGGAAAGACCCCGGACCGGAAGAAGCCGCACAAGAAGTCGGCGGACTGATCTGGCCTTCCGCCGGAAAGGAGGGACCCATCCAGCACAAGACCCCTGGTCGCAGTCATCTGATTCCTCACCGAGCGGAGCCCTGCGCGGGTCACGCTTACCCTCCTGAAGGAGCCATCAATGCCCATCTCCGTCCTTCCGTTGCGGATCCGGTCCCTCGGATTCCCCCTCCTGCTCGCTACCCTTGGCCTCGCCTCGGCTTCCCTCCCGGGGCAGACGCCGGTACAAGAAACGACCCCCAAGCCCCCTCCTGAGCCAAAGGCCCCCAAGGCACCCAAGAAACACACGTCCACGGCCAAGACCAAGCCGCCCAAAGAAGGCGAGAAGGAGCCCGCACCCCCGAAGAAGCACGCCTACCAGAAAAAACACACGGGTACGGGCGGCAATCCTTCTCCGAAAAAGCCCCCGCACGAGGCTGCACACGTTATCCAGCAGTAGGAGGCCCAGTAGCACCTGCGGATGCGGATGGCCAGCGAGACCACGAATCCCAAAATGGCCATCCCGCGCATGACCCCCGCCACCCATCCCGAAGTTCCCAAAAAGCTCCTATTCTCGTCTATTCATATGCAATTTATGCACTTAATTATAAAACACTGTCGCCACGATGGTCAAATCCTGACCATCGTGGTAAGGTAAATCCTTCGTGATCGCAGGCGACCCCCGGTCTCCGCCTCTTTTCAATCCGAATATCCCCACTTTTCGCCCTGACCGGGCCCCCAGATTCGAATCTGCGGGCGGGCCCATCCAGGAGCGACCATGTCCTTCGATTCCCTCGGGCTGCTGCCCGAGCTTCTGCGCGCCGTACGCGAGCAGGGCTATGAACACCCCACCCCCATCCAGGTCCAGGCCATTCCCCTGGTGCTGGAGGGCCGCGACCTCATGGGTCGCGCCCAGACGGGCACCGGCAAGACTGCCGGCTTCACCCTGCCCATGCTGCAGCTGCTGGCCCCCCATGCCAACACCTCGGCCTCGCCCGCCCGCCATCCCATCCGGGCCCTCATCCTCACCCCCACCCGGGAACTGGCCATGCAGGTGGAGGAGAGCGTCCGCACCTACGGCAAATACCTCCCGCTCCGGTCCACCACCATCTTCGGCGGCGTGAACATCAACCCCCAGACCAAGGCGCTGCGCGCGGGCGTCGAGATCCTGGTGGCCACGCCCGGCCGCCTGCTGGATCACCAGGGCCAGGGCAACCTGAACTTCGGCCAGCTGGAGATCCTGGTGCTGGACGAGGCCGATCGCATGCTCGACATGGGCTTCATCCGCGACATCCAGAAGATCCTCGCCCTGCTGCCCGCGAAGCGGCAGACCCTGCTCTTCTCGGCCACCTTCACGGACGAGATCAAGCAGCTGGCCTCCAAGTTCCTGAAGACCCCCGCCACGGTGCAGATCACACCCCAGAACACCGCCGCCGAGCTGGTCCGCCAGGTCGTCCATCCCGTGGACCGGGAGCGCAAGCGGGCCCTGCTGTCCCACATCATCACCTCGCGGAAGCTCCAGCAGGTGCTGGTCTTCACCCGCACCAAGCACGGCGCCAACCGTCTCTCTGAGCAGCTCGACAAGGACGGCATCAGCTCCATGGCCATCCATGGCAACAAGAGCCAGCCCCAGCGCATCAAGGCCCTGGAGGATTTCAAGAAGGGCGCCGTCCGGGTCCTGGTGGCCACGGACATCGCCGCCCGGGGCCTGGACATCGACATGCTCCCCCATGTGGTGAACTACGAGCTGCCCCACGTCGCCGAGGACTACATCCACCGCATCGGCCGCACGGGCCGCGCGGGCACCGAAGGCGAGGCACTCTCCCTGGTCTGCGTGGACGAGCAGTCCCTGCTCCGGGACATCGAGAAGCTGCTGCGGAAGGACCTGCCCAAGGACGTGGTCACGGGCTACGCGCCGGACCCCAGCATTCCTGCCGAGCCCATCTCCACCGGGCGGCAGGGCGGCGGGGGCCGGGCCCGTGGTCCCGCCCGGCCCTCCAGGTCCACCACCGGCTCGGCGCCCCGCGGCGAGCGGGGGCGCCACCCCTCCAGGCCCGGCGCCCGGGGAAAGTAAGAACCCCCTACTATACCCATTGACACGAGGCTCCCTTGGCCACAGGATTCTTGCTTATGCAAGAACCCATGCCCGACACCCTCACCCAGGCCGGTCTCGGCACCCTGGCGGCTGCGCTGCGGAAACGCCTGAGGTCTGCCGTCGCCTCGCGTCTCGTCCCCTACGACCTCACCCTGCAGCAGTTCTGGGTCATCCTGGTGCTGCTGCAGCAGGGGCCGTCGTCCCTGCACCCCCTGGCCCAGCAGGTCTGGATGGACGACCCCACGGCCAGCCGCGTGGTCAAGGGGATGGTCCAGCAGGGCGTGCTGCGCACCCAGCCGGACCCCAAGCATGGCCGGCGCATCCTCATCAGCCTCGCCCCCGACGCCGTGTCCCTGGCCCACGAGCTGCAGGACATTGCCACTGAGATCAAATCCAGCCTCGTGGCAGGGCTCGACCCGGATCAGCAGGCGGCCCTGCGGCAGGGGCTGCTCACCATGATTGCAAACGTGGACGAGATGCTCGTCGGGATTGCTCCACCCGGTCCCGACCAGGAAGCCTTCGCTGCGTCCTGACCCTCTCGCAGGTTCCGGGAACCTCACTCCTGCCCACACCATCCGTCCTGGCCGCGCCCAGAAGGCCTCTCCTCGCCTCTTGGCCATGCACCTCCGCCACCGCCAACTCTGACCACCCGGGAACTCCATGGCCACCTCGAATCCTGCCCCCACGACGCCTTCCGAAATCCCGGGCACCTCCGCCAGTTTCCTGGTGCGCTGGCGGCTCCAGCTGGGCACCGGCGCGGTGGTGCTGGTGCTTCTCACCTTCTGGGCAGTCCGGGCCAGCCGGAGTTCAGCCGCCCCCACCGGCGCAGGCCGCTCCGTGCCCGTGGTGGCCGCCACGGCCCGCAAGGGCGAGATGAACGTGAACCTGACGGGGCTGGGCACCGTCGTGCCGCTCAGCACCGTGACAGTCCACAGTCGGGTGGATGGACAACTCATGCGGATCGCCTTCACGGAAGGGCAGCTGGTGCGCGAGGGGGACCTGCTGGCCGAGATCGACCCCCGCCCCTTCCAGGTCCAGCTCATGCAAGCCGAGGGCCAACTGGCCAAGGACCAGGCCGCCGCCAAGAACGCCAGCATGGACCTGGTCCGATTCCAGGATCTCGCCCGCCAGGGCATCCTGGCCCAGCAGCAGCTGGACGCTCAGGTTTCCTTGGTCAATCAGTCCGAGGCGACCCTCAAGGCCGACCAGGCCCAGGTGGAAAGCGCCAAGCTGAACCTGGTCTACAGCCGCATCACCGCGCCCCTTTCCGGGCGGGTGGGCCTCCGGCTCGTGGATCTGGGCAACATGGTGCATGCCACGGATGCCGGCGGGCTGGTGGTGATCGCGCCGGTGCAGCCCATCAACGTGGTGTTCACCATTCCCGCCGACAGCATTCAGCAGGTGATGGCCCGGAGCCGCCAGGGCACCCGGCTTCCGGTGGAGGCCTACGACCGGGAGCTGAAGCACATGCTTGCGGAAGGGGAGTTGGAGGCCATCGACAACCAGGTGGACACGAGCACCGGCACCGTGAAGCTCAAGGCGCGGTTTGCCAACGAGAATCTGGCCCTCTTCCCCAACCAGTTCGTGAACGCCCAACTCCATGTGGACACCCTGAAAGACGTCATCATCATCCCCACGGCCGCCATCCAGCAGAGCCCCCAGGGACCCTATGTCTACCTGGTCAAGACCGATGGAACCGTGGAGCTGCGCATCGTCGGTATCCGGGCCACCGAGGGCGATGACACGGCCCTCCAGTCCGGCGTGAAGAACGGCGAGACGGTGGTCACCGATGGCATGGAGAAACTGAGGCCGGGGAGCAAGGTGACCATCGCCAAGCCCGAAGTTCCTGGGACCACCAAGGCCAAGCCGTGACGGGGATCGTCAAGTGAACCCCTCCCGCCCTTTCATCCTCAGGCCCATTGCGACCTCGCTCCTGATGGCGGGTCTCCTCCTCGTGGGCGCCCTTGCGTTCCGCGAACTGCCGGTTTCGGCCCTGCCGCAGGTGGACTACCCCACCATCCAGGTGGCGACCTTTTATCCCGGTGCCAGCCCGGACGTCATGGCCTCGGCCATCACTGCACCCCTGGAGCGTCAGTTCGGCCAGCTGCCCGGGCTCAACCGGATGTCCTCCACCAGCTCGGATGGCAGCTCCCTCATCACCCTGCAGTTCGTGCTGGACCTCAACATCGACGTGGCGGAACAGCAGGTGCAGGCGGCCGTGAACGCGGCGGGGACCTACCTGCCCCCGGACCTCCCCAACCCGCCCATCTACAGCAAGTCAAATCCGGCCGATGCCCCCATCCTGACCCTCGCCCTCACGTCCGATTCCATACCCCTTTCCAAGGTGGAGGACTTTGCCGACACCCGGCTGGCGCAGAAGATCTCCCAGCTGCCTGGCGTAGGCCTGGTCAGCATCAGCGGGGGCCAGAAACCGGCCGTGCGGATCCAGGCCAACCCCGCCCAGCTGGCCTCCTACGGCCTCACCCTAGATGATGTCCGGAACAGCCTGGGCGCCAGCAACATCAACCAGGCCAAGGGCAGCTTCGACGGTCCACGCCTGGCCTACGCCATCGGCGCGAACGACCAGCTGATGAACAGCGACGACTATGGGCCGCTGGTGATCGCGTACAAGAACGGGGCCCCGATCCACCTCTCCGATGTGGCCACGGTGCTGGACGGCGTCGAGAACACCAAGCAGGCCGCCTGGATGGGGCGGAGCCACCCCTCCGCGGAGGGGACACTTTCCCCCGCCGTCATCCTCAACATCCAGCGGCAGCCCGGGGCCAACATCATCGCCGTGGTCAACCGGGTGAAACAGCTGCTGCCCCAGATCCGGACCTCCCTGCCTCCGGCCATCCACCTCTCCATTCTCACGGACCGCACCACCACCATCCGCGCTTCCGTGGAGGATGTGGAATTCGAGCTGATGCTCACCGTCGCCCTGGTCGTGATGGTGATCTTCCTGTTCCTGCGGACCCTGGCGGCCACCATCATCCCGAGCGTGGCTGTGCCGCTGTCCCTGGTGGGCACCTTCGCCGTGATGTACCTGCTGGGCTACAGCCTGAACAACCTGTCGCTCATGGCGCTCACCATCTCCACGGGGTTCGTGGTGGATGACGCGATCGTCATGATCGAGAACATCATGCGCTACATCGAACAGGGCGAGGCGCCCCTCGCCGCGGCGCTGAAGGGCTCTGAGCAGATCGGGTTCACCATCCTCTCCCTGACGGTCTCCCTGATCGCCGTGCTCATCCCTCTGCTCTTCATGGGCGACATCGTGGGCCGGCTCTTCCGGGAGTTCGCGGTCACCCTGGCGGTGACCATCCTGGTTTCGGCAGTGATCTCCCTCACCCTCACGCCCATGATGTGCGCCTACCTCCTGAAGCCCCACGTGCCGGGACACGAGGTCAAGACAAGCCGGTTCATCAAGGCCTCCGAGCGGCTCTTCGACCGCACTCTGGCCTTCTACGACCGCACCCTCCAGTGGGTGCTCCAGCGGCAGAAGGCCACGCTCATGGTGGTCCTGGGCACCATGGTGGCCACCGTGCTGCTCTATGTCTTCGTGCCCAAGGGCTTCTTCCCGGTCCAGGACACAGGCGTGATCCTAGGTGTGTCCGAGGCCCCCCAGGACACCTCCTTCCAGGCCATGTCCACGCGCCAGCAGGCCCTGGCCACGGTGATCCTCAGGGACCCGGCGGTGGAGAGCCTGACCTCATTCATCGGCGTGGACGGGACCAACACCACCCTGAACAGCGGGCGGATCCAGATCAACCTCAAGCCCCTGGCCGAGCGGGGGATCCGGGCCTCCGCCGTCATCCGGCGCCTCCAGCCGGAACTGGAGCAGGTCAACGGCATCCAGCTCTACATGCAGCCCGTGCAGGACCTCACGGTGGAGGACCGGGTCAGCCGCACCCAGTACCAATACAGCCTGGAGGCCGTCGATCAGGTGGAATTGAACACCTGGGTACCCCGGCTGGAGGCCCGCCTGAAGGCGTCCCCGGAACTCCGGGACGTGGCCAGCGACCAGCAGAACCACGGGCTGCAAGCACGCATCATCATCGATCGGAGCAGCGCCGCCCGCCTGGGCATCACGCCCCAGCAGATCGACGACGCCCTCTACAACGCCTTCGGGCAGCGGCAGGTATCCACCATCTTCACCCAGCTGAACCAATACCACGTGGTCCTGGAGGACCAGTCCCCCTTCCGCCACTCTCCCATGGACCTGCAGCAGGTCTTCCTCAAGTCTCCGACGGGCAAGCCGATTCCCCTGGGTTCCTTTGCCCGCGTGGTGACGGACAGCGCCCCCCTGGCCATCAACCACCAGGGCCAGTTCCCCGCCGCCACCCTCTCCTTCAACCTGGCCCCGGGGGTCTCCCTGGGCGAGGCGGTGAAGGGCATCCAGCAGGCCGAGGCGGAAATGCAGATGCCGGCCAGCATCCACACCGGCTTCATCGGTACCGTCCAAGCATTCCAGGCCTCGCTCACCAATGCGCCCATCCTGATCCTCGCCGCACTCGTGACCGTCTATATCCTCCTGGGCGTGCTCTACGAGAGCTACATCCACCCCCTGACCATCCTGTCCACCCTCCCCTCGGCCGGAGTGGGCGCCATCCTAGCACTCCTGCTGTGCGGCTCGGACTTCAACGTCATCGCGCTCATCGGCATCATCCTCCTCATCGGCATCGTGAAGAAGAACGGCATCATGATGGTCGACTTCGCCCTGGAGGCGGAGCGCCAGGAGCACATGAGCCCGGAACAGGCCATCTACCAGGCCTGCCTCCTCCGGTTCCGGCCCATCATGATGACCACCATGGCGGCTCTCTTCGGCGGCGTGCCCCTGGCCCTTGGGATGGGCATCGGCTCGGAGCTGCGCCGCCCCCTGGGCATCACCATCGTGGGCGGCCTGATCTTCAGCCAGGTGCTCACGCTCTACACGACCCCGGTGATCTACCTCGCCTTCGACCGCCTCGCCCAACGCGCACGTCGCTGGCGCGCCGGGCGAGTGGCTGCACCTGCGGCGCAGGAACCATGATCCCCCTTCTCGGCCCTTTCCCTGCCAGCAGCGCCTCAGTTCAGGCGGTACGGCCGCTCCAGCTCCGGGCCGTGAGCCCGCAACTGGAGCGAAGGGCCGCTGGGCCTCAGGCGAAGCCCGCAGGGCGCTACACACGAAGTGCCGCATGAGCCTCTCCGCACCCTTCATCCGACGCCCGGTGGCCACCACCCTGCTGACGGTGGCGCTGGCTCTGGCGGGAGGCCTGGCCTATCAGTTCCTCCCGGTGGCGCCGCTGCCCCAGGTGGAATTCCCCACCATCCAGGTCTCTTCCTCCCTGCCCGGCGCCAGTCCGGACACCATGGCCTCCTCGGTGGCCACCCCTCTGGAGCGGCAGTTCGGCCGCATCGCGGGCGTGACCGAGATGACCTCCTCCAGTACGCTGGGCTCCACCAGCATCACCCTGCAGTTCGACCTCAGCCGGAATATCGATGCCGCCGCCCGGGACGTCCAGGCGGCCATCAACGCCGCCCGGGGCAACCTGCCCTCCAACCTCCCGAACAACCCCTCGTACCGCAAGGTGAATCCGGCGGACGCGCCGATCCTCATCCTCTCCATGACCTCCAAGATCGTGCCCCGGGAGAAGATGTACGACATTGCCTCGTCGGTCATGGGCCAGAAGCTGTCCCAGGTCCCGGGCGTGGGGCAGATCTTCGTGTGGGGCGGTGCCCTGCCGGCGGTGCGGGTGGACGTGAACCCCGCCATCCTCAACAGCCACGGGCTGAGCCTTGAGGACGTGCGCGCCACCCTCGCCAGTGCCAATATCAACCGGGCCAAGGGCAACCTCGACAACAGCCAGAAAACCTGGTCGCTCAGCGCGACGGACCAACTGCACTCGGCCGCGGAATACCGCCCCCTCGTCCTGGCCTTCGACCGCGGCACGGCCCTGCGGCTCTCGGATGTGGCCGACGTGAAGGACTCGGTGGAGAATGTCCGCAACCTGGGCATCTCCAACGGCGTGCCGGCCATCCTCATCCCGGTGTTCAAGCAGCCGGGCGCCAACATCATCGAGACCGTGGACCAGGTTCGGGCCCTGCTCCCGCAACTGGAAACCTCGCTGCCTCCGACAGTCTCCCTGGCCGTCCTCATCGACACCACCCGGACCATCCGGGCCTCGGTACACGATGTACAGATCTCCCTGGGCATTTCGGTGCTCCTGGTCATCCTCGTGGTGTTCCTGTTCCTGCGCAGCCCATGGTCCACACTGATCCCCAGCGTGGCCGTGCCCATCTCCCTCATCGGAACCTTCGGGGCGATGTACCTCCTTGGCTACACCATCGACAACCTCTCCCTGATGGCCCTCACGGTGGCCACAGGCTTCGTGGTGGACGATGCCATTGTGGTGGTGGAGAACATCACCCGCCACCTGGAAGAGGGCATGCAACCCATGGCGGCGGCCCTCCATGGCGCCAAGGAGATCGGCTTCACGGTCGTGTCCATCAGCATCTCCCTCATCGCCGTCTTCATCCCCATCCTGCTCATGGGCGGCATCGTGGGCCGGCTGTTCCGGGAGTTCGCGGTCACCCTCTCGGTGGCCATCCTCATGTCCATGGTGGTCTCCCTCACTACCACGCCCATGATGTGCTCCCGCCTACTCCGTCCCCACTCCGAAGAGAAGCACGGCCGTGCCTTCCAGGCCAGCGAGCGGGCCTTCCAGTGGATCATGGGCCTCTATGAGACTTCCCTGACTCGGGTCCTGCGCCATCCCTTCGCCACGCTCATGGTCTTCTTCGCCACTGTGGCGGCCACGGTGGCCTTGTACATCTTCATTCCAAAGGGCTTCTTCCCCCAGCAGGACACGGGGCGGATCACCGGCTCCATCGTGGCCTCCCAGGACATCTCCTTCCAGGGGATGGAGAGAATTCTCCGGGAGTACATGGCCATCGTCCAGAGCGACCCAAGCCTGGAGAATGTCACCGGCTTCGTGGGCTCTGGCAACACGGGCCGGATGTTCTGCTCCATGAAGCCCGTGGAGCAGCGCAAGAACCATGAGACACCCGACCAGATCATCGCCCGGCTGCGGGCGAAGACGTCCCACATCCCCGGGGCCTCCCTCTACATGCAGCCCGTCCAGGACGTCCGCGTCGGTGGCCGGCCCAGCAGCTCCCAGTACCAGTACACCCTCCGGGGCGACGACGCCCGTGACCTGTTCGACTGGGCGCCCAGGGTCCTCCAGAAGCTCCGCACCCTCCGCCAGCTGGCGGACGTGAACTCGGACCTGCAGAACCTGGGACTGGAGGCCAACGTGGTCATCGACCGGCCCACGGCGGCCCGCCTCGGAGTGAGCCCCCAGGCCATCGACGCGACCCTGTACGACGCCTTCGGCCAGAGTTTCGCCTCTACGACCTACACCCAGCTGAACCAGTACCACGTGGTGCTGGAGGCGGCACCCGGATTCTGGCAGACCCCCGAAGGGCTGAAATCCATCTATGTCCGCTCCACCAATGGCGCCCTAGTACCCCTCAGCGCCCTGGCCCACTTCGAGCGCCGGAACACCGCCCTGGCCGTGAACCACCAGGGCCAGCAGCCCTCGGTGACGCTGTCCTTCAACCTGCCGGTGGGCGTGGCCCTCAGCGAGGCCGTCGATGCCATCGACAAGGCCGAACGGGAGATCCTGCTGCCGGGCACCATCCAGGGCAGCTTCATGGGCACGGCCCAGGCCTTCCAGGCCTCCCTGTCCAACATGCCGCTTCTCCTAGTGGCAGCCCTGCTGGCGGTCTACATCGTGCTCGGCGTCCTCTACGAGAGCCTGATCCACCCACTCACCATCCTGTCCACCCTGCCCAGCGCCGGAGTGGGGGCCCTGCTCGCCCTCTACTTCTTCCACATGGACCTGAGCGTCATCGCCTTCATCGGGATCATCCTCCTCATCGGCATCGTGAAGAAAAACGCCATCCTCATGATCGACTTCGCCATCGAGGTGGAGCGCCGGGAGGGCAAGACCCCCGAGGCCTCAATCTTCCAGGCGGCCCTGCTGCGGTTCCGGCCCATCACCATGACCACCATGGCAGCCATGCTGGGCGGCCTGCCCCTGGCCATCGGCCTGGGCACGGGCTCGGAAATGCGCCGCCCCCTGGGCGTGGCCATCGTGGGGGGGCTGTTGTTCAGCCAGCTCATGACCCTGTACACCACGCCCGTCATCTACCTCTACATGGACCGGGTGCACCTCTGGTGGGTCCGGATCCGGGCGGGGTGGAGGCGACCGGCAGTCCCGGCTTGAGCGAGGTCCCCGCAGGTGCGATCCTGTAGGGCTATGAAACTCGATCGGCTCGGCGACTTCCAACGCACCCACCGCAACGGCGACCTGCGACTCGACCACGCGGGCCAGACCGTGCGGCTCCTTGGCTGGTGCCGGCGGGTACGCAACCTCGGCTCCCTGGTCTTCCTGGACCTCCGGGACCGCTGGGGTCTGGTGCAGCTGGTGGCCAACGAGGAGACCGCCGACCCCGAGCTGCTGACCAAGCTGAAGGCCGTGCGGAGCGAATTCGTGCTGGCCGCCGAAGGGGTGGTGGCCGAGCGGGAGAGCAAGAATCCCAACCTGGCCACGGGGGACGTCGAGATCCGCCTGACGGGCCTGCGCATCCTCAACACTGCCGCGCCCCTGCCCTTCCCCCTGGAGGACGAGGGGGTCGGCGAGGACCTGCGTCTCACCTACCGTTTCCTGGACCTGCGCCGCGAGCAGTTGCAGCGGAACATGCTGCTCCGCAGCGAGGTGGCGAACCTCACCCGAAACCATTTCCGGGAGCTGGATTTCATCGAGGTCGAGACGCCGATCCTCACCAAGTCCACCCCCGAGGGGGCCCGGGACTACCTGGTGCCCAGCCGCGTCCACGCGGGGGAGTTCTTCGCCCTGCCCCAGAGCCCGCAGCTCTTCAAGCAGCTGCTGCAGGTCGCCGGTTTCGAGCGCTATATCCAGATCTGCCGCTGCTTCCGCGACGAGGACCTGCGCGCCGACCGGCAGCCCGAGTTCACCCAGATCGACATCGAGATGAGCTTCGTCCGCCAGGAGGACGTCCAGGGCGTCATCGAGCCGCTCATGGTCAAGCTGGCCCAGGTCGTGGGCAAGGACGTCACTGCGCCCTTCCCAAGGCTGCCCTACCGGGACGCCATGGAGTGGTACGGCTCGGACAAACCGGACCTCCGCTGCGCCCTGAAGATCCAGGACGTCACGACGCTATTTGCCGCCAGCGGCTTCAACCTCTTCCGCGCCGCTGCCGAGAGCCAGGGCCAGCGGCGGGTGCGGGCCCTCTTCTTTCCCGGGGAGGCCGCGGGCTCCCTGAGCCGGAAGGCCCTGGATGCCTACCAGGAACAGGCCCGGCAGATGGGCGCCGGGGGCCTGCCCTACGCCAAGTGGGGCAGGGACGGCCTCTCCAGCAGCTTCAAGAAGTTCCTGGCGCCCGCCGACGAAGCCGCCCTGAGGCAGCGCCTCGGCGTGACTGGAGAAGGGCTGGCCGTCTTCGCCGTGGGGACCGATGCCCAGACCTCCAAGGTCCTCGGTGACCTCCGTGTGAAGCTGTCGGTGGATCTGGCCGCCAGCGAGAGGGATCCCACACTCGCCCATCTATTCCATGACAAGAACGCCTACGCGTTCTTGTGGGTGGTGGACTTCCCCCTGCTGGAGTGGAGCGAGGAGGCGCAGCGCTTCGTGGCCTGCCACCACCCCTTCACCAGTCCGCACCCTGAGGACCTTGACCTGCTGGAAACGGACCCGGGAAAGTGCCGCGCCGTGGCCTACGATCTCGTGCTCAACGGCTTCGAGGTGGGGGGCGGCAGCATCCGCATCCACGACGCGGAAACCCAAAGCCGCATGTTCAGGATCATCGGCATCGGGGAGGCCGAGGCCCGGGCCAAGTTCGGCTTCCTGCTCGATGCCTTGGCCTTCGGCGCCCCGCCCCACGGCGGCCTGGCCCTGGGCCTGGACCGCCTGGTGATGCTGCTGGCGGGCGTGGACAACATCCGCGAGGTCATCGCCTTCCCCAAGACCGCCCAGGCCCGCTGCCTGATGACCGACGCGCCCGGCCCCGTGGACGAGCGCCAGCTGCGGGAACTGCACCTCGCCCCCGATACCCAGCAGACTTACTGGGTGGGGACCCTCTTCTTCGATGGCCCCGCGGAACTGGCCGGCCCGGCCCCCCGGCCGCTCAGCCAGCTGACCCCGCGCCAAGCCCAGGGCGTCAGCCTTCCGACCTTCGAGTTCATGAAGAATCCGGAACCGGGCAGGGGCGCAGAGAGTCTCTAGTCTCCTGATCGCGGAACCTTCCAGGGCCAGCCTCCACCCAACAGGGGAACCTCCCATTCGGAGAATGCCCTCTTCACCGCTAGACTAGAGTTTTGCCCCTCGGGGTGCCTGTTTGCTTGGAGGTTCAATGTCTCTGGAGTGCCCCAGCCCTGGGGGAAGGCTCGACCCGATGCGGCCCCTGGGCGCCTCGCCGGGTCAGCCCGCGCGGATGCTGCGGAGGTCTCTCTCCTGGCTTCTGCCCATCCTCCTGCTGGCCCTTGGCCTCGGTTGCCACGGTCATTCCAACCCGAATGCCGTGGGTCAGCCCCCCAGCATCACCCTCCAGCCCCTGGACACCACCACGGTCACGGGCCGTCAGGTCAGCCTCACCATCAACGTCGAAGGCGCTCCCGTCATCGCCTACCAGTGGGCCAAGGATGGGGTTCAGATCTTCGGCTCCCAGGTCCAGGGCGGGACCTTCACCCTCTACGATCCCCAGCCCGCCGATTCGGGGCGCTACTCCGTGACCGTGACCAACGATTATGGTTCGGTCACCAGCTATGCCGCGGCCCTGACCGTGGTCCCGACGCCGGAATTCAAGGCGCCGGTCAGCGTCGTGTCGGACGCCGCCGGCAACCTGTTCATATCGGACCGGGATGACCAGGTCATCTGGCAGGTGAGCCCCTCGAAACAGATGACCCTGCTGGCGGGAAGCCGGGGGGTCGCGGGCTCCGCGGACGGGCAGGGCAGCGGTGCCCAGTTCCGGAATCCGGGCGGCCTGGCCTTCGATCCGAACGGGAACCTGCTGGTCGCCGATACCGGGAACCACACCCTCCGGCGTGTGGCCATGGATGGCACCGTGACCACCCTGGCGGGGGCCCCGGGCCAGCCCGGCACCGCCAATGGTGTGGGCACCCTGGCCCGTTTCAACGGACCCTCCGGCCTTGTCGCCGATGCCAGGGGCGGTCTGTACATTTCGGATTCCCGGAACCACACGATCCGGTTCATGGCCGCGGACGGCACGGTCTCCACCTACGCGGGCACCCCCGGAGTCTCGGGCCAGGGGAACGGCAGCACCGGCAGCGCCCAGTTCGATCAGCCCAATGGCCTGGCCCTGGGGCCCGACGGGACCCTGTACATCGCGGACTACGGGAATTCCTGCATCCGCATGATCAGCCCAACCGCCCAGGTCAGCACCCTGGCGGGGCTGGCCGGAACGGTGGGCTACAGCGATGGCACCGGCACCTCCGCGCTCTTCCACCAGCCGGTGGGTATCACCCTGGATATCGACCTGAGCGTTTGGGTTACAGACACTTACAACCACACGATCCGGCGGATCACCTCGGACGGCACCGTCACTTCGCCGGCGGGTTCGGGGCTGGCAGGCAACGTCGACGGGTCCGGGGTCACGGCCCAGTTCGATCTCCCCTGCGGGATCACCCGCGTGAACTCGGGCTACCTCGCGGGCCATTTCGTGGTGGCCGACACGGCCAACCGGATCCTGCGGGTCGTGGGTTCCGACGGCACTGTCACGGCCCTCTGACCCGTCCAGGTGCCACGCAAGTCAAAGGCCACAGCCGGGTTTACCGGCTGTGGCCTAGTTGGGGCCTCACCAGGTCGCGGCGAGGCTCAGCGGTGATCGCGCTCTCCCTCGTGCCTGCCCCGGTCCTCATGCCGGCGGTCGTCCCGGCGGTCGTCCCGGCGCTCCTCATGGCGTTCCATCCGGCGCTCCTCGTGGTGCCAGTTGCGGTATCGGCCGGCCGGCATGCTCACCAGCGCGCCCGGCACCCGGCGCCCCTCGATCCACTCGAAACGGGCCTGGGGTGATCGGGACCGGTACCAGCCGTCCGGCCTCCGGCACCAGTACCAGCCCCGGTGGAAGAAGACTTCTTCCCGGAAACCCTCCACCACCTGGATGCCAGGCTGGACCACGACGAGTGGAGGGGCGACTGGCAGGCCGAGTTCAATCCGGATGCCCACCTGGGCCCGGGCCGGGGCGGCGGCCACCATGAGCATGGCGGCAAATGGAATGGCGAGTTTTCTCATGTTCAGGTCTCCATGGACGACATCCTGCGAGTTGCAGGTCGACCTCATGTATATGCGCCGAGATCCCATTTGTATACCCCGGACCACCCGCCGGCCGGAGCTTGGCGGGACGGCCGAGCTCTGGGCGGAAACCCATGGCCGTTCTTGTGCAATAATCAACACTGGCAGCTTCGAGTGAGAAGGAACCCTATGACTGCAACGCCCGGGAAAGCGCCCAAGAAGGAGAAGGCCAAGCGGCAGACGCCGGCGGAACGTCTCGAAGCCCTGCGCTACAACCACATGATGTACGGCCCCACGCCCGGGGAGGTCAGGCCCGCCGTCAAAAAGGTCAATTACGGGTCTTCCTACCTCGACCACCCCAAGTTCCAGAGTTTGATGACGGCCTTTAAAAATGGCACGGTCTATAAATTCGACGTCATCGATAAAGGGAAAGTCTGCACCATATCCACAGATGGATCCCACATATCCTTCAATAATAAAATTATCTACTATTCCCGTCCCTTAAACCGCTACGAAGACAACCTGCTGCTGGACAAGACTTCCACGGTGCAATTCCAGACCGTCGACGCCCTGGTCCACTTGGTTTTCGCGGTGCTGCGCCATTTCCCGGAGCTCGGGACACCACCTTTCTACTACATGAACCACCAGTTCTACCAGGGTGCGGAAACCCTGGAGGCCAGCGTCCCAGAGCAGGGACCCAACCTCCTGGTGGGGTGCTTCAAGCACACCAAAATGCAGGAAAAACCCAGGAAGTAGGAACGGGCTCAGGGGCGGTGATGGGGTACTCCGGAAGGACCGGGGAGAACCCGGGTTGGCTTCGGGCGTTTCCACCTCGGGCGGATGGTAGGATCGATCCGTTTCAGTGCCTTCCTTTGCGGGAGCTCCCATGAGCCAGTCCGGCGCGAACCCAGTGGCCCTTCGGCTGCCTCTCGGACTGGGGGACCTGCGGTTGTACCTCGTCACCTCCGCCATGGTGCTGGGCAACCTCCTTCTGCCCTATGCCGTCCACCGCATCCCGGACGGGGGCCGGATGCTCCTGCCGATTTTTTTCTTCACCCTCATCGCCGGGTGGCGCTTCGGGGTCGCGGCGGGACTCCTCACGGGCCTCCTCTCCCCCTTGGCCAACCATCTCCTGTCGGGCATGCCCCCCCTCCCGGCCCTGCCGTCGATCCTGGTGCAGTCCGCCCTGCTGGGCCTCCTCGCCGCCACCTTTGCCGCCGGAGGCCGCAAACCGAGCCTCCGGATCCTGACCCTGGTGGTGCTGCTGCATCAGGCCTTGATCCTCACGCCCCTGTGGCTTTCTACCGGCCCAGGGCCCGCCCTCGCCGCCCTCGAGCTGCGCCTGCCCGGCCTCCTGCTCCAGGTCCTGGGAGGCTTTGCCCTGCTCTGGTTCCTGGGACGCCACCTTCCTCCTTCTGAGCGCCCCGCCCGTGACAGATGACCGGCCCCCGGACCCGGGCCCGGGGCTGCCGCCGCCCCTGACACTCCGCCTTTTCGAAGGGGAGGAGGTGCTCTTCTCCAGCGACAAGCGCTGGCTGCATCCCCTGTTCGACCTGGAGGCATTCTTCGCCCAGAGCGGCCGGGATCCCGCCCGGACCTGCCTGGTCGACCGCATCACCGGGCGGGCCGCGGCCTTCCTGGTGGCCCGGCTGGGCGTCCCCGAACTTCACACCCTGATCCTCAGCCGACGGGCCATCCCGATCCTGGCGCGATACGGCATCCGGTACCGTTGCGGCGAGCTGGTGGACCGGGTGGCCTGCGCCACCGAGGACCTGCTCGCCGAGACCCTGGATCCAGAGCTGGCCTGGTCCCTGCTCCAGGAACGCAGGTCTTGTTCTCGTGCGGTCATTCAGTAGGAGAGAACCCCCATGAAAACGGTCCAGCTGGCCTACGGCAAGACGGGGTTGAAGGTGTCCGTGCCCGATGGGGCCCAGGTCATCGAACCCCGGCACCTGGCGGGGCTCGACGATGAATTCGGCGCGGTCCAGGCCGCCCTGCGGAGCCCCATCGGCACGCCTCCCCTGAAGGCCATGGTCCAGGCCTCGGACCGGGTGTCCATCGTCATCTCGGACATCACGCGGCCGACGCCGAACCACAAGCTGGTGCCCTGGCTGCTGCAGGAACTGGCACATGTCCCAAAGCAGAATTTCGTGATCATCAACGGACTCGGCAGCCATCGCGCCAACACCCAGGAGGAGCTGATCCAGATGCTGGGGCAGGAGGTCGTGGACACCATCGCCATCGAGAACCACGACGCCTTCAACGACGCCAAGCTGGTCCACGTGGGCCGCAACACCTACGGCTCCGAGGTGTATTTCAACAAGACCTACGTGGAGTCGGACTTCAAGATCGTGACCGGCTTCATCGAGCCGCATTTCTTCGCGGGCTTTTCCGGGGGACCCAAGGGCATCCAGCCCGGCATCGCAGGCATCAAGACCATCCTGGATTTCCACAATGCCGAGATGATCGGCCATCCGAACAGCACCTGGGGGCTCCTCGAAGGGAACATCCTGCAGGACTCGGCCACCCAGAACTGCCTGATGGCCAAGCCCGACTTCATGCTGAACGTCACCCTGAATGGCGAGAAGGACATCACCAATGTGTTTGCCGGGGACGTCATCCAGGCCCACCGGATCGGCTGCGAGTTCGTCAAGGAGAGCGCGATGTACGCCGTGGACCGGCCCTTCGACATCGTGATCACCACCAACTCGGGCTATCCCCTGGACCAGAACCTCTACCAGACCGTGAAGGGCATGAGCGCGGCGGCCCTCATCGTCAAGCAGGGAGGCGCCATCCTCAGCACCTCCGAGTGCTGCGACGGCGTGCCCGACCACGGCAACTACGCCAAGATCCTCCAGATGCGCGACACGCCCCAGGAACTGCTGGACATGATCAGTGAGCCGTCCTTCAGCATGTTCGACCAGTGGCAGGTCCAGGTGCAGGCGATCATCCAGCTCAAGGCGGACTGCTACCTGTATTCGCTGCTGGACGACGACACCGTCCGCAGGGCGAAGTTCAAGCCCAGCGCCGACCCCGCGAAGACCCTGGCCGAGCTGCTCGAGCGATTTGGACCTGAGGCCAGGGTGGCGGTCCTCCCCTACGGGCCCCTGACCATCCCCTACGTGAAGGGATCCTGATCATCCGGAGGGTCAGGCCTTATCAGCATCCTGACTGAACGGGCACACATCCAGCCTGCCCTGCCCCCCCGGAACCACCAGCCGCACACCCCCGCGGGGGCTCTCCGCATCGCCCCTTCGTCTCGGGATGAGGTGGATGTGGCTGTGGAAGAGGGTCTGCCCGGCCACCTCCCCCACGTTCATCCCGATGTTGAATCCTTCCACGGAGGCGTCGTCCCTCAGGATCTCCGTCCGAAGCCGGTGCAACAGCTCGGCACAGGCCTCCCGTTCCTTGGCGGTGAGGCCGAAGAAATCCGCGACGTGGCGGCGGGTGATCACCAGGGAGTGCAGGGGCGTGACCGGGAAGGCATCCCGGATCGCCACGGCCAGGGCGTTGGAGGCGATCACGCGACTGGTCATGGCGGCGCAGAAGCGGCAGACCCGGGGTTCCATCGAAACCTGCTCGTTCATGGGGCTCCTTCGGGCCGAGAAATCAGAGGGCTCCATTATCGGCCAATCCTCGCGCTGACCCTTTCCGACCGCGGTTGGCGCTCAGATCCTGGGCCACGCCGAGCCTGGCCAGGAGGCCTGCCCGGGCGAACGCTTCGCCGAAGGGTTAGGATGGAACCTCGTCTCAGGAAAGGAAAACAACATGCGCAAGTCCCTGCTGCTCCTCGCCCTTCTCGTTTCCCCCCTCCTGGCCAACGGCAAGATCCTGGACGCCACGCTCATGTGGAAACCCACCCGCAGCACCATGGAACTGGGGCTGCCCTCCATCAACCTCCTGCGCTTCCAGGGCAAGGCCATCCTCCTGGCGCCGTTCACCGACAGCCGGCCGGATCCCGGCCTGATCGGCGAGAACCGGGAAAACGAAAGGCAGGTCCCCCCTCCCAAAGTGACCACCCACGACGATGTCCCCAGGTGGATCACGGCCCAGGGCCGGGCCTTCTTCACCAACCTCGGCCTGCCCATCACGGATGCCGCCAGCCCCCGCGTCATCCGGGGGGAGATCCTCAGTTTCTTCGTGGCGGAAGGCAGTGATTACATCGGCGATGTCCGCATCAAGATCCTGGTGGAGAAGGACGGCCAACCCGTCTGGAGCGGCCTGGCAATGGGCTCAGCCAAGCGGTTCGGCCGCTCCTACAAGGTCGACAACTATATGGAAACCCTCTCGGATTCCCTCCAGGAGGCCTATGCCAACCTTCTGAAGAACCCGAGTTTCCTGGACGCCCTGGCCAACTGAGCGGCCCCGGGTGACCAGGGGTGACCTCGCCTTCTGACCACCCGACCCTGACCTCGGGGCCTCAGCTGATCGCCTCGGGATTGCGGGCCACGAGCTTGGTCTTGACGCGGTCCACGGCCTTGGCGGCCAGGGCGTAGCGGGGGTTCTCCTCCAGGGCGTGGCGGTAGTGCTCCAGGGCCTTGTCCAGCTGGCCCTTGGCCTCGTAGACCCGGCCCAGGTTGAACTGGGGGAAGCAGTAGCTCTCGTACCGCTTGGCCTTGAGGGCCATGCGCAGCCAGGGGATGGCCTCGTCCGGCTCACCCTGCTCGAGGTAATAGGCGCCGATGTCGTTGTAGGGATTCCCGAACTCCGGATCCAGGTCGATGGCCCGGTGGCAGTCCTCGATGGCCGCGGCGTAGTCCTTCTCGAAGGAGCGCGCCCAGCCCCGGAAGGTGTAGGCCTCGGCCGTGGGACAGATCTCGATGGACCGGGTGTAGAGGCCGATGGCCTTCTCCACCTCGTTCTTCATGTGGAGCTGGTAGGCCTTTCCCACCCATTCCATGGCTTCCTGGCGCTTGTCCTGGCGGTCCTGTTCGTCGCTCATGGCCCTACCTCGCGGGCCCAGCATAAAACCTTCGGGGGTCCGGGGCCACCTTCCCCTCTATTCTGTATGCATGGCCAACGATCAGCCGGGTTCCTATTGCCAGAACTGCCTTGCCTGGAACCCCGGGGAACGGGAGACCTGCCTGAAGTGCGGCACACGCCTGCTCATCCTCCCCGGGGACCAGACCTGGGAGGACGAACCCGAGGACGCCGAAGGCGAGGACCTGGAAGAGCACCTGCTGGAGCGCATCACCGGCCTCGAGGAGACCCTCCGCCGGGTCGAGACCTACCTGGAGACCGTCTCCGACCAGCTGGGCAAGCTGGAACGCAGCGAGGTGATGCTGCGCAACGGCCTCATGGCCCTGGTGCAGGAGATGGAGCACAACCGCCAGCTGGACGCCCATGCCTTCTCGGAACGCTGGGAGAACCTGGTGGAGGAGAACCTGCACCTGATCAGCGCCCGGGAGCTGTTCACCCGCTACCGGGCCCGCATCCTGCCCATCGCCCGGCCCAAGTCCATGTCCCAGCTCAAGCGGGCCCTGCTGGAGACCACGGCCCTGCTGGAGGCCGCCGACCTCCCCGGGGCGGCCCAGCGCCTGGGCCAAGCCCTGCCGCTGGATCCCAAGAACTACGAACTCCTCTTCACGGCCGCCTCGCTCCACGAGGCCTCCCAGAACTTCGAGGAGGCCGAGGTCCTCGCCCGGAAGGTCGTGGGCCTCAGCCCCCGCCACTTCGAGGCCTGGATGCTGCTGGGCAAGCTGCTCCAGGAACTGCCCGAGCACGCGGACCAGGCCATCGAGGCCCTCCACCAGGCGGCGGATCTCCGGCCGGAGGACCCCGAGCCCCGCATGATGCTCGCGGAGCTGCTCCTGGACCAGGACGACATGCAGGGGGCCCTGGAGGCCGCCCAGGAGGCCGTGGCCCGGCGCAAGGATGGGGAGACCCTCCTGCTGCTGGGGCAGGTGCACCTCGCCCGCGGCGAGAGCGCCATGGCCGTGCCCGCCCTCAAGGAGGCCAGTGCCTACCTGCCCGGCGACCTCAACGTGCGGGAGGCCCTGGCCGAGGCCTACCTCCTGCAGGGGGAGCGGCCCAAGGCCTTTGCCATCCTCCAGGAACTGCTCCTGCAGAACCCCGGGGACCCCCACCTCCTGCTCATGCTGGACGCCGAGAGCCACCCCCAGCTGCGGGAGGCCCGGGATGGCAAGGCCGGAACCCAGCTCATGCTGGACGAGGTCGAGGCCCTCCTGGACGAGAACCAGACAGAAGGCGCCGAGGTCCTGCTCAAGCGTGTGCGCCGCAAGGGCCGGAGCCAGCGCTCCGAGTGGCTCGACCTGCGCCTGGCCTTCCTGAAGGATCCCGAGAAACGCCTCAAGTCTGCCCTGGATTTCGCCTGCTCGGACCGCCATCCCAGGCTCTGTTTCCTGGCCCTGCGCCTGGTCCTCGAGCACCTCATGGAGCGCAAGCGCGATGCCGAGATCACCCGGGCTCTGGACGCCTACCTCGCCCGTCACCCCAAGAGCACCGGCGCCTGGGAGGCGGCCCTCATGCGCCTGGCCTACCGCCTGATGAATGGCCAGGTCACGGACCAGGACCTGGACGAGGCCCGCCGCCTCCATGCCCACCCCCTGCCGGGCCTGGAGCCCCGGGCCCGGACCCTGCTTGGGCAGTACCTGCTGGCCCTCAAGCGCCACCAGGAGGTGCTGGACCTCCTGGACCCCCTCCTGGAGAAGGAACCCACCCTCATCAACCACTTCCAGCTGGGCGCGGCCCTGGCGGGTCTGGGCGAGCGGGAGCAGGCCAGCGCCCTGCTCAAGGCCGGGCTGGAGGCCGATGCCGGCGACCTCAACGAAAGCCAGGCCAAGGGGGTCAAGCTCCAGATCCGGGGCCTCCTGAAGGAACTGGAAGATGGCGTGAAGGCATGACCCGGGGCAGGTTCAATTAAGTTGACAATTTTGGTCGAGATTAGAGAATGGACTCGGGAGCAGACCATGAGCACGACCTTGAATGGGGTCACCAGCCAGGAATACAAGTACGGCTTCGTGACGGACATCGAGGCGGACAGCGTGGCGCCCGGGCTGAACGAGGACGTGATCCGGTTCATCTCGGCCAAGAAGGGCGAACCCGAGTGGCTGCTGGAGTTCCGCCTCAAGGCCTACCGCCACTGGCTGACCATGACCGAACCGGACTGGGCCAACGTGCAGTACGCCAGGCCCGATTTCCAGAAGATCGTCTACTACAGTGCGCCCCGGTCCAAGGCGCCCAAGTACGCGTCCATGGACGAGGTGGACCCAGAACTGAAGCGCACCTTCGAGAAGCTGGGGGTGCCCATCAACGAACAGGCGGCCCTGGCGGGCGTGGCGGTCGACGTGGTCTTCGACTCCGTGAGCGTGACCACCACCTACAAGGAGAAGCTGGCCACGGTCGGCATCATCTTCTGCAGCTTCAGCGAGGCCGTGAAGGAGCACCCGGACCTGATCAGGAAGTACCTGGGAAGCGTCGTCCCCGCGGCGGACAACTTCTACGCGGCCCTCAACAGTGCCGTCTTCACCGACGGCAGCTTCGTGTTCATTCCCAAGGGCGTCGCCTGCCCCATGGACCTGAGCACCTACTTCCGCATTAACAACAAGGAATCGGGCCAGTTCGAGCGCACCCTCATCGTGGCCGAGGAGGGCGCCAGCGTGAGCTACCTGGAGGGCTGCACCGCGCCCCAGTTCGACACCAACCAGCTGCACGCGGCGGTCGTGGAGCTGGTGGCGCTGGACCGGGCCTCCATCAAGTACAGCACGGTGCAGAACTGGTACGCCGGCGATAAGAATGGCCTCGGCGGCATCTTCAACTTCGTGACCAAGCGCGGTCTCTGCAAAGGCAGGGCCTCCCACATCAGCTGGACCCAGGTGGAGACCGGCAGCGCCATCACCTGGAAGTACCCCAGCTGCATCCTGCTGGGTGAAGAGAGCATCGGCGAGTTCTACAGCGTGGCCCTCACCAACCACAAGCAGCAGGCGGACACGGGCACCAAGATGGTGCACATCGGCCGGAACACCAAGAGCACCATCATCAGCAAGGGCATCAGCGCCGGGGAGAGCTCCAACAGCTACCGCGGCCTGGTGAAGGTCCAGCCCAGGGCCGAGGGCGCCCGCAACTTCAGCCAATGCGATTCCATGCTCATCGGCCAGGCCAGCAGTGCCAGCACCTTCCCCTACATCGAAGTGCAGAACCGCAGCGCCAAGGTGGAGCACGAGGCCACCACCAGCAAGATCGGCGAGGAGCAGCTGTTCTACTTCCAGCAGCGGGGCATTCCCGCCGAGGAGGCCATCAGCATGATCATCAACGGCTTCTGCAAGGATGTCTTCCGCGAGCTGCCCATGGAATTCGCCGTCGAGGCCACCAAGCTGCTCTCGCTAAAATTGGAAGGATCCGTCGGATAAAAATCCACCACCAAGGCACCAAGGCGCCAGGAAAAGCCAACACGCCATGGTTATTGTCCCTCGCAGTTCTTGGTGGTCTCGGTGCCTGGGTGGTGATCAGTTTCAGTTCTGGAGTTCAAATGCTTTCCATAAAAAACCTCACCGCCTCGATCAACGGCACGCCGGTGCTGAAGGGGATCGACCTGGAAATGAAGGCGGGGGAGATCCACGCCATCATGGGCCCCAACGGCTCGGGCAAGTCCACCCTGGGCAAGGTGCTGGTGGGCCATCCGGCCTATGCAGTCACCGGTGGCGAAGTCCTGTTCGAGGGGAAGAATCTCTTCGACCTTGAGCCCGATGCCCGGGCCCGGGCCGGCATCTTCATGGGCTTCCAGCATCCCATAGAGGTGCCAGGCGTGAGCAATGCGTCCTTCCTCCGACTGGCCTACAACAAGAAGGCCGAGGCCGAGGGGCGGGATGAACTCGATCCCCTGGAGTTCGACGACTTCATCCACGAAAAGATCAAGCTCGTGGCCATGAAGGAGGAATTCCTGGACCGCAGCCTCAATGAGGGCTTCTCCGGCGGGGAGAAGAAGCGGAACGAGATCCTCCAGATGGCGGTTCTGGAGCCCAAGCTCGCCATCCTCGACGAGCTGGACAGCGGCCTGGACATCGATGCCCTGCGGGTGCTGGGCGACGCCGTGAACAGGCTGCAGCGCCCGGACCGCGCCCTCCTTGTCATCACCCACTTCCCGCGCATCCTGGAGACCATCCAGCCCCAGTACGTGCATGTGCTTTCCGGCGGCCGCATCCTGAAGAGCGCCGGGAAAGAACTGGCCATCGAGCTGGAGGAGCGGGGCTACGACTGGGTGCTGGAAGAGGCCGCCGCCGGGGGCCTGCGATGACCTTGGCCCTGTCCTCCAGCCTCCTTGCCGACCTGCTCGGAGGGGCGAGGCCCGCCGAGTGGGAAGCCTTGCGGTTGGGTGCCGAAGGCCGCCTGGCAGGGCGCGATCTGCCCACGACCGCGGACGAGGACTGGAAGTACACGGACCTGAAGGCCCTGGCCAGCCTCAGCTTCGGCCAGGCCCCCCGGGCCACCGTGGACATCAGCGGGCACCTGCTGCCGGAGATGGTGGGCACCCGCCAGGTCTTCGTCAACGGCCACCACGCCCCGCACGCCAGCTGCGCCTCGGCGGTGCAGGCCGGCGTGCGCTTCTTCCCCATGTCCACGGCCAGCGAGGCCTGCCACGCCCTGGGCAGTGTTCCAGACGGCGGAGAGCCGGGTCTGTTCGAGGACCTCAACACCGCCCGCTTCGAGGACGGCGCCGTCATCCTGGTGCCCAGGAACATGAGGGTGGCCCTGCCCCTGCACCTGCTCTTCATCTCGAAAGCCGAGGACCCCATCGCCATTTTCCCCCGGGTGCTCATCGTGCTGGAACGCGGCTCCGAGCTGGAACTCGTGGAGGAGCACCACGGGGAGGGCACGTACCTGACCTGCCCCGTGGTCGAGGTCCGGGTGGGCGAAGGTGCCCTCCTTCGCCACGAGCGGGTGCAGCGGGATAGCGATGAGGCCTTCCACTTCGGCACCCTCAAGGCCGAGGTCGCCAAGGGTGGCCAGTACCATTCCCGCACCCTCAGCTTCGGGGCCCGGATCTCCCGGCAGCAGCCCTGGGTACGCCTGGCGGAGGGTGCCGACGCCAGCCTCGACGGCCTGGCCCTGCTGGACGGCCACCAGGTAGCCGACACCCACAGCTTCCTGCTCCACGCCGAACCCCATGCCACCAGCCATCAGCTCCACAAATGCATCGTGGACGGCCAGGCCCGGGCCATCTTCAACGGCCAGATTCGCGTGGCGCCCCACGCCCAGGGCACGGATGCCCGGCAGCAGAGCCGCAACCTGCTGCTTTCCGAATCCGCCCGGATGGACACCAAGCCCCAGCTCGAGATCTACGCGGACGACGTGAAGTGCAGCCACGGCGCCACGGTCGGCCAGCTGGATCCCGAAGAGCTGTTCTACCTCCAGAGCCGCGGCCTGAACGCCGACGATGCCCGGAACCTGCTCACCTACGGTTTCGCCGGCGACGTGCTCAACCATATTCCCGTGGCCAGCCTGCGGCGCTCCCTGCGCCAGCTGGTCATGGCCCGCACCCAGGCGGATTCGTTGGGGGAACTGTCATGAACACGGTCCTCCAGCCCCTCGACGTCACCGCCATCCGCCGGGACTTCCCCCTCTTGTCCCGCGTGTTCCACGGCAGACCCGTGGTCTACCTCGACAGCGCCGTGAGTGGCCAGATGCCGCTGCAGGTCATCGAGCGCATGGCCAAGTACGAGCGGGAGGAACACACCAATGTCCATCGCGGCGTGAGCACCCTCAGCCAGGAGGCCACGGACTTCTACGAAGCCGCCCGGGAGAAGGTCCGCCGCTTCATCGGGGCGGGCTCCCCCAGGGAGATCGTCTGGACCCGAGGCACCACCGAGGCCATCAACCTCGTGGCCCAGACCTTCGGCCGGATGAGCGTGCGGAAGGGTGACGAGATCCTGCTCTCGGCCATGGAACACCACGCCAACATCGTGCCCTGGCAGATGCTGGCCGAGGAGAAGGGCGCGACCCTCAAGGTCATCCCCATGACCGACGAAGGGGAGCTCATCCTGGACTCGCTGGACGAGCTCCTCACGGACCGCACGAAGCTGCTGGGCGTGGTGCACGTGAGCAACGTCCTCGGCACCGTGAACCCGGTGAAGGAGATCATCGCCAAGGCCCACGCCAGGGGCGTCCCCGTGCTCGTGGACGGCGCCCAGGCCGTGCCCCACCTGACGGTGGACGTGCGCAACCTGGATGCTGATTTCTACGTGTTCAGCGGCCACAAGCTCTCGGGCCCCACGGGCATCGGCGTGCTCTACGGCAAGCTGGCCCACCTGGAGGCCATGCCCCCCTGGCATGGCGGCGGCAGCATGATCCGTTCCGTGACCTGGGAGAAGACCACCTACGTGGCCGCGCCAGGCAAGTTCGAGGCGGGCACGCCGCCCATCGCCGCCGCCATCGGCCTGGGAGCGGCCATCGACTACCTGGCGACCCTGGGCCTCGACCGCATCGCCGCCCACGAGCACGACCTGCTGGTCTATGCCACTGAGCGGCTGAACCGGATTCCGGGCCTTCGCATCCTCGGCACCGCGAAAGAGAAGGCCAGCGTGATCTCCTTCGTGGTGGAGGGGATACACCCCCACGACCTGGGCAGCCTGCTGGACGGCGAAGGCGTGGTGGTGCGCGCCGGCCACCACTGTGCCCAGCCCGTCATGGCCCGGTTCTGTGTGCCCGCCACCACCCGGGCCTCCTTCGCCTACTTCAACACCCGGGAAGAAGTGGATGTCCTCGTTTCCGCAGTTGAGAAAGCTATTGAGTTATTCAAATGAGAACTGATCTACCACCAAGACACGGAGGCATGAAGAAAGACGTGTCCTTCCTTTTTTGTTTCGTGTCTTCGTGTCTTCGTGGTGAATCTTTTATCAGTATCGGAACTAGACGATGACCGACCCCCGCGAGCTGTACCAGCAGGTGATCCTGGAGCACAACAAGAAGCCCCGGAACTTCGGGAAGCTGGAACCATGCACCCACCATGCCGAAGGCCACAATCCCCTCTGCGGCGACCAGCTGGAGTTGACCCTGATCGTCGAGGACGGCCTGGTGCGGGAGGTCCTCTTCCAGGGCAGCGGCTGTGCCATCGACGTCGCCAGCGCCAGCCTCATGACCGGGGCCGTGAAGGGCCGGCCCGTGGCCGAGGCCGAGGCCATGGCCGAGCAGTTCCGGGGCATGGTGCGCGGCGAGCTGGAACCGGGCGCACAGACGCCCCTGCTGGGGAAGCTCACCCTCTTCAGCGGCGTGAAGAACCTCCCCAGCCGCGTGAAATGCGCCGTCCTCCCCTGGGCCACCCTCCACGCCGCGCTGAAAGGCGAGGCTGAGGCATCCACAGAATGAAAACCTATCCACAGATTTCACAGATTTCACAGATTCAAAGCAATCTGTGTGAATCCGTGGAATCTGTGGACAAAAAAGGCCTTTAACAATGCCCAAGATTGCTGAGATCGAGTACACGCCCAATCCCAACGCGGTGAAGTTCGTGCTGAAGGAATCCGTGGCCGTGGGGTTCCCCAAGTCCTTCCCCAACGCCGAGACCGCCGAACACGACGAGCTGGCCAAGGGGCTGTTTGCCGTGGGGAACGTGACATCCGTTTTCATGCAGGACAAGTTCCTCACCGTCACCAAGACCGACGACAAGGGCTGGCCCGAGATGCTGCCCCTGCTGGCGGCGCCCATCCGCGCGGCCGTGAGCGCAGGCGGCCAGGGTAGCGCACCGGCCGCGCCACGGGTCTTCTCGAAGGTCGAGGACGAGAACGACCCGATGCTCCGGGACATCCGCATGGTACTGGAGAGTGGCATCCTGCCCGCCCTGGCCGCGGACGGGGGGGGGCTGGAGCTGGTGGGCCGCCACGAGAAGCAGGTCATGATCCGGTACGTGGGCGCCTGCGGCAGCTGCCCCGCCAGCCTCACGGGCACCCTGGTCGCCATCGAGGGCATGCTGCAGAAGGAAGTGGATCCCGAAATCGTGGTGATCTCAGTCTAGGGTTCACCCCACTGGGAACTGGAATGCGCTGCGCCCTGCGGCGCCTGCCGCGTCGAAGCGCTGCTCAGCCATGCTCACTCGCCCACGCCCCAGGCGCAGGACCGTCGAGGCTCGGGTGCCATAGGTGGGCATGCGCACGAAGGCCGGGGAGAGGGCCCGCTCCCATTCAATGGGGACGCCCGTGCCAGGCAGTTGGTCGTCCGGAAAGGGCCGCGCATCCCGGAGGAGGTTGAACAGCGCCTCGTCGTCCTCCTCGGCCTCGGCCAGGCCGGCCTTGGCCGCCTCGACCTTGGGCCATGGCTCGTCGAAATCACCGTTGGAGACTGCGTGAATGCCCGGGGCCAGGGGAGGGATCCCGTCATGCCGGCTTTCATAGCCGAGCAGGTCCACGCCGTCGTAGACCAGCACATTGAAGGGGGCGTAGCTGGGGGCCTCCTTCCGAAGCCAGCCCAGGAAGGCGGCAGCACTGCCTTCCTCCTCCAGGAACCGCAAGGGTATGAATCCCCTGGAAGGGGCATCCTTCCTCGAGCGCAGGGGATCCCTGAAGTTGGTGACAGCGGCAAAGCGTCCCTCCCTGGACACCCCCATCCAGGTCCCCCCGGACCATAAATCCCGTCCCGCGAGGATGCGTCCCCCCTCCCACCAGGCCAGCGGCGCCGTCGGACGATCGTAGAACTCGTCCCGGTTCGCCGCCACGATCAACGGCACCGGGGCGTCCGGCCGCCAGTGGAAGGCGATCAGGCACATGCGGCAGTTCCTGTGCCGCACCCTGCGGGCTTCGGCTTCGCAGTCGGCTTCGCCAAAGTGGTCCTTCGCTCCTGCTTCGGGCGCATGCGGCACCTCCGGGTCCCATGATCTACCGGAAGCCGCCCGGCTGGCACAGGGTCCAGCTTGGGACTTGCTGAAGGTGGCCGTTAGGCCATGATGGGCGACAGGGGCCGGGGCGGTGCGGCCGCCATCCCTCCGGAGACGCGGTCATGCAGCATCGTGCCGAGGAGAGTGCCAGCTGGTCCGGTCTGGCGGGGCCATTCGCCCCGCGCATCCAGGCCCAGCTGGTGCGCCTCGTCCTCGACAGTGGGAACACCAGCACGGCCGGGGTCTTTGTCCTGGCCATGGCCCTGGGTGTGCTGCTGAGGGGTGTCCTTCCGCCCGGCGTCCTCGCCGTCTGGCTGGCGGCCAACACGGTGGTAGCCAGCGGCCGCCTGCTGGCGGTGCGGGCCTACCGGAAGTCCCAGGCGGCTGCCGAGCAGGGGAGCGACCTCCCCTTCAAAACCTACCGGGGCGGGGTGATCCTCACCGGGCTGACCTGGGGGGTGGGCGCCTGGTTCCTCTTCCCGGGGGACTCGCCCCTCCATCAGGTGGTCTTCATGATCATCGTCGCGGGTCTGGCGGCCGGAGCCGTGCCCATCCTCGCGCCCCTCCTCCGGCTGTACGTGGGCTACACGGCCTCCTTCCTGGTACCCGTGGCGATCCTGATCTTCCGACGCGGTGGGGAGATCTACATCGTCCTGGGCATCATCCTCATCTTCTTCTTCCTCATCCTCATCCATTCTGCGACCCGGATGCGGGAGGTGCTGGTGGCGGCACTGGAAAACCAGTTCCGCAATGAGGCGATGATCGATTCGCTGAGGGCCGCCAGCGAAGCGGCCGAGGCCGCCAGTCGGACCAAGAACGAGTTCCTCGCCAACATGAGCCATGAAATCCGTACGCCCATGAACGGCGTGCTCGGCTCGCTCCAGTTGCTCCAGGATGTCCCCATGAATCCAGCCCAGCAGGACCTGGTGGCCACGGCCTACGGGTCTGCCAGTTCCCTGCTCCATCTGCTGGACGACATCCTGGATTTTGCCAAAATCGAAGCTGGCCGGCTCGACCTTCAGCAGATCCCCTTCCGGGTGCCCGAGGTGATCGGGAACTTGGAGCAGGCCCGGAGCCCCCGGCTGAATAAACCCGACCTCGTCCTCGAAATCGAGGTCGACCCCCGGTTCGAGGCACCGCTGGTGGGGGATCCGGCCCGCATCCGGCAGATCCTCAGCAACCTCCTGTCGAACGCCGTGAAGTTCACCGAGCGTGGCCGCATCACCCTGGCTGCCTCGGTGAAGGACGAGATCGAAGGTGGCTTCCTGGTCCGGTTCCAGGTGACGGACACCGGCATCGGCATCGCCGCCGCTGACCAGGCGAAGCTGTTCCAGAGTTTTTCTCAGGCGGACACCTCCCTCACCCGGAAATTCGGCGGCTCGGGCCTGGGGCTCGCCATCGTCCGCCGGCTGGCGGGCCTCATGGGCGGCTCCTGCGGGCTGGAAAGCACTCCGGGGAAGGGGTCCCGGATCTGGTGCGACCTTCCCTTCCGCTTGGCCTCGGGGTCCAGTGAGACCCTGAGGGCGAGGCCCCTGGTTCCGGCAGCGCTGCCCCTCTCCGGCCATGTCCTTTTGGTCGAGGACAACCGAGTGAACCAGAAGATCGCCGTGACCATGCTGGAGAGCCTGGGACTCTCGGTCACCATCGGCAACAACGGCCTGGAGGCCCTGGACCTGCTGGCACAGCGGCGATTCGCCGGGGTACTCATGGATTGCCAGATGCCCCTGCTGGATGGCTACGCGGCCACCTCCACCTGGCGGGAGCGGGAGGCGCTGGAGCATCTGCCCCGCACGCCGGTGATCGCCATGACTGCCCATGCCATGAAGGGGGACCGCGAGAAGTGCCTGGCCGCCGGCATGGATGACTACCTTGCCAAGCCGGTCACCAAGGAGGCCTTGGCCGCCGTGCTCCGCCTCTGGCTGCCTTCCCGGCCCGCCTGATCCGCCCCAGCCTGATGGTGGCCTGGGGCTCCTCCAGCCTTTCTTCTAGCCGACGCCCCGTTTCCCCGGTAATCTGTCCGTTCTGCCGGACTTCGCGTGCCGGGATTCCAGCGCACCATCAGAGCGTGGGCGCAACCAAACGAGGTGGACTTACATGTCCAAGTTAGAATCAATCATCAAAGGCCTAGGCTCCAAGCAGATGGGCCGGATCACCGTGCTCGACTCGGGGTACATCGAGGACGGGAGCGACGAAGGCCAGGAGTTCATGGCCGCCCTCCAGGGCGAGACCCGGGGCCTCCGCGAGGAGGAAGTCGTCCGGGGCGTCGTCGTAGAGATCCGCGGCAAGGACGTCATCATCGACATCGGCTACAAGGGCTCGGGCACCGTCAATCTCGACGAGTTCAACAACCCGGACGGCACCCAGGGCGTCCAGGTGGGCGAGGTGGTGGAAGTGCTGCTCGAGATGCTCGAAGACGCCAACGGCAACGTGCGCCTCAGCCGCGAGCGCGCGGAGAAGATGAAGATCTGGGACGAGGTCGAGAAGGCCTTCCGTTCCAACATGACCGTGCACGGCACCGTGCTCGAGAAGGTCAAGGGCGGCCTGGCCGTGGACATCGGCATCCGCGCCTTCCTGCCCGGCAGCCAGGTGGACATGAAGCCCGTCCGCAACCTCGATCCCTACCTCGGCAAGTCCTTCGACATGAAGGTCATCAAGGTCAACCGCCGCCGCGGCAACATCGTGCTGTCCCGCAAGCTGTTCCTCGAGACCATCAACGCGAGCCTGAAGGAAGAGACCCTCGCGGGCCTCGAAGAAGGCAAGCTGGTCGAGGGCGCCATCAAGAACATCACCGAGTACGGGGCCTTCGTCGACCTCGGCGGGGTGGACGGCCTGCTGCACATCACCGACATGTCCTGGGGCCGGCTCAACCACCCCAGCGAGATGTTCCAGGTGGGCGACAAGGTCGAAGTGGCCGTGCTCAAGTACGACAAGGACACCGAGCGCGTCAGCCTCGGCTACAAGCAGAAGTTCCCGGATCCCTGGCTCTCGGTCGAGGAGCGCTACCCCATCCAGGCCACGGTCAAGGGCAAGGTCGTCTCCATCACCGACTACGGCGCATTCGTGGAGCTGGAGCCCGGCATCGAAGGCCTGGTCCACGTCTCTGAGATGAGCTGGACCAAGAAGGTCAAGTCCGCCAAGGGCATGGTCAACCTGGGCGATCAGGTGGAAGCCATCATCCTGCAGGTGGATTCCGAGAACCGCCGCATCAGCCTCGGCATGAAGCAGATCACCCCCAACCCCTGGATGGCCATCGCCGAGAAGTACCAGCCCGGCATGATCGTCACGGGCACCGTGCGCAACATCACGGAGTTCGGCGCCTTCGTCGAACTGGAGGAGGGGATCGATGGCCTCATCCATGTGTCCGACTTCAGCTGGACCAAGAAGATCAAGCACCCCGGCGAGATCGTGAAGAAGGGCGACGAAGTCACCGCCAAGGTCCTCAACCTGGATCCCCTGGCCCAGCGCATGAGCCTCGGCGTGAAGCAGATGGAGCCCAACGTCTGGGAGATCTTCTTCGAGAACCACAATGTGGGCACCGTCATCACCGGCAAGATCGCCCGCCTGACCGACTTCGGCGCCTTCGTCGACCTCGGCGATGGCATCGAGGGCCTGGTGCACGTCTCCGAGCTGAGCCGCAAGCGGGTGGAGGACATCCAGAAGGAGTTCGCCGCCGGCCAGGAGCTCACCATGAAGATCGTGAAGCTCGACCCCACCGAGCGCCGCATCGGCCTCTCCGTCAAGCAGCTGGAGCAGGACCAGGAGCGCGGGGACATGGACGCCGCCAAGGCCCGCCAGCCCGAGTTCAAGAAGGCGACGCTTGCTGATGCATTCAACAAGGCTGAACGCGAGGAATAGTCGCTCCGAACCCCAGGAAGAGGCCCCCGGACGGGGGCCTCTTCGTAGCCGGAGAGGTCTGAGCATCCCGGAGGGATGCGAAGAAGAAGCCAACACTTGCTGATGCCTTCAACAAGGCTGAACGAGAGGAATAGCCAGCCGTTCGGGCTCCCAGGACGAGGCCCCCGCGAGGGGGCTTCGTCTTGGTCGGAGACCCTGGGCATCCCGAGTGGATGGGAAGAAGCAGGCTCCACCTGTGGAGACCCTCAACCGTAAGTCATGGCCGCGGCCCCCGTTCGCCCGCAGACAGGGCCCCCGCGAGGGGGTTCCGTGGCGTAAAGTGGGGTATATCCTGTTGATGATCACACCGTCCGGTGGCTAAACTCAGGACCAATCGAATGCTGCATAACCCCGCAAAGGAAGCTCCATGAGCGAACTTACCCGGAAGGAAGTGGTCTTCATCCTCAAGTCGGGGAAGAACTTCCAGCGCACGGACCTGAGCGGCCTCGACCTCCGGGGCTTTGATTTTTCCGGGGCCAACCTCGCCGAGGCCAACCTTGCGGGGGCCGTGCTCAACCAGACCAAGCTCCGGGGTGCGGACCTGGCCGGGGCGGATCTACGCCTGGCCAACCTGGACGAGGCCGACCTGGAAGGCGCCAATCTCAGCCGAGCCCGCCTGGCCGGGGCCAACCTGGCCGGGGCCAACCTCTCGAACGTGGACCTGACCTTCTTTGACATCCAGCAGTACGAACCCGCCACCGTGCCGAATCTGGTGGGCGCCAACCTGGCCGGGGCCAAGCTCAGCGGGGTCACCCTCACGGGCCTCGACCTCAGCGGGAAGGACCTCCGCGGGGCCAACCTCAGCGGCGCGGACCTGAGACAGACCGTGCTGGAGGGTGCCAATCTCCAGGGCGCCAACCTCGGGCAGGCCAACCTCGTGGGCGCCAACCTGGCCAAGGCCAACCTCGCCGGGGCCAGCCTCCAGGGGGCCACCTTGGGCGGCGCGAACCTGAACCTGGCCAACCTGGGCGGCAGCAACCTCGCGGATGCCGACCTGCATTGGGCCAGCCTCACCGAGGCCAACCTCGAGGGCGCGGACCTGAGCCGGGCCAACCTCAAGGGCACGAACCTCAGCGGCGCCAACCTCGTGGGCGCGGATCTCCGGCACCTCGACATCCTGAAGTATGAGAAGGACGACGTGCCCAAGCTCAAGGGCGCCAACCTCAGCGGCGCGAACCTGCATGGCACCAACCTGCGGGCCATCGACCTGGGCCGCACCAACCTCAGCCGGGCCGACCTCGCGGACGCCGTGCTCCGGCAGGCCAACCTGGAAGGCGCGGACCTGCGCGAAGCCAACCTCCACGGCGCCGATCTCAGCGGCTGCAACCTCAGCAGCGCGGTCCTGGCGGGCGCCAACCTGGCGGCGGCTCAGCTGAGCGGGGCGGTCCTCGGCAACACCGACCTCCGCAGTGCGGACCTCAGCGGCGCGGACCTCCGGGACATCAACCTGGGCGGGGCCAATCTCAGCAACGCCAACCTCACCGGGGCCGTCCTCACGGGCGCCCAGCTGGACGGCGCGGTCCTGGTGGGCACCCTCCTGGTGGGCGCCAACCTCGGCAGCGTGGACCTCTCCCGCAAGAACATGAAGGGTGCGGACCTCTCCAAGGCGGACCTCACCGAGACCAACCTCGACGGCGCCAACCTCGCGGACGCCCTCTTCTCCGAGGCCAAGCTGAACGAGACCCACCTCGGTGGGGCCAACCTGCGGGGCGCCAAGCTCAGCGGGGTCGATCTCCAGACGGCCAACCTGTGCGGCGCGGACCTCTCGGGGGCCGATCTCTCGGGGGCCGACCTTTCCGGCAGCATCCTCAGCGCCAACCTCCACGACGCCAACCTCTATGCCGCCAACCTGCGGGGGGCCACCCTCGACCGCGCCGTCCTAACCGGCGCCAACCTCTCCGGCGTGGACCTCAGCGGATTCGTCCTGGAGGGCATGGACCTGAACCATGCCACCCTCAACGGCGCGAACTTCACGGGCGCCAAGCTCAAGGGTGCGATCCTGCGGGGCGCCCAGGGCTATGGAGCCGATTTCAGCGGTACCGACCTGCGCAGTGCCGACCTGCGCAATTCCGACTTCAGCGGCTGCAATTTCTTCGCCTGCAACCTCGAGGGGGCCAACCTCCGCGAAGCCAACCTGGCTTCCCTGCCCACGGAGTCCCGCGGCGAGTACCGCACGAACCTAAGCAACGCCAACCTGAACCGGGCCAATCTGAGCGGCGCCAACCTCTATCAGGCGAACCTGAACGAGGCCAACCTGGTCAATGCCGACCTCACCGGTGCCAGCCTGGTCTGGGCGGACCTGCGGGGCGTGGACCTCCGGCAGACCTCCCTGAAGGAGACGGATCTGCGCCAGGCCAACCTCGACGGGGCCAACCTCTGCGGCGCCGACCTCCGCGAAACCATCCTGCAGGATGCCTACCTGGATGGTGCGAACCTCTCCGGCGCGAACCTCTCCGGCGTGAACCTCTCCGGCGCGGACCTCCGGCACACCAACCTCATCGACGCGAGCCTCGAAGGGGCCGACCTGAGCGCCGCCAACCTTGACGGGGCCAACATGGTTTGGGCCAACCTCAGCGGCGCGAACCTGGGCAAGGCCAACCTCTCCAGGGCGAAGCTCAGCGGCGCGAACCTGGGCGGCGCGGATCTGCGCGAAGCCAACCTGAACGACGCGAACCTCGACGCCACCAACCTCACGGGCGCGAAGCGATAGGCCGCCCGCCAGTTGCCGAGGACCCGCGGCGCTGCCAGGGCCGGGGCCTAGTGGTGCCCGCGCGTAATAGCTGGATCATCTGGACTGCTGGGGGCACCACGAGGCGGGGGTCTGGGGGCACGGCAGTGCCCCCGGCGGGGTGACAGCCCCGGCGCGCCTGCGCGATGGGGCGCCAGAGGGGCTATGCCCCGATGACCATAGATCCTGGGCAACGCATGCGTTGCCAGGGGGAAGTGCACCTCGCCATCACCCCGCTGATCCAGGTAGTTCAGGCGAGGTGCACTAGCCCTTGCCCCGGTCGAAGCCACGGCCTACGGGCAGGAACTCCGGCACGGGGCCATGGGTGCCGGAACTGATCGTTCCTGCGGCCCCGAAGCGCTCCGGCAGCCGCTCATCCTTGCGGGGCACGAAGGGAACGGGTTCCACCTGCTTCAGGACAACCATCTGCTGGCAGGTGCCGATGAGGACCCCGCCTTCGTCCACCATCAGAGAGCCCATTTCCACCTGGCCCTCGACCCAGCCGGTCTTGAGGATCTCAAGCCTCCCCGAGATCTTGAAGACGCCCTCGACCCTTCCGAGCACCGTCAGGTGCTTGGCCTGGATGGTGCCCTTCACCGTGCCCGTGGGGGCGACCACGACCTGCCCCTCGCTCAGGATCGTGCCTTCCATCATGCCCTCCACGCGGAGGCCGTTGGCGCCAGCATTGATTTCGCCCTGCCAGTGGGTGCCCTCCCCGAGAATCGAGTGGGTCGGATCCGCTGGCAGGCGGGATGAACCGGTCAGTTTGCCGCGGTTGAACATGAGGCCTCCGGATCAGGAATCAGCCTTCGGTGCTTCCATGAGATTACACCGGGCCCTTCGGGGGCTGGCCACGCAATCTCTTCGGCATGGAGTCACCCGGTACTTGAGAAGGCATCGCCCCAGCCGTCAGCCTGGAAGGAACCGCGCCCGGGATGCCATACTCCCAAACGCTGCCCGACGGCTCCCTGCGGACCCCCATGCGCTTCCTCCATACTTCCGACTGGCACCTGGGCAAGACCCTCTGCAATGCCAACCTGCTGGATGATCAGGCCCACGTCCTGGATCAGGTCGTGGCCATGGCCCGGGAGACCCGGGCCGAAGCCCTGGTTCTGGCCGGGGACCTCTACGACCGTGCGGTCCCACCCAAGGAGGCCGTGGCCCTCCTGGACGAGACTCTGGACCGCCTGGTCCGGGGCTGTGGCGTGCCGGTGCTCATCATCGCGGGGAACCACGACAGCCCGGAGCGGTTGGCCTTCGCCTCCAGCTTTCTCGGCTCCCAGGGGCTCCATCTCGCGGGGACCCTCGATCCCGATCCGGAGCCGGTGCTGATCGGAGACACGGCCTTCCATCTACTGCCCTACGCGGATCCGGCCCTGGCCCGTTTCGCCCTGGAGGATGGCGATCTCAGGACCCATCAGGATGTCCTGGCCGCACAGCTGGTGAGGGCCCGCCGCCGGCATCCGCCCGGTCACCGCTTCGTGGCCGTGGCCCACGCCTTCGTGGCAGGAGGCTCCGTCTCGGATTCGGAGCTGGGATTGTCGATCGGGGGCACGGGCGAAGTGGATGCGGCCCTGTTCCAATTCTGCGACTATGCGGCCCTGGGGCACCTCCACCGCCCCCAGGAGGCCGGTCATGCCCATGTCCGCTATGCGGGCAGCCTCCTGAAATACAGCGCCTCCGAGGCCGGCCACGTGAAGGCGCTCACCCTGGTGGACCTTCCCAAGAAGGGGCCCGCCCGCACGGAGCCCCTGCTCCTCTCCCCCCGGCACGACCTGAGGCGTGTGCGCGGTACCTTCGAGGACCTGCTGAAGGGTCCCCTCGGCCCCACGGAGGATTACCTCTTCCTCGACCTGCTCGATGACGGGCCGGTGCTGGACGCCATGGCCCGGCTGCGCCAGGTCTATCCCAACCTGCTCGGCATCCAGCCCGTCTCCGCCGCGGCGGATTCCGGCGGGGAGGCGATCGACCTCCGCTCGCGCGAACTGGACCCGGACCTGCTCTTCCAGTCCTTCTTCCGGGAGGTCCAGGGGCGGTCCATGAACGAGGATGAGGCCGCAGTCTTCCAGGAAATGTCCCAGCGGATCCTCCGGGACGAGGCCCAGCCTTGAGGCCCCTGAAGCTCACGCTCGAAGCCTTCGGACCCTACGCTGGGCGCCAGGAGCTGGATTTCTCCGAGCTCAAGGGCCAGGCCTTCTTCCTCATCCACGGTCCCACGGGTGCCGGCAAGACCAGCATCCTCGATGGCGTCAGCTATGCGCTCTACGGGGAGACCAGCGGCGGACAGCGGGAGACCCGGGACCTGCGCAGCCATTTCGCGGCCGCGGACAGGCCCACCCGCGTGATCTTCGATTTCGCCCTGGGAGAACGCCACTACCGGGTGGCCCGCCTGCCCGAGCAGCAGGTCCCCAAGCAGCGGAGCGGGGGCACCAAGCGCCAGCCCTACAGCGCCAGCCTCTGGGAGCTGAGGGACGGGCAGGAGGTTCCCCTCGCCACGGAAAAACCCACCCACGTCGACCCCAAAGTGGCCGAGCTCATCGGCTTCAAGGCCGACCAGTTCCGGCAGGTGGTGCTCCTGCCCCAGGGCCGCTTCCAGGAGTTCATGCTGGCGGGGTCCACCGAGCGCCAGGCCATCCTCCAGACCCTCTTCCAGACGGCCCGCTACGCCCGCCTCGCCATCGCCCTGACCGAGGAGGAGAAGGCCCTCAAAGAGGCCATCCGCGCCACCCAGTCGGAGAGCAGGCATCGCCTTGCCCAGGCCGGGGTGGCTTCTTTCGAGGCCCTGCCGGACCTCCTGCAACAGGTCGGGGACCAGGTGGAAAGCCTGCACGAGGAACAGGCCCAGGCGACCCGTGCACTCGACCGGGCTTCCAGCGCCTGGATGGAGGGGGCCCAGGCCACCGAACGCCTCGCCGAATGCGCCACGGCCCGGGCCGATCTGGACCAGGTCCTGACCCAGTCGCGCCTCATGGAGGCCAGCCGGACCGAGCTGGATCGCGCCCGCCGCTGCGGCTCGGTCCTGCCGGCGGCGGAACGCCTGGAGGCGGTCCTGGGGCGCATCCAAGACCAGGAGGCGGAGGAGGCCGGCCTCAGCGCCGCGGTCCAGGCGGCGGAAACGGCCCTGGCTCATGCGGAAGCCGCACTGGCCGAGGCGGCCCAGCACGAGGTGCGGCGGGAGGAGCTGCGGCGCAGCATCGCCCGCCTGCGGGATCTGGAACCCAAGCTCGAGGCCCTGGAAGCGGCCCGGCGGGAAGCACGCGAAGCCGCCCTCGGCCGGGGGCGTCTCGGGGACCTGGCCGTGGACCAGAAGCGGCACCTGGAGACCTGTAAGCAGGAACTGACCAGGGCCCGCCTGGCCCTGCAGGACGCCCGCACCTTGGCCGCCCAGGAAGCCGGGCGCGAGGGCATGCTCTACCTGGCCCGGAAACGCCGCGCCCAGCGCGAGGACCTGGATCGCTCCCTCGACGAGGTCGCCCGGGCCCAGACCACCGTCGAGGCGGCCCAGGAAGCCCAGCTCGAGGTCCAGCAGACCGTCCAGGGCGCCCGCGAGCGACACCGGGCCATCCTGGAACGGCGCCTCGCCGCCAACGCGGCCCGGCTGGCGCAGAGTCTGAAGGAGGGGGAGGCCTGCCCCGTCTGCGGCAGCGAGACCCATCCCAACCTGGCCCAGATCACGGTGGGTCTCCCCGATGAGGAGGATGTGCGCCTGGCGCTGGAGCAACTGGAGGATGCGGAAACCGTCCTGGCTCGCGCCCAGGATGCCGCGGCCTCCCGAAGGGCCGCCCTGGAGGCGGCCCTGGTGCGGCGCAAGGAGCTGCTGGAAGCCCTCGGCGAAGACGCGAGCATGAGCCTCGAGACCTTCATCCTCTTCGAGACCCGCCACCGGGAGGAGCTGGAGCAGAGCCGTTCCGCCTCGGCCAACCTCCTTGCCATCGAGCGCCAGATGCAGCAGGCGGAGGCCGCGCGGAACCAGGCGGAGGCCAAGCTCTCCGAGACCCACCAGCGCCTCTCCGACCTGATGGTGCAGGAAGCCGGAGCCAAGGCCCGCATGCAGATGCTTGAGGAGGACCTGCTGCAGGAGCTCCGGGCGCCCGGCGCCCTCTCCACCCAGCGGCGCGAGGCCGAGCAGGAACTGGAGGAATCGGAGACCCACCTGGCCGCCGCCAGGGAGGCCCGCGGTCCGGCCTACAAGGCGGCGCTGGAGGCCCAGGCCACCCTCAGGGCCCACCAGAAGCTGCTGGAGACCGTCCGCACCGAATCCTGGGCCCTCCGCGAGGCCTTCGAAGAGGCCCTGGGCGCGGCCCATTTCCACGACCCCACGGATTTCCATCGGGCCCGCCGCAGCCCCGAAGAGATGCAGGCCCTCTCCGAGGCTCTGGAGTCCTATGCCGCCGCCCTGGCTGCGGCCACCCAGCGGCTTGCCCAGGCGGAAGCATCGGCGGCGGGCCTTTCCGCCCCCGACCTGGCCGCCCTCGAGGCCCACCGGGCCGAGGCCCAGAACCGCTTCGCCCGGGCCGCCGAGGCCCTGGGCCGGGCCCAATCCGAGCGCACGGCCCTGCAGCACCTCGACACGGAGCTCCACCGCCTGGCCCAGCTCCTGGGCGATCAGGACCGCCGCTTCCGGGCCGTGGCCAACCTGGCCCGGGTGGCCCGGGGGGATGACGGCGACCGAGTGTCCTTCGAACGCTACGTCCAGGGGGCCATCCTCGACGAAGTGCTGGTGTCGGCCTCGGGCCGCCTGCGGCGCATGAGCAAGCAGCGCTATGCCCTGCGGCGGATGACCCTCAGCACGGATCAGCGCAGGGCCGGGGGCCTGCAGCTGGAGATCACGGACACCCATACGGGCCGCGCCCGGTCCGTGAGCTCGCTGTCCGGGGGCGAAGGTTTCCAGGCGAGCCTGGCCCTGGCCCTGGGTCTTTCCGATGTGGTCCAGCGGCATGCGGGCGGCATCCGCCTCGACACAGTCTTCATCGACGAGGGCTTCGGCAGCCTCGATCCCGAAGCCCTGGACCTGGCCCTGCGCACCCTCGAGGACCTGAACCAGGGAGGACGCCTCGTGGGCCTCATCAGCCACCTGGAGGAAGTGAAGGCCCGCATCCCCGCCCGCCTGGAGGTCACCCCGGGCCCCGGCGGCAGCCACGCGCGGTTCCGGGTGTCCTGACTCGGCAGTCTCAGCAAACTACATACCTCGCATGGCGTGGTAATCTCCACCCACCGACCCGGAGCGCCCGCATGCTGCGATGTCTTGCATCCTTCCTGAGCCTCTCCCTCCTGGCCCAGCCGGCCCCCTACCAGAGGGCGCCCCGGGCCATCCAGGCCGTGCTGGATGCTCCGGGAACGCCTTCCCTCCTCCTCAGTCCCCGGGGCGACGCCTTCCTCCTGGCGGAATTCGACCGCCATCCCTCCATCCGCGACCTGGCCCAGCCCATGGCCCGGCTGGCGGGCCTGCGGTTCAACCCCCGGACCCGGGGGCCGCATGCACCGCCCCGCCTGAAGAGCCTGGCCCTCCAGCGCCTGGCCGGGGGTCCCCCAGAGCCCGTCGCCCTGCCCGCAGGCGTGCCCCTCGGCCAGCCCCGCTGGTCGCCGGACGGGGCCCGGTTCGTGCTGACCGGGGCCTCGGAGGGCGCCACGGGACTGTGGATCGGCGAGGCCGCCACGGGGAAGCTCCACCGGGTCCAGGGCCTGAAGCTCAACGCCATCCTCGGCAGTCCCATCGACTGGATGGCGGACGGCAGCCTCCTGTGCAAAGCCGTGCCCGAAAACCAGGGCCCAGCCCCCGAGGCCCCAGAGGTGCCCCTGGGTCCGCGCATCCAGGAGAACGAGGGCAAGGCGGCCCCCGTTCCCACCCACCAGGACCTGCTCCGGAGCGCCCAGGACGAGGCCCTGTTCGAATTCCTCGGCCAGTCCCAGCTGCTGCGCCTGGATCCCGTAAGCGGCCTGCGGAGCCCCATCGGGAAGCCGGGCCTCTATGCGGGTGTCCAGCCTTCGCCAGACGGTCGGCTGCTGCTGGTGGCCCGCCTCCAGCGGCCCTTCTCCTTCCTGGTGCCCGCCTCCCAGTTCCCCCGGCGTGAAGAGGTCTGGGACCTCGCGGGGACCCTGGTCCACCTGGCCGCGGACCTGCCCCTGGCCGAGGGCATTCCCATCCAGGGGGTGCGCACGGGGCCCCGCCACCTCCACTGGCGGCCCACGGAACCCGCGACCCTGGTGTGGGCCGAAGCCCTGGACCAAGGCGATCCGAAGCAGAAGGCCGAATTCCGCGACCAGCTCCTGAGCCAGGCCGCGCCCTTCCAGTCCGCGCCCAGGGAATGGCTGCGCCTGAAGGCGCGCTTCATGGGGTTGGAATGGGGCGAACAAGGGAACCTGGCCGTGGCATATGAGTACGATCGGGACCGTCACTGGACCCGCACCTGGCTGGTGGACCCGGCGAGACCCGCCGAGGCGCGCCTGGCCTTCGATCACAGCAGCAACGAACGCTATCGGGATCCCGGCACCTTCCAGTCGCGGCTGCTTGCGAACGGGCAGACGGCCCTGCGCCAGGTGGATGGGAGTCTCTTCCTGGCCGGGCCCGGGGCGACCCCCGAGGGCGACCGCCCCTTTCTCGACCGCTTCGATCCCGCGACCCTGAAGACCGAGCGCCGCTTCGGCTGCGCCGAGGGGGTCTTTGAAGCCCCGGTGGCCCTGCTGCCGGATGGTACCTTCATCACCCGCCTCGAAAGCCCGACCCAGGCGCCGAACTACGTGTTCCACGGGAAAGAGGCCCGGGCCCTCACCGCCTTCGCGGATCCCCTGCCGGAGCTGCGCAGGATCCGGAAGCAGCTCGTGAAGTACACGCGGCCCGATGGCGTGGCCCTCAGCTTCACGCTGTATCTGCCGCCCGACTACAAGCCCGGCGAGCGCCGCCCCGCCGTGGTCTGGGCCTACCCGATGGAATTCACGGACGCCGCCACCGCCGGCCAGGTGAGCGGCTCCACCAACCGCTTCACCACCCTCGGCGGCATCTCCCACCTGTTCTTCCTGCTCTCCGGATATGTGGTGCTGGACAATACGACCATGCCCGTGGTGGGCGACCCCAAGACCGTGAACGACACCTTCATCGATCAGGTGGTGGCCAGCGCCAGGGCGGCCATCGACAAGGCCGACGCGCTGGGTGTCATCGACCCCAAGCGCGTGGGCGTGGGCGGCCACAGCTACGGCGCCTTCATGACCGCCAACCTGCTGGCCCACTCGACCCTCTTCAAGGCCGGCATCGCCCGCAGCGGCGCCTACAACCGCACCTTGACCCCCTTCGGCTTCCAGGCCGAACACCGCACCCTGTGGGAGGCGCCGGACATGTACCTCAAGGTGTCGCCCTTCATGTACGCCGACAAGTTCAACGCGCCGATCCTGCTCATCCACGGCGAGGCCGACAACAACTCCGGGACCTTCCCCATCCAGAGCGAACGCCTCTACGCCGCCCTCAAGGGCAACGGCCAGACGGCCCGCTACGTCACCCTGCCCCTGGAGGCCCACGGCTACGTGGCCCGGGAATCCATCGAGCACACCCTGTGGGAGATGATCAGCTGGTTTGACAAGCACCTGAAATAGGGGCCGGACCTTTCCCCACCGCTGGGGACGTCTACCCTCACTCCGCCGCGAGCCCGCTGTCCGCCCAGCGCCTGGAATCGGCGGCGCCTTCGGCCTGGCCATCGCGCACCAGGATCACCTGGGCGCAGCCCTGCTTCTTCACCACGCTGAGGTCGTGGCCCATGGCCTTCAGGGCGGCCCGGGTGGCTTCCGCCAGGCCGGCCTCCACCTGGATGCGGTCCGGCAGCCACTGGTGGTGGAAGCGCGGGGTGTCCACGGCGGCCCGGGCGTCCATGCCGAAGTCCACGACGTTCAGCACCGTCTCCAGCACGGTGCTGGGGATGCTGCGGCCGCCGGGGCTGCCGCTCACCAAGAGCACGGCCCCGTCCTTCACGAGGATCAGGGGGCACATGCTGGAGAGGGGCCGCTTGCCCGGCCCCGCGAGGTTGGGCGGCGTGCCGATGAGGCCCGTGGCATCCGTCAAGCCCGGCCCCCCGTTGAAGTCGCCCAGTTCGTTGTTCAGCAGGAAGCCCGCCCCCGGCACGATGCGCTTCAGCCCGTAGCTGTCCTCCAGGGTGTAGGTGAGGCTCACGGCGCTGCCCCGGCGGTCGATCACGGAGAGGTGCGTGGTGTCGGGCCGGTCCCGGGGCCAGGTGAAGCGGTCCGGCGCGGACACCGAGGCACGGTCCGGCTCAATCGTGCCCCGCAGCTCCCCTGCGTAGGCCTTCGACAGGAGCCGGTCCAGCGGCATATCAAGGTTGAAGGCCGGGTCGCCCAGGAACCGGGCCCGGTCCGCGAAGGCCCGCCGCAGCGCCTCGGAGGCCAGGTGGACGGCCGCCGGCGACCCGGCTCCTGCGGCCCTCAGGTCGTAGCCTTCCAGGATGTTCAGCGCCTCGATCAGCACCTGGCCGCCGGAGCTGGGCGGCGGCGCGGCCAGCACCTCCAGGCCGCGGTAGCGCCCCCGCAGGACCTCGCGCAGCACAGGACGGTAGGCGGCCAGATCCGCGGCCCGGATCAGTCCCGCGTTCTCTCGCGTGTCGCGCAGGATCAGCCGGGCGGTGCGGCCCCGGTAGAAATCCCTCCAGTCCTTCGAAATCCGGACCAGGGTCCGGGCCAGGTCCCGCTGCACCAGGCGGTCCCCGGTCCGCAGGGGCAGGCCATCCCGGCTGAACTGGGCCAGGGTCGGGCCGTGCTTCCGGAATTCCGGCAGCTGCTCCGCCAGGCTGGCCGCCTGGTTCTCCGAGAGCAGGAAGCCCTCCCGGGCGAGCCGGATGGCGGGATGCAGCAGGCGCGCCCAGGGCAGGCGGCCCTCCCGCCTCCAGGCCTCGTGCAGCCCCGCCACCGTGCCGGGGACGCCGACCGAAGCCAGGCTGCGGTGGTGCCGCGCCTCATCGTAGACACCTGCCTTCAGCCACATGCGGGGCCCGGCCGCCCCAGGTGCCGCCTCGCGGAAATCCACGAAGGAGGGCGGGCCATCCACTGGCCGCGACAAGAGGAACCCGCCGCCCCCCAGGTTCCCCGCGGCGGGATGCACTACAGCCAGGGCAAAGGCGGTGGCCACCGCCGCGTCCACGGCGCTGCCGCCCTCCCGCAGCACCTGGGCGCCCGCCTCCGAGGCCAGGCGTTCCTGGCTCACCACCATGCCGCCCTTGACCGAAGGGGGCGTCTGGGCCGAGATTGCCAGCGCCAGGAGCAGGAACAGCAGCAGACGGTTTCGCATGGCGGCTCCGGGAGATCAGGCCTTAGAGTCTGTCATCCTTGGGGCCATGTCCCGCACGGCTTCCCTCCCGGCATCCCACTCCCAGACCCGCGGTGAGGAACTGGCCAACAGCCTCACGCACGGCCTGGCTGCGGCCCTGTCAGTGGCAGCCCTGGTCGTCATGGTGGTCTTTGCGGCCCGGCGCGGAACGGCCCGGGACGTGGTGGGCGCGGCCATCTTCGGCTCCAGCCTAATCCTGCTCTACGTCATGTCCACCCTCTACCACGCCTTCCGGGGACCGAAGGTGAAGCTGGTCTTCAAGGTCTTCGACCACTCGGCCATCTTCCTGCTCATCGCGGGCACCTACACGCCCTTCTGCCTATCCCGCCTGGGCCGTCAATACCCCGGCTGGGGCTGGACCGTCTTCGGCCTGGTGTGGGGGCTGGCGGTCCTGGGCATCACCTTCAAGGGCATCTTCTACGGGAGGATCGCCCGGTCGGCCCTCCGCCCGCCGCCGCCGGACCACCTGCATACGCCGTCCGTCCAGCCCGTGGATCCGGCTTTCGTGCGGCGCATGGGCTGGATCTCCACGGTCATCTACCTGCTCATGGGGTGGCTCATCGTCATCGCCGCGGGCCCCCTGCTGCACTCCGTGCCGGCCCACGGCCTCTACTGGCTCTTCGGCGGCGGCCTCTTCTACAGCCTGGGCGCGGCGGTCTACAGCCTGGAGAAGCTGCCCTTCCACCATGCCTGCTGGCACCTCTTCGTGGTGGGCGGCAGCGCCTGCCATGTGTTTGCCGTGCTGTTCCACGTCATCCCCGGGAATTAGAACCTTGGTCCCCCTGGCCCTCCTTCCGGGTTTCGCCCAGTGGGGCGCCCACCTGGATGAGCTTCTGGCGCGGCCCGAGGCCCTCTGGATCCACGGACCTTCCGGTGCCGGCTCCTCCACACTCGCCGCGGAATTCGCCCGGCGGCGCAAGGCTGCCTGGATGGAGGCCGGGGACGGGGACTCGCCCGCCACCTGGCTTCCCGCCCATCCCCGCGGCATCGTGGCCGCCCGGTCCGCCGCGCCGGGATCCCTGCCCTGTCTGATGCTGCGCCTGCCGGGCCTGGAGGAGCATCCCGAGGCCATTCCGGGCCTCCTGGCGGCCTTCGCGGCGGAAGAGGGCCTCGAGGGTCCGCTGCCCGAGGCCCTGGGCGCCCTGCCCTGCCCCGGGAACCTGCGGGAGCTGCGGAACCGTCTGCTGCGCTGGAACTTGATGGGGCAGCTGCCCACGGCCGTACCCGACGGCCCCCTCCGCCTCGAAGCCGAGGACCTCGCCTCCAACCTGCACGAACTGGAGCGGTTCCTCCTGCACCGGGCCCTGCGGCGGTCCTACGGCAGCCGCGTGGAGGCGGCCCAGCGGCTGGGCGTGAGCCGCCGCCAGCTCTACCTGCTCATCCGCCGCCACGGCGATCCGGTGCGCGGCGAGGCCGCCGCCGGGGATCTGCCGCAGCGGGTGAAAAAACGCCTCCCAGCACAAAACTCCAGTCCGGGTCTGGACATCCGATAACGGATGGAGCGGCCCGCTGGCCGCATGGATGCTCAGCTATGGCGACTCCCCTTCGGGTGCTGGTGGTGGACGACGATCCCGGAATGCGGGACGGCATGGCCATGAGCCTCAAGCGGTCGGGATTCTTCGCGGAACAGGCCCGGGGCGGCGAGGAGGCCCTGCGCATGGTGCGGCCCGGCGCCTACGACGCCGTGGTCACGGACCTGCGCATGCCTGGCATGGACGGCCTGCAGCTCACGGCCCGCCTGAAGGCCGTGGACCCCGGCCTGCCGGTGTTGCTCATCACGGCCTTCGGCAGCCTGGAGTCCGCCCGCGAGGCCATGCGCCTTGGCGCCTTCGATTTCCTCTCCAAGCCCTTCAGCCCCGAGGAACTCATCACCGCCCTGAACAAGGCCCTGAAGTCCGAGAGCCACCTCAAGGCCGAGGAGGCCTCCGAAGCCCCCGTGATCCTCACCCAGGACCCGGTGCTGGGCGAGACCCTGGCCCTGGCCCGTCGCGCCGCGGACAGCCGCGCCACCATCCTCATCCAGGCCGAAAGCGGCACCGGCAAGGAGCTGCTGGCCAAGCTCATCCATGGCGCCAGCCCCCGCCGGAACCGCGCCTTCGTGGCCATCAATTGCGCCGCCATCCCCGAGAACCTCCTGGAGTCCGAGCTGTTCGGCTACGAGAAGGGCGCCTTCACCGGCGCCACGGGCATGAAGCAGGGCCGCTTCGAGCAGGCCGACGGCGGCACCCTGGTGCTGGATGAAGTGGGCGAGCTGCCCCTGGGCCTCCAGGGCAAGCTGCTGCGTGTGCTCCAGGAGCGTACGGTGGACCGCCTGGGAGGTACCCGGCCCATCCCCGTGGATGTGCGCCTCATCGCGCTCACGAACCGCGACCTCCAGACCGAAGTGAAGGAGGGGCGCTTCCGCGAAGATCTCTACTACCGGTTGAATGTCATTCCGCTGGACCTGCCCCCCCTGCGCAAGCGGCCGGGGGACCTGGGCCTGCTGGCCGCCCATTTCGTGGAGCGCTATGCCCGGGAGAACGAGCGCCACGTGCCCGAGCTGGTGCCCAGCTTCTTCGCCGCGCTGGCCCGCCACCCCTGGGCCGGCAACATCCGCGAGCTGGAGAACGTCATCCAGCGCTGCGTGGTCCTGAGCCAGGGCCGCCGCCTCAGCCAGAAGGACCTGCGCTGGCTGCTGCCCGCGGACGCCTTCGAGGGGCTGCCCGAGGATCCGCCCGAAAGCCCCGTCATCGAGGACCGGACGCCGCCCAGCACGTCGGCCCCCCGGCGTGAAAGCGCCGTGCCCGCTGGCGCCGTGGCTGCTGACCCCAGGAAGCCCCTGGTGGGCGTGCCCATGGGGACCCCCGTCGTGCTGCCCCTGGGTCTGAGCCTGCCGGAGCTCGAGCGCTTCTGGCTGCTCTCCACCCTCAGCGCCCTGAAGGGCAACCGCACCCACTGCGCCGAGCAGCTCGACATCGCCCTCCGCACCGTGCGCAACAAGATCAACGAGTACAAGATCGACGGCTACAGCATCCCCGTGAGCCAGCGCGGCCACGACGACGAGTGAAGCCTGGCGGATTCACGCGATGAAGACATGCGAATCCTGCCATGGATAAACGCTGATGAACACGGATGGAAGACAGCCTTCATCTGGGTCCATCTGGGTCCATCCGTGTTCATCTGTGGCTCGTCTCATTTGTTTTTGAATCGTGACGACCACCGTGGGGACTTGATCACTCCTTCGGTGTGACCGTGGTCCCGACCTTGACGCCCATCGCCTCCAGCATGGCCTTCACGTCCGCGGCGTGTCCCCCCTCCGGCGCGAGCCTCAGGTAGTTCTCGAGGGCCTCCCGGGTGCCTGCGGGCACGACGAGCTGGTTCCTGGCGTCGAGGCTGCTGGTCCCGAAGAGGGCCGACCCCTTGATGAAGTAGGCATCCGCCCGCTTCGGATCGACGGCGATGGCCCTGTCGCAGTAGGTCACCGCGGCCCCCATCTGGCCCTGGTTGTAGAGCGTGGCGGCAAGGTTGAAGCAGGCCTGGCCGGGATTGGGATCGATGTCGGCCGCCTTGGTGTAGCACGCCAGGGCCGATTGGGGTTGCCCCAGCTTGAGGAAGGCGTTCCCCTCGCCCACGAACATCTGGCCCAGGGCAGACTTCAGGCGGTCCTTTGGAGCGCCACCCCTCAGCTCCGCCTGGCAGGCCGCGACCCCCGCCTCGAAGGTATCAATGGCTTCCTGATAGCGCCCGAGGTTGAGGTAGGCCTTCCCCAGGCCCTGGAAGGCCTCCCAGCGTCCCGGGGCCTGCTCGATCACCTGCCTGAACCGGGGTATCGCCTCCTGCCATCGCCTGGCCTTCAGGGCTGCATTTGCCTGATCGAGCAGGTTCACCATGCGGTCGCCATTGGGGTCCGGCACCGGTGCCTGTGCTTGGAGCTGCAGTCCTCCGAGGGCCAGTGCCGACAGGATGAGAACGATGGCGAGCGGTCTTCGGGGCTTCGGCCCCAGATCCCCCTGGAGGGCATGGGCACCCCACCGGGTCATGGAACTGAAGTTCATCGCGGCCTCCCCCCAATTGAACCAGGATAAACGCCGATGACAGAGCTCCTTCATCTGAGCGCATCCGTGCTCATCTGCGTCTAAAAGTAATCGTCTTCGGATTCCAAGGGTCCCTAGCCGCCCTTCTTCATGAACGGACCGAACAGCTCACTGGGGAGCGGGACGAAGGTGGTCGTGTTGTGCTCGCTGGCGATCTCGACCATGGTCTGGAGGAACCGCAGCTGAAGCGCGATGGGCTGTTCCGCAATCATGGCCGCGGCCCCGACCATCTTCTCGGCGGCCTGGAACTCGCCTTCGGCGTTCACGACCTTCGCGCGCCGCTCCCGTTCCGCCTCGGCCTGCTTGGCCATGGCGCGCTTCATCCCGTCGGGCAGTACCACATCGCGCACCTCCACCGTGCTCACCTTCACGCCCCAGGGCGCGGTCTGGCGGTCGATGATCTCCTGCAGCTGGAGGTTGATCTTCTCCCGGTGGGCCAGCAGTTCGTCCAGCTCCGACTGGCCGAGCACCTTCCGGAGGGTCGTCTGGGAGATCAGCGAGGAGGCCTTGAGGAAGTTCTCGACCTTCACCACCGCGGCCTCGGGGTCCACGACCCGGAAGTAGACCACGGCATCCACCGTTGCCGGGACGTTGTCGCGGGTCATGATCTCCTGCTTGGGGACGTCGATGGTCACCACCCGCAGGTCCATCCTCACCATGCGGTCGATGAAGGGAATCAGGAAGATCAGGCCAGGTCCCTTGGCGCATTTCAGCTTGCCCCAGCGGAAGATAACCCCCCGCTCGTACTCCCGCAGGATGCGGGCCGCCTGCGGCAGTGTGATCACCAGCAGCAGCAGGATGATGAAGGCCCAGGGGCCGATGTGGATCAGGATCTCGTTCATGGCCGCTCCTCCTTCCGAGTGGTTGTGGGTTGCACCTTCAGCGTCAGTCCTTCCAGGGCGAGAATCTCCACGACCTGCCCTGGCTCGACCGGTTCCGTGCTCACGGCGTTCCAGTACTCCCCTTCGAGGAACACCCGGCCACCTCCGGCATCGATGCGCTCAAGGGCAGTGGTCATGCGGCCGATCATCGTGCCTGCGCCGGTCCTGGCCGGGAGGCGCTGGGCCCGGATCCCGGCGCCCACGACGAGGACGAAGAACAGGGCCGTCACCACCGTCGCGGGTAGAATCCACGCCAGGGACAGCCGCAGGAAGGGCTCGCTCCGCTCGAAGAGCATGAAGGCGCCCAGGAAGAAGGCCAGGATGCCTCCGGCCGTCAGCACACCGTGGGTGGGCGCGAACACATCGATGAGGAACAGGGCGATGGCCAGACCGATCAGCGCCAGACCGGCGGCGTTCATGGGCAGGACCGAGGCGAGGTACATGAGGAGCACCAGGGCGATGAGGCCGGCCACCCCCGGGAGCACCGCGCCGGGACTGGTGAGCTCGCCGATAACGCCGTACATGACGATGAGCATGAGGATCAGCATCACCTGGGGATGGGCGAGGACCTGGAAGGCCTGCTCCTGGAACGTCATCGGAACGAGGACGATGGTGGCCTTGGCTGTTCTCAGGGTCCTGCCGTTCACGGTGCGTCCGTCGAGCTGGTTCAACAGGTCCGGCAGGTCCCTGGCCAGGAGGTCGATCACATTGAGTTCCAGGGCCTTCTCCGCCGTGATGGCGGCGCTTTCCCGCACCGAGGCCCGGGCCCACTCCGTGTTGCGATGGTGCTTGCCGGCCACCGCCTCGATGTAGCTGGAGGAGAAGTTCTCCAGCTTCTGCTTCATGGTGTCGTCCTGCTTCTCACCGCCCGGGCTGAGGCCCACCGGGTGGGCCGCGCCGATGCTGGTGGTGGGGGCCATGGCCGCCACGTCGGCGGCCACCGTGATGAAACAACCCGCGCTGCCCGCCCAGGCCCCCGGGGGCGACACGTACACGACCGTGGGCACGGGCGCTCGGAGGAAGCTCTGGATGATCTGCTTCGTGGCATCGAGGAGGCCGCCGGGCGTGTCCAGCTCGATGACGAGGCACTGGGCCCCCTGGCCTGCCGCCTCCCCGATGGCCCGGGCCAGGTAGCTGGCCGTGGCCGGTCCGATGGTCCCCTGGACCCTCGCGACGCACACCTTCTCGGCCGCATCCCCCCCCGGCCAGCCCGACCTCGCCACGAACAGGGCCAGCACGGCCAGGAGCAAGCGGGCCCAGACCCTTCCGCGACATCCCAGCATGGGAACCCTCGCAGGCGGCACCTTGCGAAGGCGACCGCGATAAGAAAGATAGGTCCGCGGCCGGCAGGTGTTGGTTTTTTTTGGCCTTCTGCGGGGCTAGGGTTTCCTGGGCTCTCCCGCCTTCACCCGCAGCCAGGGCGGCACGGTGGTGCCCGTGGTCTCGTGGCGGTAGAAGGCGGCGGTGATCTCGGCGCCCAGCAGCAGGATGGCGCAGCTGTAGTAGAGGAAGGTGAGGCCGGCGACGATGCCGAGCAGGGAGCCGTACATGATGCCCCAGGTGAGGGTGTGCTTCAGGTAGACGCCGAAGCCCCACTTGGCCAGCCACCAGAGCGTCGTGGATACGGCGGCCCCGAGGAAGGCGTGGCGGAACTTCACGTGCAGGCGGGGGAGGTGCTGCAGCACCATCGTGACCACCACCAGGCCCAGCAGGGGCCCCAGGTAGGGCAGGAAGTCCGCCTGCTTCCAGGGCAGGAACTTGCGGACGGCCCCGCCCAGGACCAGGGCGAGAAAGACCACCATGAGGAGCAGGCCGACCACCAGGAAGGCCACCTGGCGCAGCAGGTGGTTCTTGCGGGTCTGGCGGTGCTTCTTGATGCGCAGGCCGAAGACGTGGGCGAGGCTGGTGTCCAGCTGGCTGATGCCCCAGTAGCTGCCGAAGAGCAGCACGATCCAGGAGAGGCCCATGCCGCCGATCCTCTGGCTGTTGGCCACCGCATCGTAGACCAGTTCGCGGGGGAGATAGGGCACGATCTCCTGCAGGGTCCTCAGGGTCCCGGGGCCGTAGGCCCGACTGCCCAGGATGGTGCCCAGCAGCTTGAACAGCAGCGTGGAGAGGGGCACCAGGCTGACGATGACCCAGAAGCTGAGGCCCGCGGCGTAGCTCAGGCAGTCGTTCTTGCGGTACCTCTCGACCACCTCGAAGATGAAGGACCCCAGGCGCCCCAGCGGCGGTACCGCCCGGGCCAGCTCATGCCAGAGCTCCACGGCGCTGCGCGAGGCGGCTTCCCATCCCGCCCTCAGCGCGGCCATGGGGCCCAGGACCTGCTCGACCATCAGTTCCCCACCGGGAACAACGGATGATTAGCCACAGCTGAACCCAGCTGCACTCGGATGGAATCTCGCGGACTAGAGGATCTGCATCCCACACCCAAATCCGTGTTCATCCGTGTTCATCCGTGGCAGAAACGCTGTTTCGATGGGTCAGAAGCGGACGGGATGCCGGGGCAGCAGGTACATGAGCCAGGCCAGGGCCAGCCCGATGCCGATGAGCCCGGCGGCGTGCTTCAGGATCGAGGCCCGGGTGCGCTCCGGCCGGCCCGTCGGATGAAGCAGCCCCAGCACCAGGGCGATACCCAGGCCCATGACGAAGAAGTGGATGACGTGGCTCGACAGAAAACGCATGGCACCAGGGTAGCAGGAACGAGCCTGCAGCCCGCCCAGGGCCCCGCCGCTACTGCGCCGTCGCCGGGTTCTCCCGGACCGGACTGGGCGGAGCCGGAGGAGCCGCCTCGGGTCCCAGGGGTTCGGGCATCCGGGTCAGGGCCAGTTGGATGACCTCGTCCATGTGGCTGACCAGGTGGATGCTGAGCTGCTCCCGGACCTCCGCGGGAACCTCTTCGAGATGCCGGGCGTTCTCGCTGGGGATCAGCACGGCCTTGCGCCCCTGCCGGTGGGCGGCCAGGAGTTTTTCCTTCAGCCCGCCGATGGGCAGCACCCGGCCCCGCAGGGTCAGTTCGCCGGTCATGGCCATGTCCGCCCGGGCGGGGATGCCCGTCAGCACGGAGATCAGGGCCGTGGCCAGGGTGATGCCGGCGCTGGGGCCGTCCTTGGGGATGGCGCCCTCCGGGACATGCACGTGCAGGTCCACCGTGTCGAGGAAGTCGCGCTTGAGACCCAGGCGCTCGGCCCGGCCCCGGACATAGCTGAGAGCCAGGTTGGCGCTCTCCTGCATGACCTCGCCCAGCTTGCCCGTGAGCTTGAGGACCCCCTTGCCGGGCAGGACCGCCGCCTCGATGGTCAGCAGGTCGCCCCCGGTGGGCGTCCAGGCCAGGCCGTTCACCAGACCCGGCGGAGCCGTGTCCTCGGCGCGGGTCTCCAGGATCTTCTCGGGCCCCAGGAGCTTCGGCACGCGGTCGGCAGTGATGAGGGGATCGAAGGCCTCGCCCCTCTCGGGCTGGAGCGTGTGCCGCGCCAGCTTGCGGAGGATGTTGGCGATCTCACGCTCGAACTGACGCACGCCCGCCTCGCGGGTGTAGGACTGGACGAGTTTCTCCAGGGCAGCCTTCTCGAACCGCACGCCCATGTCCCTCATGCCGTGGCCTTCCAGGGCCCGCGGAAGCAGGTGCTGCTCGGCGATGGCCAGCTTCTCCTTCGTGGTGTAGCCGCTGAGTTCCAGAATCTCCAGGCGATCCTCCAGGGGCTCGGGGATCTGGTGCCGCACGTTGGCCGTGGCCAGGAAGAGCACCTGGCTCAGGTCGAAGCCCACGTCTAGGTAGTGGTCCTGGAAGGCCGCGTTCTGCTCGGGATCCAGCACCTCCAGCAGGGCGCTGCTGGGATCCCCGCGGAAATCCGAGGCCATCTTGTCGATCTCGTCCAGCAGCATGAGCGGATTGCGGACCTTGGCCTTCTTCATGAGTGAGATGATCCGGCCCGGCATGGAGCCGATGTAGGTGCGCCGGTGGCCGCGGATCTCGGCCTCGTCCCGCACGCCGCCCAGGGACAGCCGCACGAAGGGTCGGTTCAGGGCGCGGGCGATGCTGCGGGCCAGGGAGGTCTTGCCGACCCCCGGCGGGCCCACCAGGCAGAGAATGGGGCCCCGCAGCGGCGCCCGGTCCCCCTCGGCGCTGGAAGCCGGATCCTTCTGCAGCCGGGCCATGACCGCCAGGTGCTCCAGGATGCGGGCCTTGATCTTGTCCAGGCCCGAGTGGTCCTCGTCCAGCACCCGCTCGGCCTCCACGAGGTCCAGCCGCTCCTCGGCCATGGCCTTCCAGGGCAGGGCCAGCAGCCAGTCCAGGTAGGTGCGGCTGACGGTGGCCTCCGCGCTTTGTGGCGGCATGGCCTCCAGGCGCTCCAGTTCCTCCAGGGCCTTCCCCTTGGCCTCGGCGCTCATCCCGGCGGCCTCGATCTGGTCCTTGAGCCGCGTGGATTCGTCCTTCTCCTCCTTCTTGCCCAGCTCCTGCTGGATCACGCGCATCTTCTCGTTCAGCACGTACTGCTTGTGGTCCTGGTCCAGGCGCTGGCGGGTCTTCTCATCCAGGGTGCGGTCCACCTCTGAGCGGGCAGCGTCCAGTTCCAGCAGGTGCAGCAGGGTCTCGAGGCGGGGGCCGATCTCCAGCTGTTCCAGGATCTCCTGCTTCTGCCTCACCTCGGCCGGCACCAGCCCGGCCACGGTGTCGATGGCCTTGCCCAGGGGCAGTTCGCGGATCTGGTCCATGCTCAGCAGCCGTGAGGCGTCGGAGTTGCGGCCCAGGAATGTCTCCACCGCCTGGTGGAAGGTCTGGATCGAGCCGGCCGCGGCCTGGGAGGGCTCCGGCAACAGGTAGGCCTCCGCCTGGATGACCTCCCCGCTGTCGTCGTAGCGCCGGAGGGTCACCCGGGCGATGCCCTTCACGCCCACCTTGTAGTAGTCCTTGGGCAGGGCGATGACCGATTCCACCAGGGCCAGGGTTCCGATGGTGTAGAGGTCCTCCTGGCCCGGCGTCTCCACCTTGGCGTCCTTCTGCGTGAGCATCAGCAGGTGGTCGCCGGCCTTGATGGCCAGTTCCAGGGTCCGCACCGAGGCCGCCCGCCCCACCACGAAGGGCACCCTCGCTCCCGGGAACAGCACCATGTCCCGGATGGGAATGGCGGGCAGGGTGAGGGTCTTGGGAACGGCCAAGGTTCGCCTCGCTTCAGCCGGCGGCGGAGATCGGGTGGGACGGGAGGCCCATGACCTCCTCGACCTTCTGGCGGGTGATCCGGAGGGTTTCGCGGGCGGTGCGCTTGTCCGAGGGCAGCTCGTACATGGGCTCCAGCAGGATCTGCTCCACCAGACTGCGGAGGCCGCGGGCGCCCAGCTTGCGGCTGAGGGCCTGCTCGGCGATGGCGTCGATGGCGCCTTCCTCGAAGCTCAGGTCCACGTCATCCATGTCGAAGAGCTTCACGAACTGCTTGGTGATGGCGTTCTTGGGCTGGGTGAGGATGGCCACCAGGGCCTCGCGGTCCAGGGGGGTGAGGCCCGCCACCACCGGCAACCGTCCCACCAGCTCGGGAATGAGGCCGAACTTGATGATGTCCTCGGGCTCCACCAGCCGGAGCAGGTTCTCCTTGTCGTCCTTGGAGGAGGGCGTGGAGCCGAAACCCACGGCCTTGGCCCGGATGCGCTGCTTGATGATGTCATCGATGCCCACGAAGGCGCCGCCGCAGATGAACAGGATGTTGCTGGTGTCCAGCTGGATGAACTCCTGGTGGGGGTGCTTGCGGCCTCCCTGGGGCGGCACGTTGGCGATGGTGCCTTCCACCAGCTTCAGCAGGGCCTGCTGCACGCCCTCCCCGCTCACGTCGCGGGTGATGCTGGGGTTCTCGCTCTTCCGTCCCACCTTGTCGATCTCGTCGATGAAGACGATGCCCCGCTGGGCCCGCTCCACATCGTAGTTGGCGGCCTGGAGCAGCTTGGTGAGGATGTTTTCCACGTCCTCGCCCACGTAGCCGGCCTCAGTCAGGGTGGTGGCGTCAGCCATGGCCAGGGGCACGTCCAGGAACCGGGCCAGGGTCTGGGCCAGCAGGGTCTTGCCCGTGCCCGTGGGACCCAGGAGCAGGATGTTGCTCTTGGACAGCTCCACCTCCGTGGCGCCCAGGGCCTTGCGGGGGGTGAGGATGCGCTTGTAGTGGTTGTAGACCGCCACGCTCAGGCGCTTCTTGGCCGCCTCCTGCCCGATGACGTAGTCGTCCAGGAAGGCCTTGATCTCCTTGGGCCGGCTGAGGCGGGCCTCATGCTTGCCCAGGGGCTTGCCCTGGCGGCTCATGCGCAGCTGCAGCTGCCCCGCCTCCAGGCACTCGTTGCAGATGAAGGCCTCGGGACCCGCAAGGAGCTGCTCCACCTCGTGGGGTTCCTTGCCGCAGAAAGAGCACTTCTGCTCGCGCTTGTATTTGTTCACGCGGCACCTCCTGTGCCGCGCCCCGCGGGCTTCGGCTTCGCCAAAGTGGCACTCCGTTCCTGCTTCGTGCTCACGCTGCTACCCATTGTACCGCGCCACTGCGGGGCTTCGCTGCGCAAAGTGGCACTCCGCTCCTGCTTCGTGCTCATCACTCCCCTCCTGGGGATGCTCTAGGCTACATCGTGAATGGTCTTGAGTGCGAGGATCTCGAAACGTCGGATTCCCGCGGGGATCTGGACGCGCACCTCGTTCCCCTGTTCCTGGCCCACCAGCGCCATGCCGATGGGGGAGCTGATGCTGAGATGTTGGGAATGGCCGTCCAGTTCTTCTGGAAGCACCAGCGTGTAGGTGAACTCCTCCTCGGAATCCAGGTCGAGGATCGTGACTTTGGACCCGTAGGCCGCCCGGGTCTTGGGCAGGCGGCTGATGTCCAGGCTGGCCACCTCGGAGATGCGCTTTTCCAGGGTGACGAGCTTGTTCTGGAACATGTCCCGCTTGGCCAGGGCCTGCTCGTACTCGGCATTTTCGGACAGGTCACCCTGTCCGGCCGCCCGGGCGATCTCCTGGGGGATGTCCACCAGGAGGGCCTGCTTGATGTCCCTGAGTTCTTTCTCGAGCTTCACGAGCACGTGCTTGGGCATGGGGAATTCCGGAAAAGGGGGTAAAAAAAGGCGGGCCGATGGGCCCGGTCAGACGAGGGAGGTTTGCACCAATTCTACCCACTCCTGGGGCGGAAGCGGAGCGGGAAGGGGGTTTCCCTCCCCGGGCCGGGTCTTGAACCGGCGGTGCATCCAGAACCACCAGCGGGGGTCCTTCCGGATCTGGGCCTCGATCCGGGCCGTCATGAGCTGGGTGGCCACCCAGCCGTCCCGGATGGCATCGCCCGTCACCGGCACCTGGAAAGGGGCCTCGAACCGCACGGTGATGGTGCCGTCGGGATTCGGCCAGCTGAAGACGGGAAGCACCGGCAGGCCATAGCGCGCGGCGAGGCTGCCGGCGGTGCCGAAGGTGGAGGCCCACTGGCCCAGGAATTTCACCCACACGCCCATGGTGAGGGCGTCCTGGTCCAGCAGGAAGCCCACGCCCCGGCCGGCCTTGAGCGCCTTGAGGGTATCGCGCATGGCGCCATCCTTGAGGATCACCCGGTTGCCGAAGCGGGTGCGGAAGCCCAGGGAGATGGGTTCCAGCAGCGGGTTGTCCAGCTCCCGGCCGATGGCATCCAGGGTACGTCCGAGGCGGCTCTGGGCCAGGGCGATGGCCTCCCAGTTGCCGTAGTGGCCGGTGAGCTGGATGAAGCCCCTGCCGCCCGCCTGGGCGGCATCGAAGTGCTCCACCCCCTCTACCTTGATCCAGCGGTCGAGCTCCTCGGGGGTGGCATGGCGAAGGCGCAGGAGGCCCACGAAGAGGGCGCCGAAATGGCGGAAGCAGGCCCGGGACACGGCCCGGGTCCGAGCTTCATCGAGGCCCAGGTCCGCGAAGCGCATGTTCTCCCGGACGATCCGGCGGTGCCGGGGATCCACCAGGTAGAAGAGCAGGCCCGCCGCCTCCCCCAGGACCTGCACCGTGGCCCAGGGCAGGCGCCCGATCACGCCATCCAGCAGGCGGAACAGGCCGTACTCCAGGCGGTGCCGGGGGGTCGGGATGGGGTTCGGGTTCACGGTGGCCATAAAAAAAGGGGCGCCTCGGTGGGACGAGGCGCGAAGGGGAATCTTAGCAGGAACCAGACTCAGGATTCCTTGGTCAGCAATTCCAATACTTGCATCACCCTTGAGGGAACCAGCCGGTGGGCGGCCGAGCCATAGGTGGGGAAGTCCGCCCGCACGGACGGGTCGCAATCCACGGCCGGCCCCCGCACGGTCATGGCCCGGGGCCCGATGGGATTCGCCCAGAGCTCGGGGCTGGGACCGAAGATGGTCACGGTGGGGCGTCCGGTGGCGGCGGCCAGATGGGCCAGCCCGGTATCGATGGCCACGTTGCCCCAGGCCGCCGCCTGGATGGCGCAGGCCTCCGGGAGGCTGGTGAGCCCGGTCAGGTTCAGGGCCCCGGGCACCAGGGCCGCCAGTTCAGCGCCCAGGGGCACCTCGTCGGGGCCTCCCAGCAGGACCGGGCGCACCCCCCGGTCCAGCAGGAGGCGCATGAGCCCAGGCCAGGTATGGCGTTCCGGGAACCAGCGCTTGCCGTAGCCCCGGGTCCCGAAGGCTAGGGTGGCGTAGTCCCCGCCGTCCCAGCCGGCGGCGCGGAGCTTGTCCGGGCCCTTCCGTCCCCCCAGCAGGGCCGGCCCCAGGGGCAGCCAGAGGGAGCGATCATCCCCGGTAAGGGCCGTCAGGAGGGGCTCGAAGCGGGCGGCGATGTGCAACTGGAGGTCGCGGTAGCGGATGCTGTGGTGGTAGAGCAGCCGCAGATGGTTGTCCGCAATGCCTGCCCGGATGGGCACCCCGCTCAGCCAGGCGGCCAGAGGCAGGCGGGCGCTCTGGGAGAGGTTGATGAAGGCCGCGGGGCGCCGCTTGCGCCAGCGGCGCAGCAGGGCCCAGGGATCCGGCTTGGCGGCTCCGCCCCCTTCCAGGATGGCCTCGGCGATGAAGGCCGGGTCGGCCTCGGACAGCAGGGCCGCCCCGGCGGTGTGGCCCACGGCGATCCAGCGCAGCTGCTGGCCCCGGGCCGCCGCGACGGCATTCCAGTGAATCTGGAGGGTGTTGAGCAGGGGCATGGTCATGACCACGTCGCCCAGCAGTCGGGGAAAGCGGATCCACACCTCCGGGGCCGCGCCCCCCGCCAGGGCCCGGTCCAGATCCAACAAGACGGGGTGAGCCGTCATGCGCTGTCCCGGGAGAGCGGCATGGTCATGCAGCGGGGCCCCCCCCGGGCCCGGCTCAGCTCGCCGGCCTCGATCTGGACCAGGTACTTCGTCCCGTCCAGCAGGTCGGGCCCCCCCGCTGACAGTACCCGCTCCGCCGTCACCACCCGGTAGCCGGCCCGGTCGAGGGCCTCCCCGGTGGCGAGGTTGCGGCCGTAGCTGGTGATGACCCCCGGGGCGAGGCAGAAGGCGTTGGCGCCGTCGGTCCACTGCTCCCGCTGCTGGAGGATGGGGTCCCGCCCGCCGCAGAAGATGGGCTCCAATTCGATGCCGAGGGCCCTGAGCGACCGGAGCAGGCCCGGCTGGGTGCTCATGCGCAGCTCACCATGGCGAAGGTCAATGCTGGTCACATTGAGGAGTTCCCGGCTGCCCGGCAGGAAATAGGGGGGGTAGACCAGGCACTCGTCCTCGCTGATGCGGGTGAAGATGGTGTCCAGGTGCATGGCGCTGCGCTTGTTCGGCATGAGCACCATGAGCAGGTGGTCGAAGCTGTGCTCGTTCCCAGACCGCCTGGCCCTCAGCCCCTCGGCCAGCAGGTGGATCGCATCGGCCTGGGTGCGCTCGCTGCAGCCCACGACCAGCACCTTGGGGCTGAGCACCTGGATGTCCCCCCCCTCGAGGCTCACGGGCGCCTTGATCTCGCCCCGGATCAGGGGCGTCACCTGATCGAACCACTTGTCCCGGTCCGTGTGGTGCTTCAGCCGGGGATGGTGACGGAAGACGTAGCTGAGGATGAGCGGTTCCCGTTCCCGGGCCCAGGTGGCCATGGAGTTGACGCTATAGCCATCGCCGATGACGGAGGCCGGATCCCGCATGAACAGGAGGTTCGGGATGGGGCGCACGCGGTAGTCGAATTCCTGCTCCCAGCGGGTGTGGCTCGGCATGTCGTCCCAGGGCACCCCCCCGATGACGCTGCGGGCGGCCTCGCCCGAGCTCAGGCTGCGCAGCAGGTTGCAGGTGTCGTCCGGCAGGCCCACCAGCTGCTGGAGATCCGCGATGAAGGCGCGCTTCACCTCTTCGTCCTGAAGGGCCTCGACGAACAGATCCTGGACATCAAGCACCTCCTCCGCCACCTTGGCCAGCACCTGCCGGAACTGGCCGTGTTCGCGCCGGGCCAGGTCGCCATAGAGGATGTCGTCGAAGAGCAGCTTCTCCATCATCCCCGGCACCATCTGGTCCACCTCGGGGCCGGGATTGTGCACCACCACCTGCCGGAGGCGGGCGGTTTCAGAAAAGACGGAAAGCTGGATGGGCTGCATGGGACGCCTTGGAAAGCCGAAACCTTGGAGCGTAGCATGGGCCCCTCAGGTCGATTGACGCTGGGTTTCCAGCGTTAACAGAGCGCCAAGATCGGGGCCCTGGGGTTTACTGAAAGTGTTAGACGACCCCAGGGGTCTATAATTCCGACTAATTTAGTCATATATTTGTCTTGAAGCGCCCGGCAACCCAGGCGTAACCTGATTCTTCCCACAGAAACCCCGGGGCAAGTCCCCCCATTGGAGGCACCATGACCGCATTCGTCACCCAGCCCGCACCCGACTTCAAGGCAGACGCCCTCGTCAACGGCGAGTTCAAGCAGGTCTCGCTGTCCGATTACAAGGGCAAGAAGGTCGTCCTCTTTTTCTACCCCCTGGACTTCACCTTCGTGTGTCCCACGGAGATCCTGGCCTTCGCCGACGCCGGCAAGGAATTCGAGGCCCGCAACACCCAGGTCATCGGCGTGAGCGTCGACTCCAAGTTCAGCCACCACGCCTGGGTGAACACGCCCCGCAAGGAAGGCGGCATCCAGGGCGTCACCTTCCCCCTGGTCTCGGACCTGAACAAGACCATCGCCCAGGACTACAACGTGCTGCTGCCCGCCGGCATCGCCCTGCGCGGCCTGTTCATCATCAACAAGGACGGCATCCTCAAACACATCACCGTGAACCACAACGACCTGGGCCGCAGCGTGGAGGAGGTGCTGCGCCTTCTCGATGCCGTGGACTTCAGCGAGACCCACGGCGAGGTCTGCCCCGCCAACTGGCACAAGGGCCAACAAGCAATGAAGCCGACTTCCGAAGGGTTGAAGGCCTACGTGGCTTCCAAGTAGACGGGCGGAGAACATACGAAGCGGGCGCCGGAAGGCGCCCGCGGTGTGTACTCAGGGGCGGAATGGCCTTTTGGCCATGACCATCCGACAGCAGCGCAGCGAATGGAGGATAGGACGGAATCCGCGCAGCGGATTGCCGCCCGCAGGGCGTGGGGCGGAGCCCCGAGTCAGGCCCACGGCTGATGGCCTCAAAGCCTACGTGGCTGCAAAGTAAAATCGGGAACCACCGCGATGAAGGGGCGCCGCAAGGTGCCCCTTCTGTTTCATTGCTATTTGTAGGCCATGGGCTTGAAGCAGGAGCGGAAAGCGACCGTCGCGCGTAGCGCGATGGCCCAAAGGGCGAGGCCCAGGAGGGGCCGAGTCACCATCCGACAGCAGCGCAGCGGATGGGAGGCTCCAGGTCCGCGAGCTAGCGAGCGGGAGCACGCCCCGCGTGAGATACCTGGAGGATAGGGCCGCATCGGCGCCGCCGATGGCGGGGGCAACGGGGCCCCCTCTGCGAGCAGAGCGAGCGGAAGCACAGCGCGGTGTGCTGTGCGATCGGGGGGTTGTCCAGCCCGAGGGCCGGAGACCCGAGCCAGGCCGACCTCGGATGGATTGAAGGCCTGCGTCGCGTCCAAGTAGATGGGCAGAGAATGCATGAAGCGGGCGCCGGAAGGCGCCCGCGGTGTTTTTTCGCTCTGGAGGCCGGTTAACCTGTGGAACTCCCGCCCAGGCCAGGACTCAATGAAACAGCACCTTCGAGGAATCGGTTGCAGCAGCCCCCGGAAGCCCTGACTCCCCCCGCCTCGCTGCGCCAGGACCGTGGCGGGCTGGGGCGGACCCTCGGCCGGGCCTACCTGCACCTTGCGGGTTGGCGGATCGAGGGAGCCTTCCCGCAGGGATCCAAGTTTGTCGCCATCGTGGCCCCCCACACGTCGAACTGGGACTTCCCCCTGGGCATCGCGGTGGTCTTTGCACTGGAGCTGCGCGTGTCCTGGCTTGGCAAGCACTCCCTTTTCAACACCCCACTCAAGGGATTCTTCCGGTGGCTGGGGGGCATTCCGGTGGATCGCCGGGCCAGCCACGGCGTGGTGGGTGCCTGTGTGAAGGCCTTCGAGGCAGCCCCCGCCCTCCTGCTGGCCCTGGCCCCCGAGGGCACCCGCAAGGGCGTGAGCCGCTGGAAATCGGGCTTCCATGCCATCGCAGCGGTGGCCGGGGTGCCCATCCTGCCCGTCGCCTTCGACTACCGGGACCATGTGGTGCGACTCCTGCCTCTGTTCCGGCCGAGCGGGAACCTGGACCTGGACCTGCCGCAGATCCAGGCCCTGTTCAGCCACACCCACGGCCTCCGGGAGCGCCCCGGCCAATGACGGGTCCCGCCCTTCCTGTTCCATACTCCGAAAGCGCCAGCCAGCGGAGGGATGTGGACAGGACCAGGGGTACCACCCAGCGCACCCTCATCCTCGGGGGCGGGATCTCCGGCCTTCTGGCGGCCTGGCACCTTCAACGGCAAGGCCTGGAAGCCGAGGTATGGGAGGCCTCGCCGGCCCCGGGCGGCTGGGCGCAGACCCTCGCCTGGCCGGGGCCCGAGGGCGAACCCGGGTTCCTGGAGCGCGGTCCCCAGTCCCTGCGGGCGGGGGGCGGCAGCGCCATGGAGCGCCTGCTGGGCGAGCTGAACCTCGAGCTGCGCCCCCCCCGGCCAAAGGGCCCCCGCTGGCTGGGCAAGGGAGGGCACCGGCATCCCGGCCCCGCCACCCTCCCGGGGCTCCTGCGGGCCCCCGGACTCGGCCCCGGCGACTGGGCGCGGATGCTGGCGGAGCCCTTCATTCCCGCGGGAGACCAGGCCGACGAAAGCCTGGATGCCTTTTTCGCCCGCCGCCTCGGCATGGGCTTCACCCGGGAGCTGCTGCCGGCCCTGGTGGCGGGGGTGCTCGCGGCCCCGCCGGAGTGCCTCGGCGTGGAGGCCCTGCCGCGCCTGCGGCGCCTGGAGGCCAAGGGCGGCCTGCTGGTTGGCGGCCTGCGGGCGGGGTCGGAACACACCCTCCAGCCTGCGGGCGGCACGGGCGCACTGGCCCAGGCCCTGTCGGAGGGCCTCGGCAGCCTGCATCGGAACCGGGCCGCCCGGTCCCTGGAGTCCCTGCCTGGGGGGCGCTGGCGGGTCCACGGGGAAGGTGTGATGGCGGAGGCGGGAGCCGTGGTGCTGGCCCTGCCTGCCCAGGAGGCCGGGGCCCTGCTGGGGACCCTGGCCCCAGCCGCCGCCCAGGCCCTGGGAGCTATCCCCCGCCTGGATCTGCGCGTCTGGCACAGCCGCCACGCCTGGGTGCCGGGCTGGGAGCGGGGGATCGGGCTGCTCATCCACCCCCCCGAAGGCCGCGGCCTCCTGGGGGCCGTGTCCTTCGCCACCGACGACCCAAGGGGCGTGCCGGGCCTGCTGCAGGTTCGCGCCTATGTGGGCGGCGCCTACCCGGTGGAGCCCGCACTGAGTGCCTGGCCCGGTGTCTTCGGAGCCCTCCGGCACTGGCTGCCGGAGTTGCCGGAAGCCATCCAGGTGCGGGAGGAGCCCTGCCCCGGCGCCTTCCCCCTGCTGGAGCCGGGCCATGGCACCCGGGTGGCCCGGCTGCTCCAGGACCTGCCCCCCAACCTCCACTGGCTCGGTGCCGCCCGCTTCGGGCCCGGCCTTTCCGATCTCGCCGAAGGCACCGAGGCCTGGGCCGCCCGGTTCAGGAGGCCAGGTCCTGAGCCAGAGCCCGCCGGGTTTCGGGGCTGAAGGCGGCCTCCACCGCCAGGGCGGGATGGGTCACCCGGATCCCCAGGGGCTGGCCCCCCCCCAGGGGAAAGCGGAGGAATTGGACCGAGGAGAGCCGCTCCTCGTCCATCTGGGACTCGTCCCAGCAGGCACCCACGGTCCGGCCGTCGGCCAGCACCAGGAACACCTGGCCCGGCAGGTCCCGCCAGGCCCGCAGCAGGCCCGGCCGCGCCGCTGCGTCCTCGATCTCGATGAGCAGGGTGCAGCCGAGGTCGCCCGGCTCGCCGAGAAGCGCATTGTAGGTATCCAGCTCATGCCGGATGTCCGCCTCTCGCACCATCTGCTCGGCACGGACCATCTCCAGGACCTGGTAGCGCACCGTCTCCGGATTCTCGAACAGGAAGGTCAGGTGGGAGCCCGCGTGGACCCGCCGCAGATCCTTGGCGCGCATGGCCGAATCCCGGATGGCGTCCCGGCGTTCGCCGTAGGTGACATGGTCCAGGATCTCCTCCCGATGGACGGGCTTCACGCTTCCTCCTGCTTCGGTGGCACCGGGGTGGGGAAACCGTCCCTGCGGTAGGCCCGGGCCAGGATGGTCATGGGATGGAGGGCCTTCCGGCCCGCGTGCTGCTCGAACTGGAGGCCCGCCAGCGGGCACTCCGTGGCCCAGACCTGGGCTGCCTCCTGGGCCTGCATGCCCTGGAAGGCCTTGGCGCCGAGGCGGGCGCTGGCCTCGAAGGACTCGGTCTTCATCGCATAGGTGCCGTCATGTCCGCAGCACTCCATCACCGTCGTGATCGCCACCCCGGGGATCTTGCGGAGCAGGTCCCGGCCCTTGAAGCCGATGGCCTGGGCCCGCAGGTGGCAGGGGGCATGGTAGGCGATGGGGCCCGGTGTGGACTCGAAATTCCAGTTCGCCCGCGGTTCGTTGCGGAGGCCCCAGAGGAACTCGCCGGTGTCCCGCACGGCCGCCGCCAGCCGTCTGGCCCGCTCCCGGTCCTCGCCCTCCAGCAGTTCGGGGTACTCCCGGCGCAACATCATGGCGCAAGTGGGATTGATGACCAGCACCTTGGCGCCGGCCTCCACCTGGGGCATCAGCACATCGAGGTTCTGCCGGGCCTGCTTGCGCAGGGTCTCCAGGTCCCCATGCTCCCAGGCCGGCATGCCGCAGCAGACCAGCCCGCCCACGCACTTGGCCTGGCAGCCATTCTTCTCCAGGACCTCCAGCGTGTCCTTGCCGATCTGGGGCTCGTTGTGCTGCACGTAGCAGGTCTGGAAGAGCACGGCCTCATGGCCCGTGTCCTGGGCCAGGTGCCCGCTCTTCTTGGCCCAGGCCTCGAAGGTGGCGGAGGCGAAGTCCGGCAGGTGGGCCTCGGGATGGATGCCCAGGACCTTGTCCATGAACCAGCGGTGGAGTGCCACCCGGTTCATGGTGTTGGCCAGGCCGAAGCTGGCCCGGGCCATGGTCCCGGCGAAGTCGGGGTTGCCCAGCACCCGGTTCCGCAGGCTGAAGCCTTCGCGTTTGGCTCGCACCGCCTGGTACCGGTGCACCAGCCGCGGGAAGTCCAGGGCGAACGCATGGCCCTCCCGGGGCGTGTAGGGACACTGGACCTCGCAGAGCTTGCACTGGAAGCAGTCGTCCATCACCTGGTCGCGTTCTTCGGAGGTCAGGGCGCGCACGTCGCCCTGGTGCCCGTCGTCCACCAGGCTGAAGAGTTTCGGGAAGCTGTCGCAGTACTTGAAGCACATGCGGCAGCCGTGGCAGATTTCGAAGGCCCGCTCCAGCTCGGTCTTCAGCAGGCCCCCGTCCCAGTAGCCCGGATCAACCGGGTCGTAGATGGTCCCTGGGCCCGCGTGGTAGCTGATGCGCTCCCCCGGCGTGGTGTCCGGACGGGCCTGGCCATCGACCTCGTAGTGCTCTGCCATGGCTGCCTCCTTGGGAAACGCGGATTCAGGAGACGCTGTCGAGCATCTTCTGGAAGCGGCCCGCGTGGCTCTTCTCGGCCTTGGCCAGGGTCTCGAACCAGTCGGCGATCTCCTTGAAGCCCTCCTCCCGGGCGGCCTTGGCCATGCCCGGGTACATGTCCGTGTACTCGTGGGTCTCCCCGGCGATGGCGGCCTTCAGGTTCAGCACCGTGTCGCCGATGGGCAGGTCCGTGGCGGGATCGCCCACGGCCTTCAGGTAGTCCAGGTGGCCGTGGGCGTGACCCGTCTCGCCGTCGGCGGTCTCCTTGAAGTTGCCCGCCACCTCGGGGTAGCCCTCGATGTCGGCCACCTTGGCGAAATAGAGGTAGCGGCGGTTGGCCTGGGATTCGCCCGCGAAGGCGTCCTTCAGGTTCTGGTGCGTGCGGGTTCCCTTCAGGTTGGGCATGGCGTCTCCTTTGGACGGACGGAGGGGCTCCTCCGGGGAAAGATAGGTCCTGGAGGCAGGGGATATGCCGATCCTTTAATTTCCCTCATTCAATCAGTTGACTTCGGCCCTCCGGGAGCCTCCACCGACGGGGCGGTGGATTCGACCTATTTTTCGTTGCACACCGAAATATCGAACATTCGTCCTCCCCTCGAGGGATTCTCCAGGATCAGACGTCGAAGTTGTCCTTGAATTTCCAGACAGACCCACGGATGCTGATCACGATATATCGGTGATGTCATGGATGAATCCCGCCCGGATCTTGCTTCCGCCCTCCAGACCCTGGCCCAGGTGGCGGGGCGCCTCCCCAAGGGGCCCGACTTCCTGCCCGCGGCCCTGGATGCCCTGGCCGGCGTGGTGCCCTACGACCTGGCGGCCGTCCTGCGCCTGGACCGGGGGCGCCTGCGGGTGGTCTGCGCCCGGGGGCCCCTGGCGGACGAGCGGGTGCGGGCCCACAGCATCGCCCTGGCCCGCTTCCCCAGCGTGCGGGAGGCCCTGGACAGCGGCCTCACCCGGGTGATGCTCGAGGCGGACCACCGGGAGGGCGACGGGGATCCCTACGATGGCGTCCTGGACCTGCCCCACGGACACAGCTGCATGGTGGTGCCCCTCCAGGGGGGCGGCCGCCCCCTGGGGGCCCTCACCTTCGACCGTTCCACCTGCGGCACCTTCGAGCCCCTCACCATCACCCTGGCCACCCTCTACGGCCAGCTCATCGCCCTGGCCTGGATGGCCTCGGAGCACCAGGCCCGCCTGGAGCGCCAGCGGGACCAGCTGGAGGCGGAGAACCGCTTCCTGCGCACGGAGGTGGTGGGGGCTGAGGACGCGGGCAGCCTCATCGAGCGCACCCACAGCCCCGCCATGCAGCGGACGGCCCGGCTGGCGCGGCAGGTGGCCCCCACGGACTCGGCGGTGCTCATCACCGGCGAGACCGGCACCGGCAAGGAAGTCCTGGCCCGGGCCATCCACGAGTGGAGCCGCCGCTCCGACAAGGCCTTCCTCAAGCTCAACTGCGCGGCCCTGCCCGAGCACCTCCTGGAGACCGAGCTGTTCGGGCACACCAAGGGGGCCTTTTCCGGAGCCCTGCAGCCCCGCCCCGGACGCTTCCAGATGGCCCACGGGGGCACCCTCCTCCTGGACGAGATCGGGGACCTGCCCCTGGCGGCCCAGGCCAAGCTCCTGCGGGTGCTGCAGGAGGGCACTTTCGAGCCCGTAGGGTCGGACCGCAGCGTGGTCGTGGATGTCCGCATCCTTGCGGCCACCAACCTGAACCTGGAGCAGGCGGTGGCCGAGGGCCGGTTCCGCACGGACCTCTACTACCGGCTGAACGTCTTCCCCCTGCACCTGCCGGCCCTGCGCGATCGCCGGGAGGATCTGCGCCTGTTGGCCGAGGATTTCCTCTACCGCCGGGCCCAGCGCACGGGCCTGGGGCCATGGCGCCTGTCGGAGCGCGGCGCCGGGCGCCTCCAGGCCCACCCCTGGACCGGCAACGTGCGCGAGCTGATCAACGTGCTGGAGCGGGCCACCATCCTCACCCCCGAGGGCGAGCTGGACCTCGACGACGTACTGGCGGAGACCCGGACTCCGGTGGTATCTGCCCCCCCGGAGGCCGGTTCCGACCCCCTCCCCGGGGGAGGACTGCGGGCCATCGAGAGGCAGGCCATCCTCCGGGCCCTGGCGGCCAGCGGCGGCAAGCTCTATGGCGCCGGAGGCGCGGCGGAGCGGCTGGGCCTGAAGCCCACCACCCTGCAGAGCCGCATGAAGAAACTGGGCATCACCCGGGTCGAGGGCTACCGCTGAGGCTATTTGAGCGAGAAGGCCACCAAGGCCCCTTTGGCGAGGCCGGTCCGTACCTGAAAGACCCGCTCCGGATCGGCCTTGGCACTGTCCAGGAGCCAGGAGAGCGTGCCCTTGGCGCGCGCATCGGCCAGTTGGACCAGGCCGGCCGGGTCCACCTTCTGGAGGTCCAGCAGCCGCTGCTCCATTTCCGCCGGGGGAGGCGGCGGAGCCGCTTTGGCATCCTTGGGCGCCGGGAAGGCGGCCTCGTAGGTGGCCTTGATCCAGCGCTCCCTTTCGGCCAGGGGCATGGGCATCCCTTCGGCCGACCTCAGGACCTGGGCCCGCGTGCGCCCCAGCTGGGCCTCCAAGGCAGCCCTGCGCAGGGCCCCGCCGTCTAGGTCTGCGTCCACGGCACCCTCGGCCTCGAGCCGGAGCTCCGGGCGCTCCTGCAGGGCCTTGGCCAACGCCTTCAATTTGGCGGTGGCAGCGGCGTCCAGGTCGCTGGAGCCCGGCGCGAAGGCCAGGCTGCTGAGGTCGCCCGCGTCGCCCCCGAAGAGCTTGCCAATGAGCGTGAAGGGCGAGGCGGCGACCTTTCCGAGCAGCCCGAAGATGGCCTTCCACACGAGCTGGCCGTACTTCACCTCGGGATCGTCGAGGCTGCCCGCGATGGGCAGGTCGAAGGCGATGACGCCTCTCCGGTCCCGGAGGATGGCCAGGCCCAGCTTCACGGGAAGATGGGTGGCCTCGGGGCTCTGGACCTTCTGGCCCAGGTAGAACTGGTCGAGCTTCACGGCGTTCTCGGCCCTCAGCGCGCGGTGATCGATGCGCAGGTGGGCGTCCACGTCGAGCTTGCCCTTCTGCACGGCGTAGCCCAGGTACTTGCCGGTGTAGGGCGTGAAGTCCGTGAGGTCGGCCCCCTGAATCTTCAGGACCACGTCCGTGTCGAGATCGTTGCGCAGGGGCATGGCGTGGCCCGTGATGGTGATGGGCGCGAGACCCCCGGCCCGGCCCCGGAACTCCACCTTGGAGGTCGCCTCGGGGTGGCTCGAAAGGCCCAGGTACGAACCCTCGAGATCGCTCAGCACCAGGGCGGCGTTGGGTTCCACGCTTCGGTCGATGAAGCTGAGTCGGCCGCCGGTGACGGCGAGCCTGGTGAGGGTGAGGTCCGGTGCCGAGGCCGGTGTCGCTGGAAGGACCGAGGCCGTGACCGGCACCGGCTGGGGACTCTGTTCCAGGCGGAGCGCCCGGGCCACATTGCTGCTGCCATCCGGCTGCAGGACCAGGCGCCCCTCGGGATCGGTCCAGTCCACGGCCTGGATGGTCACGGAGAAAGGCGCCGTGCGCAGGTCCGCACCGGCGATCCGCAGCTGCTTCCAGCGGAGGAAGGGCTCGTCCTGGAGCGCGTCCCGCGCCTCCAGGCCCTGCACGGAAGCCCCGCCCTGGAAGTTGAACCCGTCGGTCTTCCGCCCTTCGAGGGCGAAGCGCAGGCGGCCGTCGAGCCCCAGTTTCCCGCTGGCGATCCTAAGGTTCAGGGCCGAGTCCAGGTACGGATCCCAGGTGCCCAGTTCGAGACCCTCGGCCTTGACGCTCAAGGTTCCGGAGTTCCTGAGCAGGGCCAGGCTCCCCTCGATCTTCAGGGAACCCTTGGCCAGCTTGAGGTCCAGTGAAACGAGGCTGGAGTCCGCGGGATCCAGCGATAGGTTCTGCCCGTGAAAGTTGAGGTCCGTGGCCTCCACCTTCACGGGGCGGGCCAGGCCCTGGTCCTCCCAGCCCAGGCCGAAGCCGTGGAGGGCCAGGTCGCGGATGCGCAGCCGGAAAGGCTTTTCATCGGGCTTTTGGACCCGGGGCTTGGCGGGTGCAAACAGGCGCGTCAGGTTCAGCCCGCCCTCCCTGGTCTTCTGGATCCGCACCACGCCCTGCTCTGCCCGGATGGAACCCAGCTCCAGGGAGGGGGCCAGCAGGTCCATCCGGCCCTCGCGGATCTCCAGGAGTGGCAGTTCCACGGCGGATTCCGGCACGCCCCGCTCGGCCAGCTTCACATCCCTGAGGGTGAGCCCCAGGTCGGTGAGCTCCGCCACATGATGGCCCTGCCCCCACTCGATGCGGTACTGGGAATGGACCGCTGCGGTACCACTGCGGATCTCCGTGCTGACCTGCGCCTGTTCGTAGGGCCGGTACTTGGGCAGGGCCAAATTCTCCAGCAGGAGGCTGCCCCTTGAGGCGAAGGGCTGGAAGCCCAGATCCCCCTTCCAGGCGAGGTGTTCCCTGGCCTCGGTCCAGGCCTCCAGGGACACGCCGCTGCGGTGGCCCACCTCGGTGCGCAGTCCCTCCAGGGTGAAGGCGATGGGCCCCACCAGGGTCTGGAACGGGGATGCCTCGGACCCGTCCCGGAATTCGACCCGGCCGTCGCGCAGGGCGAAGTGGCGCACATCCAGGATCCAGGCCGACGCCTTGGGCTGGGGCACCTCTTCCGGCTTCCCATCCCCCTCGACCAGGTCCTGGAAGTTGAGGCGACCCTTGGCATCCAGGGAGGCCCGGAAGGTGAGGCCGTCCACCTCGATCCTGGAGAAGGCGACCGTGTGCCGCAGGAGGCGCCAGACGTCGTAGTTCACGTAGAGGTGCCGGAGGGTGATCCAGTCGCCGCCCCCCCGTTCCGCCACCCGCAGGGCCTCGACCGTGACCCCGAAGGTGAAGGGGTTGAACCGCAGCTTCGCCAGGGTGACGGGACGCTTCAGGGCCAGGGTCGCCTCCCGTTCCAGCCGTGGCCGGATCAGGGCGGGCAGCAGGAGGAAACCCGCCAGGATCCAGAGCCCGTAGAGGCCCACCAGGATCAGGAGCAGGCGCCGCCAGCGGCGGAAGAAGGCCGAAAAGATGGCTGGGATGGACATGGGAGAAGAATAGACCGTTCCCTCCCCCCCAGGGAAAGTCCTGGCTCCGGTGGGTCGGTCTTGGGATTTCCGCTTCGTCAAGTTTCCCCCCTGTCCTGGGCCCAGCGGTCCCAAACCGGGTCTCGCCCCCTGGTCCGCCTTCCGGGACCGACCTATGCTCCTTGGGTCGCGGCTGGGCCAGGACTGCCACCCTTGAGCGTGTCGGCCCCCCGCTGGACCGAGAGGCGCTGTCATGGCGACACGACGCGTGGTGATCCTGGGGGCCGCAGGGCGCGACTTCCACAATTTCAATACTGTCTACCGGGACAATCCGGACTCCCGGGTGGTGGCCTTCACCGCCACCCAGATTCCGGACATCGCAGGGCGCCGCTACCCCCCCGAACTGGCCGGGAAGCTCTACCCCGATGGCATTCCCATCCTCGATGAGGCGGATCTGCCGGATCTCATCCGACGGGAGAAGCCCGACGTCGCAGTGTTCTCCTACTCCGACGTCCCCCACGCCACCGTCATGCACCTGGCGAGCCTCTGCATCGCCCAGGGCTGCGACTTCGAGCTTCTGGGCGCCGCCAAGACCATGATCCGGTCATCGAAGCCGGTCATCGGCATCACCGCCGTGCGCACCGGCGCGGGCAAGAGCCAGACCACCCGCTTCATCAGCACCATTCTCAAGAAGCTCGGGAGAAAGGTGGTCGCCATCCGCCATCCCATGCCCTACGGCGACCTGGCCAGGCAGGCCTGCCAGCGCTTCGCGAATTACGGCGATCTCGACAGGCACGAATGCACCATCGAGGAGCGCGAGGAGTACGAGCCGCACATCGACCACGGCTTCGTGGTCTACGCGGGCGTGGACTACGAGCAGATCATCCGCCGCGCCGAGCAGGAGGCGGACGTCATCCTCTGGGACGGCGGCAACAACGACCTGCCCTTCTACAGGAGCGACCTGCATATCTGCATCGCCGACCCGCTTCGCCCCGGCCACGAGCTGGCCTACCACCCGGGCGAGGCCAACTTCCGCATGGCCGATATCATCCTCATCAACAAGTGCGACAGCGCGAAGGAGTCGGACATCAGGGCCATCGAGGCCAACGCCGCGAAGGTGAATCCAAAGGCCCGCGTCATCCGCGCCAACAGCCCCGTCACCTGCGACCGGCCGGACCTGGTGAAAGGCAAGCGGGTCCTGGTCATCGAGGACGGCCCCACCCTCACCCACGGGTCCATGTCCTACGGCGCCGGCGTCGTGGCCGCCAAGGCCGCGGGGGCCCACGAGCTCGTGGATCCCACGCCCTACGCCGTGGACTCCATCGCCGCCACCTACCGGAAATACCCCAACGCCCGGGGCATCCTGCCGGCCATGGGCTACGGGGAGCACCAGATCCGGGACCTCGAAGCCACCATCGAAGCCACGCCCTGCGACGTGGTGCTCAGCGGCACGCCCATCGACCTCACCCGCGTCCTGAAAGTGTCCAAGCCCATGACCCGGGCCCGCTACGACCTGGCAGAGATCCGCGAGGGGCTGCTTGAAGGCGAAGTTCGAACCATGCTGGGACTATGAGGTGCGAGTCTGTCGTCCGGAGCCCTGAATCCGGACTCCAGACTCACCTTGCCCTATCCTGAGCCAAGCCGGAGCCCCCATGACCCGCCTCTTCCAGCCCCTCACCCTCCGCGGCGTCACGCTGCCCAACCGCATCGCGGTGTCGCCCATGTGCCAGTACCAGGCCACGGACGGGCTCCCGGGCGACTGGCACCTGGTCCACCTGGGCGGCCTGGCCCAGGGGGGTGCGGGACTGGTGCTCACGGAGGCCGCAGCGATCCTGCCCGAAGGGCGCATCAGCCCGGAGGATCTGGGCCTCTGGAACATGGCCCAGGCAGAGGCCCTGGCCCACAGCGCCCATTTCATCAAGGCCCAGGGCGCCGTGCCCGGCATCCAGCTGGCCCACGCGGGGCGCAAGGCCTCGACCTATGCCCCCTGGCGGGGCAGCGGCAGTGTGCCCCCGGTCGGCGGGGGCTGGACGCCCCTGGCCCCCAGCGCCCTGGCCTTCGACCCGGCCTGGACCCTGCCCAGGGCCCTCGACGAGGAGGGCATCATCCGGGTGATCGACGCCTTCATGGACGCCGCCCGGCGGGCCCTGGCCGCGGGTTTCCAGGTCATCGAGGTCCACGCCGCCCACGGCTACCTGCTGCACCAGTTCCTCTCGCCCCTGTCGAATCAGCGGGAGGATGCCTACGGCGGCAGCTTCGAGAACCGCACCCGCCTGGTCCGGGAAGTCGTCGGGGCCCTGCGCAGCATCCTGCCCGAGGAGCTGCCCCTCCTCGTGCGCATCTCGGCCACGGACTGGGCCGAGGGCGGCTGGGACCTGGACCAGTCCGTGGCCCTGGCCCTGGAGCTGAAGGCCCTCGGCGTGGACCTGGTGGACTGCTCCTCCGGCGGCCTGGTGCCCTACCAGAAGATCCCCCTGGGCCCCGGCTACCAGGTGCCATTTGCCGCGCGGATCCGCACCGAGGCGGGTGTCGCCACCGGCGCCGTGGGTCTCATCACCGAGCCTCACCAGGCTGAGCAGGTGCTCAGCGAAGGCTCCGCGGACCTCGTGCTGCTGGCCCGGGAGCTGCTGCGCAATCCCCGCTGGCCCCTGCGCGCCGCTCAGGAGCTGGGCGCCGAGGTGCCCTGGCCCGCCTCCTACGCCCGGGCAGCCAAGGGGCCCGTGCCGCTGCGACAGGCCCGGGACTGATCCCTCACAGAGCCCGGAACAGCGCCAGCACGCGAACCTCATCGGCGCCACCCGACCGCAGGGCCTGGGCGCAGCGCAGCAGGGTCGTGCCCGTGGTCCAGACATCGTCCACCAGGAGAATGATGCCGCGGGGCGAGGCCCCGGAACGCAGGCGGAGGGCCTTCCGGGTCAGCCGGCGCCGCTGGCTTTCGGTTCGCACCGCCTGGCGACCGCTGAGCCAGCCCTTGGCCAGCAGGGCATGAAATGGCTTCCCGATACGCCCGGCGACGAGTTGTCCGGCCTCGGCGCCGAGGTCGAAGCCGCGCAGGAAGCGATGGAGGGGCGTGCTGGGCACCGCGGTCACGCCATCCACCTCGGCGGACCAGTCCGGCAGGGGGGCCCGGGCCAGCCGTCCCAGGAGCGCCCTCCGCCACCCGGTCTCGCCCTGCTTGATGCCCGGCAGCAGCAGGGCGCCCAGGGGCGGACGGCCGCCGTGATAATCCCAGAGCGCATCCCCCAGCTCCCAGGCTGCGACCTCGGGGCAGACCCCGTCCCCGTGGACCAGGGCGCAGCGGGGGCAGCGACCCCCGGGCAGGGGCAGGAGACCCTCCCAGCAGCGGGCGCAGAGGCCGGCCTCGGCACCCGGGCCCACGGGCCCGAGGCAGCCCCGGCACAGGAGCAGGGAGTCCCTCGCCCGGGACAGTGGCGACTGGAGGACCGCCGGCGGCATGGGGCATGATAGCCAGCCTCTTCGCGGTCCGGAATGCACCCGCGGGAGTGGGTGGTCTGCGCGGAGCCCCGCGCCCGGGCGGCGGGGGGCCCCGCCATGGATATAGTGGCCTCGGCGGGCCCCGCCAGAGGGAGGAGGTCCCATGGACAACACCGGATTCCTCGGACTCGGCAGCATGGGTGAACCCATGGCGTTGAACCTCCAGAAGGCGGGCTTCCCCCTGCTCCTGTGGAACCGGACCGGAGGCAGGGCCGGAGCCCTCCTGCGGGGCGGGGCGGAACTTGCGGCGGATCCCGCCGAAGTATTCCGGCGCTGCCCCGTGGTGCTCACCATGCTGGTGGACGGGGAGGCGCTGGACCAGGTGCTCGTCCGGGGGACGGCGCAATTCTCCAGGCGGGTGGAGGATCGCCTGGTCGTGAGCCTGGCCACCCACGCGCCGGCCTACGCCCGGGGGCTGGCCGCTGACATCGAGGCGGCGGGGGGCCGCTACGCCGAGGCGCCCGTCTCAGGTTCGCGCATTCCTGCGGAGGAGGGGCGCCTGGTGGCGATGGCGGCGGGCGAGCCTGGCGACCTGGAGCGCCTGCGCCCGCTTCTCTCCGCCATGTGCCGGAAGGTGGTGCCCTGCGGGGCGGTGCCGGGCGGCACCCTCATGAAGCTGAGCACCATCCTCTACAACATCGCCATCATCACCGCCCTTTCTGAGGCCATGAACTTCGCTGCCCGACAGGGCCTGGACCTGGAACGATTCAACGAAGTCCTGCTGGAGGGCCCCATGGCCAGCGACGTGGCCCGGGTGAAGGCGCCCAAGATCGCCCACCGGGACTTCGCGGTCCAGGCTTCGGTGCGCAACGTCCTCGAGGTGAACCAGCTCCTGGTGGACGCGGCCACAGAGGCCGGGATCCCCACCCCCCTGGCCGACGCCTGCCGGCGGGTGCACGGGCAGGCCCTGGCCCTGGGCCTGGGCGCGGAGGACATGGTGGCAGTCCTCAAGGCTTATGAATCCCTCGACCGAGAATCGCTGTGCTGAGTCGCCAGCAGGCTTCCCCTTCCGGAGATCCTCACATGCACCCGAGCCCCAGCCTCCAACAGCGAATGTTCCAGTGCGCCGCCGACCGGCCCCTCTTCGTGCGCTCAGCGCAGCTGGCCCAGGACTACATGACGGGCGTGGCGGATCAGCCCGTCTTCCCCCCGGAAGCCGCCCTTACGGGCCTCACCGGCTTCGACGGCCCCCTGCCGGACGAGCCCTGCGATCCCGCCGCCATGCTGCGCCAGCTCCATGACCTGGGCTCGCCCGCCACGACGGCCACCACGGGGGGACGCTACTTCGGCTTCGTGACCGGCGGCGTGCTTCCGCCGGTGGTGGCGGCGAAATGGCTGGCGGACGCATGGGACCAGAACGCCGCCCTGTACGTGATGTCGCCGGTGGCCTCGAGGCTGGAGTCCGTCTGCCAGGCGTGGCTCATCGATCTGCTGGGGCTGCCTGCTGGATGCGTGGCGGGCTTCGTGGGCGGAACCTCCACGGCCACGGCGGTGGGGCTCGCCGCCGCCCGCCAGGAGCTGCTGCGGAGGCAGGGCTGGGACGTCAACGCGAAGGGACTCTTCGGCGCCCCGCCCATCCGCGTGGTGATCGGAGCCGAGGCCCACAGTACCGTGTTCAAGGCCCTGGCCCTGCTGGGTCTGGGGCGGGAACGTGTGGAGCTGGTGCCCGTGGATGGCCAGGGACGGATGCAGGCCGGCGCCCTGCCCGCGCTGGACCAGCACACGCTGGTCTTCACCCAGGCCGGGAACGTGAACACGGGGTCCTTCGATCCTTTCGATGAGATCTGCGACCGGGCAGCGGAGGCAGGGTCCTGGGTGCACGTGGATGGTGCCTTCGGACTGTGGGCCGCGGCCTCTCCGCGCCTGCGCCACCTGGTGAAGGGCGCGGCGCGGGCGGACTCCTGGTCCGTGGACGCCCACAAGACCCTGAATGCCCCCTACGACTGCGGCATCCTCCTCTGCCGGCACTCAGAAGCGACGGTCATGGCCATGCAGAACACTGGCGCCTACATCGTCTACAGCGAGAAACGGGATGGCATGCTCTACACCCCCGAGATGTCCCGCCGCGGCCGGGGCATCGAGCTCTGGGCGACCCTGAAGACCCTGGGCAGGCGGGGGACTGCCGAGCTGGTGGAAGGGCTCTGCGACCGGGCCCGGCAGGCCTCAGGGCTGCTGCGGCACGAGGGCTTCCGCATCCTGAACGAGGTCGTGTTCAACCAGGTGCTGGTGGCCTGCGACACGGGCGAGCACACCCTCGCCACGCTGCAGCGCCTTCAGGCTTCCGGCGAGTGCTGGTGCGGCGGCACAAGCTGGCAGGGGCAGACCGCCATCCGCTTGAGCGTGTGCTCCTGGGCCTCCACCCCGGAGGACATCGATCGCACCGTGGCGGCCTTCGTGAATGCCAGGGGCTGACGCCCGCCAGGAAACCCCGGGGTGTGGCATCCTTTCCCGGCGATCCCCTGCCAACCCTTCCGGCTGCCGCGAGTCCTTTTCTTTCGGGATTCCTCGATTCAGCCGAAGGATTCCCTGAACCCCACATGAGGAAGATCCGATGTCCCCCTGGAATGACCTGACTCCCTCCAAACGCTGTGACTGGATCGACCAGCTGCGGGGCTGGGCCGTGATCGTGATGATCGAGGTGCATGCGGTCAACGTCTGGCTGCACGCCGGCCTCCGGCCGGACTGGCTGAACTACCTCAACGGCCTGGTGGCCCCCAGCTTCACCATGGCCGCGGGCTACAGCCTGGTGATCTCCACCTTCAGGACCGACAACACCCTGCGCCCCTTCTGGCCCGACACGGCCCGGCGCCTGGGCTTCATCCTGCTCTGCGCCTACGCCCTGCACGCGCCGGGCATCACCGCCGCGGACTGGACCGTGCTGAACACCACCCAGAAGGCCCGGGAGCTTTTCAAGATCGACGTGCTCCAGTGCATCGTCTTCTCCCTGCTGATCCTCCAGGGCCTGGCCCGGCTGGTGCGAAACCCGAAGGTCTTCACCTGCCTCGCCCTGGTGATCGCGGTCTTCGTGCCCCTGGTCTCGCCCGCCCTGTGGGCCCATGGCGTGGCGGACGGCCTCTGGCTGCCCCTCCGCGGCCTCATCAACGGCAACCCCGACCGGGGCGTGGCGGCCCTCTTCCCGCTCTTCCCCTGGATCGCCTTCCCGGCCTTCGGCGCCTTCCTGGGGGGCCTCTACCGGCACCTGCGGGTGGAGGCCGTCGAGGGGAAGGCCCGCTGGAGCGAATCGCGCTTCCTGGCCGGACTGGCGGTGGTCGGGGCCGTCCTGCTGGTCTGGGGCGCTTCCGCCCAGCACGCCTGGCTCTGGGGCGGCCAGTGGCTCCAGGAGAACGGCGTCTGGATGCTGCACAGCCGCTCCGGAGCCTTCACCTACGATGAGCTCGGCAGCCTCGCCAACACCACCCTGCCCAGCGTGGCGGCCCGGGCGGGCTGGATCGTCCTGGGCGGCACCCTCATGGGCGCCCTCGAACTGGTGCGGCCCCAGTGGAAGGGGGCCAACCCCATCAAGGCCGCCAGCATGGAATCCCTGCTCCTCTACATGCTGCACCTCAACCTGATTTTTAGCGTGCTCCTCTCCCCCATGGTCATCGGCCTCACGGGCTGGGGCTGGGGCAGCCTGGGCTGGACGGGCACCCTGCTAATGACCGCCGCCATCATCGGGCTGAACCTGTGGGCCGGGATCGCCTGGCAGCAGGTGCGGCAGACCCCGGACCGCATGCGCTGGCTGCAGCACAAGGGCGTGGCCGTGCTGGGCGTCTGGTTCGTGCTGGGGGGCTGGTGGACCTTCCGCCACTTCCTGCAGAGCCCCGAACTGGCCAAGGAGCCCTACCACTTCCTGAACGCCGCCCGGGTCCGCAAGGGGCTGGCCCCCACGCCCGACGGCCTCAGCCGCGACCCGGCGGAGTACTTCCGCGAGGCTGAACGAAGGAAGATGCACCTCAGCGTCGAGGCCCGCGCGGACCTGACCCGGATGATCCTGGCGCGGGGGGAATCGCGCTAGAATCCTCCAGACGATGTCTGATCCCGGCGGCAGCGCCCCCCCAACCTGGTACCTGTTCGCCACCCTGGCGGTGCTGGCTTATCGCGCCTCGATGGTGATCCTGCTGTCGGCCTTCCACGCCATCCCCTCGCTCCAGCGGCGGCGCTTGCTGGAGGAGGAGACCCTCACCGATCCTCGGCTGGTCGCCCTGCTGGAGCGGCCCCGGGCCCTGGGCATGGGGCTGGCGTTCCTGAACCAGCTGCTCCTGCTTGCACTGGTGCTCCTGCTCTGGCCCCTCCGCCAGGCGCTGCCGGGCGGCGCCTGGACCCTGGGGGCCCTGGGGCTGGCCAGCCTCTGGCTGCTGGACCTGTTCCTGCCGGCCCTGCTTGCCTCGCGGGATCCGGCCCACTGGCTCGTCCGGCTCTTTCCCCTCTACGCGCCGGTCGAGGCCATCCTGGGCCGCCTGGTCAACCCCCTGGCGCGGATGACCGCCCGCCGGCACGCCGAGGAAAAGGCCAGGGACGAGGACGAGGACGAGGCCACCGAGGAGGCCGTCAATGCCCTCCTGGAGGAGGGCGAGGCCGAGGGCATCCTCGAGGCCGAGGATCGGGAGCTCATCCGCAATGTGGTCACCTTCGGCGACACCGTGGTCCGGGAGGTCATGACACCCCGCACCCGCATCGTGGCCCTGCCCCTCACGGCGACCATCCAGGAAGCCTGGGCGGCCTTCACCGCCAGCCGGCACTCGCGACTGCCCGTCTACGAGGGCGGCATCGAGCAGGTCCGCGGCGTGCTGCTCCTGAAGGATCTCATGCAGTTGCCCTATGGGGCCCAGCCGCCCCTGGCCACCCTGCTGAAACCGCCCCACTTCGTCCCCGAGAGCAAGCCCGTGGCCGACCTGCTGCGGGACCTGCAGCGGGCCCGCACCCAGATGGCCCTGGTGGTGGACGAGTTCGGCGGCGTCTCGGGCCTGGTGACATTGGAGGATCTGCTGGAGGAGGTCTTCGGCGAGATCCAGGACGAGCACGAGGCCCCCGCGGGCCTCATCGAGCAGGCTCCCGGCGTGTGGCTCGTCTCGGGACAACTCCACGTGGAAGACGTGGCCGAGGCCCTGGGGTTCGCCTGGGAGCGGGACGGCTTCGATACCCTGGCCGGCCTGGTCATGGCCCGCCTGGGCCGTGTGCCCAAACCCCAGGACTCCGTCCAGGTCGAAGGCGCGCGCCTGACGGTGCTACGCATGGAGGGGACCCGGATCGTGCAGGTGCGAGTCGAACGCACCTGAGTCGTGGCCCGCTCGCGGATCTGCGCTCCGCGAGATAGGAACTGAAATGCTTCTCCTCTCTCCAATATTCAGCCGCTAGGCTGAAGCTTGGAGCCCATCCGCATGACCCGCCGCATCCTCGCACTGCTCGCCATCCTCATCCTGCCTCTCACCCTCTGGTTCGTGGCCCGCCGGCAGCGGCGGGCCCTGGTGCCCCAGCCCCGGGGCATGGTGCTGGGGCTCTACGCGGGAGTGCCGGACTACGACTACCACGCAGAACTGGATCGCATCGCCGCCACCGGGGCCACCTGCGTGAGCCTCCAGGCCATCTACCGCATGGACACGGGCCACAGCCACGAGATCCGCCGCCACCCCACCTCCAGCCCCACAGAGGCTGCCCTGCGGCTCACCTTCCGACAGGCCCGGGCGCGGGGCCTGCGCATGATGTTCTTCCCCACCATCAACATGCGGGACGAGGCGGACAACGCCGACTGGTGGCGGGGCAACATCCGGCCCGACGACTGGGAGCTCTGGTGGCGGAACTACACGGCCTTCAACGTGCGCCTGGCCGCGCTGGCCCAGGAGGGCGGCGTGGAATGGTACAGCCTGGGCACCGAGATGGCCTCCACCCACCGCTTCCCAGCCCAATGGTGCGCACTGGCCGCGGAGGTGCGCAAAGTGTTCAAGGGCAAGTTGGTCTACAGCGTGAATTTCGACAGTCACGACAGCTTCACCTTCGGCGAATGCCTGGACGTTATCGGCGTCAACACCTACGACCCCATCGCCAAGTACGATGAATATCCGGCGCCAGATCAGATCCGCGACGCCTGGTGGTGGATCGTCTACAAGGCCCGCACCCTCCAGGCCCGCTTCCACAGGCCGGTGATGATCACCGAGGTGGGCTACCCCTCCGTGGCCCACGCCCACGTGGGGCCCTGGGATTTCCGGACCGACAAACCCGTCGATCTCGACCTCCAGGACCTGCTCCTCAAGGGTGCCTTCGGCGTGCTGCGCTACTGGACCGACGGGGACGCGGTGTTCTACTACCTCTACGGCGAGAACCTGAACGAGAAGCCCGTGGGCGGCCGCCTGGACCGAACCTATGCCGTGTGGGGCAAACCCGCCGAAGCCACCCTGCGGAAGTACTTCCGCGAGCCCATCTGGGATCGCCACCTGCCGCCCAGGGAGGAGGACATCCACGAGGCCGTGGTGCAGTCCCTGGTGAGCTGGCACCGGAAAGTGCGGGACTACGAGGACGCCGAACTGCCCCCCTGGGTGCTTGAATGGGAGGCCAGCAACCCAGGGGATGCCGCAGAAGCACTGGCCATCATCAGGAAAGAACCGGTGCCCGCCCTCCGGATCCCAAAAGGAAAGGAGCGCTGAGATTCCACCGAAGGTATCCTCAGACCCTAGCCTATGAATCTCCCTGCCCACCCCCGCCCTGTACCGGGCCCGGATTCTGCCACCAAGACGCTCCTGGTGGCGGAGGATGACCGTTCCACGCTGAGCCTCTACCGGGCCGGCCTGAAGGGTCTCCAGGGGTTCAAGATCCTCATGGCCGAAAACGGCGGCCAGGCCCTGGCCATGCTCCGGCAGGAACCCGTCCATGTCCTGGTGACGGACCTGAACATGCCCGTGATGGACGGCTTCAACCTCATCGCCAAGGCAAGCCGCTTCTATCCCCAGGTGCCGATCATCGTGATGACCGGTCTCGACGAGAGCCAGCACCTGAACACCCCCCTGCAGCTGGGCGCCATCCGGATCCTCACCAAGCCGCCCCGCCTCACCATCCTCATGGACGCCATCCGGGCTGCCGCGGCCTTTGAGCCCGCGGGCATGGTCAAGGGCATCGGGCTGAACAGCATCCTCCAGCTGCTCGACTGGGAGAAGAAGACCTGTACCCTCACGGTCAAGTCCGAGGCGGGCATGGGACTCCTGTACCTGAAAAAGGGCGAGGTGGTGCATGCGGCCTACCAGGCCGACGAGGGCCTGCCTGCCGCCTACCAGATCCTCTCCTGGGACCGCCCCGACATCGAGTTCGTGGAAACCTGCCGCGTGGAACGAACCATCGAACTGCCCCTGACCGAACTCCTCCTGAACGCCGCCATGGTGTCCGACCACCGGAGCCCCGAGTTCGGCGAGGGCTGACCCCATCTGCTCAAGATCCGGGTGATGCGGGCGGCAGCCACCCGGCCCGAAGGGTCCCCTCCGGGCGGCCCTGCCCTGGGGCGGGACCTCCTTGACGGATCGACACCCGAACCGGAGGAAGGGTGGGCATTGGTCAAAAAATAACCCGTTTTGGATAAAAAATAACCTTTGCGTCCTCCAAGGCTCGGCTAAGGAGGAATAATGGCGACCGTGCGGCTCCGTCGGGGCCCCTTCCCAGGTAGGTGTCCATGTCCCAGCTGAAGCCCTTCCGCGCCTACAGGCCCCGGCCCGAGCTGGCCGCCCAGGTGGCGGCCGTCCCCTATGACGTGGTGAACACCCAGGAGGCCGCCGAGCTGGCCAAGGGCAACCCCTTCTCCTTCCTGCACGTGGGCCGCCCCGAGATCGACCTGCCCGCGGGCACCGACATCCACGCAGACGCGGTCTACGCCAAGGGCGTGTCCAACCTCCGCGCCCTCATCGGGAACGGCTCCCTCTTCCGGGAAAACACCCCCTGCCTCTACGTCTACCAGCAGCGCATGGGCGACCACGTGCAGGCCGGCCTGGTGGGCCTCTGTTCCGTCCAGGAATACGAGACGGGCCAGATCAAGCGCCATGAGTTCACGCGCAAGGACAAGGAGGACGACCGCACCCGCCACGTCACCGACCAGGCCGCCAACGCCGAGCCCGTCTTCCTCACCTACAAGGCCGTGCCCTACATCGACCACATCGTGAATGACATCCGGCAGCAGGTCCCGGTCTACGACATCGTCACCCCTGACGGCATCGGCCATACCGTGTGGGTGGTGTCCGGCGAGACCGTGGTCTACGAGCTGGTGCACCTCTTCAACGGCGTGGAGGCCCTCTACATCGCCGACGGCCACCACCGCACCGCCGCCGCCATCCGCTACGGCCAGGCCTGCCGGGCCAAGGCCAAGGCCCAGGGCATCCCGGTGGATGGCGACGAACCCTTCGAGAGCTTCATGGCCGTGGTCTTCCCCCATGACCAGCTAAAGATCATGGACTACAACCGCGTGGTGAAGGACCTCAACGGCCTGAGCCAGGAGACTTTCCTCGCCAAGGTCCGGGAGACCTTTGAGGTGGCGGTGTCGGCCCATCGCGCGCCCCAGGCCCCCACCACCTTCGGAATGTACCTGGGCGGCACCTGGTACGAACTGAAGGCCAAGCCCGGTAGCTTCCCCGCCAGCGACCCCGTGCGCGGCCTCGACGTGAGCATCCTCCAGGAGAACCTGCTGAACCCCATCCTCGGCATCGACGACCCCCGCACCAACACACGCATCGACTTCGTGGGCGGCATCCGCGGCATGGACGAGCTGGAGCGCCGCGTGAAGGAAGGCTGTGCCGTGGCCTTCGCGGTCCACCCCACCTCGCTCACCCAGCTCATGTCCGTGGCCGATGCCGGCGAGGTCATGCCCCCCAAGTCCACCTGGTTCGAACCCAAGCTCCGCTCAGGGTTGCTGGTCCGCATGTACGAAGGCTGATGCCTATTCAGGGGAAAAACATTGGATCCACAGATTCCACAGATTGCACAGATTGGAACGGAACGAAACTTGGTGTTTCCCCCGTCCTGCCTTTGGTTTTTTCTGTGTGAATCTGTGAAATCTGTGGACTGACTTTAAAAAATGCCTCTTGGAGCACCCATGCACATCCTCATCGCCGACGCCTTCGACGCCAAGCTGCCTGAGCGCCTTGCCGCCTTCGGCACGGTCAGCGGCGACCTGGCCACCCTTCCCCAGGCCACCGTCCTCCTGGTCCGCTCCAAGACCAAGGTCGATGCCGATCTCCTGGCCAAGGCCCCGAACCTCAAGCTCGTGATCCGCGGCGGCGTGGGCATGGACAACGTGGACAAGAAGCTCTGCGCTGAGCGGGGCATCAGGGCCATCAACACGCCCCGGGCCAGCAGCGTGGCTGTGGCCGAAATGGCCATGGCCTTCATGGTGGCCATCCCCGCGCGCCTGATCGAGGCGCACACCTCCATGAAGGAGGGCAAGTTCCTCAAGAGCGAGCTGAAGCGCACCGAGCTGTTCCAGAAGACCCTGGGCCTCGTCGGCGCTGGCAACATCGCCACGGAGGTCGCGAAGCGCGCCCTGGCCTTCGGTATGGAAATCATCGCCTACGACCCCTACCTGAAGGAGCACCCCATCGCCCGGCTCGTGAGCCTCGATGAGCTCGCCGCCAAGGCCGACGTCATCAGCCTGCACCTTCCCCTCACGGACGAGACCCGGGGGATGGTCAACGCCGCGCTCCTCGCCAAGATGAAGGACGGCCTCATCCTCATCAACACCGGACGCGGCAAGTGCGTGGTCGACGCCGATCTGGCCGCCGCCCTCCAGAGCGGAAGGCTCCGGGCCTACGGCACGGACGTGTGGCCCAGCGATCCGCCCCCGGCGGACTGCCCGCTGCTCAGCGCCCCCAATGTCATCATGGCCCCGCACCTGGGCGCCAATTCCAAGGAAAACCTGGGCCGCATCGGCGACGAGGTGGTGCTGATTCTTCAGGAATTCAAAGCATAAAATCTTCACCACCAAGGCACCAAGAACTGCAATAGATGTTTCCTTCCTTCCTTGGTGTCTTCTCGGTATCGCCGCTGGCGATACACGAGGCAAAATAATTCTTGGTGCCTTGGTGGTAATCAGTTTTCAGGTTCTTTGGAGGTCCCCATGACCCATCGCGTGATCAACTTCTACGCCGGCCCCGCCGGCCTGCCCCTGCCGGCCCTGGAGCGGGCCCAGGAGGAACTGCTGGACTTCGCCGGCACGGGCATGTCGGTCATGGAGATCAGCCACCGCGCCAAGGAGTACGACGCGGTGCACGAGGAGGCCATCGCCCTCACCAAGGAGCTCATGGGCCTGCCCTCCAACTACACGGTGCTCATGCTCCAGGGCGGCGCCCACCTGAGCTTCGGCATGATCCCCCTGAACCTGCTCCGCGGCGGCCGCAAGGCCGACTACATCGTCACCGGCAACTGGGCCGAGAAGGCCACCAAGGAGGCCAAGCTCGTCGGCGGGGACCATGTGCGCGTGGCCGCCAGCACCAAGGAGCAAAAGTTCAACCGACTGCCCCATCCCGACGAGATCAAGGTCGGCCCCGACAGTTCCTTCGTGCACTTCACCTCCAACAACACCGTTGAGGGCACCCAGTGGCACGAGTTCCCCCAGGTCGGCCAGGTGCCCTACATCTGCGACATGAGCAGCGACTTCATGTGGCGGCCCTTTGATGTGAGCCCCTTCGGCCTCATCTACGGCGGGGCCCAGAAGAACCTCGGCCCCAGCGGCGTCACCCTGACCATCATCCGCGAGGATTTCCTGGAGATGTGCGAGGCCCAGGACCTCCCCAGCTACCTGCGTTTCAAGATCCACGCCGAGAAGAACTCGCTCTACAATACGCCGCCGACCTTTGGCATCTACATCCTCCGCAACGTCCTGGCCTACAACAAGAGCATCGGGGGCCTGAAGGCCATCGAGGCCAGCAACCGCAAGAAGGGCGAGCTGCTCTACGGCTGCATCGACAAGCACCCGGGCTTCTACCGGGGCTTCGTCACCGAGAAGGCCCACCGCAGCCTCATGAACGTGGACTTCTTCCTGCCCACCCCCGAGCTGGACGACCAGTTCGTCAAGGAGGCCAAGAAGGCCGGCATGGTGGGCCTCAAGGGCTACCGCGATATCGGCGGCATCCGCGTCAGCGCCTACAACGCCGTCACCGTGGACCACGTGAAGACCCTGGTGGACTTCATGGAGCAGTTCGTCAAGGTGAACGGGTAATTCCAGGACGGAGTCTCCGCGCAGGGAGGGCGCTGATTCAGGCGCCCCCTCCTGCGTCAGGAAAGAGCAGCGTCGGCGGCCATTTTCCCCATTCTTGGGATTCTTCCGCCCCCGGCCGATGAAAACCCAGCGCCCCCTGCGCCCGCCGGAGCCAGCCCTTCCCCCATGGACAACCTCCCGACCTGGCTCGACCACCTCAAGCTCCTGGCGGCCTCCGAATCGGTGCGTCTGGAGGCCATCGGCCGGGCCGGCCTGGATGACCTGATCACCCGGGGCCTCATTCGGAAGGACGTGCGCCCCCAGCAGGCCAGCCTGGAGGTCCGCTACGAAGCCCTCCAAGAGACCCATCGCCAGATCGTCGAGGCCAAGGGCTGCGCGGACCGCCTGCAGCGCCGGCTGGTGCCGAAGTCCCGGTTGGCGGGCCTGCTTCCCCGGAGTGCCTCGGCGGGTCCGGGGCCGGACGACCCGGATGCCGTCGAACTTGTCCGTCTCCTGGAGTTCCTGAAGATCCAGGTCCGGGGCGTGAAGGGTTCCGAGGACGTGCTGCCCCAGCTGGACCGCATCCAGGAATACCTCCAGGTCGAGGGGCGGGAGTGCCTGGACCGCCTGGCCAACACGGACCGGGAGATCGATCAGGTCCAAAAGCAGGTCCCGCCGGGCACCCAGGTGGAAGGTGAGGGCTACTTCCGGCTCACTGCCGCCGGCGAGGCCGCCCTGCCTGAGGCCCCCGTGATGGAATTGCTCGAGACCGCCCTGCAGACGGCCTTCGGCCCCGGCCAGCGGGGCGGGAGCTTCCCCCATTTCAAGGAGGATCCCTCCGGGCTCCTTACCCTGCTCCTGGATCGCATGGACCTCGGTGATCGGCCCTCCGCCCTCGTGAGCGAGTATGAAGGCCTGCTGGAGGCCTTCGACCGGACCCCCGCCTTTGCGGACCTGCAGCCCCTCCGAGCCAAGATCGGGTTCCTCGTGCGGCTCCTGCGGGCCTCCCGAGAGGACCCCAAACGGGCCTACCTCTGGTGCAACCGTGACCGCCTACATGCGGCGACCACCAGCCTGCGCGCCCTGCTGCCCAGCACCGTGGCCGCCTCGGGCTGGCGCCTGCCCTATGCCGCCGATCTCTTCCTGGCGGACGGCGGACGTTCCGGGGACGAGGAGCAGGCAGCGCAGCGGATCCGCCTGCTCGAAGCTGTCCACCGCGTCCAATCGGAGGTGCTGGAGAACGTCCGCATCAGGGACGGCCAGTTCTTCCGCCTGGCCCTGGTCCTCGCCCATGCGGCCCGGGTCCGGAACTTCGCGCCGGGCATCCTGATGGACCGCTTCGTACGCCAGGCCCTTGAGACCGTGATGGAGGCCGCCAAGAGCGCCCCCTACGACCTGGGCGACCGGGGCACCACCCTGATCTTCGGCACCCACCTGGCCCATGCGGCGGGCTTTGTAAAGGCCCGGATCCAGGGCCCCATCGACGCCTTTGCGGCCATCCACGCCTGTTTCCGGGACGAGAACGCCCCCACCCAGGTCCCGGTCCAGGTGCTGCTCCACATCTTCGCCGTCCTCGACCGTCGGGAACGCCTGGGGGCCCCCCTCCCCCTCGATGAATTCGCGGGTCTCTTTCATCGCATGCGCAAGCACCTGCACCACCACCGGGCCGCCTCCCGCCCCTTCGGCAGCGCCCAGACCAAGGCGGGCGACGAGGCGGCCCTGGCCTCCAACCTCTGCGCCCTGGTCAGCTTCCGCGACCTGGCCCTTCCACCCGCGGCCCAGTTCCACCCCGATGCCGGCCTGGCGGGCCTCTACGAGGAGCGCAGGCCTGGTCGGCCACCCATGCTGGGGTCCCTCCTGGGAACCCTGATGCTGGTTTAGCCGACCAGCCGCGGCCTCGCTCAGGTCTTAACCGGGGTCCTGGAGCAGGATCTCCCCGATTCCGCGGTCCTTCTCGGCCCACATGGCATGGACGTAGGCCTGCAGACGGGCGCGGAAGGCGGGGTCACCCTCGTAGTCGCCGGCCATCAGGTCCTTGGGGATCTCCCGCTCGCGCACCCGCACCACCACGCGCTTCATCCGGCCCGACAGCAGGTCCCAGAAGCTGGGCACGCCCCCGGGGTAGACGATGGTGACATCCAGCAGCGCGTCGAAGCGCTCGCCCATGGCGCTGAGTGCCGTGGCCAGGCCGCCGACTTTGGGCTTCAGCAGGTGCCGGTAGGGCGACCCCTGCCGCTGGTGCTTGTCCCGGCTGAAGCGTGTGCCCTCCAGGAAGTTCATCACCGAGGTGGGGATCTGGCGGAATTTCTCGCAGGCCCGGCGGGCCGTGGCCAGGTCCGCGGAACGGCTGCCACTCCGGCGCTTCATGAATGGGAAGTCCAGGGCCCACCAGGTCAGGCCCATGACCGGGACGTAGAGCAGCTGGCGCTTGAGGAAGAACTTGAGGAAGGGCACCCGGCGATGGAAGACCTTCTGGAGCACCAGGATGTCCACCCAGCTCTGGTGGTTGCTGCTCACCAGGTACCACCCCCCGCGGCGCAGGCCCTCCAAACCCGTCACGTCCCAGTGGATGCGCTGGACCAGGGCCATCCAGGCGCCGTTCACGGCGATCCAGGCCTCGGCCAGGGCGTTGAGCACCCGGTCCGCGCCCCGGCGGGCCGCCCCGGAAGGGAGCACCAGCTTCAGCAGGGCCACCGGAATCATGCCCGAGAAGATGGTCACCGCATTGGCCGCCAGCACGGAACCGGCAAAGCTGCCCTTCAGTGTCATCCAGAACCGCTTGAACATTGGGAAAACCCCACCCGGGCCGCCGGACCAGACCGACCAGCATAGCGAAACCGGGCTCCTGCCAGGCCCGGAAATACCTGCCGGCCCTTCCGCTATGCTTTGGGCAGGCACCCGGGAGAAAAACAGATGCGACACCGAGGATGGATGCTCTGGATGATGCCGCTGCTGCTGCTGGCCCCGCTCGCGGGGAGCCCCGCCAGCCCCGACCAGGCCCTCTGGAAGCTCGGCAGCTTCACCTGGGTGAAGCTGGTCCCGGCCGAGCCGGGAGCCTCCCCCAACGCCCAGCCCGTGGCGATCAGCCCGGAAGTCCTCCAGGCCACCCTCGGGCCCGTCCTGGCCAAGGATGATGGCGAGGATATCCCCCTCTTCGGAAGGAAGGAACTCCTGGAACTCTCGAAGGCCCTGAGCGAGGCGCTCTCCCTGGCCCAGCCCGGCGAGGACGTGGCCCTGCTCAGCACCAGCCGGCACGGTCATGGATTCCTAGAGCGGGCCACGGGCCTCACGGCCCGGCTGTTCGTGCGGGACGGCGCCCTGAACCTGATCGTCCAGGACGCCCGGCTGAACTTCTTGGACAGCTACCAGATGGACAACCTCGAGCCCACCTTCACCTACGGCTCCCGCCAGGCCGCTTCCAAGGCCAGCCTCCAGGCCCCCCGGGCCAGGCGCCTCCGCCCCGACTGGCTCGCCCTCCCGCTGGCCCTCCCGGCCCCGTCCCTAATGGCTCCCGCGCCTGCCACGCCCCTGGCTCCGCGCCCCATACCCGCACCCCCGGTCGCCCCTGTTGCGGTCACCCCAGTTCCCGCGACGACGGCTTCACCTTCGGCCGCACCCAAGGCAGCCCCCGCCGAGGATGCCGCCTACGAGGCCAAGGCCCAGCGCCTTCGGACCCTCAAGCGCCTCCGCGACGAGAACCTCATCAGCGAGGCGGAGTACCAGGCGAAGCGCGAGGCCCTCCTGAAGGCGTTGTAGCGGCCTACCGACTTCAGTTCCAGCCCAGTTCCTCCAGCCGCGCCTCGCCAATGCCGAAGTGGTGGGCCACCTCGTGAAGGACCGTGGTGGCGATCTCCCGGCGCAAGTCCGCCTCGCTCTCGCAGTCCTCCAGCAGCGGTCCCCGGTAGATCGTGATGCGAGGCGGAAGGTCGCCTGACACCTGCACCCCTTCCGTCAGGGCAGGGCCCGAGTAGAGGCCGTAGAGGGTCTCGTCCACGGGCAGGCCCAGGTCCTCCAGCAGGGTTTCCGGGGGCCAGTCCTCCACAAGCACGGGCACACCGTCCAGGTAGGGCCGGAACTCCTCCGGAACCAGCGCCAGCGCCTCGTCCACCAGCCTGCGGAACGCCTTATCCGATACGCGCATGGGAGGAGGTTACTCCCTTCACAGCCCGTCCGGTGGGCTCGGGACCCCGCGTCCGCCGCCCGTCTGCCGATTCGCCTCGACCCTGGGCTCTGCCCCCATCGTCTCAGGTCGCCTATCTCCCTGATCTCGGGACCGGATCGAGAGCAGAATCGGCGGGATGCCTGAATTTTTCGTTTTTTTCGCCAACCCGCGCCCAGGGATGTCTCTTCCTCTCCGATTGGAACCCGCTCAGACTCCCCCATGGAATTCCGTTTCCCGCGCTAGGCGGACTCACGCCTCTCCGCTCCAAGCGTCCGCTACCAAGTTAGGCTGCACATCCAATGCCACTTCCCCAGCAGAAACATAACCCTTTGGGAGCGACCCAACACGATTAGGAACAACCCATGAAATTGAAATTGTTATTCCTGTTTCTAGCCTTCCCACTGGCAGCGCAGAATTTTGAAATTGGTCTCAATGTTTCAAGCCAGAGTCACTCTGGAAGCACATACCGAAATTTTTACCCAGTTCCAGATATAAATAACGATTACAGCTCTAAAATAGTGGCCGCTGCACGGCTTGGCTATGCGCTCGTTGACATGGGCCCTGCACTTTTCCAGGTCACTGTTGCCTATCAACCCAAGTTAGATACTGACCTCAAACCCAATGGGGCCTTCAACTACCCCAACAAGTTAGGCAGTGAGTATTTTGGGGTCGGCGGCATGTTCAATTTCAACACCACCTTGGCCATTGGCGCCGGATTGGATGTTCGTTCCGAAAGAACAACCATCACGAGTCAGGGCTTCCCCCTGAATCCCACTTCGAATTCGTACGTCCGACCTTGGGCTCGATTGAATGTTGGATATGCCGCGCCCAGTAGTGTCCAGAAGTTTCTGTAAGTCCTCGATAGCAGGTGGATCGCAGTGAGTGCATGGGGTCAGCGAAGGGAGGGCGGAGCCCGACCGAAGCTGACCCCATGCGGCGTTTGGTTCATGCGCCC